>Ga0116129_1001156_pt1 | contig 14991 bp, 11 predicted proteins | sample June2015DPH_17_2_FD_89732 | JGI IMG/M metagenome (GOLD analysis project Ga0116129, IMG submission 89732) | Peatland microbial communities from SPRUCE experiment site at the Marcell Experimental Forest, Minnesota, USA - June2015DPH_17_10 | ecosystem: Environmental > Terrestrial > Soil > Wetlands...
TCACCCCGAGCATGGCGGAGCAGACCGTCGTACTGACCGGCCGGGACCTGAGCATCGATCAAGTGGTGCAGGTGGCGCGCTACGGGGCCAAGGTTGCATTGAGCGCAGAGGCCCGCCAGCGCTCCGCCGACGCTCACGCCCTACTGCTGGAAGCTGCGGCCGAGGGAGTCTCGGTGTATTGGTTCAACCGAGGCTCGGGCTCGGGCCGCGAGAGATTCATCTTTACCGGCGATCCCCTCTCGCCGTCCAACAAGAAGCTGTTGGAAGAACGGCAGCTCGCCATATTTCGGCGCGGCGCGCTCGCCGGTCTGGGCCCGGAAATCAGCGAGGAAGAAATCGTCCGCGCCATGATGGTGGTGCGCGCCAACACCATGAGCTTCGAGGCCGCGAGCCCGCAGCTCACTCAACGGCTGCTGGATTTATTGAACGAAAGGATCACTCCCGTCGTGCAATCGCGGGGCACGGTGGGCGAAGGCGATCTGGGCCCGTTCACGAACATCGGCGCGACCATGGTGGGTGCCGGCAACGCCTACTACCGCGGTGTGCGCATGCCGGCCGCAGAGGCGCTCGAGGCGGCCGGCCTTGCACCGCTCGCGCCGTTCGGTGCGGACGACAGTGAATTGGAAAGCACCAATTCCTATGCCACGGGCCAAGTGGCGCTGCTCTTATACGACGCGCGTGAAGCGCTGTCGTGGACCGATCTGATCTACGCCATCGATCTGAACGGCATGAACAGCAGCGTCTCGCCGCTGTCCCAGCCCGTGCAAGCCAATCGTCCGTTCAAATGGCTGAATTGGGATGCGGCCCGCGTGCTCGACATGCTCCGGGGAAGCTATTTATTCGAATTGGACGGCAAGCGCATCATTCAGGATCCCGAGAGCCTGCGCGCATCGTCCATTCGCCAAGGCTCGGCCTGGCATGCGTGGGCGCAATTGCGCGACGTCACGCTGATTCAAATGAACTCATCGGACCACAATCCGTCCATCCGCCTGGGCGCCTCGCCCGGCGACTCCTGGGAATTGAGCACGCCGCAGCTGGCGCAGTTCTATGTCAAGGGCAGCGCGCGCAATCATGGCCAGCATGGCTTTATTTTCTCGAACGCCAATTGGGATCCCTACCCGATGGCCAATGAGATCGAGGCCTTCAGCATCGCGCTCGCCAACATGGATACGGCGGTGGCGCAACGGGTCATCCGCTTTACCAGCCCCTTCTTCACCGTTGCCGCCGCATCCGACGAATCGCCGGGAGAGCCGGGGCGCTTCCATCTTACTCAGGGCAGCGAAATCGATGTCGTCGCGCTGATGCAGGAAATCCAAGGACTGATCAATCCCGTTCCTCCCGAGGGCAATGCATTGATTCAGAACGTGGAGGATATGCAAACGCAAACACGTCTGAAGATCACGCGGGCGCGGGCCGCGGTGGAGGATACCTTCGAGCTGCTGGCGGAAGACCTGCTGACCGGGACGTACTGGCTGGATCTGCGCAAGTCGCAGAACCCGGCACGCGCTTTCGGCGCCTCGCCGACGGCGGTATGGACGGCCTTCAGGGCCACGCTGCCCCTCGACGGCATCGGCCCGAGCTCCGCCACTCAGCCCATCCACGAAATAGCGGCCACCTTCATTCGCGGCCACGCGGCAGCGAGCTTCTACAAGGATAACGCGCGGGAACCCGACGCCGCAGCGCCTCAGCACAGTACCGAATGATTGCCAATCAGCCTGCTAACGAGGCCCTCCCTGCAGCGGTGCCTCGTACCCCGGCGGTCAAAACCCGCGCCATCGTCGCCACCTCCATCGGCAATATGCTCGAGTGGTACGACTTCACGGTGTATGCCTTGTTTGCCGGCTACATCGCCGCGAATTTCTTTCCCGGCAGCGATCCCGGCACTCAATTGCTGGAAACCTTTCTGTTCTTCGGCTTGGGCTTCGTCGTGCGGCCCTTGGGTGCCGTGCTCATCGGCAATTTCGGCGACCGCGCGGGACGCAAGGCGGCGCTCACCTTGACCATCCTGCTGATGGCGGCCGGCACCGGCATCATCGCCTTTTCTCCCACCTATGCAACGATAGGCATGGGGGCGCCCTTGCTGCTGCTGCTCGGACGAGTGCTGCAAGGTTTTTCCGCGGGTGGCGAGATCGGCGGCGCAACGGCCTACCTGCTCGAGACCGCCGAGCCCGAGAAGCGGGGCCGCGTCGCATCGTGGCTCGAGGCCAGCATGGGGATGGCCAATGTTCTGGGCGCACTGACGGCGTTCACGGTCACAACATGGCTGAGCAAAGCCGAGGTGCAAGCTTGGGGCTGGCGAATTCCGTTCATCTTCGGCTTGGCTATCGCGCCCGTGGGGCTGTACCTGCGCCGTTCCCTGGATGAAACCGAGGCATTTCAGGCCGAGGCCGTGCGGCGCAGCCGCGAGCAACGCCGGCCGCAAGCGCCGCTGCTGCAGCTATTTCGCAATCATGGACGCAGTCTGTTCGTGGGCTTTTGCGTGGCCGTGCTGTGGGCGGTCGCGGTCTACGTGCTGATGATTTATCTGCCGACTTATGTGCAGCATCCGGATACCTTCAATTTCAGCGCCAAGCAAGCTTTCGGCGCCTCGCTGATCGGCAATATTCCCTTCGTCATCGGCTGCGTCTGGTTCGGCAGCCTGTCGGACCGCTTCGGCAGGCGGCGCAGCTTGTTCGTCAGTGCGGCGCTGCTGCTGCTTTGCGTGCTGCCGCTGTTCATGTGGCTGAAGGCCGACCCGACTTTGCCGACGCTCATCGTCGTTCAATGCATGGTGTGCATTCTCGTGGCGAGCTTCGTGGGCGTCGCTCCGGCGGCGCTGTCGGAGATTTTTCCGACGGGCGTGCGCTCGACGGGAACTTCTCTGGTCTACAACGGCGCCTTCATGCTGTTCGGCGGCTTCGCGCCCATGCTGCTCACGTGGGCCACCCAGCGCGCGGGGGGATCGCTGTACGCACCGGCGTGGTACGTCATGCTGGCGGCGGGCGTGGCCTTGATCGCCATCCCGGCATTGCGGATGAAATCCAGTGCTGATTGATACGCCCATCCGGGCTCTGGGCTGCGTCGATTGCCGGCGGCTCACCGAACAGGTGCTGGCGGCCGATGAGAGCGCGTGGTACGCCGATAATCGGCGGCAGGACGACTACGAAGTCCACGCCGAAACCCAATCCATCATATTGGTGTTCTTCAGCGGCTGGCCCACGGTCAGCGTCGCGCATGGACAGGGCTGGGACGCCTTCGGCCACCTTGCAACACCCATCATGGAAGAACTGGTGGCCAAGCACTATCCGCCGGGCGGAATGGTATTGCGCGTCATCCTGGCGCGTCTACTGCCGGGTTGCCGCATCGAGGGACACCGCGACACGCATCCCTCCTTCTCGATTGCACACCGTATCCACGTGCCACTCCTGACCAATCCGCAGGTTGAGTTCGTCGTGGGCACGGAGCGCATCGCCACTCGGGCAGGCCACGCATTCGAGCTTAACAATAAAATGGCCCATGCCGTCGCCAATCACGGCGCTACCGCGCGCGTCCATCTGATCTTCGATTACGCCCCCCACTAGCCGCATGGGCAGACTACCGACTCTGCTCGCCTCCTCGGTGATTCGAGGTTCGCGCCTGGGCGAAAGCCATGGCGGCCTTTATATGATCGATCTCGACCGAGGCGCAGCCGAGCTGAAACTCGATTGGGACGATACCGGAATCGACATCAGCGGTCGCGGCGGTGACCGTGGCCTGCGAGGCATCGCGTTTCACGATGAACGCATACTGGTCGCTGCGAATGCTGAATTGCTGTTTCTCGATCATGATTTCCACGTGATCGAGTCGTTCACGAATCCCTACCTCGAGCATTGTCACGAGATCAGCGTCGCGAACGGCCGCGTCCTGCTGACCGCCACCGGCTTCGACAGCGTGCTCATATTCGACCTGCGGACGAAACGCTTCATCGACGGCTGGCACTTGAGCGCGGCCGGCAATTCGCTCAGCTTGCGCCGTTACGATCCCACAGCTGGCGCCGGCCCGGCGCCGAGTCATTGGTTTCACATCAACTCCGTCAGCGCTTCGGACTCGGGTATTTGGTTCAGCGGATTGAACACGCCCGGCCTATTGCACGCGGACGGGCGGACCCTGAATCTGGCGGCACCGCTGCCACCCGGTACTCACAATGCCCAGCTTTTCGAGGACGGCGTGCTGTACAACGATACGGAGTCCGACCGGGTTTGTCATAGCCGCAACGGTGCGACGGCAGAAATTGCGGTGCCCGGCTTCAGGCCCGACGAAATCATCAATATCGAGAAATTCGCCTCGGCCGTCGCGCGCCCGAGATTCGCGCGAGGGTTGTGCGTATTGCCGGATGGACTGGTCGCCGCAGGTTCATCGCCGTCAACGATCTCGGTCTATGACATGCGCGCCGGCAAACGCGTGCTGCAACAGAATCTGTCGATGGATGTACGAAACGCAGTTCACGGCCTGGCCGTGTGGCCGTACGGGTAGCGGGCTGGAAATGTTCAACAGGGGGAGAATGTCTTGTCGGACAATCCGAACTTTCTGATCTTGATGGCGGATCAACTCACGGCACGCGCGCTCCCGGCCTACGGGAATCGGATCGCGAAAACGCCCCATATCGACAGCTTGGCCGCGGCCGGCGTGGTGTTCGACTCGTTTTATTGCAACAGCCCGCTCTGTGCGCCGTCGCGGTTTTCATTTTTATCGGGGCGACAGGTGTCGGCCATCGGCGCGTACGACAATGCGGCGGAATTTCCGGCGCAGATACCGACTTTTGCGCATTACCTGCGTCGCGCCGGCTATCAAACCGTGCTGAGCGGCAAGATGCATTTTTGCGGCGCGGATCAGCTGCACGGATTCGAGGAACGCTTGACCACGGACATTTATCCGGCCGACTTCGGTTGGACGCCGGACTGGTCACGTTTCGAACACCGGCCCAGCTGGTATCACAACATGGATTCTGTCACCCAGGCGGGCCCTTGTACGCGCACCAACCAGATCGATTTCGATGACGATGTGGTGTTTCAGGCACGGCAGAAGCTCTTCGATATGGCCCGAGGCAGGGATCGTCGCCCCTTCTGCATGGTCGCTTCGATGACCCACCCGCACGATCCGTATGTGATTCCGCAGGCATACTGGGATCGATACTCGGGTGTCGATGTCGACATGCCGCGCGTGCGCATGGCGCCCGCCGACCTGGATCCGCATTCCAGGCGGATGCGCCATGTTTGCGGTCTCGATCTGCAGCCCGCGAGCGATGCGCAGATTCGCGCGGCGCGGCGCGCATACTATGGCGCGGTATCCTATGTCGACGATCAAGTCGGCGTATTGATGGGGGCGCTGGCCGACACCGGCTTCAGCAACAACACCATCGTGCTGTTGCTCGCCGATCACGGTGACATGCTGGGCGAGCGCGGCCTGTGGTACAAAATGAATTTCTTCGAGCCCGCGTGCCGGATTCCCCTGATCGTGCATGCACCTCCGCGCTTTGCCGCTCGGCGCGTGGCGAATTCGGCGTCGTTGGTCGATATCTTGCCCACCTTGAGCGAACTCGCCGGCGACAAGGCCGGGAATTCCGCAACTCCTTTGGATGGCCATAGCCTGGTGCCGCAGCTCGTGGGAGACTCGGGGCCGGATGAGGTCATCGGTGAGTACCTCGCCGAGGGCGCAATCGCTCCGCTGGTGATGATCCGGCGCGGTCGCTACAAATTCGTGCATTCACCGGTCGATCCTGACCAGCTCTACGACCTGTCGGAGGACCCCGATGAGATCAGAAATCTTGCGCAGGTCCCGGAGCAGGCGCCGCGCATCCAAGAATTTCGCGCCGAGGTGGCGCGGCGCTGGGACTTACCCGCCCTGCATGCCGCCGTCATCGCCAGTCAGCAGCGCCGTCACTTGGTCTACGCTGCCCTGCGCACGGGGCGGTATACATCATGGGATTTCCAGCCCATCCGCGACGCCGGCCGCCAGTACGTGCGCAATGATCAGGATCTGGGCGATTTGGAAGCCATGGCGAGGTTTCCGCCGTTTCGTGCTTGACCCAGCCTTTTGCCGCGAGGATACCCCATAAGGTATATTGATATATCTTTCGCCTACGCCTCCGCGCGGGATGTACTACATCACCGCATGAGGAGCAGATTCGGTGCCCTTGGCGGGGTGGTGTGGAACGGTGAGAGAATTCGCCCGAGGGGCTGGGCCGTTGGCCGGCAACTGCTGCCTCGTTGCCGGCCAACGGCCCAGCCCCACGGGCGAATACCGTCAACCGGTCAACATCACGGTGCCGAAGTACTAGATGTTAGCCGTAGCCGAGGTATGAATGAGATGATGCATGCAGAAACGAATCGATCCCACAGCTCCATAGCGCCCTCAGGCGCGAAGATCATTGATGGTCGGAAGCACGCCCGCCATTTGCGCGAAGCGCTGCGGATCAAGGCAGCCGAGCTGGCCGCGAAATACGGCGCTCCTCCGAAGCTGACCGTAATACTGGTCGGCGACGACGCGCCGTCCCGGCTGTATGTGTCGAACAAGTCCAAGGCCTGTCGCGACGCGGGCATCGAATCGGTGGTCATTACGCTGCCGGCAGCGACCGATCTGCAAACCCTGCTGGCGGTGATCGAGCAGCAAAATCAGGACGCCTCCGTCAACGGCATCCTGGTGCAGCTTCCCCTGCCCCCGCACCTGCCGGTGCACTCGGTGCTGGAGCGCATTGCGGTCGAGAAGGACGTCGACGGATTCCATCTTTACAATGTCGGCAGTCTCGCCGTCGGCACCGCGGTGTTCCCGCCCTGCACCCCTTATGGAGTGCAGAAGCTTCTGGAAGCCGAGGGCATCCCGATCGCCGGACAGAACGTGGTGGTGGTCGGTGCGAGCAACATCGTGGGCAAGCCCACCGCCATGATGCTGATGCAGAGGGATGCGACTGTCTGCATCTGCCACGCCAAGACGCGCGATCTGGCGCAATTCACGATTCTCGCGGATATTTTGGTGGTCGCGGCCGGCCGCCCCAATCTCATCGTGCCGCAAATGGTCAAGACCGGCGCGGTGGTCATCGACGTCGGGATCAATCGCCTGCCCAACGGCAAAATCGTCGGCGACGTGGACTTCGAGGGAGTCTCGCAGAAGGCCTCCTACATCACGCCGGTTCCGGGTGGTGTCGGCCCCATGACGGTCACCATGCTGCTCGCCAATACCATCACGGCGGCGGAGCGCATGTGGGGCGCCGGAGAGCGCAAGCGGTGATACAGTTCACCGCCCACAACATCCGCTTGGATGACGGCAGCTATACGAAGCCCGACGAGGGATTGTCGATCGATGCCCATCCCTGGTTTCTGGCCGCAAAGCGCGTTCTCGACGCCACGTTTCCCGGCGACAAATCCCGCCTGCGCATCGCCGATCTGGGCTGCCTCGAAGGGGGCTACACGGTGGAATTCGCGCGGCTGGGATTCCAAACCGTGGGCATCGACGTGCGCGAATCGAACATCCAAGCCTGCCATTACGTGCAGTCCAAAGTCAATCTTCCGAACCTGCAGTTCGTCCGCGACGATGTGTGGAACATTGCGAAGTACGGTGCATTCGACGCGACTTTCTGCTGCGGTCTCTTTTATCATCTGGACAAGCCTCGCAAATTCCTCGACGTCCTGTCCTCCATCACCCGGCGCGTCCTGATTCTGCAAACGCATTTTGCGCAAGCCGGCGATTCGCCGAGCTTCATCCAGCCGCGGCGCCTGCGCCGTGCCCTGTCTCGAATCCTTCCTTTGAAGAACACCGGCACCACGACGCATAAATTGTCCTTTCTCACAAAAAATGAGGGCGTGCCCGGCCGCTGGTTTCCGGAGTTCCGCACTCAGCGCGCATTTCGCGACCGCGAAAACCGCCGCTGGGCTTCCTGGGACAATCGCAGCTCGTTCTGGATGCAGCGTGAATATCTTCTGCAAGGCATTCGCGACGCCGGATTCGATCTGGTCTGCGAACAGTTCGACAGCCTCGGAGCGGATATCGCCATGGAAATGACCAAGGGCAGCTATCGAACGTCCGGCAGAAGCACCTTCATCGGCGTCAAGACGGCCTACACATCGGACCTGGCGGATCCGCGGCTATCCGGGTCCGCACCCGGACTGCGGCGGGAATAGCCGCGTTCATCCGCCATCGGGCGAGGTATTGACGGGCATCGCGAAGCATCTAGCAAAAGGTGCCCGCAGGGCCCGAAACAGCACACCTTGCTCGTCCCGTGAAAACGGCGACGCCCATTCCGGGTGATTCAACTGCTCGATGAGCTGCGCCGCATGGGACGGGTCGCGAGGATGGCGCAGATACCGGTCGGAACGATCGGCCCATCCCGTGAGCGCGCGGCGTATCGCGCCCGGCATGCCGCCCACGCGAACCAGCGGCTCGATGAGCTCGGCGAGATGCAGGCAGATGGCGGCGTACGCGTCCACTCCCGTCGTCCGGGCGGTGGCCGCCAAGCCTCGCAAGGTGAATAGAATTTCCTCGGTATCCTTGCCCGTCAGATCGGAGCCGGGTCCGCGCACCCAGCCGCATATCTGCGACCTCAGATACTGCAGGCGAATGAGCACTTGGAAGGGGCTGAAGCTGCGCTCCGCGGCCGAGCCGGCATTGTCGCCGCCGTCGCTCCTGCTGTCTTTGCTCATGCAAGTCTCCGAAAGAGGTGATAGATGATCAGCACGAGCAACGCTTTTACACGTTGCTCCCCCCTAATACGCACCGGGCGGCAAACCATGACATTCGTCATGACATTCTCACTGGAGGTCGGCCGCCGTGGCGGTGATCCAACCCAGAAAATGCTTCAAATACACGCGTTCGACCAGCAAAATCAGCGTGCCCTGCTGAACGCATAGCGCCAATACCGGCAGCTCCGCCAACCGGCTGCTGCGTGCTTCGCCGACACCGGGAATCGATGCGCCCGCCCCCAGCCGCAGCAATAGGTCCCCCGCTCTGCCGCCGCATACCCGAACCGCGCACAAGCCGCCCGTCTGATCCACCATGCAGCCATCCGTCGCGCCCGCGAGGCGCTCCTTGAGATCGACGAGCGCTCTCTGATCGGTGCTCAGGAGCAATGTCTCCGTCGGACTTCGCCAGGCCAGTATGAAATTTGCGTCGCCTCCGATGGTTGCCGAGTCAGCCCGCAGAGCCTGCGGTAGCGGCCTGCCGATGACATTCTGTACCACGGCGCCAAAACTGCCCGCTGGGTCGAAGTAGCGCAAAGAAGCAACCTGCGTCGCGCCAATGCCGTCGATGGTCAATTGGTCGACTTCGATGGCTGCAAAGAGTTCCTGAGTCTCACCCATGCAGGCGGTCCCCGTCAGGATCGACGAACGGTGCCTTGACGACTTCGGCATCGACGATCGATCCCAGGTTATGGACGCGCAACTTCTCACCGAGCCGCTGTGAACCTCGCGCCAGCATGGCGAGCGCCACCGGGCGCCGCAGTTCGGGACTCCAATAGCTGGAGGTCACATGTCCTTCGGTCTGAGCCGGCGGCGGCGCGGCGGCGATTTGCGCCCCTACCGGGAGCTGGGTCCGCCCGTCGGCGGGCGACAGTGCCACCAATTGAAATCGCTCGGGGTCGCGCGACGCGGGCCGCAGCAGCGAGCGGCGGCCCACGAAATTCGCGGCCTTGCGCTCGATGGCGCGCGCGAAGCCGATGTCCTGCGGCAGAGTCGTGCCGTCGGTGTCGGTGCCGATATGGATATAGCCCTTCTCGGTGCGCATGATCTCGAGCGCTTCGATGCCGTAGGGCACCGCGGCGAAATCCGCCGCGCGCTCCCAGAGGCGCTCTAACAGAGCCTCGACCTGATCGACCGGCACATTGATTTCATAGCCCAACTCGCCGCTGAAGCTGGCCCGCAGCACGCGCAAGGGCACCCCATCCAGCGTACTCTCGCGCAGGGTCATGTGCTGCATCGCCCCCGGTGCCAACGCGGGGTCGAAGCCCACCGCTGCCATCCAATCCCAGGCGCGAGGACCCGCCAGCGTTACATTGCCCCAGCGCGAGGTCACCGGCGTCACGAGCACACGCAATTGCGTGTACTCGCACTGCAGCCATTCCTCGAACGCGGCCGCCGTGCGTTCAACCCCCGCACTCGTGGTATTGACCCAGTAATGCTGCGGACCCAAGCGCGCGACGATGCCGTCGTCGGCCACGATGCCGTTTTCATTCAGCAACAATCCGTAGCGCGCCTGACCCAGGCTCAAGGTGGACATGGTGCCCACGTACATCAGATCGAGAAACTGCGCCGCATCCGGGCCATAGATCTCGATCTTGCCGAGCGGCGATCCATCGAGCAGTCCCACGGCTCTACGTACCGTGCCAGCTTCCCGCTGCGCGGCGGATTCCAGGGATTCGTGAGCCAGGGGGTAGGCAGCCGGACGAACCCAGTTGCCGAATTGTTCGAACAAGGCTCCGCGCGCCTGGTGCCAGGCATGCGCCGGAAGATGCTTCAGAGGCCGGTACAGCGCACCCACCCTGCGGCCGGCAATCAGCCCGAGAGTAACCGGCGCGAAAGGCGGCCGGAATTTCGTGGTGCCGACGTCGGCGGGCTCGCGGCCCGTAAATTCGCCCATCAGCACCAGCGCATTGATATTGCTGGTCTTGCCCTGATCGGTGCCCATGCCCGTGGTCGTGTAGCGTTTCAAGTGCTCGACCGAGCGATAATTTTCCCGCGCGGCGAGGCCGACGTCGGCAGCCGATACGTCGTTCTGCAGATCCACGAATTGTTTGCCGGCCACTCCGGGCCATTGGGTGGCGGCCAGCGATCGGCCGGCGCCTCCCGCAACTGCCGCCGGCACGATCCCGCCGCGGGCGAGCGCCGCTCCGAGCTCGAAGGCGTGGTTCACCACGGAATCCCGCGAGAATATCCCGGCGCAGGCGCCGGCGCTCCAGACTCCCGCTGCCGCACCGTCCGGCACGAACATGGCCGACGCATCCAGCCAACGTAATTTCCCGCCCGCCTGAGAATGCAAATGCACCGCGGGCGCGTGACCCGCCGCGCTCAGAATCAGGTCGCAGTCCAGCCGTTCCGGGCGGCTGCCTGCATCGGCCGATATGACGGTGCAGCCGTGCACGGCCTTCACGCCGCCGACCTTGACGATACCGGCGTTCACCAGGGTACGCACGTGCGCAGCCTCGGCGCCTATATCGGCCTGCGGCCGACGATCGACCAATGCGACTATGTTCACTCCGGCCGCCTGCAAAGAGGCCGCCGTCCCATAGGCGGAATCGCTGTTGGCCGCGATGACTACGCGCCGGCCGCAAGCGACGCCAAAGGCATGGGCATACTTGTCAGCCGCACCCGCCAGCATCACCCCGGGGCGGTCGTTGTCCGGGAAGATCATCGGACGTTCCAGAGCGCCGGCGGCGACGATGACCGAGCGTGCGCGAATTTTCCACAGCCGCTCGCGAAGCACGCCGCCCGCGCCGTCCGCGCCGCCGGTACCGCGGGTACCGCCACGGGCGTCGCCGACGCCACGGCGGGGCGACACCGCGGGCAGAGTTTCGCGCGCGCAGACAAGGTTGTGATCGTAGATACCAAAGGCCATGGTCCGAGTCATCTGCCGCACACCGCTGCGCGCGGCGCGTTCGGCCAGTTCGGCCACTTGACTGTCGTCGCGCCAGGCCAGTGCGCCGCCGAGCGTGGGTCCGCTCGCCAGCAGCAGGGTGCGCGCGCCCGCCTCCGCGGCGGACACCGCCGCGCTCAAGCCGGCGAGGCCGCCGCCGATCACCAAGACCTCGGCCTCCGCCGCCACCTCTTCGTAGCGATCTGGGTCCGGTTGCGCCGAGGCTCTGCCGAGACCCGCCATGCGTCGGATGGAAGGCTCATATAGATGCCAGTTGGGCCATTTGAACGTCTTGTAATAGAAGCCTGCCGGCAGCAGGGCGGCCAGCTTGCTATTGATCGCGCCCACATCGAAGCCGACGCTCGGCCAGCAATTGACGCTCGCCGCGACGAGACCCTCGCTGAGCTCCACCAGCGTCGCCCGCATGTTGGGAGTCCGCAGAGCGCCCTCGCCCACATCGACGAGACCCGTGGGCTCCTCGACCCCGCAGGAGAAAATCCCTCGCGGCCTGTGCAGCTTGAAGCTGCGTCCGACGAGCTGCACGCCGTTCGCGAGCAGCGCCGAGGCCAGAGTATCGCCGGCGTAGCCGCTGTAGCGGCGGCCGTTGAACTCGAATGACAGGGAGCGCGACCGATCGATACGCGTGCCAAAAGGGGCTGCAAGGCGTGACGCTGTCATGGCGGTGCGAGAGCCGGCGGCGGATCGGTCATGGCGTACACGGAGAATATTTCGTGAGTGACCGTATGGCGCGCGACATTGAACCATCGGCCGCAGCCATGGGTGTGGCGCCAGCGCTCGAGGTGCAGACCCTTGGGGTTGTCGCGAAAGAACAGATATTCGCCCCAGGTCGCATCGCTTTGCTCCAAGCCCGGCCGCACCATGTGCGACGTACCGCCGCAGGTGAACTCGCTTTCATCGCGCAGACCGCAGTGAATACAGGGGATTTGCAGCATCAGTGCGCGATTCCTGAGGCTGCGGCCTCATCGATCAATCGGCCGGTGATGAAGCGTTCGAGCCCGAAAGGCTCGGCCAGCGGGTGACTGCAGCCGGTCGCCAGCACATGGGCGAGAGTCCAGCCGCCCACGGGGATGGCCTTGAAGCCGCCGGTGCCCCAGCCGCAATTGATGTACAGATTGGGCACCGGCGTCGGACCGATGATGGGGCTGGAGTCGTGCACCACATCGACGATGCCCGCCCATTGGCGCATCAAGTTCAGGCGGCTGAAGGATGGAAACAGTTCCAAGGTCGCGGCAATGATGGCTTGCTTCACCGCGAAGCTGCCGCGCTGTGCATACGAGGGAAATAGATCGAGCATGGCGCCCATGACGATCTCCCCCTTGTCCGACTGGCTCACGTAGGCGCCCGTGCCCGGCGACAGAATCACCGTGTCGAGCACGGGCTTGATGGGTTCGCTCACCATGGCCTGTAGCGCGTAGCTGGTCACCGGCAGGCGGAAACCGGCCAGCTTCGCCAGCACCGAGCTATGTCCCGCCGCCGCGATGCCGACGCGCTCCGCTCGAATATGCCCGCGGTTGGTATTCACGCCGACGACCCGGCCGTCCTGCTTGATGAAGTCCACCACCTCGCAATTTTGAATGATGTCCACGCCGAGCGCCGAGGCGGCCCGCGCATAGCCCCAGGCCACCGCATCATGCCGCGCCGTACCGGCGCGCCGCTGCGTGAATCCGCCGAGTACGGGCAGCCGCGCCTGCGGCGAGAGGTCGAGGGCGGGAGCGAGTTCGCCGACTTGCGCCCGGGTCAGAAGCTCCGCCGCGATACCGTTCATGCGCATGGCATTGGCCCAGCGCGACATGGCGTCCAGATCGTGACGGCTGTGGGCGAGCAGCACCAGCCCGCGCTGGCTCAGCATGATGTTGAAATTCAGCGCCTGAGAAAGGCCCTCATACAGCTGCAATGAAAAGTCGTACAGCCGCGCGCTCTCGGGGTAGAGATAATTCGAGCGTACGATGGTGGTGTTGCGGCCTGTGTTGCCGCCGCCTATCCATCCCCTCTCCAGGAGGGCGACCTTCGTGACACCGTGGTTCTTGGCGAGGTAGTAAGCGGCGGCGAGACCATGGCCGCCGCCGCCGACGATGATGACATCGTAGTTCGGCTTAGGGCTGGCATCGCGCCAAGCAGCCGGCCAGTTCCGTTGCCCCGACAATGCACCCCGCAGCAAAGACCACGCCGAATACTTCACGGCATCATGTCCGTGAACTGCCATCGCCCGCCGCTCAATTTGGCTTACTTCGCATCGTCCATCAGCCTGCCTTCAAGATGTGTGCAATACCAGTGCACGAATTGCGTCACACCGGCCTCGTGCACTGGTGAATAGGGCGCCGGATCATAGGCGGGAGAATTCACCCCGATTTGATTCTCCTGGCAGTTTCGGGTATCGGCGGCGTTGGTTGCCAGCCATACGCCGGTCAGTTCCCTGAGGTCGTAATCCACGCCTTCGACGGCGTCGCGATGCACCAGCCACTTGGTCGTCAGTTGAGTCTGAGTCGGACTGATGGGCAGCACTCGAAAAGAAATGGCGTGATCGGCGAGCACATGGTTCCAGGTAGTGGGGAAATGGAACATCAGCAAGGTGCCGATGTCCGGCTCCGTGACCGAATCCGCCAGCGGCCGGTGCACGGCGGCGTTGCCGGACATGGTGAAACTGACCGCCCCTTCGAGCAGCGGCGTGCGCACGGTGCGGTACTGGCTGTTCGGCGCGATATGAAACTTGCTCGGCAACCCGATGGATTCCCAATGAGCCCATTTGGTGGCCGTCCTCAGATTCGAACCCGCACCTTCGCCGTCGGTCGCGGTCGGATCCTCGGGAAAAGTGCGGATCAGCTCGGGATGGTTGGCCGCACAGTGATAGCACTCGCGGTTGTTCTCCCAGACAAGCTTCCAATTAGCCTGCTCGATGATGGTCGATTGGAAAGCGATCTTGGTCTGATGCAGCTTATGCGGCGCGAAGTACGGCTCGATGTGGCGCCGGATGGGTTCGAAGTCCGGCGCCACGGCCGCCAGGCAAACCCATATGTAGCCGCCCACGCTCGCGCAGTGCACCGGCTTGAGTCCATACTGCGACTTGTCGAAATCGCTGCCCATATCGCGCGCCGCGATCAGGCGGCCGTCGAGCGCATAGGTCCACTGATGATAGGGACATACCAGGCGCGGTGCAGTCCCATGCTCCGCCGAACAGATTCTCGATCCCCGATGGCGGCAGGTATTGTGGAAGGCGCGCAGGCCGCCGTCGCGGTCACGCAAAACCATGATGGGATACTCGCCGATCTGCGCCGTCAGATAGTTGCCGGGGTTCGGCACTTCGCAGTCGTGGCCCACGAACAGCCAGTCGCGGTACCAGATCATGTCCAGATCGACCTGGTAATCCTCCTGGCTGCAATAGAAATCTCTTTCCAA
>Ga0116129_1001157_pt1 | contig 14991 bp, 18 predicted proteins | sample June2015DPH_17_2_FD_89732 | JGI IMG/M metagenome (GOLD analysis project Ga0116129, IMG submission 89732) | Peatland microbial communities from SPRUCE experiment site at the Marcell Experimental Forest, Minnesota, USA - June2015DPH_17_10 | ecosystem: Environmental > Terrestrial > Soil > Wetlands...
GCTCCCCGGTTCCATTCGTTACTCTTTGATGAATCGTCTCGGTACCGTCCGCTTCTGAAAAACAGGATCTTCCAAGGCTCCTGGAAGGCTCGGATACTGAGAGGAAACGGAAGAGTGTTTGCCGGCGCATTGGCGCTCACCGGCGGGAGGGTCATGAAATAGGCGTACAGCGATTCGATGTCATGGTCCGATAGTTTTGTGAATGCGTAGTATGGAAACGCCGGGAACAGGTGGGACCCATCGCGGGAAACGCCCTCGCGCATCGCGCGTTCGAACGCTTCGAATGACCACATCCCAATTCCAGTCTTGGGATCTGGAGTGATATTGGTCCCGTAGATGATCCCGAATGGCGTATTCACGGCATACCCGCCGGCAAAGGCAGGCCCGCCCGCGCGCGTGTGACATGAAGCACAATGTCCCGCCGCCGCGAGAGCCTCGCCTTGAGCAACGGAGCCGGGCGAGAAACTTCCCAGAGCGGGGCGCTCTATGGGAGCAATTGCCGGCCGCCGCGCCAGGAGCAACAAAGCAGCCAACACGCAACAAGCTGCGACGAGGATCGCGATCGAGATGCGGCGGATCGTCATTTTCTTTGTCCCCTCGGTCCCAGAATTTCCATTAGAAGGCGATTTCACTCACCACATTTGGTTACGGGGCGCCCATAATGTGAACGTGGGCATAAGGGGAACCCGCCCACATAATGTATGCGCCTGTGGCCTTGTGGTGCGTTGGTAGGCCCGATGTCCTGGGATCAAAGGGCCACAGAATCATCCAATGCGGACCAACGGTGATGGGCGCATCCGTTTTGTCGTATGGATCCGAATCGCTACGCTGTGTGGCTCCAGCGAGCATGTATTCGATACCTGGAACGGTGGTCGTCGGCTTAGGCTTATGTTCCGCAAAATCTCGGTTCCATTGCATAGCGACCTTGTCTTCGCACAGCGCTGGTTTTCCTGGAACTTTCGGGTTTCCAGGCAAACACGTGAAATCGTTCGTGCCTTGGCGAAGGATTTTCATATTGCCCTGTGCGTCCACCTCTGCGACCGTAGCGTCCTTTGTCACATTAGGAGGGCCGGCCGATAGTGCGCGAGCTATCTTGCTTACTATTGTTTCGTTCAGATCAGAATCCGGCGCGTTTGAAGATTGCGCAAAAGCGCCGATGCTCATGACTGCAAGAACAAGTGGACTGAGAACCGCGATCGACTTAACCGTTCGTATAGCCATTGAATTCTATTGCTCCTGCACTTCTGTGAAGCAAAGCAATTACCAACTTCTATACGCGCTTAAGACAGGGGTAGCGGGGCGTTTCGAGCGACGAATGTCGAGTGTTCGGCGGAAGCTGTTCAATGCCGCGTCTATGTGTAGGCAGTGCGAAGGATCTGTTGGACGGAGACGCAGTGGGGCGTGAGGTGGCTGAAGCGCACACGCGCTGCTTTACGCGAGTTCGGTCGCTCGCGCGATCAGAAACAAGCCCATTCCAAGGAGGACAGCTCCGACAGGTCGCGCGGCGCGCGTGCCCCCGCGCGAGACTTTCGAAGCTCATGGCAGCCGTAGCAAGAGCCATCGCACGCAAATCCATAGCCCCGTTGGCAAGTAACACCGCTGTAAGGCTGGCGCAGTAGTAGACGCCATGTGTGCCGAATGCCAAGCTGAATCGCAAAGCGTCCGGCATCCGCCGGTAACGCAAGGCCACCTCCGGGCGCGTCGCGTCGATCTTCAACTGGCCGAGCTTTCGAAATGGGCGCCGCAGAATCATCGAACGAATGGAATGCCTGTTTGGCAGCAGAGCTACCTAATCGGACACGGGTAACGAATCAGGGCAGAATCGTCAAAGCGATTGGCCATGGTGGTATACTCCGGTCAACAACAGTGAGCGCTAGCGCCTAGGCTTTCGGCGCACGCGCCAGGCCGAGTCGTCCCGCCATATTCACCAAGTCGGCTAGAGAGTCGGCCTTCATTTTTTGCATCATCCGGCCTCGGTGTGCCTTCACGGTGATTTCGCTGATGCCGAGATCGCTACCGACCTGTTTATTGAGCAGACCCGCGACCACCAAGGCCATCACCTCCCGTTCGCGACCGGTGAGCGAAGCGTACCGGTCCCGGAGTATTCGCATCTCGGCCTCGTGACTAAGTGCAGTTTCGCTGCGCTCAAGGGCTTGCCGGATGCCGCTCAACAGCACATCATCGCTAAATGGCTTCGTTAAGAACTCGACGGCCCCCGCCTTCATCGCCTGGACCGTCATCGGCACATCGCCATAGCCCGTGATAAAAATTATCGGCATGTCAGGGCGTTCAACAGCGATGTCCTTCTGCAGGTCGAGGCCGCTGAGACCCGGAAGTGAAACGTCAAGCACAAGGCAACTCGGAACCAGGCCCCGTGGGCGGGCAAGGAATTCTCGTGCGGATGCAAATGTCTCCGGCTGCCAGCCTTCGCAGCGGATCAACAATTCCAGCGATTCGCGCACCGATACATCGTCATCAACCACAAACACGATTGGGGTGGCGTGTGACATAGGTGACAACCCTAATTCGTGGCCAAATCCGTACGCTCCCTTCATTCTATACCTCCAACAGGAGACAGCGCGGCGAATTGCTCAGTTCACACGAAGGGCTGCGTTAAGCGCCTCAAGCAGATCCGTATCGCTGAAAGGCTTGAACAGGCACTCCACCGCACCCTCTTCGAGCAGTCGCTTGCGGATGGCCTCATCCCTAAGCGCGGTGATAAAGACGATCGGAATCGGCTGCCCGCGAAGTTTCAGTTCCCGCTGAAGATCGGGACCGGTCATGCCCGGCATGCCGATATCGAGCATTAGACACCCGGTCTTGTCGACGCAATCGGACCCCAGGAACTCTTCGGCTGACGAGAACGTGCGAGCCGCATAGCCGAACTCCTTCAACAAGTCCGGAAGCGATTCCCGAATGGACTCGTCGTCATCGACAACTGATACAAGTGAACGTGTGATCGTCATGGATTCTCACGCACCATTCGTCACTGCAGGCTTCTGAATCGCACGAATATTGTCTGGAATAGCCGGAGCCGCGGGACTCCGGGGAACAGAGAACGAAAATGTGGCGCCCGGGCCATCATTCGGTGCCGCCCACAGACGGCCGCGATGACTTTCGATAATGGAGCGACTGACGGATAGCCCGATTCCCATACCGTCATGTTTAGTGCTGTAGAACGCATCGAAGAGCCTGTCGGCGGTTTGAGGGTCGAAACCGGCTCCCGCGTCTTGCACGGTCAAGCGAACGCCATCACCTTCGTCTTGTTCGGTTTTGATCAGCAACTTCCTGGGACGATCGTCGACGGTACTCATCGCGTCGGATGCGTTCGCGAGCAGGTTCAAGATGACCTGCTGAAGCTGCACCCGATCTCCCGTGACAAACGGGAGGTCGTCGGCGAGTTCAAGGCGCAGAATCACCTTATTCTTCTGAAGTGTAGTCGACGAAAGCGCAATTACTTCTCGTGTGGCCTCATTCAGGTCGACTGACTCGGTCGAGGAATCCTTCTTGCTAAAGAGCGCGCGTAATCTCGTGATCACGTCAGACGCGCGGTTGCCATCGCGAATCGTGCGCCGGGCGGTTTCGCGCGCACCATCGACATTTGGAGGGTCAGCCGCCAACATTCTTAGACAAGTGTTGGCGTTCGTGATGATGCCCGACAGAGGCTGATTGATTTCGTGGGCAATTGAGGCGGTAAGTTCGCCCATCGTCATCACGCGCGCCATATGCGCCAACTCGGCCTGCGTGTTGCGTAACTCTTCCTGCGCGCGCTTCCAATCGTGCATGTCCACGATTGTGCCGTGCCACTTCAAGATACGGCCTTGTTGGTCGCGCAACGGGAACGCCCTGGTTATGCACCATCGGTACGTTAAATCGGCGGCGTGGAAAGTGCGAACCTCGACTCGGTAAGGGGCACCGCTTCGGACACAGGACGTCCATACCCTAGTCGTCTCACCGATATCATCTGGATGGAGAAGTCTGATCCAACCGTCACCCATGATTTCTTCGGCCGAGAAGCCGGTGTAATCAAGCACGCGAGCGTTACAATAATCAATCACCCCTTCGGGGGTCGCGCTCCAGAGCATCTCCGGAATGGTTTCCGTCAACTGCCGCAGGTTGAATTCACTCTCTCTCAGTTTTTCTTCGGCTCGTTTTGAGTCGGTGATGTCACGAATGAAGGAGCTGAAGACCCAATCCGAGCCCAGTTTCATGGGTACTATTTCCAACTCAGCAGGGAACTCAACGCCGTTGCGACGGACGGCGGTGACTTGGATACGCCTTCGCAAAACGGGACCTTCACCAGTGGCCAGGAAGTGACGCAAGCCGCGCTCATGAGCCGCCCGTTGTCGCTCGGGGATGATCATCTCCGACAAGTGCCCGCCGATAGCTTCGCTGTTACTCCACCCGAAGACAATTTCAGCCTGCTTGTTCCAGCTGGTGATTGCACCTCGCACGTCCATGGTGATCACAGCATCCAGCGCAGTGTCGATGATCAAACGGGTTCTCTCCTCGGTCCTCTGCAAATCCTCTTGAAACCGTTTCACATCCTCAATGTCGGTTGAGGTGCCAACAAACCGGAGGACTTTTCCTTGTCCATCTTGTAACGGTACGGCTCGATTGAGATGCCAGCGGTACGCCCCGTCGTGGGCCCGGCGAAATCGCGATTCCATTGTGAAACCCTGGCCTGATCGTATTCCCTCCCAAAAGCTTTTCGCCGCCGCCTCGCGGTCCTCAGGGTGAACTGCGGTCATCCAAGCCTCGGCGTTCGACCGGACGAATTCGAGTGTCTGGCCGGTGTACTCGAGCCAGCTCTGGTTCACGAAATCCGGTGTGCCATCCGGATCAACGGTCCATGTTGCCACAGGAATGTTCTGTAGCAGGGCGACCTGGAGGTGCAGGGCATCGTTGGCTTGCGCGAGCTCCGCGGTTCGTTGCGCGACTCTTCGATCGAGTTCATTTGCGATCCGCTTTTGTTCGCTTCGCAGCCGTGCTTCCTGTAAAGCAATCCCTGCCTCGTTCGCCGCCACACTCAAAAGGAGCGACTCAGTCTGTTCCGGAAAATCCGCTCGTACGGCTCCTGCTACGATTACGCCAATCTCGGCGTGCAGCCCGATTCGCGAGGGCACGATCGAAATGTTTCCCTCCCCGAGAGAGGTCTGTAGCACCCGAGGCCATTTCAGCGGATCGCTTCCACACCATCGGTTGACCTCCTTGCAGAGCTCGTGAGGCCGCAGCATCAGGTTTTGCGATGGAGCCACTTTTGCCACTTCGATGGGTGCGCCGCCGACGGGGTCATTCACCCGCACATAGACGAAATCCAGTTGGAGCATGCCCAGGAGCGCATCAAGCAGCCTGTCAACAATTTGGGTAGGCTCGCCGCCACTCCACATCGCCGGAAGCGCGAGGACGCTTACAAGATCGTTAATGCAGCGTTGGAGGCGCTTGATCTGCTCTCCCTGCGTTTCGCGTTGCACTTCCATGGTTAGGTCGCCTGTTGCCACGACTTCGCAGTCCGGCCAGCCCGCCGCACGCGAATTTCACGGAGGAACTCCTCCGGCGGTACGAAGAACGGGTTCTGCTGAAGCATGCCGCCGATGATGATCATCGGATGCGTCCGCATGATGTCAATCACCGTGTCTCCTCCGAATCTTGCGAGATCGTACGTGCAGATGACGGCATCGTCGTGGTGCCGCCACACATCATTTACACGCGATTCGAACTCAATGAGATCGTTCACATGCGATCGGCCCTCGGCCGCCCATTCCATGTGGCAAACGATGCGACTGAGCGGAAACCCTCCCTTGATATTGCCGCTCGCCAACTCCTCGAAAGCCTGCAGCATTCGATCCTGGTCGAAGCGGCCGTCGCGAAGATACGTTTCGGTGTTGGTTCGAAGCTCGAATTGTCCACTTTGCTGGGCGACACCCGCATCAATTCCTACCGAAGCCAAACGCTTCAGATGATCTTGATGTTGCCCGGGATTTAAAACATGAATCGCCTTGTCGCCACACTCGAACCCGGCCTTTATGAATGGCAGCAATACGCGATACTCTTCGTCATCGCTGTGAAAAAACGCGCAGACATGACGTACATCGCCGAGCTGAGAGCCGGCAAGGGAAATTGGCGCCACGGTCTTCTTCATGGTGTATTCCTCACCCTTATTATGCATCGCCGCGGGACGGCGTCCTGCCTGATTGCACCTGTTTAAACACGCCAATGCGCGCCTCCCTTCTTGAGAATCCCTCGACATTAGAATGCATCAATTCAAGCCCAACTTCTATCAGACTTTGGTATTGGTCTTACGGCATTCACGTCCGGACTTCGCTCCTGCTGGCGATTGGTGACGCCCCATCAGAGTAAACATCGATCGATACCTTCGTCCAATTGGTTTCCTTCCACTTTCACGGCTTAATGGAACTCGTGAGACTACCGGAACCACAACTTCCCTGCTTTAAGAATCGAGAAGAGCGATGAATGAACCGCAACTGATCCCAGTTTATGAATGGAAAAGCAATCACAGCCCGGCTGGCGCGGACCTGATGATCATCGAAGAGCCGGAATTACGGGCCTTTATCAGAGCGGTTACGGAGTTGTTCGGTCCAGAGCAGGCAAGGATTGCGGCAGAGGACTCGGTCGACGAGATGGAGTTAGTGGATACAATTACCTGGACCGACCAGGCGCGATCTGGGCTCGGTCTCGATAGCTGCCTCGGCCCAGCTTGCAAGGCGGCTGAATACCGATGTGGACCCTCCACTGTCGCTCGTTGCCTCAACCGATACCAAAGTATCACCGATACCTTCGTCCAATTGTTTCGGCCCGGCTGGTGTGGCTTAATCGCAAGTAGAGGATGGGATCCGAACGAATCGCGGATTTGAAAGGAGCTTTTCATGAACCAATTAGAGAGAGTTCCGTACACGCCACAACTCACACCACGGTTCGTTAGTAAGGCGACGCTTCCCGCACTTCTGCCGGCCGCCTGGACGGTACGCTGTCCACACACCTCACGAGCAACCTGGATAAGCACGCGCACTGAACTATCAGGCGTCCCGATTCGTCCGCGAACGGACAGAGAGAGCTATTGAAAGTAAGAGTTCTGGATACCTAGGAAAGGAGAGTCCTCCTGTGTATAGCAAATTAGACGGCTTCATTGAAAAGGAGATCGTAGGCGATAGTCTCGCAATTCAATACGTCTTGAATCAGGTTCGCATTGTCGCGAAAACCGACTCCATGACGTTAATCCAAGGGGAAACTGGTACGGGGAAAGAGGTTATCGCACGTGCCATTCACAACCAAAGTTTACGAAGCAGGGGGCCGTTTGTAAAGCTGAACTGCGCCGCCATTCCCGGACCCTTGCTCGAGAGTGAGCTCTTCGGCCACGAGAGGGGCGCTTTCACGGGAGCGTCTGCGCAAACCAAAGGGCGATTTCAACTGGCGGACAAGGGCACACTCTTCCTCGACGAAATCGGCGATTTGCCGCTGGAGTTGCAACCGAAACTCCTCCGTGTCTTGCAAGAACAAGAGTTCGAGCGACTGGGCAGCAGCCAGACGATTCGGGTCGACGTGCGCGTTGTGGCCGCAACCAATCAGGATCTCTCGCAACTTGTGGCCATCAAGCAGTTTCGAGCAGACCTGTACTATCGGTTAAACGTAATTCCAATCTTCCTTCCTCCGCTGCGGGATCGCGCCCAGGACATTCCATTACTCGTGGAGTATTTCGTGAGGAAACTCTCGGCGCGCCTCAACAAACCTATCGATTCGATTCCAGAAGAAGTGATGGAAATCCTCGAAGCGCACGACTGGCCCGGTAACATTCGTGAACTGCAGAATGTGATTGAACGCGCCCTAGTCCTTGCGACTGATTCCGTGCTGCGCCCAGCACTGACGGAATTGAAACAAATGACGAAACAACCATCACCAGCCACTACACACACCCTCGCCGAAGCAGAGCGAGAGCATATTCTAGTCGTATTGAAACAAACCGATTGGCGGATCGGCGGACAGGATGGCGCCGCTGCGCGGCTAGGCTTGCCCCGGACCACATTGTTTTACAGAATGCGAAGACTTGGAATCGAAACACGCCGTTCATCCCTGGTGCGATCCGTCCGGCAGAAACAAAATACTGAGCCTCTCCCGTTCGAAACAGCTTCGGTCGCCGCACGTCATGCCGAAAGGTTTAAGGCTGTCGCGAACTTTTGAGAAGTAGGTAATCTGAAGCGACGCGGTTGCATTTGCCGTTCGGGCCCCATGATGGCAGAAAGGCAGCGACCAATTCCGTCAGCACCAACGATTCATTCAAATGGAACAGAAAAGGAGAACTTCATGAAACTCAGAAATTCGGTATCAATCTGTCTACTGGCGATGGCAGCAACCGCCAACGCCGCCTGGGCCCAATCGCAAGCCACCAACCGGCTGACCGGCGCCGCGCCCCCTCAGCCGTCGCAAACAACTGCCTTTCACTACGCTCTGCCACTCAATCTTGCGGTGGAGGCCGCGACCGAAGCTGTTCGTGTTTGCGCCCAACACGGATATCTGGTGACCGCGACAGTCGTAGACATGGATGGAGTGCCGCAGGTAGCCCTTCGCGGCGATGGCGCCACCATCCATACAGCTGAATCGAGCTTCGACAAGGCGTACACGGTGGTCACGCTGGGCCCGATATTCGCCTTTGACACGTCAGGCGAGTTTTTCGATCTCGTGAAGACGAATCCTTATGCGCCTCGGCTCGCAAGTATGCGCAATGTTATGGCGCTTCCGGGCGCGGTGGCGTTCAAGTCGAAAAACGCCATCGTGGGCGCTCTGGGAGTTGGTGGAGCCCCCGGCGGAGACAAGGATGAAGTCTGTGCACAAGCGGGAATGGCGAAAGTCGCCGACCGACTCCCCAAATGAGTATCACCGAACTGATTTGTATGGCAACAAACCTCGAACCTGCGCTAGAACAACGTCTGCAACATGCTTTGGACTCGTCGCTTGTGGCCGTTTTGAGCATGACGGCGGGCGCGGTCGATGCTATCGGATTCCTCGGACTCGGAGGGTTGTTTATCGCGCACATCACTGGAAATATAGTGGTGGTGGTCGCCCATTACATAACGGGTGGCTTCAGCCGCATCGGACCCCTCATCGCAGTTCCGGTTTTCATCGTTGTATTAGGGACGGTTGTTTGGGTATCCAAGGACAAATCGAAGCATCGAACGTTGCGTGCATTGCTGATTCTGCATGCCGCGCTTCTGACCGGATTTCTTGTGCTTTCCGCCGCGCTTGGTCCCTTCGCTAATCCCGGTAGTGCGGTCGCGGCGTCGGTGGGCATGCTCGGAGTTGTGGCGATGGCCACTCAAAATGCGCTCGTCAGACTCGATCTGCCGGGCTTCCCTGCAACTGCGGTACTCACCACGAATACTGTCCGGTTGACAATCGCAGTTGTGACTCTGGTACGCGGTACGGACCCGCCTCAGGAAAAGGCCCAAGCCCGACGCAGCATCCGGACGACGTTTGCAGCTTTCGCGGGTTTTATCGCCGGTTGTACAGCGGGCGGACTGCTTGAAGTTCGCTTTGGACTCTGGTCTTTGACACTTCCGGTTGTCCTGGCCGTTATCGCGGTTCCGTTGAGTGACTACACCCTAATAACCGTTCCCGTAGCGTAATCCGCGTTTTATCGTAGTCATCGAAATTGTGTCTTGAATCCGAGAACTTAAACAGGAGGTTAGTATGTCAGACAAGAAAGAAGCAATCATGGAAGCACCACAACCTACAGTTCGACCTCACCAGCCGGGCCAAGACGTTTTCAGATCGGTCCTGTCTGAGGACATCGACTGGAAGCCGTTCGCGGCGTTCCCACCGTCGGTCCACCTGGCGGTCGTTGTCGGCCAACCCTCGGAGGCCGCCCCCTACACGATGAGGGTCAGAGCACCCCACGGCGTGAAGCTGATGCCACACCGGCACCCGGAGGATCGAGTTTACACAGTGATATCCGGCGTTTTCTACATCGGCTTGGGCGATCAGTTTGACGCCGATAAACTCCAAGCGTATCCGCCCGGTAGCGTCATCGTTCTGCCCGGCAACACTTCCCATTTCCACTGGGCGAGATCCAGTCAATACGTCGTGCAGGTAACGGCGATTGGGCCCCTTGGTCTTGAATACATCAGCCCGAAAGACGATCCGAGAAACAAGAACGCCTAGGGAGGTATCGACGCGACTTCCGCGACGGCGAACGGGATGACCAGAGTCGACGATGATCATTGCGAAGATTGAGACGTTTCCCCTCCGTATTCCCTTCAAGCCGGAAACCCGGGCTGCAGACTCGGCGTGGGGGGATAAAGGACTGCCCGTCGCGGATTCGCTGCTCGTCAAGGGGACAACCGACAAAGGGTGGAAGGTTGGGAGAGGCTTTTGGTTTTCGCGCGGTGCGGTCAGCCAAATTGGCGGTCGAGGAGCTGATTGCACCGCTCTGCATTGGTTGCACCGCTCTGCCTGGGTAAGGACGCTACGCAAATTGCGCCACTCATGCTCGAAGTCCAGAAGAAGCTGCATATCTTCGGGCGAACTGGACCTTCGTTCTATGGCATCTCAGCGGTGGACCTTGCCCTTTGAGATATTGCCGGCAAGATTGCCAATGCACCGGTTGGCCGGCTTCTGGGCCGTGGTGCTGCGGACTTAGGCTGCTAGGCGAGTTTGATTCGTTAATCCGAACCCTTACTTGTTCGTGCCAATGTTCGGCGAGCGATCGAAACTGGTTTTCTTAGTTTAAAGCTTCACGAAATCGAGCTCCCGGCGATTCGTGCCGCCCGCGAGAAGGCTGGCCCCGACGTCGAGTTAACGCTCGATGTGAATTGTGCCTGGAAATTGAGCGAAGCTCGAACGCGCGAAGAAGAACTCAAGGAATTCCACTTGAAGTGGCTGGAAGAGCCGATCTGGCCGCCAGAAGATTATGACGGGCTCGCCCAGTTACGGAGAACCTGCGGCGTTCCGATCGCCGCGGGCAAGAACGCCTCGACTCTAATGGAGTTCGATCGCATTGTAGGCGCAGGAGCGGTGAATTTAGTCCAACCGAGCGTCGCAAAAATGGGAGGCGTCACCGAATTGTGTAAAGTTTTTCCGATCCTTGCCGTGGACTGTGTCACCCTCATGCCTCACGTTTTCTACGACGGGCGCCGCCTGTTGGCCGCGATCCAGGTGACGGCCGCGCTGGGGACTGCGGACGCAACGATTGAGTGCCGCCGCTTCGATCTCGAAGCAGAACTCTATGGCGGCGTGCTCTCAACGCAAAAAGGCCGAGTTCTGGTTCCACAAACTCCTGGCCTGGGAATCGACCCTTGCCCCAACGTGATTCGCTCATACTTGAACGTGTAGAGAGATAGGCTCGAGTTTTAGGCATTTAGCCACGTTCGAATTGAGATGCCTATAGGTGGTTTAACTGCTGGTAACTGAGGGGCCGTACGTTTTGAAGTAATCAAGCGCTACCTGGGTATATTGGCCGACCTCGATGATATAGCCGTCGGGGTCGCGCATGTAACAACGCCACTCCCAGCCATGATTGTCCAGCGGCTCAGTTAGAAAAACCGCTCCGTTCGTGCGCCATTGCCTATAACAAGTCCAGATATCGGCGACGCGCAGGTTGAGGAAACTGTTTACTCTGTTGAGATCCGAAGGGGGCTCAAGAACAACCTCGGGCTTGTCGGGCGTCGGGCCACCACCGGAATTGAGAACGATCCAGGAATTGACCAGCTTGATGTAGCAGGGGTTTCCCGGCTTGATCACCTTCCCGCCAAGAATTCGCACGTAGAAGTCCTTCGATTTGTCCTGATCCCTCACGGCAAAAAAATGCGTCACGAAGAAGCCTTCATGTGCAACCGGAGCGTCTGGCAGATTCATATTGCTATCTCCAATGAGGGAATCGAGCTTGAGCGGTGTATTCGGTAGACCCCGCCGAATCGATTTCGCGTGATGGTAAACACGATTAGTATGTATCCTTTCAAGGGGGTCGTCATCGATGCTGTCCGAGTCAAGCCCGGTGCGCGAGCGATTCCAGCACTGCTTCGGGCCGGATTGGCCGGTGACGAAGACGCGCCCCGCAAGCGGCGAAGATCGCGTTGGCCCGGTCGGCGCTTCACTTCGACCTGATCCTCCGCCATCTCCCGAAAGGAGTAATTCTCATGGCGTGCACGGGCCGATTTGGTGCCAGATGAAATGTGTCTGGGGATAGGCAGTAGAAGCCCATCATTTTTCTAAAGGCGTGAATCGTCGCTCCTCGCGTTGCTATGCCTTCGACTGTGAAACCCTCAAATACCATACGTTTTCCCGACGCCGACTGATGGAGCAACTATTCTTCCATCTCGGGTTCTTCTTGAAATTCGCATTGATCCCTCGACGGCTCCGAGCGATTGCTGCTGCCGCGGCAACCCATCGACCCCATCCGTAGGCAGTTGCCTATAGCAATCTTCGTTTGCGACCGCGATCTCAGTAGATTAGCGATGGCCCCCGCATTGCAGCTTTCAGATTGAACGAAACAAAACCCATGAACAACGAAAGCGGAACGGCAACAATCAGGAAACAGGTTTGTCTTAGACAGTGCTCACCTGATTACTGGCGAGTAACGTTTGATCATCCGCCGCTCAACATATTCGGGCCAGAAACCATTCCGCAATTAAATGAGGTCATTACAGCGCTAGAAACTGACAAGGACGTGAAAGTCGTGGTCTTTGACAGCACAGTAGAAGGGTTCTTCTTGACTCATTACGATTTCCTCGCGAGGCCTGAGGATTCAACGCGTTTGCCCCCGGGTCCAACCGGGTTGCAGCCTCAGCCCGATACGCTGGTACGACTGAGTCGTGCCCCAGTCGTCTCGATCGCGTCGATTCGCGGGCGGGCGACGGGTGTCGGCAGTGAGCTTGCCCTGGCCTGCGACATGCGTTTCGCGAGCCGCGAGAAAGGCATTTTGTCACAGTTCGAAGTGGGGGCAGGTTTGGTACCGGGCGGTAGCCCCATGGCGCGGCTGCCGCGTCTGATAGGAAGAGGACGCGCGCTGGAAGTGCTGCTGGGTGCCGACGATATCCCCGGCGATCTCGCCGAACTATACGGCTACGTCAATCGGTCATTACCGGATCACGACCTCGACGCTTTTGTAGATGCGCTCGCAACTCGGATCGCATCGTTCGATGAGCGGGCGATCACCGAGACCAAGCGCTTCGCCGACGTGGCCAGCCTGCCGCCTGACTACGAAATCGCACCGGAGTGGGATGTCTGCCTCGCGTCCATCGCGCGACCGGCCGCACAAGAGAGGATCAAGATCTTGATGGAGCGAGGGTTTCACAAGCCCGGGGATGCAGAGACCCCCTTAGGCTACTACGTCGGGCAACTCGGGCGCTAAGAAAAGAGGATATAGATGTCACACCATGCCTCCGACCCTGACTTTGGGTTTCCCCGCGGGGATGCTCGCTTGGACATGACCGACCTTTATGCGTTCCCCAAGCCGGGGGACCATGCCAAGTCAATACTGGTCTTCAATGCACACCCGTCCTTCTCCGTGAACCCGCCGGGACACGAGACCACTGAGCCCTTCGCGCCAGGAGCGCTCTACGAAATGAAGATCGACACGGACGGCGATGCCATTGCTGATATTTCCTACAGCGTGCGGTTCCGGTCCTGCGACGACGGAAAGCAAACCGCGACACTACGTCGTGTTCAGGGCGTGCGAGCCGCCGGCGCGTGCGATGAGGGCGCAACTATCGTCGAGGGAGCGCCGGTCTCAGTTGGTCAAGAAGCGTTGGTGACGCGGGCCGGCGAGTGCCGGTTTTTCTTTGGTTGGCGCAGCGATCCTTTCTTTTTCGATGCAAACGGCTTTTTCGACAAAATGCAGTTCACGGGCGACGATTTCTTCACAGACAAAAATGTCTGCAGCATCGTGCTTGAACTGCCCAATTCGGCTCTGGGAACGAGCAAGTGGGACTTTGGGCTCGCACAATGGACAAAGCTGCTGAAAGTTGGATCCAGGCAGACCGCGGTGGGCGCCCGTTGCAAGCTGTCTTCCTCCCTGGAGAGCGGAGGGCGGCGTACCTCACCGGGGAGCCGGCGGATGATGATCGGTTCATTGGCGTTTTCGCGCACGAATTGGAACACACAGGCGCCTATACGCCGCAGGATGCAAGGGCCCTGGCCAAGAGATTATTGCCAGACATTCTTTATTACGACCCTCGCTGCCCGGTGTCCTTTCCCCAGAACGGCCGAACACTCATCGACGATGTAGTGGACGTTTTCTTCTCTTTGCTCACGAACGGGAAGGTGACAGGAGATAAGGTTGGGCCGCACAGAGATCTGCTGGACGAATTCCCGTACGTCGGACCGCCGCACGCTTAGCGGCTCGGAAGTCATTGTCGTTAAAGGAGACGAAGATGCGATTACCCCTGCTTCCACCATCCAGCCTGTCTAACGAGCAGAAGGATCTTTACGACGACATCATGGGCGTCGTGAACGAAAACTTCGGAAGCTTCATGACGGCCCGGAAGGACGGTGCTCTCATCGGACCGTTCAACCCAATGCTGCACTTTCCGGCTTTCGGTCGCGCAGCCTGGGCCATGAACAAGACGATGTATGAACATACAACGCTTCCGAAATCGGTACTCCAGATAGCCGTGCTGGTAACCGGAACGCGGCTCTGCGCAAGATATCAAGTCTACGGCCACGAACATCTGGCGGAAGGCGCCGGTGTGCCAACTGCTAAAATCGCGACCATCGTGGCGGGAGAACGCCCGACTGACTTGTCGCGGGATGAAGCGGTCGCCTATGACGTTGCTGCGGCCTTAAACCGGGGCGGCCCCTTGGCTGAGACGATATATCAGGCCGGCGTCGACGCGTTCGGTAAACAGGGCATGGCCGAAATCATTTGGGTGCGGCTACTTTGGAACGACGGCCAAGTGCCCAGAAATTCAATAAGTTAGGATCAATCGACCGCCTTTCGGCTGTCGCTTAGACCGGGGATATCGGAATAACCCCTATTTTTGA
>Ga0116129_1001158_pt1 | contig 14986 bp, 12 predicted proteins | sample June2015DPH_17_2_FD_89732 | JGI IMG/M metagenome (GOLD analysis project Ga0116129, IMG submission 89732) | Peatland microbial communities from SPRUCE experiment site at the Marcell Experimental Forest, Minnesota, USA - June2015DPH_17_10 | ecosystem: Environmental > Terrestrial > Soil > Wetlands...
GATGGCTCCGATCGGCAAATCGAGCGCCTTCCCGCCGCGGCCGGTCGCCATGTCCAGCACTTCGCCGGAGGGAAGCATGCTGGGGTCACCGCTCGTGCCCTTGTGCAGGAGCGAGGCAAACTTCATGACGTCGAACATGTCGAGCCGATTGTTGGCCTTGGCACCATCTGTCGCAAGGCCGACATTCACGCCGCGCCCGCGAAGGTCGGGTATTGGCGCGACACCCGAGCCCAGCTTGAGATTGGCATGTGGACAATGCGCCACGTGTGCGCCCGCGGCGGCGAGCAAAGCGCGATCCTCGTCCGATACCCAAACGCAATGGGCGAGCAGGGTCCGATCGGTTAGCGCGCCGAGTGCATCAAGATGGACGATCGGTGTTCGGCCGATACGCGACTTCGTGCGCTCCACCGAGAAACGGGTCTCCGAACAATGAAGATGCAGCCCGGTCCGATGCGCGTTCGCGAGCGCGGCACCCTCGCGGACGCTGTCGTCGCTGCAACTTTCCAGATCATGCAAGCCCACCCAGACCCGCACGCGGTCGTCCGGCGTCTGGGCGCTCTCCAACAGGCGGGCATTTTGTGCGAGCGTGGGCGCGAACGGCTTGGTGTCGGCGACGTAGGGAACGATCACCGCCCGCATTCCGATGTCACGCGCAGCGGCCAGCGCCGGCTCGGGGCGGATGCACATGTCGACGATGGTCGTCGTGCCGGACAACATGGCTTCCGCATAGGTGGCAAGCGCGCCGATATAGGCCTGCTCGTCGGAGAGGCGCGCCTGTTCGCGCTCGATCACCCCGAGCCAGCCTTCGAGCGGCAATCCTTCGGCACTGCCGCGCGTCAGGCTCGAATGGGAATGGGCGTGGGTGTTGACGAAGCCCGGAATCAACGCCGCACCGTCGCCTTCGATGACGAATTGGCCATCGTCGGCCTCGCGGTATCCCTTGCCGACACTTGCGATGGTGTTGTCACTGATGGCGACCCACCCGATGAACGGCATTTCGCCGACCGGAGGCACCACCAGCACATCGCGGATGAGGCCAGAATTCATCGCGTCTCCTCGATCTGCTCGCCGCGCGATGCCTTCCGCTCAAGGTAACCAAACAGCATGAACGAAGCTACGCCAAGCATCGCCAGGACGACGATGCAGACGAAAAGCAGGTCGGTGCGAAGTTGGGTTGCGGATGTAATGATGAGGTAGCCGAGGCCGTTGTCCGAACTATAGAATTCCGCCACCACCGCGCCGACCAAAGCCAGCGAGGCCGCGATCTTGAAGCTCGCGAAGATGAAAGGCAGCGCGCTTGGAAGCTGGACTTTGACCAAAATCTCCGATCGTGTGGCATTGATCGAATGCATGAACTCGATAACGCGACGGTCGGCCGATTTCAGCCCACGTGTCGTGTTGGTGACGATCGGAAAGAACGAGATGATGGCGCAGATCATGATCTTGGGTGCGATGCCGAAGCCGAACCAGATCGTGAGCAAAGGAATGATTGCGATGATCGGAATGGCATTCGAGACGATGACATAAGGGAATACGCCGCGCTCGAGAAAGCGCGAATGCGCGATCCCGGCCGATAGCAAGACGCCCGAGACGGCGGAAATCAGAAAGCCCGCCAACGCCTCGATCACCGTGAGACCGGTGTGATACCAAAGGGTGGTGGTCTTGATGAATCGAGCCGCCACATCGCTCGGAGCCGGCAAAAGCCACGGCGGAAGATCAAAGGCCTTGACCGACAGCTCCCAAAAGCCAAGCACCACCGCGAGAATAAGAAACGGCGGCAGGATATCATCCCGCAGCCGACTCGGGGCCTTGTCGGCGATCGGAGCGCTCATGATCGCAACGTCTCGCGAGCCATGCGGGTCCATCTCAGGAATTCAGGCGTTTCACGCATGTCTTCGGAGCGTGGGCGAGGCAGGCCGGGCGACAGAATTGTCTTGATGCGGCCCGGGTGCGGAGACATCACGACCACGCGATCGGCGAGGTAGACGGCTTCGGAAATGCTATGCGTGACGAATAGCGCCGTTTTGCGTTCGCGGCTCCAAATCTGGAGCAGATCATCTTGCAATTGGCCGCGGGTCAATTCGTCGAGCGCGCTGAACGGCTCGTCCATGAGCAGGATCGGCGCGTTCCAGGCGAGCGCCCGCACGATCGCCACCCGCTGCTTCATGCCGCCGGACAATTCGTGCGGATAGGCATCCTTGAATTTCAGGAGCCGAACCGAATCCAGCAGCGCTTGGCAGCGCGCTTGTCGCTGCTCGATCGGGTAATTCACGACTTCGAGCGGCAGTTGAATGTTCTCGATTGCGGTCCGCCATGGCAGTAGGGCCGGTTCCTGGAACACGAAACCGAACTGGACCGCCTGTCGGGCTGCGGATGGCGGCTCGCCGCGTATCTTGATAACACCCGAAGTCGGCGGAATGAGATCGCTGATGAGGCGCAGGAGCGAACTTTTGCCGCATCCTGTCGGTCCGAGGAGCGCTACGAACTCGCCCTCGTCCACGCCGAGATCGACGTCGGACAAGGCTTGGACTTGGCGGTGTTCGCTCTGGAACCGCAAGCTGACTTGTTCCAGCGCGATGTACGGACGGGCCACAGGGGCTGACGGCTCTCCTTCAGAAACGGCGCGCGGCGGAGGTCCGTGATCCAAGAACGCTGGATCGCCCTGCAGGCGAGTTCCCTCCATCAATCGCTCCGGCCTACTTGTTCAGATACGTATTCGCGAACATGTCCTCGGGACGCAGGTCGGTTTCGATAAGGCCAAGTTTGCGGGCGATGTCGATAGTGTCGCGCCAACGCGTTTCGGTCTGCCAGCCGAAACCATGCGTCTCGGTGTCCTGGCCCTGCCAATATGGAATGGTGTGCTCCAATACCTTGGTCTCGTGCTTGACGTCGGTCTCGGCGACCGCGGCCGCGACCGCAGCGACCGCGCCGGCCGGATTCTTCTGTGTCTCGGCAACGGACCGCAGCGTCGCCTTCAGGAAGGCTCCCACGATCTCGGGTTTCCGTTTCATGTAGTCCGGATTGGCCACCAGCGTCAGCCCATAGGCGTTGACGCCGTAGTCCGCGATCGGCATCAGCGTGACCGCCATTCCGCCGCTTTCGGCTTCGATCGGCTCGTTCATCGAAAAGCCCATGATCGCATCGACTTGCTTCACCAGGAGCGGCTGAACGCCAAATCCGATGTCGACAAGCTTGATCTGCTCAAGCGTCATTCCGTTTGCTGAAAGAAGGGCTTCGAGACCCTGGAAGGTTGCGCTGCCCTTCTTGGACCCGAGCTTGATGCCGGTGAGCAACTGACGCGGGCTGGTCACCGGCTTCGCTGCCGGGCTGATCAGCACGATCGGCGTGCGTTGGTAATAGGCAGCGATCGACTTGGCTGGAACGCGTTGTTGCGCGCCTTGCGCCAGGACAAGAGCGTCAACCAGTCCGAATTCGACCGCCTTGGAGCCGACTTGCTTGATGGTGTCCGATGAGCCCGACCCTGAGATGATGTCGAGATCCAGGCCCTCCTCCTTATAGAAGCCGCGCTGCTGCCCGAAATAGAACGGAGCGTGCTGCGCGCCGCCTTTCCAATCGAGCCTGATCTTCACTTTGACGGGTGCCTGGGCAAAGGCGTGCGATGCGCCCACAACGGCGAATGCCAAGGCCATGAGACCCTGTCGAAGAACTTGTGATCGCATCAAGTGCTCCTCTGCGGGAATGACTGCGAAGTTACCACCTTCGCCACAAAGTACCGCCTAAAAATCGAAAGCTATAATCGCGCCAGCAGCTCGGTCACCTTCGCGGCGGCCTCCGGCGGCACGATCGCTCGTTCCACGTCCCATTTGAGCGGCGCCGTGGCATCGAGTGCGAGTTTCGCAGACAGGCCGTCATGAGAGGACGGATCGAGCCGGTTGCAGAATACTTTCGGCACCATGAACATGTCGGTGTCGGCCTGAAACCGCGTGGCAAGCGCCCACAGCACCTCTTCCTCGTCGAAGACGTTGACGTCTTCGTCGACCGCAACCACGAATTTCAGATAAGGGTCGAGGCCAAGGAGCAGCATCAGGGCATGGCGAGCCTGGCCTTCCGCTGTCTTCTTCATGGACATGTAGGCATGAAAATGGGTGCCGGACTTCGGAAAATTCAGCGCCCTGAGGTTGGGCACCATCTCCTTCAGGCGCATATGAACATGCGCCTCCTTGGCGGAGCGTCCAAGCAGCAGGTGTTCGGCCGAATAGCCCGGGATGATGTCGTGGAAGATCGGCTTGTTGCGATGCGTGATGGCTTTCAGGACGAAGACGTTTCTGGTCGAGCGATCGGTTGAATAGCCGGTATATTCGCCATATGGCCCCTCGTCCTCCAACACGTCGGCGAGGATTTCACCTTCAAGCACGAACTCGGCTTCGGCCGGCACCTCGACATCGATCGTCTTGCATTTGACCAGATCGACCGGGCGTCCGAGCAACGCGCCCGCGACGTCGAACTCGTCGACCTCCATCGCGACCTTGGCGCCGGCCGCGAGGTTGATCACGGGATGAACCCCGATGACGATGGCGACCTCGAGGTTGCGGTGCCGCGCCGCGCACCGTTGCAGATGCTCCCAGATATGGCCCCGCGAATGCAGGCTTGCGCCGAAGCGGTTCGGTCCTTTGAGCTGGAGCCGCTGGTAGCTGAGGTTGCGCACCCCGGTGTCCGGATCTTTGCAGACCAGGATGCCGGAGCCGATATAGCGCCCCGCGTCCTTCTCGAAATGCCGGCTGATCGGCAGCGTGCCGGCGTCGAGTTCGCGACCCTCCACCACAACGTCGTGGACAGGGCCGGTATTGAGCACCACCGGCGGTGTCAGGTTGGCAAGAGCGCGCACCCAGGCATCATTGAACCCGCCGGGCGCAGCACCGACCATTCTGGCGATCCGTTCCCGGCTCGCAAACAGGTTGGCGACGACCGGAATATCAAACCCCTTGGGCCGCTCAATCACCACGACCGGCGTGCGACGACGCTTCTCCAGTTCGAGGACAAGCGCGGTCGGCAGGAAGTCGAGCTCCATCGGCTCGGAAATGCGTAAAATTTCGTCTTCCGGAAGCTCGGCGAGAAAGGATCGCAATGAGGGTGATTGCATCTCGGCAGATCCGTCCCTATGCGGAATGGCTTGCATTTATTGGGAGTTACGTGCGCTTGGCCGCGTTGCTGCGGCTCCAAGCGGACCTATAGGCAGTCGCTTCGCCGTTGTAAAGTTTGGTGCTTCCCAGTCGTTTCGACGAGGCGGAGGCGGGACGGCGTCAGGGGGCGAGTTCTCGGAACCGGCTCGCATGGAACACCAGCGGGCTCACGTGCGGCTCGACCTTGAGTGTTTCGATCCGGAGCAGCGCGATCTGGTGGTCGCCGGCCGTGATGCATCGGTCGATCGAGCATTCGAGCCAGACCGACGCGCCGTCGATGAACACTGCGCCACCGGGGCTGGCTTCCCATCGAATGCCGGCGAAGCGATCACCGGTCTTGGCCGCGAGCTGACGGCAGGCGACATCATGGTTGACGCCGAGGAAGCTGACCCCCAGCCGCGTCGACCCCTTCAGCCGCGGCCAAGTCGATGACGTGCTTTGGATGCAAACACAGACGAGGGGTGGTTGGAGTGACACGGGTGTGAACGAACTCGCCGCCATGCCGGACGGCTGGCCATCGACCAGGGCACACACGGCGGCTACACCGCTCGGAAAACACGCATAGGCGTTTCGCAGCTCTCGGCTATCCGTAGGGTTCATCATACGGAGAATTCTTCGATCGGATTGCCGCCGCCTTCACGGCCATGTGGCGCGGCTGCGGCAGGCAGCTCATTGATGCTCGAATCTTCATCAAGAATCGTGCCAACGAGGCACGTTGGCTTGCGCGGTGCCTTCGCCTCATCCATGCGATGGCGCGAAACTCTGCAGTGACTTGGCAGAGACCGGCGGCACAGTTTTTGCGTGGGGGTGCCTGCTCGGACGACGCTGCGGGAGGCATATCGGGTCACCACGATGTCCGGTCCAGCGACACCTGGACCGGCGGTTGGCCAGTCCGGCTTGCGATCCGACGAGTCCATCGGTTGTCGCCCGATCCCAGGGCGGTGTTGCGCAGGGTTTCCCCGGTCCGATCGGGGCCGCAGGTTGCTAGCCGATCGGCGTTACGGAGTTGTCCAGATGAAGACCAAAATGCATCTCGCTTTCGATCTGTCATGGACCCACGTCGATGGTCGCTGGCGGACACCGGGTTCGTGGACCGGCAGGCTCTATCCGGATTTCGATGTCTTCAAAGAGGTCGCAAGCATCGCCGAACGCGGCATGATCGACTTAATCTTTTTTGGCGACAATGCCGGCGTCCACAACACGTGGCGCGGTTCGGCCGACGAGGCCGTGCGCTGGGGCGTCGGCTATCCACGCTTGGACATGAGTCCCTATATTGCCGTCCTGGCCCAGCAGACCAAGCATGTTGGCTTCGGCCTGACCTATTCATCGACCTACCTGCCGCCTTATTACGTTGCGAGATTGCTCAACTCACTCGATCACATCACCAATGGCCGTATCGCCTTCAACGTCGTCGCTTCGACCAGTCGCGGCGGCGCCGCCAACTATGGCTTCGACGAACTGATGGAGCACAATTCGCGCTATGATCGAATGGAGGAATTCATCGATATTTGCAAAGCGCTGTGGGCGAGCGCGGAGCCTGACGCTTTCATCTGGGACCGCAAGACCGGGGTTGTGGCTGATCCGGGCAAGGTGCGCGAGATCAACCATGTGGGCCGCTTCTTCAGTGTCAAAGGTCCGTTGCAATGCTCGCCGTCGCCGCAGGGCCGCCCGGTACTGATTCAGGCTGGCGGCTCGCCGCGCGGCATCAACGCCTCGGCTCATTTCGCGGACTACATCTTTGGCGCCGGCAAGCCGCTTCCCCTGAAGGTAAAGCATCGGCGGGAGCTCGACGCAGCGCTGACGGCGGAAGGGCGCGACCCGAGCCAGATAGGCATATTGTGGGACATTATCCTGGTCGTCGAAGAGACCGAAACGGAAGCGAAGCGACGCCGCGAGCATCTGCTCCAGTCGATGCCGCTGGAGGCGGTCGGCGCCTGGATATCGGGTAGTGCCGGCTACGACTTTTCCAAGCTGCCGGCCCGGTTCAAACTGCGCGAGTTGAATGAGGAGATCATCGCGAGCCAGGCCTCTCCGGTCGGCTTCGTGCATAAGATGGCATTCGAGGTGGGTGAGGAAACCGAGGTCACACGCGAGGAGTTCTTCGAGCGAGGGCGGCGCGCCGCGACAGCCTATGACCACACCATTGCGGGTACCGCCGGGCAGGTGGCTGATCTGCTCGAGGAGGAGTTCGAGGCGACCGGCAGCCGGGGAGGGTTCATGATCGCGCATCCGATCTCGACACCGCGCGATTTGTTGAACGTCACCGATTTCCTGGTCCCGGAGCTGCAACGCCGAGGCCGCTTCCGCACCGCATATGAAGGCAACACCCTCAAGGAAAATCTGGCTATTGCCGCCTAGGGTGGCCTTCCGGGTCCATGATTCCGGATCGCTACCGCTGATATTCGAGGGTCATGAACCCGTCCGGCAGCTCGCCCAATCCGAGTACGTTCTTGCCTGCCGTAGCGAGCAGGAGATCGAATGTCTTATGGATATCCGCCTCCGTCGTCGATGAAAATGTACCGATCAAGTCCTTTCTCGCCTCGTCGCGAAACGGAATGATGTCCTGCTCGTCCATCTTCATTTCCCTGCCGTGTTCGACCCATGCGGCGTCGTCGCGCTGCAGGATTTCAATGGTCTCGCGGAATGCGGCGAGGAAGGCACGCACATTGGCCGGATGGGCTTGCGCATAGTTCAAGTCGCACATATAGAGCAGGAACGGCGCGTCGGGCAGGCCGAGTTGCACGATCAACTCGCGGATCTGGACCAGGGGCCGGAACTTGCCGGTAGCGAACATCGCCGGCGCCAATGTGTTGAACATTTCGGCGGCGTCGAGATGGCCCTGTTCGAGCAGGCCTCTGAGCAGGCCTACCGAGCCTTCCTGGATCGCGACCTCCTTTTCGAGATCGAAGCCGAAGTTGCGATGTGCTGCGGCTCGCATCACGACGAAATTCAAAGAGTTGCGGTTGGTCACCCCGACCTTTTTGCCCTTGAGGTCTGCCAGGCTGCGGATTGACGAAGTGGTCGGAACCACTGCGAAGTCCGCCCAGGCAAGGAATGGGGAGATGCCGACGACCTTGACGCCGCCATTCCGCCACCTGGCGATGTCGCTCCAAGAAACGTTCCCGATCTCGGCGCTGCCGGCCTGTACGGCGGTGAGCATCGCTTGTGAATTCGCCGCCGGCACGACTTGCAGCTCGAACCCGTATTCAGCGTCGAGGTGGTATTTTCGCATAGTGAACGGAATAAACGAATTGGTTCCCGCCGGGTTGACCAGCAGCCGGACCTTGCCGCCGTCGCCCTTGTATGCGGGCGGTGCGATCTCGGCGGCCTTCGCCGCAAGGGTCGCGGCCATCAGGCAAGCCAGCGCCAGGACAGATCGACGAAAAAAATCTGTCGTGGCGTGCTGCCGTCGCCTCTGATCGCGGCGGGCGATGGGCGGGCGCATGCGATTGAGAAGCCGATCGCAACGAAGGTCGGAGCCCTCGTCGGTGGCCTGCGGATCGTCCATGATTTCCCTCTCAATCCTCATCGAGGCTGCCGACGTGGCCGACCAATCGCTCGACTACGGAGCGGCTGGTTTCGAATACCCGCACATCTTCGTAGGAACGCGGCCGCGGCAGTTCCCCAAGATCGATCTCATCGCAAAACCGCGCTCCTGGGCCCTTTGTCATCATCAATATGCGATCGCTCAGAAAGGTCGCTTCAAACGCATTGTGGGTGACGAACAGCACGGTCGAGCGGAAACGACCCCAGATCGTGAGCAACTGCTGCCGCAAACGACGCGCCGTGAGCTCGTCAAGCGCACTGAACGGCTCATCCATCAGCAGGACTTCTGGCTCGATGGAAAAAGCGCGCGCGATCGAGGCGCGCTGCTGCATGCCACCCGAGAGCTGCGTGGGATAGAAATCGCCAAAATCCGACAGCTCGACCAGTGCCAGGCACCGATCGATCCGTTCCTTCCATTCGGTGGCGGCAAAGCCGGCGGCCTGCAATGCGAATTCGACATTGCCCCGCACCGTGCGCCAGGGCATGAGCCGGGGTTCTTGGAAAACGTACGCGACGCGCACCCCGTTGGCGATCTGCTCGGCCACCGGGCGTCCGAGAATCCGGGCATCGCCGTCATATCGGTCGTCGAGACCGCCGAGGATGTTCAGCAAAGTGGACTTGCCGCATCCCGACGGACCCAGAATGCAAACGAACTCGCCGGACCTGACGGCGAATGTGGCGCCGTCGAGCGCCTTCCAACTGCCGGCATTGCCCTTGCCGGCAAAACTCTTGCTTATTTGCTTAACTTCAATCGATGCAGCGCTGGTCATGCTGATGCTCGCTGCGGACGTTGCTTTGGGCGCCTAATTTCTGTTCAGGGGTGGGAGTTAGAACTCGCAAAGCGTCTCCCTCAGCGTCGGTCTGCTGTATTCGGTGCGGACCAGGCCGCGACGCTGCAGGGCGGGGACAAGGCCTTCGGTGACCTCGAGGATATAGCGCCGGTTGATGCTGTTGAACGGATGCTTCAAGAGGAATCCGTCGCCGCCGACTTCTTCCATCACGTCGGCCATGCGGTCGGCAACTTGGTCCGGCGTTCCAACCGCTTCCACCGACGTCCCTTTGCCGCCCTCCATCACCACTTGGCGCAGTGTCTTGCCGCTGCCGAACTGAGCGAACCGCGCCAGCGAGGTCGTCTCACCATTGGTCGTCAGCTCCGGCAGTGGCTTGTCGAGATCGAATTGGGACAAGTCGATGTCGCTGAGCGCGCTATAGAGCGACAGGGCACGTTCCTGGAAGCGACGCGCCGCGAGCCCTCGGGCATCCTTCGCTTTGGCCTCTTCTTCCGTGTCGCCGAGAACCGGGGCAAACAGAAACAGGACCTTGATGTCATCGGGATTGCGACCGAACTTTGCCGCACGGGCACGCACGTCGTCGCGAAACGACTTCATCGCCTTAATGCCGTTGGCGCTGGCGATAATCGAATCCGCGTGCTTGGCGGCGAAATCGCGTCCGCGCGGCGAGCCGCCGGCCTGGATATAGGTCGGACGACCTTGCGGCGAAGGTGCGGTGTTCAGCGGACCGCGACATTTGTAATACTTACCTTCGAAATGGATCGGCCGCACCTTGGTATAGTCGGCGTAAGTCTCGGTCTTGCGATCGAGGAGGATGGCATCGGCATCCCAGGATCCGAACAGCTTATTGACGACGTCCATGAATTCATCTGCGATTTCGTAACGCAAGTCATGCGGCGGCAGTTTGTCGAGGCCGAAATTCTGGGCCGCCGCGTCCTCGCCGCTGGTCACGATATTCCAGCCGAAGCGGCCTTTCGTAATATGGTCTATCGTGGCGCAGAGCCGTGCCAGCAAAAATGGCGGATAGCCCAACGTCGATAGGGTTGCGACGATGCCGAGGCGCGAGGTCTGCGCGCCGATCACCGCCGCGAGTGGCGCGGGGTCATGCTTGGGCACCTGAATCGCGCTCTTGAGATATTGCTTCGTGTTGCCGCCATACGCTTCGGACAACATCAAGGTGTCTTCGAGGATGATGTAGTCAAAGCAGGCGCGCTCCAGCGCCTTGGCCATCTCGACATAGAAATCGCCGGTCCAGGGATTGCCGCCCGCAGATGAGAGCGGCTCGAGCCATTCGTCCATGGCGAAATTCGTGAACCAGCTCAAGTGGAATTTCTTACGCGCCATGACTTGTCCTTTCGCCTTCGGCCAGAGCAGACAATTTGTCTCCTGCCGTCATTGGTATTGGAGGGTCATGAACACGTCGGGGAGCTTGCTCATCCCCAGGACTTTGGGCCCTGCGGTCGCGAGGAGGACGTCGAACATGTTTCTGATCGCGGTCTCGGTGGTGGGTTCGAACTTGCTCATGAGATCGGCGCGCATCTCGTCGCGTAACGGCGGTATCGATGCGTCGGCCATTTTCTGGCCGCGCCCTGCCTCCATCCAGACGTCATCATTGACGTTGAGGATCGAAATGGCCTCCCGATAGGCCGCCAGATAGGCCCTGACATTGGCAGGGTGCGCCGCCGCGTAGTCCTCCGATGCGCCATGAAACAGGAACGGAACATCACCATCCAGGCCGAGCGGTGCCATCAGATCACGCATCTGGTACAGCACCCGAAACTTGCCCGTAACGGTCATCGCCGGTGTGATGTTGTTGTACATGAAGGTCGCGTCGAGATGCCCCTGCTCGATGAGGCCGCGCAATAGGCCGACGCCGCCCTCCTGCACGGAGGCATCCTTTTCAAGGTCAAGATTATACGCCTTCATTGCGGCTGCCCGGATGACGTACCAAGTGGTGTCATTGCGGGTGTCAGTGCCGACCTTCTTGCCCCTGAGGTCGCCGAGATTGTGGATGGGCGAGTTCGCCGGCACGATGATGTGGTCGCCCCATTTGAACATCGGAACGACAGCCATGATCTTCACGCCGGCATGCCGGAGCGATGCGAGCATCATGAGGTCGGCGACGGCCACTTCGGCACCCCCGGATTGGACGGCCGTCATTGCGGCCTGGGAATTGCCGACCGGGATCACCTGCAGCTCGAAGCCGTACTTCTTGTCGAGTTTGAATTTCTGCATGGTGAAGACCGCGAAGGCGTTGGTGCCGGCTCCTTGATTGGCAATCCGGACGACACCGCCATCACCTTGGTAATTGGAAGCCACTGGCAGCGGATTCTCGGCCGCCAGGGATGGCGCTCTGGCTGTGAGAGCGCCCGCAAGGACAAGTAGAATCGTGAAACAAGCCTTCATGTTCGCCTCCATTGCGCTGGATTTGGCGCGCGGCGGCCGGTTGCATCGCGTTGTCTTTGCTGCCTGCCAATACCGCCGGGCGCCGAAAAATGTTGCTGACCTGACTGATTTCTCATGAGCGCGTTTTGCTTGTCTCATCGCCCGGAGCTCGCTTCGTCACAACCGCCGCAACGCCGGGCGCCATTTAAATAGCCGGCGCTCCAGGCCGCCGAGCAAGACGATCTCGATGAACAGCATGATGAGCATGAACAAGACCGCGTGGGCGAGGATCTCGCTCATGTTGAAGGTCTGGTAGTAGAACTCGATCTTATAACCGATGCCGCTGCCGCGCCCGATCAGTTCGACGAATAGAACCAACTTCCAAATCAATCCCAGTCCAAAGCGAGTCGAGGCGAGCATGATCGGCGCCAGCTGCGGCGCGACGACCGATCGGATGATATGCCACTTCGTTGCGTGGTAGGCCTTCGACATGTCGATCAGCTTCTGATCGATGCCTTTGATGCCGTCCCAGATGTTGATGGTGAGGTAGGGCACAACCGGAATAGCCGACGCAAGCACCGCGGCCCGCTCGTTCAACCCGACGACGAGATAGATCGTCAGGATCAGAACCAGGCTTGGAAGCGTCATGCAGCCGACGACCCAGACGTCGAAAAAACGTTCGGCCACCCTCGATAGCCCCATCGCAAAGCCGAGTATCACGGCGATGGACATCGCCAGGCAGAAGGCCAGTACGATGCGGGCCATGCTGATCGCGACGTCGCCCCAAATTTCGCCGGATAGCATATCGTCCCAAAGCACACGGGCGACGGCGGGCGGAGAAGGCATGATGCTCGGCGGCAAAATCGTCGCGCCGACGAACCACAGTCCGATCAGCACCAGGACCGAAGATGCCTTGATGACATAATCGCCGCCAAATTCATCGAACCATTGCTTCGACCTGGTCGCATTCCGTCCGATTGCGGCTGGTATGATGGGGCGATCTGCGAGCGACGAGACAGCGGCGACGGGATGTGACATGGAGCCTTATCCCTTCATTTCGTAAGCGCAATAGGCGCTAGGCGCCGTGCGTATCTTAAGATCGGAATTCAGGCATACAAAGAACGTGCCAACATCGGCATATGTCGGTGAGACATGGATTTGAAAAATAATGCGGTCGAGTGAATTTACATGGCTTACGAGGATAAACGTTGCCGCTTACTCTTCGGCTCTTCGCGGCGATAACGCGGGACGTCGCGGATAAGCCACAAGATCAAGAATTAAGCTTGTTGCTGCCCGTCGTGTGAGCATGTTCTTGATAGAAGGGCCGCCGTGACCAGTTTGTGAACGCGGAAGTTGCCGGCGGTTGCAGCCGCGAAAGCGGCGCGGAAGAGAGAGCATTGCCCGGTCGGTGCGAAGCGCGTCGCGGGCAAGACGACGAAAGTTAGCGGCGAAAAACTCAAATCCCCGGCGTGATCACCCTGATCTTGTAGATGCCGGTGCGCGCCGCGATATAGAGCGTCTTCCTGTCGGCATCGCCGAAGCCGACGTTGGTCGATTGTTCCGGCGCCCGGATGGTGCCGATGTGCTTGCCGTCCGGGGAGATGATCCACACGCCGCCGGGGCCGGTCTCGTAGAGATTGCCCTTGGTGTCGACTCGCAGCCCGTCGGTGATGCCGCGCTCGGTCTCCTTGCTCATGTCGATGAACAGCTTGCCGTTGGCGAGCGTGCCGTCGGCTTGCACCTCGTAGCGGTTGACGTAGTTGTCGCGGCTGCCGTTGACATAGAGATATTTCTCGTCGGGCGAGAAGGCGAGGCCGTTGGTGTTGGGCATGTCCTTCGTCATGAGCGCGAGCTTGCCGTCCTTCCACCGGAACACCGCATTGAAGTCGAGCTCCTTGCGGGGGTCCTTGTCGCGCAACCGTAGCGCGCCGTAGGTATCGGTGAAATAGATGGCGCCGTCGCGCTTGACGACGACGTCGTTGGGGCCACCGAAGCGCTTGCCGTCGTAGCGGTCGGCCAGCACCGTGCGGGTGCCGTTGTTCTCGATGCGCAGCAGCGAGCGGCCCGCGAAGGTAGCGAGGATCAGGCGTCCCTGGCGGTCGACCGTGAGGCCGTCCGCGCCCATCATGACGAATTCCTCGAATTTCGGGTCGTTGCGGTCGTAGCCGTTGTTCATGATGGGGCCCCAGCGCCACCTGTCGGGACCGTTATAGCCGGCGTCGTTGAGATAGACCGTCGACTTGCCGTCCTGCGGCGTGAGCTTCCAGACCACGTTGCCCGGGATATCGGTGAACAGGAGATAGCCTTCCTTGCGGTTCTGCACCCACACCGGGCCTTCGGTGAAACCGAAGCCGCCCTTGACGAGTTCGACTTTGGCGTCGGCCGAAACCAGCGCATCGAGTGCGGGATCGAGCCGCAAGACGGCCTTGTCGTTTGTGGACTGGGCGGTTGCAACGGAACACGCGAGCATGCTCGCGATAGCGACGATGGTAAACTTGGTCATTTGTCCCTCCCGGCAATCGAAGCTGTAACGCCCAACAAGGCGGCGTGCTTGCGGCCCCTACGGCGTCGTTGCGCGCTAATGAGCGTACGACTCATGTCGTAAGTTTTGAAGCTTGAAATGAGCCGCGCTTCGCACCGCCGCGAGACCGTTACCGAGAAAGTTCAACTGCTTGCCAGACGATGTTTTACGTAATTTAGCAGGCTTGCGGTTCTCGATCGCAAATGTGGGCTTGGGTCAAGGGGGCAGGCCGGAAGCCGAATCCGCACCTCATGCGGCTTGGTGTACGTGAATGGCCGTTTCGTGGTGCCGCCCGGGCGGCACCACGCATCCGACTTTCGGGCCTGCTTTGGTCACCTAACTCGTACTCGACGCCGGCTACCCCCCTGCGCTCACGACCCAGAGGGGCGACCTCAGGGAGAGTTTCGGCATCAAATGCGGGGGGCTGGGTCTCTCCGCTATTCGCCAGCATCCTTCGGCTTAGCTTTGGCGAATTCCAGCCAGGCGCCGTTCGCACTGGCTAAACCAAAATGGGAGTTCCCCCGGCTCTGCCGGGGGGCAGCATCAGTTTGACATTTCCGGGGGTCCATCGACGAAGCTTCGCCTCGTGAGCCGCCAAGCAC
>Ga0116129_1001159_pt1 | contig 14983 bp, 16 predicted proteins | sample June2015DPH_17_2_FD_89732 | JGI IMG/M metagenome (GOLD analysis project Ga0116129, IMG submission 89732) | Peatland microbial communities from SPRUCE experiment site at the Marcell Experimental Forest, Minnesota, USA - June2015DPH_17_10 | ecosystem: Environmental > Terrestrial > Soil > Wetlands...
AAGAGGTTCATCGATATCTCCCCGGCTCGATCGAGCCGGCATGCTACTTCAACATGCCGGCAAAAGTCTTGGCAAAGGTGTGGGCGTCGCCGGGCCATCGCGCCGAAACGTAATTTCGGTCCCTGATGACAAAGGCCGGCGCCGCATTGTCGATGGAATCGCGTTCCAGGCCCGACGTCTTGTGGCGGTAGTCCGGGTCATCCCTTGGCACCTCGCGGAAATCTTCCGGGCGTGCGAGCGCGCGCGTTACTTCCTGTTGCACCGACATAAAACCCTTCGGTTGACCGTTCTGTTCCAGATAGGTCCGATAATAGTTCGGATCCCAGAAGCGCAGGACACGGGCAAGCGACCAGGCACTGTTTTCGAGTGCCCAGGTCAGGGCGGTGGTTTGGTAGCCGTTGAGCACCGGGCGGCCGGTTCGTTTCGAGATACTGCGGGCCGCCAGCAGCACGCCGTGGCAGATCGCGGCCACCGGTTTGTCCGCGTCGAAAAAACCGGCGACGTGGCCTTGCAGGGTTTCGCTTTCCAGGTAGTCGCGCATGCCGCGCGCCCGGTGTCCGCCGGGCAGCAGCAGCGCATCGAACGAGGAGGGATCGACGCCATCCCAGCGCTGCGGCGCCATGTAGTTGGGGTCGGCGATCATTGCAGCATAGGCCGCGCGCGCGTCGCGGTTGGCCCGCATCAGAAGTCCCACCAGGGGGAAATTCCGCAACAGCGGAATCATCCCCCACGGATCCAGCCCCCTGCCCGTCAACATGATGTCGTCGGCGGTCGCGGGGCGGCCATCGGGGGTCGAGAAACTGACGCTATGTCCGGCGCGCGCCAGCACCTGCCAGCTCACCGCCGCTTCGCTCGGATCGAAATCCCGCGCAGGCAACAGGAAGAGAATGCGCGCCGGCATGAGGTTTAAACCACCAGGACCGTCGATCCCGTGGTCTTGCGCGCGGCGAGATCGGCATGCGCCTTGGCGGCGTCCTTCAGCGGATAGGTCTGATGGACCTCGATCTTGACCGCACCCGATTGCACCACCTCGAAGAGCTCCTTCGCCATGGCGACGAGGTTCTCGCGTTTGGCGCCATAGGTGTTGAGCGTGGGCCGGGTGACATAGAGCGAGCCTTTTTGCGCCAGCAGGCCGAGGTTGAGCGGATCGACGCTCCCCGAGGATTGCCCGAACAGCGCAACGAGGCCGAGCGGCGCCAGGCAGTCGAGCGATTTCAGGAAGGTGTCCTTGCCAACGGAGTCGTAGACCACCGGCACTTTTTGACCTTGGGTGATCTCGTCGACGCGTTTGACGAAATCTTCGCGCGAATAGACGATGGTGTGGGCGCAGCCATGGGCCTGGGCAAGTTTGGCCTTTTCGTCGCTGCCGACGGTGCCGATCACGGTGGCGCCGAGATGCTTGGCCCATTGGCCGAGAATGAGGCCGACGCCGCCCGCGGCGGCATGAAGCAGGATGGTGTCGCCGGCCTTGACCCGATAGGTCTGGCGGATCAGATATTGCACCGTCAGGCCCTTCAACATCATCGCCGCCGCGGTCTTGTCATCGATGCCGCCGGGCAGTTTGATCAGGCGGTCGGCCGGGATCAACCGTTCCTCGGCATAGGCGCCGATCGGCGCGGCGCCATAGGCGACGCGGTCGCCGGCCTTCAGGTCGGTGACGCCGGAACCGACTTCCTCGACCACGCCGGCCCCCTCGCCACCGAGGCCACTCGGCAGTTGGCCCGGGTAAAGTCCGGAGCGGATGTAGATGTCGACAAAGTTCAGTCCCACCGCCGTATGACGAATGCGCGCCTCGCCCGGCCCCGGTCTGCCAAGCTTGACTTCCTCCCAGACCAGGACTTCGGGACCGCCGGTTCTATGAAAGCGGATGGCGTGTGTCATGGAGTTACTCCCTCGGTGAAATGACAGGGTATCAAAAGGCCTCGCAACGGAGCCGTGGCGGGGCTATGTCTACAACATGAACCGAACGCACGGCTAGTCACAGCCTCCGGGGGCGCCCCAGTCTTGCGTGCGCCTCGGGCGTCGCGTCGGCAGGGAGCAGTCCGTTCAGATTGAGCACATAGGCCGAAACCGCGTGCAGATCGGCCATTCCGGCAAGGACAGTTTCGAAAAAGCCGATTGTCCGCCGAGTTTCCAATGACGGGATCACATGAGACTTCTGATTGTAGAGGACAATGTCGAGCTTGCTGAACTCGTGGCCAAGGGACTTTTGGCCGCGGGATATTCGGCGGATATCGTCAATAATGCCGGCGAGGCGCAGGGCGCCTTGACGACGATCAATTATGCCGCCCTGATCCTCGATCTTGGCTTGCCGGACCGCGACGGCCTGTCGATTCTGCGCAACATCCGGCATCGCAAGGATCCGCTGCCGGTGCTGGTGCTGACCGCGCGCGACGGTGTGGATGACCGCGTCAGTGGCCTGCGCAGCGGTGCCGACGACTATCTGGTCAAGCCGTTTGCACTGGAAGAACTGGTGGCGCGCCTGGAAGCGATCTTGCGCCGTCCCGGCCAATTGCTCGGCAGTTCGCTTCGCCTCGCCAATCTCGCCTACGATACCGAAAGCCATCAGGTCTTCATCGACGGCGAACCACGTGTGTTTTCCGCGCGTGAAACCTCCGTGCTGGAAATCCTGTTGCGCCGGCAGGGCCGCGTGGTGCCGAAAAAGAATGTTGAAGATCATATCTTCGGACTGGCCGGCGACGTCGCCTCCAATGCGGTGGAGGTCTATGTTTTCCGGCTCAGAAAGCAGCTTGCCGAACACGGCGCCAAGATTCAGATTCATACGGTCCGCGGCGTCGGCTATCTGATATCAGAGGACAAGTAGCGTGATCCGTTTTAAATCCCTCACCTCTCGCATTGTATTTCTTCATATCGTCGCCGTCGCCATGACGGCGATCTTGATGCCGCTGATCCTGTTCTGGCTTTTGAATTCCGAGATCAGCGACCTGCATCACACGGCAATGCGCCAGCAGGCTGACGAGCTTGCCGGTGAACTGCAAGCCGCTCCGGACGGGACGCTGACGCTGGCACTGCCGCGCAGCCTCAAGGATCAGTATTCCGAGGCCTACGGACGCTATGCCTACGACGTCGTCGACGCCGCGGGCCGGGTGCTGTTTTCGTCCCGCGCCGACCGCGCACCAATTTTTCCGCCGGAAGTTTCTTCGTCGACTCCGGTATTTCACGATGCCACGCGCAAGGACAGCATCATTTCGGGAGCGAGCGTCAGGAAAGAAGTCAACGGCCAGACTGTATGGATCCGCGTCGCCGAGGATCTGGCGCATCGGGACGTGATCATCGATGACATCGTGGCCAATTTCTTCCGGCACGTGGGATGGATCACGATCCCCATCCTGTTGCTGCTGTTGGCGACGGATATCATGATTTTCCGGCGCGCGGTCGTCCCGCTGTTGAGGGCATCCGAGGAGGCGGAAAATATCGGCCCGGCGCGAACCGATATCAGATTGCCCGTCGGGCGTATTCCCCGCGAGATTCTGCCGCTGGTGGTCGCCGTCAATCAGGCGTTCGACAGGCTCGAGGAAGGGTTTCGCGTGCAGCGCCAATTCACGGCCGATGCCGCGCACGAGTTGCGCACGCCGCTCGCGATTCTGCGGACGCGTATCGAGACCCTTGGCGACCGGGCTGCGACCGAGGTTCTGCACCGGGACATCGAAGGAATGAGCCGCATCGTCGGACAACTGCTGGAAATTGCCGAACTGGACACGCTTGTGGTGGATCCTTCGGAGACCGCCGATCTGCAGGCCGTATGCTCGGAGGTGGTCGAGTCTATCGCCCCTCTGGCGCTCGCCGGACAGAAAGAGATCGCACTGGGCGGCGTCGATGGTCCGGTGATCGTCAACGGCAACGCCGAGATGATCCGGCGGGCGATTCGCAACCTTGCGGAAAATGCCATCCGCTACACCAGGCGCGGCACAACAGTGGAGATCGCGGTCGAACAACAGGGCTGCGTTCGCGTCACAGACCAGGGGCCGGGAATCCCGGAAGGCGAGCGCGAACTTGTCTTCCAGCGGTTTTGGCGCGGCGACAGGCAACGCGCGGACGGTGCGGGCCTCGGTCTTTCGATTGTGCGCGGTGTCGTCGAGGACCATGGAGGAACCATAACGGTTGAGAGCCGGCCAACTGGCGGCACGCAATTCACCATGTGCCTGGTGTTGGCAACATCGGCTTTTTCAGGCAGAAACAAGGCAACCGGCTCCAGGAGCCCGAACCACCTTCAACCGACGTCGTCGTAAGTCGCGCCGGCGCCCGATCGCCGCGAATGGCGTCATTCCGATGTTTGCGGGGCGTCGGCGGCTACGCGGGCTTGCTCAAACATGAGGGCGTGCAGCAACAAGAAACACTGCCGCCGAACTGTGCAAATTGGCAACACTCCAGAGGATTGTGTTGATGTTCTCTCTGTGTTCGCCAAAGTTAATCCGGGACATTCCCCATACGCAGTAATCTCGTTTTCGGGTCGAGGGCTAATGCTTCCGCTCTGATCGTGAAGGAGAGCCAACATGCCAGCCTACGTCCAGCATCACGAAGTCGAGTCGGCCGATATTTTCTGCCCGAGCTGCAGCAGACTTCCGATGTACGTCAGAGACGTCGAACCCCATTGGAGCATGGCGAAGATCGACTTCATCTATGAGTGTGCCGACTGCGGCGCAGAGATCAAGAAGACCGTGACCAAACCGGAACGGGTACACTAGGGCATGCTTCAACTGAGTTGAACCATGCTCGTCGGTGATCTTTTTATTTGAGCGTGGTCTCCGGGCAAACGCTTCGCGTTCGTTCCCGGAGAAAACCGGTATCCACCCTCGGATCAAGTCCGAGGGCATGCATTTCCGGATCATGCTCCAGCTATCTCAGGTTAGCGGCAACTGCTGCCCGCCAGAATTCGCATCTCGTCGGCAACGGCCAATCCTGGCGGTTCACTTGATCGGAATGCGCCTAACCACCGGCGCCGCCCTGGTCGCTGTTTCGCTCAGGTCTTTTGATTGCTCCGTCAACGCTCGCAACTGCGTTTGAAAGAATTCTGTCTGAATACGCAGGATATCCTGGAAGTCCTTTGCGCGTAGCAGCTTGTCGGAAAGCTGAAAACTCGCGGCAACGCTCCGTTCCACGTAACTTCTGAAGATATTGCCTTGATCGGTCGTCGCCAACGGCGAAGCCGACATGCTCTTCTCAACGAACTGAAAATAGTTGGTCATCGCCGAACGGGCTTGCTCGAGATTTTCGGCCATCACTGACCGTACGATACCTGATGGCATTTCAATGTCGGCCATGGTCATCTCCTGGAGTGAGCAATCTACCTTACTCCGAAGCAGCGCATATCCTCATCTCTAATCGTCGCTGACAGCGCGGCAATCGATCTTGCGATGCAGCAAGACTCCTGGAGCATGTTTCAACTGAGTTGAATCATGCTCGTCGGCCATCTCTTTGTTTGAGCATGGTGTTTTCGAAAAACCGGCGTCCACTTCTCCGTATCTGCTCGGGCTTCAGCTTGACGCTTGTAACAACATTCAATCTGCACGCGGCGCCGACCGAGCCGTTCAAGTTCCCGTACCGGCGGGTCCCGCATCCGATCCGGTTTGGCCTTGCAACAACGAGCGGATCGTCTGTTTCAGAACATGTTTGGATTTCGCTATGCCAAGCCCCTGGTCCTCGCGCAACCGACTCCAGCTCTCGAAGCTGAGCAACATGTCGAGAGCCTCGACCAGAACGGCATTGCGGGCAACGTCTTTCGGGAGAAGCCCAAGCAGTATCTTTCGGCGCGTTTCCACAAACTGCGCGTGGTTTGCCTTTAGAAAGGCAGAACGATGGCGATGAACTTGTCCGGCGAGCAGGAATGGCTTCATTCTCTCGAAACCCGACGCGCGCCGGTCGACGAGTTCAAGAACCTGGTCAAACCAGCCGGTCGCCCGAACGGGCTGCGGCCCGACCGATCCCATCGTCGCCGCTATGCTGTTGGTTATCTCGCGATAGAGCGTATCCATATCCTTGAAGTGACGGAACACCGAACGCCGCCCCACCTTTGCGATGTCCGCGATCTGATCGGCGCTTGGCTCCAGATTGCCCTGCGCAACCAATTCAAGCATGGCATTGACAATGCGCGCCTGGCTCTTCTGGGAGCGGTGCTTGCGGCCATCAGCATCCCGAGCCGTTTTGGCCGAGGTCAATCTCAATTGAGACCCTTTGCCGAGATCGTTCATACCGTTCCCGTCGCACCGGCCCCGCCAGCGCAGGCGCGCTCCGGCGGATATCGTATGCCAGCCGGCAGCCTCTCTTTCGACCACCCATTTGATGATATGACACCAATGATGTCAATAAAATTCAACAGCTTCGCCGATATCTCGGGCCTGGCGCGCAACCTGTGTCAACCGCTACCCGGCGGCGGGCGAGAGCGCTGCGGCTAACCCGTTGACCGGCAGCGGTTCACCTATTTAACACCTTCGATCGTGCGACCATCCCAAGATATCCACCATGATGACGCTTGAGGTAGTCTTCATGGGAAAATCCGATTTTAGCCATCTGGAGCACCACCAGAATATCTCCCATGACGCCCATCACCGTTGTGGATGTAGTGGGAGTCATTCCGAGCGGGCATATTTCCTTCGGAGCACCGGTAAACAATACGATATTGGCAAGCTGAGTCAGACTCGAGCCTTCTTTTCCGGTCATGCAAATGACGGGAAGATCGGGAACGAGACCTTTGCAGAGAGGAACCAGTTCCAATATCTCCCGCGTTTCTCCTGAATTCGAAATCAGGAACAAGACATCCTTTGGCTGAAGGATTCCAACGTCGCCATGAACCGCTTCGAGCGGATGCAGGAATGTCGCTGGAGTGCCGGTAGATGAAAACGTCGTAGCCAACTCCGATGCCAGTGAGCCCGCCTTTCCGACCCCGCATAGTATGAGCTTGCCTCCATTATTCTGGCAGCGCTCGTGAATCAATTCAGTGACTGCGACGAACGGGTTGCTGAGCGGTATCGCCGCGATCGCGTCGGCTTCCGTTCGAAGCGCCCCTTTGATCAGGCTTTCCAGTTCGTCAGATTTCGACTGCATTTATGGTTCCTTGATGGTACGTGACTTGATAGAGATTTTGAATCAACGGCCGGAGAATACTGCATCGCCTCGCGCCGATCCAGTTGCGCAGTTTCAAGCGCCGATGAAAGCTCGGAACGGTTACGCCGATTGCGCCGCCGCCGGCAAGATCATCATTGATCGATATCCCGGTGATCAAAGGCATTCAATCAAAAGCATTCAAGCAGTGGATCCGACGTGTCGCGCGCTTGCCAGCGGTCGATCCACACCACGTCAGATAACGGTATCCGTGGCAGCCAGCCTGCCGCCTCCAATTCGGGTTTCTGGAAGAAATGCGTGACATAGCCAACGCACAGATAGGCGATCGGCAAAATTGAGGACGGAATGCCCAGCGCGCCACGCAAATCGTCGTGCCTTATGATGCTTACCCAGCCGACGCCGATATCTTCCGCGCGGGCGGCGAGCCAGAGGTTCTGCGCCGCGCATACCGCGCTATAGAGGTCCATGTCGGCCTGGTGCGTTCGCCCGAGCACCACGGGGCCTGTGCGGCTGCGGTCGCAGGTGATGCATATCCCGATCGGGGCTTCGACGATTCCCTCCAGCTTGAGCCGGCGGTAAGTTTTCTGTCTCTCGTCCTCGAACATCCCGGCGGCTTCCAGGTTCGCGGCCTGAAACGCGTCCCGCACCCTTTGCCTGATGGCGGCGTCCCTGACGACGATGAAGTCCCAGGGCTGCATGAAGCCGACCGATGGCGCGTGGTGAGCTGCATTGAGAATGCGCGCCAGTACCTGATCGGGAATCGGATCCGGCAGGAACTGCCCGCGCACGTCGCGGCGGCTGAAGATGCATTTGTAGACGGCATCGCGCTCGGCGGAGGAAAACTCGGGGTCGGCCTGAACGTCATTGGGTTGCATCGCATTCTCTTTCATCACCGGCACCGGCACGGCGCTGGGCACTTCAACTGAATTCGCAGGCATAGATCCCCGCAGTCGCTTGCCTCGGGGGCTTCATGATCGGCCGGAATCGGATTTGCGCAGCAGATATACGTCCATGATCCAGCCATGCTGTTCGCGCGCATGCTTGCGCACCGCCTCGATCTCGTCCCTGACGTCGGCGAGTTTGCCCGACCGCAGGATTTCATATTCGGTTCCAAGATAGGCACCCCAGAATATCTCGAGGTCTTGCTCGGCCAACGTTGCAAAGGCCAGCGCGCCGTCGAGCAATACGACCACGCTGCCGGCTTCGTTCGGGAAGCCGCCGGCGAGCTTGCGACCGGTGGTGAGAAGCACGCTTTCTCCGATACGATTAAGTGCGATGCGATGTTTCGCCGCCAGAACCTGCACGCTGCTGATTCCAGGGATCACCTGAAAGTCCAGGGCAAGACCTTCGGCGCGCACACGTTCGATGATCCGCAGCGTACTATCATAGATCGCCGGATCGCCCCAGACCAGAACGCCGCCGACTTGATTTTCCCCAAGCTCGCTTTCGAACAGACGACCATAGATGTCGGCAAGGCGGCCATGCCATTCCTCGACGCCGGCGAGATAGTCGCCGGTGGTCGCCCGCCGCGGCACATCAACACCGATTGAACGGTAGTTCGCATTCTCAATGAAGCGCTCGCAAATCGAAGTCCTCAAGTCGCGCAAGGCCGCCTTCTCCTCCCCCTTGTCGGGAATGAAAAAGACGTCGACTTGATTAAGCGCCTTGATCGCCTCGATTGTCATGTGATCGGGATCACCGACCCCTATGCCGATGACGAAAATCTTTCGCATCTGTTTCTCCGGGTATCTTTCTCGCCGGGCCCTCGTTCGCACACGAAGCCTTTCAGCGGTTGACGCAAACGATGCGCCAGCCGGTCGTCAACCGATCGATCCGGGTCAACGACAGCGGATCGATCGCAAAGCGCAGTGCGGATTCCGGCGCCAGCCCGAGCGCGACGGCAAGTGCCGCGCGCACCGTACCGGAATGCACCAGTAACACGACATCGCCAGCCGGGACCGCGGCCAAACCCCGTTGCACGCGGACGATCTGTTCGGCAAAGCTCTCGCCGCCCGGTGGCCGGTTGGTCGCAGGCTTCAGCCAGAAATCGCGATAGGCGGCGCTGAACTCGCGGGCGAGATCATCATGACGGCGTCCCGTCCAGCGGCCGAAATCCTGCTCGCGAAAATCTGGCTCCGCGGTCGGCCGCAGCCCGAGCGCGGCTGCCGTTTCGAGCGTCCGGATGCTGGGGCTGGCGAATTGCGTGGCGTTGTCAGGCAATTTGGCGCGCAGCGCGGCGAACGCTGCGTCATCGCTGGTGTCGGCATGCGCATCGGAATCGTGGATCACGCCCCTGGGTCCCGCAACCGGTGCGTGCCGGATCAGCCATAGACGGTTGTCCTCGCTCATGGCGATGCTCTCACGACAGCCGCGCGGCGAGCACGAGCAGAACCGCGGTTTCCGCGACCTGCTCGACCGCGCCGAACACGTCGCCGGTCACGCCGCCGATCTGCCGCCACGCCAGCGCAGCCACCGCCGCCGCCGCAATGGCTGTGACCACCACCGCCAGCAAGGCAGTTTTCGCGGGCAGGCACAGCAATGCGACCACGACGGCGATGATGACCGCGGTGATCGCGCTCGCCGCCTCGGGCCGCCCCGCGGATTTGCCAAGCCCCTCGTCGCGGGCAAACGGCACGCTCGCTGCGAGAACCGGAATCGCGGCCCGCCCGAACGCGTGCGCCACGACGAGGCCCGGAACGATTGCGGCCACGGGCAAACTTGCCAGCGCCGACAATCTGGCTGAAAAGCCGACCAGCAGAACAAGCGCGCCGTAGGTACCGAGCCGGCTGTCGCGCATGATCGAAAGCTTCGCCGCCCGATCGCGCCCGCCGCCGAACCCGTCGCCGACATCGGCGAGGCCGTCCTCGTGCAGCGCGCCGGTCAATGCCGCGCCCGCTCCGAGCGCCAGCGCGGCCGCAGCCAGCGAGGGAATCCCGATCGCCAGCAATGACCGATCGACCAGCCCGACGGCCAGCCCAATCATCGCACCGACCAGCGGGAATGCGCGTTGGGCGCGCGCCAGACTTGCGGGCATCGCGCCCTCCGGATGCGGCAGCGGCACCCTCGTCAGCAGGCCGGTGGCAAGGCGGATATCGTCGATCCAAGCATTGAAATGGTCAGCGATCGCCGATTGATTTTCCCGTTGCATGGTGTTGTCTCAGTCGATGTCCTTTGCCAACCATGGCGGCAATGCGGCGCGCGGCATCATTGCAGCCGCACGCTGCGGCCGGCGACCATCAACCATGCTTCCGACGCCCGCGCCGCGGTGCGTTGGCCAAGCAGGCCTACCAGATCGCGAAACCGGCGTAACTCCTTGTCGATCGGCACCGGTCCCCAGCCAATTTCGTCGCCGACCACGACGACCGGATGCGGCGCGGCGCGAAAACCGTCAAGCTGGCGCTCCCACGCGGCAATCAGCTTGGCGTCGTCCTGATCGAGGCGATCGGCCAGCCACAGCACGAGGCTGTCGATCACCGCGCCAGAGGGCGGCGGCCGCAGATCGGCGAGCGCTCGCACAATGTCCGCGGGCGCTTCGAGCGTGCGCCATGCTGCCGGTCGCTCGGCGCGGTGAAGCCGCACCCGCTCGACCATTTCAGCATCAGTGGGATCGGACCGATAGGTTGGGATGAATACCACGTCGTCGCCCCAGGCTTGCGCGATCTTCACCGCGCGGCGGCTCTTGCCGCTGCGTGTCGGTCCGGTGAGAAAGATCAGATCACCCATGTTGCCGATCCGCCGGCAGCGGCTCCAGCGTTCCGGCCAGAACGTCCGAAAGGTCCGCCATCTCGGTCAGGATCGCGGCGGCGGCCCGCAGCAGCGGCACTGCCATCACGGCACCGGTGCCCTCGCCGAGCCGCAGCCCCAGATCGAGATAGGGCTTGGCGTCAAGCGCCTCCAGCAACAAAGCGTGGCCGCGCTCGGCGGAGCGATGCGAAAACACGCAGTAATCGCGCGCCGCGGGTCGCAGCCGCAGCGCGACCAGCGCCGCCGCGGTCGCGATGAAACCGTCGATGATCACCGGCCGCCGCCGCCCGGCGCTTCCAAGCACAGCACCCGCCATCATCGCGATTTCGTAGCCGCCGAATTCGGCCAGCACATCGAGCGGCGACGTCGCGTCGCTGCGCAAGGCCGCTCGTTCCGCAACCGCAAGCTTGCGCGCGACCCCGGCCGCATCGAGACCGGCGCCGGCGCCAATGCAGTCGGCGAGCGGCGCCGGCGCAAGCCGGTGCATCAGCAGCGCCGCCGACGTCGTGTTTCCGATGCCCATTTCGCCGATCGCCACCACGTCGATGCCGGCATCGATGGCTGCCGCGACGATCGAGGCACCTCGCGCCAGGCAATCGCTCGCTTCCTGCGAGGTAAGCGCCGATTCCCGCGCCGCATTGCGGCTGCCGCGCCGGATCCTGGCGTCGATCAGCCCGGGATGCGCCGGGATGTCGGCATCGACACCGGCGTCGATGACGCGCACTTCGACGCCCGACGCTTTCGCGAGCGCGTTGACGCCGGCGCGTCCGGCAAGATAGGTCGCGACCATCGCGCGGGTGACGCTCGCCGGATACAGCGAAACGCCCTCGGCGGTGATGCCGTGATCGGCCGCGAAGACGAAGACGGCGGCGCGCTCGGTGCGCGGCGCCAGCGGGTGCCAGATCAACCCAAGCTGGACCGCGAGATCCTCGAGATGGCCGAGCGAGCCGAGCGGCTTCGCCTTGCCGTCAATCCGGGCACGAAACTGCGGTTCGAGTGACGGGTCGACCCGTTCGATCTGCCAATCGTTCAATCCAGCCTGTGAGCTCTTGATGTGCATTTTCCCTCTCTTCGACCCACCGTCGAACGAGTTGATCCGGTGTCTTGCGGCCGGTCTCCTGGCTCACGGACATTGTCGTCGATCGTCTTCCCAAGGCCGCTGCGCGGCGTTCAGTGACGTCGTCGATCTCGGACGATCCGCCTGCAGTTGCGGGGGCAGCCGCGGAATTGCCAGCCAAGGCAGGCGCACCGCATTCCCGTTTCACCTCTCGCGAGGCACCGAAAGACGAGGCCACGAGAGCATGATACACGTCACCGCGCAAGCGCGGACGGGATAGCCGATCGCGGGAGGATCATGAGCCAGGCCGCAACCTCACAAACCCCCGACGTTCTGGTGGTCGGCGGCGGCGCCGCCGCTCTGTGCGCCGCGATCGCAGCGCGGCGCGGCGGCGCCTCGGTGCGCATGGTGGAGCACGCGCCGGCCAGCTTGCGCGGCGGCAACACCCGTCACGCGCGGAATTTCCGCCTGATGCATGACCGGCCGGCGTGGTACGTACCCGATGCCTATGGCGAGGACGCATTCTTCAAGGATCTGCTTCGCGTCACGCACGGCGCGACCGATGAGCAACTGGCGCGCGTGCTGATCCGCGGCTCCGCGACGATCGCGACCTGGCTCGACGGAAATGGGGTGCGCCTGCAGAATCCGGCAAGCGGCGCGATGCCCTACTCGCGGCGCACCGCCTTTTTCCTCGGTGGGGGAAAAGCGATGATCAACGCGCTCTACGCGACCGCGGCAAAACTCGGTGTGGCAATCGGCTATGACAGCGAAGTTGTGGCGCTTGCCTTCGACGACAACCGGGATTGCGAAGCCGACATTGTTCATGGCGACAGTGTCGAGCACATCGCAGCGAAGACCCTGGTGCTGTGCTCGGGCGGCCATCAGGCCAATCTCGACTGGCTGCGCCAAAGTTTCGGCGCAGCCGCCGACGGCTTCATGATTCGCGGCACGCCTTATGTCACCGGTTCGGTCTTGCGCCTGCTGCTCGACGCCGGCGTTCGGCCAACCGGCGATCCCTCGCGCTGCCATATGGTTGCGGTCGATGCCCGAGGACCAAAGTTCGATGGCGGAATCGTCACCCGGATAACCGCGATTCCCCACGGCATCGTGGTCGACCGCGGCTGCAAAAGATTTCACGACGAGGGCGAGGACGCGCGCAAGACGCATTTTGCCCGATGGGGAGCGCGCATCGCGGACTGTCCCGGCCAGATCGCCTATCTGATCCTGGATGCGGAAGGCCTCGGACGCGCCTTGCCGACGGCGCTGCCCCCGGTGCGAGCCGACACGATCGCCGCACTCGCGGCAGCGCTTGAACTCGATCCGGCGGCGCTGCAAACCACGATACAGGACTTCAATGCCGCGATCGCCGCGGATGACGATGTGCCGCTGGTCGAACGCTGTACCGCAGGGCTGACCCCGCCGAAATCGCACGCGGCGGTCGCGCTCACAGCCCCGCCATTCGCCGCCTATCCGCTGCGGCCGGGCGTGACGTTCACGCATTTCGGCGTTGTCGTCGATGATCATATGCGGGTCGTGAAGAACGATGGAGAACCCGCGCGCAATGTGTTCGCGGCCGGCATGATCATGGCGGCGAACGTGCTCGGCGACGGTTATCTCGCAGGGCTAGGCGTCGCGCTTTCGACCGTGTTCGGGCGCCTCGCCGGCGAAGAGGCCGCGCGATATGCGCTATCATCCGCACGCCACGACGGTGCACGCCACGACGGTGAATGAGATCAAGCCTCGAGCGTTCGACAGGCGGCCTCAAGCCGCCGCCATGCAGCCTCGTCCGCCGGAAGTCCAAACCGATAGCGCTGCGGCGTCGTTGCAAAGCCTCGGACCAGAATTCCGGCGCGGGCGAAATGATCGAGCATATCATCTCCGTCACGCGCTTCGAACAGACCGAACAGATCGGTACCGCCAAGCGGTTTCAGGCGCGCTTCGCGCAGAAGGTTATCCAGCCGTTTTCGATCGCCTGCCAGCCGTGTTCGCGTCGCGGCGATCCATGCCGTATCGCGCAGCGCCAATGTCGCAATCTCGCACGCGGGACCCGACACCGGCCAGTCGCCCAGCAACCGGCGCCAGGCCGAGCCGTCGGGTTCGGTGACGACGGCAAAACCCACGCGCAATCCGGCCAGACCGAAAAATTTGCCGAGCGAGCGCAGCACCGTGGTGCCGACGGGCAGTTTGGGCAGCGCCAGCAGCGACGCCTCGGGCCGCACATCGGCAAAAGCCTCGTCGACGATCAGCCGTCGTCCGGTCACGGTCCAGGCTTGCGCGAAGGCGATGAGGTCGGCCCGCGTGATTGTCCGGCCGTCCGGATTGTTGGGATTGACCACGATGAGCATCTCAAGATCGTGCCGCCTCAGGTCGGGCAGCGCGTCGAGCTCATGCACCTCGGCGCCGGCGTCGCGCCAGGCCGCCGCGTGCGAACCATAGGTCGGCGCCAGGATGCCGACACGCCGTGCGCCGTTCATACGCGGCGACAGGCGAATCGCAATCTCGCTGCCGGGAACCGGCGCGATAGCGGCATTCGCAGGAAGTCCATAGGCCTCGGCTGCCGCAGCCGTCATCTGCTCAATTTCGTACGCCAATGGCAAGCGCTGGTACCGGGCGAGCGGTACAGGCGGCACCGGCCAGGCGATGGGATTGATTCCGGTCGAAAGATCGATCCATGGTTGGGGCGCCGATGGGTAGAGTAGCGCCGCCGCATCGATCCGACCGCCGTGAATCCGAAGCTCCGGCGCCTCCTTCCCGATCTCGCCCCGCGAGTGCATGTTAGCATCCATGTCCGATCCGCCCGACCGCGTCCTGATCCTGATCATCGCCTTCGGCATCGAAGCCCTCTTGGCCTATCCCGCTCCGGTGTTTCGCGCAATCGGTCATCCGGTATCGTGGATCGGCAGGCTGATTGCAGCGTTCGATTCCGCGTTCAACCAGCCGGACTATTCGTTCGCCGCGCGCCGCGCCGCCGGCGCGGCGGTCATGCTGCTGCTCGTCGCCGGCAGTCTGGGCGCCGGTGTCGTGCTTGAGATGGTCGCGCGCGCCATTCCTTATCTCGGGGTCGCCGTCGCGGTTCTGATCGTTTCCGCGCTGATCGCCGGC
>Ga0116129_1001160_pt1 | contig 14973 bp, 10 predicted proteins | sample June2015DPH_17_2_FD_89732 | JGI IMG/M metagenome (GOLD analysis project Ga0116129, IMG submission 89732) | Peatland microbial communities from SPRUCE experiment site at the Marcell Experimental Forest, Minnesota, USA - June2015DPH_17_10 | ecosystem: Environmental > Terrestrial > Soil > Wetlands...
CCTTCGACGTCGGTCATGATGCGGGCGACGAGGGTCCCGGTGCGGTTTTCATCGTAGAAAGCGACGGGCAGGCGGCCGATGTGGCGCTGCACCTGGGCGCGCAGCTCGGAGATGAGACGCTGGCCGGCGGTGGAGAGCAACTGCGTGAGCGTGTAGGAGGTAATGCCCTGAACGAAGGTGGCTCCAGCTACGACCATGATGATTAAGGTCAGCTTATCCATCTCGTGCTTCAGCATTACGTCGTTGATCAGAAACCGCGAAGAGACTGGAAGAGCCAGGCTGCAGAGACGGTTCACGATGATTAGCAGAAAGCTGCCGAGGAGGAGCCAGCGGCGCGGCTTGATGAGCTTCCAGACCTCCGGAAGGACTTTTTTCAGCTTGGGTTTGGGGCGTGACTTTGTGAGGTCGGCAGCCACAGCCTTGCCGACGCCGCGTGAGGGCCGGTCGGCTGCTTTCATGCCTCCGCCAAATCTGGATGAGCCAAAGGAAGATGACATTGATGCTCCAAGTCTACGTCGGATTAAGGGAGCTTAAAAGGATTAGTGAGGCCTGACTTTGATGCAGCTCCGCAGGTCTTTTGATGATGGCGAGCTGCCGACGATGCAGACAGCTATTTGTGGAGCTTAGGCCATGCGGCTGCGGCGGGCGTTGATGAACGAGCGGACGCAGAACAGGACGTAGATGAGCGAGAAGAGGCCGAGAGCGGCCTTGTCCTCCACGGCTGCTGCCGCGGTGGGAGAGAAGGAAACGCCGCGAGAGATTTGGAGTACGCCCCACATAGCGGGGATCATGCCGAGGAAGACCAGCAGTGCGACTGTGACGGAGATGTGCATCCAGAGCATGCGTTTTTTGGAGTCGTTGGAGTTCGCCATGATGCCGAAGAGGATGAAGAGGGTGCCGATGCCGACGGGAATAAGAGCAGTGGGATGGGCGCTGCCGGTTGCGACGTATCCAAAGATGCCGAGAAGGATGAGCAGAATGCCGAAGCCGATTGTCAGTTTAGCCATGGTGAAATAGTCCTCGTTTTAGGGCGCAGCATCAGGATACTGGAAGGCGCGGGAAAGGTGCATCAAGACTGAGTCGCATTTTTCCTGATGGCAGCGATGATGTCTTCGGGCTTCCAGTCGCTGGCGGGGTACCAGGCGATGATTTTTCCGTCTTTCCCAATGAGCACGGTGGAGAGTGAGTGTGTGAGGGTTTTGTTGTCGCCGGGAGTGACGCCGACGTTGAAGAACTGCGTGACGGCAGGGAGATCTTTCTCTGTGGGCGCGGCAAAGTCCCAGTGCTGGAACTTTTCGTTGGTGTAGTTGCCGGTGTAGGCGCCGCCGTAGCTGCGGAGGACCTTCGGCGTGTCGTAGGTGGGATCGAAGCTGATGGAGAGAAGATGCGTCTGACGATAGAGCGCGGGGTCGGCGGCGAGAGCTTTGTCGATGTCCGCGAAGTTGCGGCTCATGCGCGGGCAGTAGTCGGCGAGCGGGCAGCGCGTGTAGATGAAGGTTATCAGGACGAGCTTGCCTTTGAACTGGTCGAGGCGGATGGTGCGATCGCTCTGGTTGAGGAGATGGAAGTCAGGAATGGCGTCGCCGGCTGTGGGGACGTGGTAGGCAACGGGGGGATTGTAGTCGGGGCGGGCCTGCGCGATGACGACAATGTCCTCGAGCTGGACGTTGGTGTAGTCGTCGCTGTTCTTGTCGGCGGTAATTTTTGCGGTGATGCGGTCGCCAGGATGGAGTTCGCCGGCAACGGTGGGGTCTTTGAGTTTGTAGTCCATCGTCATGGCTTCCATGAAGCCGGGAACGTCTTCGCCGTCGAGGGTAACTGTGGCGCCCTTGTTGGAGACGATTTTGCCGCGGATGGAGAAGGTCTTCCGATTCGCGGAGGTGTTCGAGGAGGGCGTTGGGCTTTGATGACAGCCGAGAAAGAGAGTGAGGATGGCGAGGGAAAATAAAGGCTTGCGCAGCACGGAGGACTCCTGTGTCCATGATAATGGCTAGGCGAGTTTGCGGCGGGGGTTGGATTGGTCGAACGTGGAAGAACGGCGGCGCCATCTTTGGGATTGATGCACTTCGGGCTTTTGCTTGCGGGGTTGGGAACGGCGCTGCTGGGGCCGATTCTGCCAGTGCTGGCGCGGCAGTGGGGGATGCTGGATTCGCAGAGCGGACTGTTGATGATGGCGAAGTTCTGCGGAGCATTTCTGGGCGGAGTGACGGTATCGCGGAGGCTCGCGCAGAGTTTGCTGCTGGGATTGGCGGCGGGTGCTGTGGGATTTGGCGGTTTTGCGCTTGCTCCGCGAATGAGCGTGGGATGCGTGGCGTTGTTTGTCGGCGGATATGGTTTGGGGCAGATCCTTACGTCGGTAAATATTCTGGCGGGACGGAGGTTTACGGCGCATCGCGGTTCGGCGCTGGCGTTACTGAATTTTTCTTTCAGCCTGGGAGCGATGATGTCGGCGCTGCTGTCGGCATGGCTGCTGCCGCGGTTTGCGCTGCGTGGATTGCTGGAGTGTTTTGCCGGGGCGTTTTTGTTGGGTGGGATTGGATTGATGCTGCAGATGCGCCAGGGGCGTCCCGAGGAAGAGCATTTTGATGCAGCGACGACGGAGGCTGAGCCGCGGAGTGGTTTGAGCGGGCGCTTGTATCTTTACTTCGCGATGCTGCTGGTGTTGTATGGCGGACTGGAGACCTGCCTGAGCGGGTGGCTGACGACGTTCGCGCTGCGGTATGGCGACAAGACGCTGGCGGTGAGCGAATATACGACGCTGCTGCTTTGGCTGTCGTTGACCGTGGGGCGAGCGGGGGCTTCGGCGGTGATGCTGCGCGTGGGCGAGAAGACGACGCAGCGATGGGGGCTGGGATTGGCGGCGATGTTTACGGCGTGTCTGGCGATGGCGCACTCGGCGGTGACGATTGCGGGGTTCGCTGTATTGCTGGGGTTGAGCCTGGCGCCGTTTTTTCCGGCTACATGGGCGCTGCTGATGGCGGAGCGGCCGACAGCGCGGCAGGCGGGGATTGTGCTCGCGGTGTCGGGGCTGGGCGCGGCGGCTTTGCCCTGGATGATGGGAGTGGTGTCGACGCGGGTGGGGTCGTTGCAGGTGGCGCTGGCTCTGCCGTTTGCCGCGGCGGCGGGGTTGCTGGTGATGAGTTGGATTGCACCGGCAGCTTCTGTTTCGCGTGGCTGATTTTCCAGCGGCCGCGAGCGTATAACCGAAGATATGGATGGTGTGGAGTTGTTGCCGGTCGAGATTGCCGAGGCGCTGGAACGCGGGTCGGTTGTGGTGACCGGAAATCAGCGGACGGCGCGGGTTTTGCGGCGGGGGTTCGATCGGCGACAGCATGAGTTGGGGCGAACAAGCTGGCAGCCCGCGGCGGTGCTGGCGTGGGATGCGTGGATGGCGGCGCTGTCGCGTGGATTGGTGATTGAAGGACATGCGACAGAGCTGCTGCTGAACCGAACGCAGGAACACGCGGTGTGGAGGCTGATTCTCGAAGCGGATCAGGAGATGGCGAGCCTGCAGAGCGTGGATTCCCTGGCCGAGATGGCAGCGGAAGCCTGGAAACTGCTTTCAAGTTACGAGGGACTGAGGCGGCTGCGCGGAGCTGGAGGAGGCACGGATACGCGAGCGTTTCAACGGTGGGCGCGGACCTTCGAACGGACGTGCAAGGCAGAGGGTTTTCTTTCGTCGGCGCAGTTGGAGGAGACGCTGTGTGGCGCCGTGGAGCGGGGACTGGTGACGCTTCCGGCGAATGGAGTTGTGCTGGCGGGTTTTGACCGCCTGACTCCAGCGCAGATACGCCTGGTGGAGATGCTGCGATCGGCCGGGGTTGCGGTGGAGGAGTTGCGGCCTGCGGTTGGCGTTGCGCGGCGGATGCTGGTCGCGACTGGAGATGAGCTGAAGGAGTTGTCGGCTGCGGCTCGGTGGGTGCGGGGGTTTCTGGAACAGAGGCCCGAGGCCAGAGTTGCTGTGATTGTGCCGGGGCTCGAGATCGAAAGGCGTGAGATCGACCGCGTGTTTCGCGAGGTGTTAGCGCCGGAGCTCGAGGATATTTGCGCAGCAGACAGCGCCGGGCCATACGAGTTTTCGCTTGGGGTTGCGCTGACCGAGACCGCGATGGCTGCGATTGCTCTGGACCTGTTGCGCTGGGCGGCGGATGCGCTGCCGCTGGAGCGGGTGAGTGGGTTGCTGTTGTCGCCGGAGTTTGCGATGACGTCCGAAGAACAATGTAAGCGTGCGGAGTTCGATGCGTTTGAACTGCGGAGGGCGCGGATGTTGCGACCGGAGATAACGGTGGATGTGTTGATCGGTCTCGTGGAACGGTCCAAGCGGAGGAATGAGCTTTCGCGGCTGTTGGCGGCGCTGCGTGCGATGCGGGCGCTCGCGGGCCGTATTCGAAGCGCGGGGGCGCGGACGAATGCGGAGTGGGCCGAGACGATGCGGGAGTTGCTGGAGGCTGCAGGGTGGGGCTCCGAGGCACGGGAGAGCAGCATTCGGTTTCAGACGCGGCGCAAGTGGGAGAGCGTGCTCGATGAGCTGGCTACGCTGGATTTCGATGGACAGCGGGTGGAGTACGTGCAGGCGGTCGAGTCGGCGGAGAGGATTGCGCGGCAGACGACGTTTGCGCCGGAGTCGCACGGTGCTCCGGTGCAGGTGATGGGGCCGCTTGAGGCTGCGGGAGGAACGTTCGACGCTGTGTGGTTTTTGCGCGCGGGCGAGCTGAGTTGGCCGATGGAGACGAGGAGCAATGGACTACTGCCGTGGGCGCTGCAACGCGACCTGGAGATGCCAGGAACCGACGTTGCGAGGGACAGCGAAGACGCGCGGCGGATGACGGCGCGGATCGCCGATTGTGCCGCGACGGTTGTGTTTAGTTATGCGCAAGAGAAGGACGACGTGAGGCAGCGGTGTTCGTCTGCGTTGAGCGGGCTTGGGCTTGAGGAGATTGGCGTGCGCGAGCTTGCCGGTGACCGCGTGGAGCGTGAGGTTGTCGCGATTGAGGAGATCGAAGACGTTGCGCGGGTGCAGAGGCTTCCGGATGGCGCGATTCACGGCGGCGCGAGGATTCTGGAGCTGCAGGCGGCGTGCGGGTTTCGCGCGTTTGCGGAGGCGCGGCTGCGGGCGACGGAGCTTGAACAGATAGAGCCGGGGATGGATGCCAGAGAGAGCGGCACGGTGGTGCATGACGTTCTGAAATATTTCTGGGATGCGGTAAAGACGCAAGACGAGCTGCGAGCGATGCCGGCAGAAGAGCGCGATGAGTTGCTGGGCTGGTGCATCAATGAAGCTTTGAAGAGGACTGAGAGAGCGAGCGAGACGGCCTGGGACGCAGCTTATGTGGAAGTGCAGCGCGGCAGGCTGCGGCGTCTGGTGAGTTGGTGGCTGGAGCTTGAGATGGATCGCAGGATTCCGTTTGAAGTGCGGCTGAGCGAGAAGGAGTTCAAGAATGTGCAGGTTGGTCCGCTGCATTTGAATGTGCGGATGGATCGTATCGATGAGGTCGACGGCGGCGAGATGCTGATCGATTACAAGACGGGCGCCGCCTCTCCGAACGACTGGCTGACGGAGAGGCCGGATGCGCCGCAGTTGCCGCTGTATGCGGTCTTGTCGGATGCGGAGCGGCTGAAGGGAGTTGCGTTTGGGCTGGTGCGCGCCGGCGAGGGGCGCGGGTTGAAGGGGTACGCCGTGCGGGAGGGCTTGTTGCCCGGCAAGCTGGCGAAGATGAAGGAGGCCGCGTCGTTCGAAGGGCAGGTTGAGCGATGGAGAGAGATTTTGGCGGCGCTGGCAGAGGAGTTTTATGTTGGCGATGCGCGAGTGCACCCGAAGAACTATCCAAAGACGTGCGAACGCTGCGCACAGAGAGTGCTTTGCCGGCTGGATGCTGCGACGCTCGAAGAGGACGAGGAAGACGAAGCCGCGATGGCAGAGGAGATAGACCGTGGCTGATCTTTTTGTTGTTACAAATGGCGAGAGTGCGCGTGAAGAGGCCGGTAGCAGGCCGCCGGATTGGAGGGAGCGGGAGCGCGGGCTTGATATTCGGCAGTCGTGGGTCGTGGAGGCGCCGGCGGGCTCGGGCAAAACAGGATTGCTGATCCAGCGTTATCTGAAGTTGCTGGCCGATGAGCATGTAGAGCAGCCGGAGCAGGTTTTGGCCATTACGTTCACGGTGAAGGCGACCGCGGAGATGCGGGAGCGTGTGATGGAACAGCTCGAACGAGCTGCGCGAGGCAATGCGCGGAAGGACGATTCTGCGTTTGCGGTTGAGACGCGGAGGCTCGCGCAGGCAGTGCTGGAACGAGATGCGGCGCTGGGATGGAGGCTGCTCGATAATCCGCGTCGATTGCGGATTCGTACGATCGATTCGGTGTGCGGAGAGATTTCGCGTTCGCTGCCTGTGCTGTCGGGAGGCGGAGGCCGCCAGAGACCGGTGGAGGATGCGTCGCCGATGTATCGCGAGGCCGCGCGGCAGGCGCTGATGCAGCTTGGCGGCAACGACGCGTCGCTGGATGCAGCGTTGCGAACGGTGTTGCTGCATCGCGATGGGAGCCTGGCGGAGTGTGAGCGGTTGCTGGTAGATATGTTGCCGCTGAGAAACCAGTGGGGTGAGTTGGTGCCTCTGCTCGGGAGCGAGTTGGACGACGCGTACCTCGACGGCACAGTGTTGCCGCGGCTGCAGAAGGCTCTGGAACAAGCGATCGAGGGTGGGTTGAGGCGGCTTTCGCAAAGTGTGCCGGGAGACATTCTGCAGGACCTGACGTTGCTTGCCGGGGAGATGGGACATGCGGAGGGATATAAGGGCGAGCCCTCGCCGATCGCCGTGCTGGCCGGTCTTCGCGACACGCCGGAAGAGATTGCGGACGATCTCGAACGTTGGCAGGCACTGATCCATCTGATGACCACGAAAGGAGGGGAATGGCGTACAGGTTTTAAGAGTAACTATTTGAAGTTTGATTTGGAGAAGACTCACGCCTCGCGCTTGAAGAGCCTCGTGGCAGAGCTGCACGATCATCCTGAAGCGCTTGAAGCGATCAAGCAGGTGAAATGCCTTCCACCCGCGGAGTATCCACTGGAGCAGTGGAAGGTGGCGAAGGCGTTGTTTCGCGTGTTGAGCCGGGCGCTCGCCGAGTTGCAACTGGTCTTCGCGCGAAATGGCGAGTGCGATTTTGCCGAGCTGGGGTTGCTGGCGCGAGCTGCGTTGCGGCGAGATGGCGCGATGGAAGACCTGAACGCTGCGCTGGGGATGAGGCTGCAGCATCTGCTCGTGGACGAGATGCAGGATACGTCGACGAGCCAGTATGAGTTGATCGAGTTGCTGACGCAGGGATGGGATGGACAGAGCCAGACGGTGTTTCTGGTGGGCGATCCAAAGCAGTCGATCTATCTTTTCCGGCAGGCGCGCGTGGAGCGTTTTGTGCGCATGATGGAGACGCATAGCCTTGGCGATCTGTCGTTGGGAGGCCTGCGATTGACGGCGAATTTTCGTTCGCAGCGCGGGTTGGTCGATACATTCAATGAGGATTTTTCGCTGCTGTTTCCGCGCGAGGCAAGCACGGAGAATCCGGAAGAGGTGCCGTATGTTGCGGCGCAGGCGGTGCGGGGGCAGTCGGGGAGCGGAGCGCTGGGCGTGGTATGGCATGCGCAGGTGCGGGATTCGGCGGAGGACGCCAAGAGAGAGCGGAGACGAAAGGCTCGCACGGAGGCAGAACAGGTGAGGGCCATCATCGAGCGATGGCTCGAGGGGCCTTTGCCGGAAGGGCGCAGCAAGGCGTGGAAGATTGCGGTGCTGGTGCGAAGCCGCGGTGTCCTGAACGAGATCGTTGCGGAGTTCAAGGACGAATCCAAGGGCGCGATTCCCTTTCGTGCGGTAGACATCGAGGCGCTGGGAGAGCGACAGGAGGTGCTCGACTTGTTTGCACTAACGCGGGCGTTGCTGCATCCGGCGGATCGTGTGGCGTGGTTTGCAGTGCTGCATGCGCCGTGGTGCGGGCTTGGGCTGGCGGACCTGCATGTGCTCGCGGGCGCGGACGATTCAGAGTGGAGCGAACGATGTGTTGAGGACGCGGTTCGAGAGCGCGGCGATCTGCTGAGCGAAGAGAGTTGCACGCGGCTTATGCGAGTTTGGACAGTGTTGCAGGCGGCACGTGCGCGGCAAAATGAATTGACCACAGCGCAGCGAGTGGAGCGAACATGGCGGTCGCTGGGTGGAGACGCCTATCTGGACGACGCCGGAATGGCGAATGCGCGGCGCTATCTGCAGTTGCTGGATGAGGTGGAGGAGCAGGCGGGGGTGATGGATTTGAGCCTGCTGAAGCGGCGGCTGAACGATCTGCGCGCGGAGACCGCGGCAATGGAGGGGGCTGTGGATCTGATGACGATCCATAAAGCGAAGGGGCTGGAGTGGGACGTGGTGATTGTGCCCGGCATGGAGAGAAAGCCTCCGGTGGATCGGGAGAGGCTGCTGAACTGGAGTGAGATCGACTCAGGCGACGTGGAGGCGGCACAGATTGTTCTGGCGCCGATCGCCGAGCGGGGAGAGGGATCGAAGACGCTGAATGCGTGGCTGAGGAGCATCGTCAGGACGCGAGAGAAAGCGGAATGGACGAGGCTTTTCTATGTTGCGTGCACGCGGGCGCGGGAGGAGTTGCATCTGTTTGCGTCACCGAAGCGGAAGGCGACAGGAGAGATCGACAGAGAGTATGGAAGCCTGCTGTCGACGGCATGGACAGCGGCGGAAAGACACTTTGTTCCGGCTTCGGCGGCGACGGAAGATGCGGCAAAGCTGCTCGTGATGCCGCTGCGTGAGGAAACGGAAGGCGTCTCTGAGGATTTTGCCGGCGATATTGCGGCCGTGGCTGAGGAGAACAGTGGCCGCCCTGCCCTGTTGAAGCGGCTGCCGTCGAGCTTTGAGCCGGAGGCGCGGTTTTCGGCTGCGCGAAGGCTCTCCTATGGCGACGTTGTCAGCGGCCCTGCACGCTTTGAGCGGCCAGACGGGTCGTTTGAAGCGCGAGCGTTTGGGAATGCTGTGCATGCGTTTGTGGAGATGCTGACGAAACTGCTAGCGGATGGGGCGAGCGCAGAGACGGTGCTGCACGAAGCGACGGGGTGGACACAGCGCATCGCTGCGGTGCTGCGTGGCGATGGTCTGGCTCCGTCAGCGGTGGAGCGGCTGGTTGCGCGAGTCAAAATAGCGCTGAGCAACATGCTGAATGACGCGGAGGGCCTGTGGGTGCTGGGGCCGCGCGAGGGAGCGACGAGCGAGTTTGCGTTGACTGCATGGAGCGGCGAGCGTAGCAGCGTGCGGCTGGACCGGGTGTTTTTTGCCGGCACGAAGCCGATGGATGCAGGCGATGACTGTCTTTGGATCATCGACTACAAGACGGCGATGCATGGCCGCGAGGGCGTGGATGAGTTTCTGGCCGGAGAGCGCGCGAAGTATGAGGCGCAGATGGCGGCGTATGCACGGATGATGCAGAACCGCGTCGAGAGCGGGCGGTTGCGCGTGGGGCTGTACTATCCGATGCTGGCGCGGCTGGTGTGGTGGGTTCCGGAGCCGGCTGCGGGCGAGATTACTGATTCGTAGCGGGCGTGTGGTGGCGAACATCGGCTCCGCGGACCCAGAAGATGACGTCTTCGGCGATGTTCGTGGCGTGATCGCCGACGCGCTCGAGGTTACGGGAGATGATGAGGGCGTTGAGCGACTGCGGGGTAAGCTCGGGTTTCTCTTTGATGAGCGAGCTGAGGGCGTAGAAGGCGGCGTCATTCATCTCATCGACCTGATCGTCGAGTAGAAGGACGGAGTCGGCGAGTTCGGCGTCGGCTTCGATGAAGGCCTGAAGGGCCTTGCGCACCATGGCCGAGGCCAGAGACGCGAGTTTGGGAATATCGACGGGGAGGTCGATGTTAGCGAAGGCTCCCATCTCGCGGACGCGGACGGCAATGTTGACGGCCTGGTCGCCAACGCGCTCGAGATCGGCGTTGATGCGGATGACTGCGAGGATGAAGCGAAGGTCGATGGCCATGGGTTGCTCCATGGCCAGGAGGTCGAGGGCCATCTGATCGATCTCGCGCTCGAGACGATTGATAGAGGGTTCGGTGCGGAAGACAAGCTCGCAGATGGACAGGTCGCGGGTGCGATAAGCCTCGATGGAGCGCTGGATCGCTTGCTCGGCCATGCCGGCCATGATGAGCAGTTTTTCTTTGAGGTCGTCGAGGCTCTGGTGAAATTTAACGCGCATCAGCCAAACCTCCCGGTGATGTAGTCTTCGGTTCGCTTGTCCTTCGGGTTGGTAAAGATCTTATGGGTGGAATCGAACTCGACCATTTTGCCGTTGAGGAAGAAGCCGGTATTTTCCGCGACGCGCGCGGCCTGCTGCATGTTGTGCGTGACGATGACGATGGTGTACTGCGACTTCAACTGGAAGATAAGGTCTTCGATCTTCGAGGTTGAGACGGGGTCGAGCGCGGAGGCGGGTTCGTCCATCAGGAGCACTTCGGGATCGACGGCGAGCGCGCGCGCGATGCACATGCGCTGCTGCTGGCCTCCGGAGAGCGAGGCTCCGGATTTTTTCTTGAGGTCGTCCTTGACCTCTTCCCAGAGCGCGGCCTGCCGGAGCGAACGCTCGACCGTCTCATCGAGGATGCGGCGGTTGCGGAAGCCATTGAGCTTGAGGCCGCTGATGACGTTGTCATAGATCGACATTGTCGGGAACGGATTGGGCCGCTGAAAGACCATGCCGACGCGGCGGCGGATGACAACCGGCGAAGCATCCTTGTAGATATCGACCTCGCCCATCTTGACGACGCCGGTGGCGCGTGCGATGGGGTTGGTCTCATGCATGCGATTGAGGCAGCGCACGAAGGTGGATTTACCGCAACCCGACGGACCGATGAGCGCGGTGGCGTGGTTCGCGGGGATGTGCAGGTTAATGTCCTGCAGTGTGTGGGTTGTGCCGTACCACGCGTTCAGATCCTCAACTAAGATGCCGACTCCCACTAGCTTCCTCCCTTGAGTACGCCGCGGTTGGCAAAGATGCGAACAAGCGTGACGGATACCATAATCATAACGATAAGAACCAGAGAACCTGCCCACGCGAGGCGGTGCCACTCATCGTAGGGCGAGATGGCATAGACGTAGATCTGCAATGGCAGGGCGGCGATGGGTTCGTTCAGCTTGAAGCTCCAGAACTGGTTCCCCAGGGCCGTGAAAAGGAGCGGGGCTGTCTCGCCGGCGACGCGGGCAAAGGCCAGCATGCATCCTGTGATGATGCCCGGCGACGCCGTGCGCAGGCTGACCGAGACGGCAGTGCGCCATTTGGGGACGCCCAGACCGAGGGCGGCTTCGCGGATGGCATGAGGTACGGTGGCAAGCATCTCTTCCGTGGTCCGGGTGATCGTAGGAACCATCATGATCGCAAGCGCGATGCCGCCTGCCAGCGCAGAGAAGTGTTTCTGCTGGATGACGATAAGCGAATAGATGGAGATGCCCATCACGATGGAGGGGACGCCGTTGAGCACATCGGCGGTGAAACGAACGGCGGTGCCGAGGGCCTTGCCGCGGCCAAACTCCGCGAGATAGACTCCCGCTGCGATACCGACAGGAATGCCTAACAGGCTTGCGACAAGCAGGACAATTCCCGAACCGACGATGGCGTTTGCCATCCCTCCGCCCTCCTGGCCGACAGGAGCGGGGATATGAGTAAAGAACGCGAGATTGAGCGAGCTTGCCCCCTTGTAAACCAGATAAAAGAGGATGGCAATCAGGGGAAGGATGACGATAATCGTCGCAAGGATGGAGAGCCCGCTGACGAGGTAGTTCGCCCCGGTTCTTCTGGCATTGTTGATGCGCATGGATTTTGAGGTGAAGTCCATGCGTCGCGGCTGGTTGTTCAACGGTTGTGTAGCCATGTCAGTGCACCCGCGCCGGAGCGTTGCGTGTTACGGCCCAGACCATCAGCCTTGCGATAGCGTTGACGACGATAGTGACGAGGAAGAGCGCGAGACCGATCTCGATGAGCGCGCTGAGGTAGATATCGCTGGTGGCCTCGGAGAACTCCCCGGCGATGACGCTGGCGAGGGTGTTGGCCGGCGCGAAGAGGGATTTGCCGATGTTGGGGTGGTTGCCGATGACCATGGTGACGGCCATCGTCTCGCCGAGCGCGCGGCCGAGGCCAAGCATGACCGCGCCGACGATGCCGATGCGCGAGTTGCGCAGAACGCCGATGCGGATCATCTCCCAGCGGGTTGCGCCGAGGGCGAGGACGGCTTCGCGCTGGCTGTTGGGCACGGCAGTCATGATGTCCCGCGTCAGCGAAGAGATGATGGGAAGAATCATGATGGCAAGGATGATGCTGGCGGTCAGCAGGCCGACGCCGAAGTTTGCGCCGTCGAAGAGGCCAGTCCAGCCGAAGAACTTCAGTAGAAAAGGCCCAAGCTGGTCGCGCATGATTGGAACCAGCACAAAGACCGCCCAGAGGCCATAGACGACGCTGGGAATCGCGGCGAGCAGCTCCGTAAGGAAGGAGATGGGCGCGCGGAGCGGACGGGGGCACAGCTCGGTGAGGAAGATCGCCACGCCAAGAGCGAGCGGGACCGCCATGCACAGGGCGAGCAGCGAGGTGGCAAGCGTTCCCCAGATAAACGGCAGTGCGCCGAAGTCGCCGGAGACGGGGTCCCAGGCCTGCCGCGCAAAGAACTTCCAGCCAAACGCTGCCAGGCTGAGGCGCGAATGCAGAACCAGAATACCGAAGATGAACAGGACGATGGCGAAGATGCTGAGCGCGCACAGCAGCATGACCGCCGCGAAGCTGTTGTCAGCGAGACTGCCACCTCCCCGCTTGTTGAGAAAATCGCGGATGACGGACGGCGCCACAGCGGGGGAAGGCGCCACAGTTTCCGGCGCCAACGCGGCAAGCGAATTGGGCAGGATCGGTGGCACAGGTTGCGACGACCTGGAGTCTTGTTCATCAGTCATACGGGTAGAAGGCGCAATCTTATTTTCTCCGGTTAGCCTGGTCGTCCGATCGGTTATCCAGACTCGGAAAGTTTAGCCGAAAAAGAGTGCCGCACGGATCTCAACGGCAGGCGTGCGGCACGGATAGACTTACTTGATGTTCGCGATGCTCTTGCGAACCATGTCCTGAACTGGCTTCGGTAGCGGAGCATAGGTTAGAATCGCGGCCTCGGCCTCGCCATGATCCAGCATCCAGCCCATAAAATCGGCCAATGCCTTGGTCTTGGCAGCGTCGTTGGAGTGAGTTGGGATCAGCAGCCAGGTAAAGCTGGAGATCGGGTAGGCATCTGCACCGGGAGCATTGGTGATCGAGATGCGGTAGTCAGCTGGCATGCTCTTGGCGGCTCCTGCAGCGGCTGCGGTCACTCCATCGGTGCTGGCTTTGACGAACTTGCCGGCAGCGTTCTTGACCAGGCCGTAGGACATCTTGTTTTGCACCGCGTAGATCAGCTCGACATAGCCGAAGGAGAATGGCGCCTGGCGAACCATGCCGGCGATGCCTTCGTTCCCTTTTTGACCGATTCCGGTAGGCCAGTTGATTGCGGCTCCTCTGCTAGGTCCGGAGGCCCAGGCGGGGGACACCTTAGACAGAAAGTCAGTGAAGATGAACGATGTTCCGCTTCCATCCGAACGGTAGACGGGCAGAATCGCATGGTCGGGCAGGCTGACGCCGGGATTGTCCTTTGCGATGCGGCCATCATTCCACTTGGCGATCTTGCCGAGGTAGATGTCGGCGATCACGTCACCCGAGAAATTGAGATCCTTATTGACCCCAGGAAGGTTGTACACGGGAACTACTGCACCGAGAACGGTGGGAAGCGCGATTACCTTAACCTTGGCGGATGCGATTTGCTGATCCGTCATGGTGACGTCGCTGGCGCCGAAATCGACCGTACCTTCCGTCACCTGGCGAATGCCACCGCCGGAACCAATTGGCTGGTAGTTGATCTTAACGCCGGGATGTTGCTGGCTATATTCGCTGAACCACTTGGAGTAGATCGGGTTTGGAAACGTGGCTCCAGCCCCGTTCAGGTTCTGCGCACTAGCTCCAGCAGTAACGAGTGCCAGAATGGCGCCTGTCATCAATTTCAAATTCACTCTTCCCCCCTCGGAAAATGCATCGCTCCATGCAATCTGTCAATACATCACATTAAGAGTTTGAGGCGGAATTGTTACTGGGAGGTTACACGGCAGTGAAAACGGCGTTATTCCACAGGAGATGCAGGAGATAGAGCCTTTGGCAGTGTGAAGATAAATGTGCTGCCGCCGTTAAGCTCGCTCTCGGCGCGGATGGAGCCGCCATGGGTCTGGACCATGTGCCGGGCGATCGCGAGACCAAGACCGGTGCCGCCTGATTCCCTGGAACGGGCCTTGTCGACCCGGTAGAAGCGTTCGAAGATGCGGTTCAAGTGCTCGGAGGCAATTCCTGGACCGAAGTCGCGGACGCTGAACTCCACGGCGTGGATCGGTTCGGAGACTTCGCGCGCAGTCACGATGACCCGGCAGTTCGGCTCGTTGCGGGGCTTGCCGTACTTGATGCCGTTTTCGATGAGGTTGCTGAGCACCTGGAGGATGGCGTCGGTGTCGGCGACGACCTCGGCGGTGGTAATCTCGCCGACCTCGAGGACGGCATCGTTGTCCTGGACCAGACCGCTCATCGCCTGGACGGCTTCGCGCACGAGCACGTCGGCAGGAACCGGCATGGGGTGCATCTCCTGCTCGGAGGACTCGACGCGCGCCATGACAAGGAGGTCTTCGGTAAGGCGGTTCATGCGGGTCGCATTTTTGAGGATCGTCGAGAGAAACTCCTTCGCCTGCGGGCTGAGAGAGGCCTCGTGGTCGAGCAGCGTTTCGACGTAGCCGCTGATGGAGGTGAGCGGCGTGCGGAGCTCGTGAGAGACATTCGCGACGAAGTCACGCTGGGTGCGCTCGACCTGCTCGATACGGGTGATGTCGTGCAGCACGGCGACCG
>Ga0116129_1001161_pt1 | contig 14969 bp, 10 predicted proteins | sample June2015DPH_17_2_FD_89732 | JGI IMG/M metagenome (GOLD analysis project Ga0116129, IMG submission 89732) | Peatland microbial communities from SPRUCE experiment site at the Marcell Experimental Forest, Minnesota, USA - June2015DPH_17_10 | ecosystem: Environmental > Terrestrial > Soil > Wetlands...
CGCAATCAACAATATCGAGCACGGCAATTATCTTGCGGCGCGCCTCACGCTCAACACGCTGATCAACACCTACGACACCAGCGAGTATCTGGCCAAAGCCAAGCTCGCCATCGCCGATAGTTGGTTTCGCGAAGGCGGCGCCCATGGCATGGCGCAGGCGGAGGCCGAATATAAGGATTTCATCCTGTTCTATCCGGCCATGGAAGAGGCGGCCGAATCCCAGAAGCGCATCTGCGACATCCACATCGGCCTGATGGAAAAGGCTGATCGCGACGCCAACAACGCTCTGCGCGCCGAATACGAATGCAAGCAGTTGATGACGCAATTCCCCAACTCGAAGTTCGTTCCGGAGACGGAACAGAAGCTGCGCAACGTGCAGGAAGCGCTGGGCGAAGCAGAGATGGTGGTCGGCGAGTACTATCATAAAAAAGGCGCGAATTCCGCCGCCGATAACCGCTATCACGGGCTGGTCGATCAGTATCCTTTGTACAGCCGAGCTGATTTCGCGCTGTGGGAAGACGCCGATTCTCTGCGGAGAATGGGCAAACCGGCGCGTGAGAAAGAAGGCGAGGCGCTCCAGAAAATCGTGCGCGATTATCCGCTCAGCCCTTACGCCGAGCCGGCCAAAAGGATGTTGAAAGAGCTCGAAATGCCCGTCCCGGAGGCCGACCCGAGAGCCGTCGCTCACATGAAATTTGAGGCGGAGAATCGCACCAAGCTTGGCTTCATTGATCGTACCACCATGCCCTTGAAGCGCGGTCCGGACACTCATATGGCGGCGAAAGAAGGCATGCCGACCATGACCAATCCGAAGCAGAATGTCCCGTTGAGCGTCCCGATTCCGGCCAGCACCGCGGCCACCAACGCGGCGCCCACCACCGGCGTGAACGATGTGACCATTGCGCCGGTGGCGAATGGCAGTTCGGCTCTCGATACCAAGCCCGACGCGCGCACCACGCCTCCCGCAACGACAACGCCAGCCGCAAACCCTGGCACCACACCAGCCGGAACACCAGCCGCGGATCCGAACGCGCCGAAGACCGACGCCGCCGCGCCCGCCAAAACCGATCAGACCACCGCCACCGATTCGAAGTCGAAAAAGAAAAAGAAAAAGACCACCAAGACCGACCAGACCTCTACCACTAAGACCACCCCCAGCCAGGAATGAGCATCATCCTGCTGGCCGACGATAGCCCTCATGCGCAACGCATGGGAGAGCGCATTTTGCGCGAAGAAGGCTTCGAGGTGGTCAGCCTCACCAACGGCGAAACAGCTCTCCTGCGGCTGGGCGATGTCGATCCGGACCTGGTGATTGCCGACGTTTTTCTCCCCGGCCGCAACGGTTTCGAGTTGTGCCGGCACGTCAAATCCCTGCATCGCCACGTGCGCGTAATCCTCACCGCGGGTCTGCTCGAACATTTCGATGAGGAAGAAGCGCGCCGCGCCGGCTGCGATGCGATCTTAAAAAAACCGTTTGAAGCGTCGGTGGTGATGCAGACCATCCGTCCTCTGATTGCCGAAGCGCGCATGGCCCGCGGCCTGTTCGCGGAGGCCATCGCCGAAGCTTCCCCGACTCCGAGCGCCGCGGCGGCAGTTGCGCCCGAACCTGTTCCGCTGGATCCTGAACGCATCGAGGCCGCCATCACTCTGGCTCTCGACGCCGCGCTGCCCGCTCTCATCCGTGAAATTACCGAAAAAGTTTTGGTAGCATTAGGTCACTAAATGCCTGACAACAGTTTTGACATCGTCTCGAAAATCGAGCTGCCCGAAGTCTCGAACGCCATCCAGCAAGCGCTCAAGGAAATCCAGCAGCGCTACGATCTGAAGGGCTCGAACACCACCATTGAGCTGGTGGAGAAGGACAACAAAGTTCTGCTCTCGAGCGCGGATGATTTCAAGCTCAAAGCGGTCATCGAAATCCTGGAACAGAAGCTCATCAAGAGGAAAGTTTCGCTAAAAGGCCTGGAATACGGCGTGGTAACGCCCGCCGCCGGCTCCAGCGTTCGCCAGGAAATCAAGCTGCAACAAGGCATCGACGCCGATAAAGCCCGCGCCATCGTGAAGGCGGTCAAGGATAGCAAGAAGAAGGTGCAAATCACGATCCAAGGCGACCTGCTGCGAGTCGCGGGCAAAGACCGGGACGTGTTGCAAGAAGTCATGCACCTGCTGCGCTCCGGCGACTTCGGCCTCGACCTGCAATTTATAAATTACCGCTCGAATTAACTCCGCTCGGACCTCTAGTAAGACATGCCGGCCGTCCCCTAAGCACAGGGTTCGCATACGTGCCCACACCGAACCGCCATGCGTAAGCATGCGGGCGATCGCCTGAACGAACCGCTTAAAAGAGCCTCTTGTGGAGCGGCCAATGTTGGCGGCAGCCGCCCTTTCAAGTGGTCTCTGCGCCAGGCCGATCCATCTCCAAACAATCAATCGTGAACATCGGCATCCCCGGCCCGCCGGGGTTCGGATACGCACCATCGTGAAACACAAACATCTTCTTCGCAGCGCTCTCGCCATATAGCAGAACCGGCTTCCACGGACCCGCATCGGAGATCCGCACCGGCTCACTCCACTCCGAAATGCGAGCCGAAGGCTCCTTCGCGTGGCACCACCATAACCCTGTCTTTGGCAGTTCGCCCTTGCCCACATTTACCCGCGCGAAAACTGCTTCGTACCTGTCCTCGACCGGAATGACGCAAAAGTCGAAGACTTTTTCCTCCGCCGCAAACACGATCTGATGTGCCGACCAATCGGTGCGCCCGTTTGGGCTCTCCGCATATCCCTGCACCAGATAATCATCCTGATTTGCCCCCGCCACGTACCACATCTTCCACTTTCCGTCGTGATAGAGCAGGTTCGGCTCATACACGCTGCCTCGTTCCCAGTACTCGTTCGCAAAGAACGCCGGAGCCGGCTGATCTACCCATTGCTCGCCGTCCCATTCGACATACCCGATTACATAAGGCCCCATGAACTGCTGCGCCGCGCCCGCATAATAGATGCGTTCCACCCAGGCGTTTTTCCCCGGATCCCAGCCCTTTACGTAAGAAGGACAATGCCGCCCGCCCTTGCCGTCCCACCAATAGCTGCTCGATTTTCCAACCAGCACAGCAGGACTGCTGGGATCATCCGAGTCGGCGGTAACGCTCCATCCACTCGCCGAAAGCGGAGCCCCGGCCGGCAGGCTCGCACTAAAAATATCGATCTCCCAGCGCCTCTTATCCACGCCACAGGCAAACATCCACCACTGGTCCTGGCGCTTGACAACCGTGCAGTCGACGAGCGTTTTCAGATTGGTGAGCGCCCCGTAGCCCTGGCCTGCATCAAATATTCGCGTATGAAGATTCGTCGGCATCTTTCTAGCATGCTACTTTTGAGTATCCCTTGGAAGCGATCATTTGAGAACCTAGCGCCGGAGCAGCAGACAGCCCTGGCAAGCTGGCTCAGCGATCGCGACTGGAAAGTCCTGGGACAGGCAAATCGAGCGTGATTTCTCGCCGGGCGGTCGCGGCAGTTCGTTGTTCGCTGAACCGGAACGAGAGATTGCCGAAGGTACGACCCGCTCCATGGAAGAGGGTTTTGCCGAACGGCGCAAATCCTCCCGGTGAGTTTTCAGCCTCGGCGATGAGCGAACGCAAATCCCCACGGACCGCTTGGACTGGGCTCGAACTCTATTTGCGAAAACCCGAGACCTAAAAGTTGCTGTTGAAGGTCGTCTGTTGTCGATTCTGGCTTCGCCCACAAATGATACTCCATCGTTAGGGAGCGAACAGCTTTCCACGCATCCTCACATTGAAAAATATCCCATTCCGCTCCCTCGCAATCGAGCTTGAGAAGATCAACATTGCCAATACCCGCAATCACCGAGGAAAAAGACTCCAGCCGGACGCCTCCCTTCGTGGAGACTTTTGTGACGGTATGCAGGGAATTATCGGAAATTTCCAGCGAAACCTCACCGTTCGTCTTGCCAACGGCAGCTTCGTTGAGATGAGCCCCTACAGATGCGCAGTGTGATCTTAAGTGATCAAGAACTGACGGATTCGGTTCGTAACAATGAATTTCAGCGTTGACGAATTGACGGCGAGCAGCCAGAGTGAACAGCCCGATGTTAGCCCCGATATCCAAAACCGTGTGGACCGGTCTTTCGATTAAGGCGATCCTGTAGCAATCTTCAAAAAAGATGCGACCAAACTCATACTCATGAGTGGCTCGCTCGCTTTCTGGAAACGAGAGAGCGACCCGCTCGCCCGCTATCCGAATTGATTGAATCCGCGGGCGTCGAACATAATAGATTCCGAGATCTGCCCATTTGATATGAAAGCGATTCTCTGATTCGGCGTATCATTTGTCCAGAACCAGCGCAGGAGCGAAACTCCTTGTGACCTATGGTCGGCGACTCGTCGTACTCCAGGTACTTCTCCGCTGGCAATGTCGCGGTACAAGTCTTCGAGGCTCTCGCCCTGCGTCAGATAATCCGGGTACTCTTCGAAATATCCGAGCCAGTGATCCTGCCGGTAGACGTATCTTGCAGTCGCCATGGTTCCAGCTTAGCTGGTTGCGAATCATTGTACCCTGAAACGTGAGGAGTCTCGAACAAACCGCGCGCCGCGCTGCGATGGTCAGTATTGCCATCAGCGTTGCTCTCTCCTCCATTAAGATCTCGGTCGGGCTCGCTGCGCACTCGGTGGCGCTTGTTTCGGATGGCTTCGAATCCGCCGCCGACATCCTTATGTCTGGCTTGGTACTGTTCGGGCTCTGGGTTGCCGCGAAGCCGGCCGACGAGGATCATCCTTACGGACACGGCCGTTTTGAAATCCTCACCGGGCTCGCCATCGGAGCTGTTCTCGCCACCGCCGGCTTGGGAATTTGCTGGCGCGCTCTCGCCGAACGCAACGATCAACATACCCCCGCTGCTTACGCGCTCTGGCCGCTGCTTGGTGCGACCCTGCTCAAAGCTACCCTCTGGACCACGAAGATGCGCATCGGCAAGAAGTCCGGCAGCGTCGCGCTCTCCGCCGATGCGTTGAACGATGCGGTCGATATGTGCTCCGGCATCGTCGCACTCATCGCCGTCGCACTGGCCGTTCACTTCCCCGGCATGAGCGCCGCCGATCATTGGGGAGGCTTCGCCGTTGGTCTTTTCGTCATTTTCTTCGGCCTGCGCGTGGTTCGCGAAACCGCGTTGCAGTTGATGGACACCATGCCGGAGGGAGACCGGATGGACGAGATTCGCCGCGTTGCGCTGGGAGTTCCCGGCGCGCTCGGCATCGAGAAATGTTTCGCCCGTAAAACCGGCCTCCGCTATCATGTCGATCTGCATCTGGAAGTCGATCCGGAGCTGACTGTCCGCGCCTCCCACGATATTGCAACCGCGGTCCGCATCGCCATTAAGAACGATGTCGAATGGGTGGAAGACGTGCTGGTCCACGTCGAACCGCACGCGAGCGTGGCCGTTCAATCCCACTCAATATAGGAAACTAAGAGTAAGTGGAAAACCGCGCCATCGCCAATCTGCTGTATGAAACCGCCGACCTCATGGAAGTCGCCGGAGAGGATTCTTTTCGCATTCGCAGCTATCGCAACGCTGCGGGCGTGATCGAAGGGCATTCCGAAGCCGTCTCGGCGATTTTGAAAAATCCCGAGCGAAAAGTCACCGATATTCCGGGCATCGGCAAAGGGATCGCTGCCGTTCTTCAGGAAATCGAGCAGCGCGGCAGCTTCGAGCGCCGCGATGAGATGCTCGAAAAGTATCCCGCCTCCGCCCTTGAACTGCTCAAGATTCAAGGCTTGGGCCCCAAGGGAATCCGGGTCCTGTTCGAGCAGCTTCATGTCAACTCCATCGACAGCCTGGAGCGCGCCTGCCGGGAGCAAAAGCTTCGCGACCTTCCCCGCATGGGCGCGAAGCTGGAAGAAAAAGTGCTGCGCTCCATCGCCGCTTACCGCCAGCGCCAGGGCCGCTTCTTATTGAATTTCGCCCAGCGCGCCGCCGACGAGCTCACCGAATATCTGACGATGGAAGGCATCGACAAAATTATTCCCGCCGGCAGCCTGCGTCGAGGCAAAGAGACCGTCGGCGATCTGGATCTTCTGGTCACCGGCACAGGCGCTCCCGCCGCCTTGGAGAAATTCGTCGTTCACCCCAAGGTTCAGGAAATCCTAGGCAAGGGCGAGAACAAAGCCAGCGTCCGATTCGGCCATGAAGGCCTGCAAGTCGACCTGCGCGCACTGAGCTCGGAGAGCTACGGCGCGGCGCTTCAATACTTCACGGGCAGCAAGGAGCATAGTGTCGCGCTGCGCCAACGCGCGCTGAAAGTGGGCTTAACTCTCAATGAATACGGCCTTTCGAAACTGGAAGGCGGCGAGATTGTCGCCCAAAGAACAGAAGAGGAGGTTTACGAAGCGCTCGGTCTGGCCTGGATTCCGCCGGAGCTGCGCGAAAACTCCGGCGAGATTGAAGCCGCCGCCGCGCGCAAACTGCCGAATCTGGTGGAGCAGTCGCAAATCCGCGGCGACCTGCACATGCATACCACCGAAAGCGATGGCCGCGCGACGCTGGAAGAAATGGCCGAGGCCGCCCGCGAGCGCGGTTACGAATACGTCGCCATCACCGACCATTCGAAAGCCCTCGCCATGGCGAACGGCATGGATGAAAAACGAGCGGTCGCGTTCGCTCACAAAATTCGCGAGATGGATCAATCCGGCCTCGGCCTGCGCGTGTTTTCCGGCATTGAATGCGATATCAAGCGCGACGGCGAAATGGATCTCGACAACGACGCTCTGGGTGAGCTCGACTTCGTGATCGGCAGTGTTCACAGCTACATGAATCTGGAATCGGCCGAGATGACGGATCGGCTGATGCGCGCGCTCGAATGCCCGCACCTCCGGATGCTCGGCCATCCCACCGGACGGCTGCTGCTGAACCGGGATCCTTTTCCATTCGACTTCGATCTGATCGCGACGGAGGCCGCGCGCAGAAATGTTTATCTTGAAATTAATTCGAGCCCCGAGCGCCTGGACCTCACCGCGTCGTTGATTCGCGCCGCCAAAGCGAAGGGCTGCAAATTCGTAATCAACACCGACGCGCATCATCCCAAGCATCTGGCCAATATTCAATACGGGGTCCGCATGGCGCGGCGCGGCTGGTTAGAGGCTTCGGACATCTTAAATACGCGTTCCGTTCAGGAATTCGCACGCTTAATTGAACATAAATGAAAATAATCACGTCCAAACAACTGCTTAAAACGGAAATTTTCACTGTTTCTCAAGATACCGCGCTCGATCCGGACGGCTTTGAAATCAAGCGCGCCATCGTTCATCACGGCGGATCCGCGGTGATGATGCCGGTGGATAAGAAAAACCGTATCTTATTGGTTCGACAGTATCGTTTGCCGGCGCAGCAGTATCTTTGGGAACTGCCCGCCGGGCGTCTCGACCCGGGTGAAACTCCTTTACAGGCGGCCCGCCGCGAATTAATCGAAGAAACCGGTTATCGGGCAAAGAAATGGCAAAAATTAGCTGTCTTTTACGCCAGTCCTGGATTTCTGGCGGAGAAAATGACAATTTATCTTGCCACTAAATTAACCGAGGGCGAGAAAAAACCGATGGAAGACGAGCGTATCGAGACACGCTGGTTCACGGCGCATGAACTCGATAAAGCGATCGAATCAGGGAAGATCCTCGACGCGAAAACGCAGATCGGCTTCCTCAAATGGAAGCGCTACGTAAAAAAGTAAACATCTGATGGAGCGCCTGCGCCCGGTGGCTGACGCGCATTTTCGCAGGGGGGTCCGCTTCGCCGAAGGTGCAGCCGAAGGGCTGGTAATAAAACAACGGATCGTAACCGAATCCGTTCGAGCCGCGCTCTTCGAGCGTCACGCGGCCTTCGACGACTCCTCGAAATTGTTTTACGAATTCGCCACTGCGCATGAGTGCGATGACGCAGACGAATCGCGCAGAGCGATTTTCTATTCCGCGCATTTGTTCCAGCAGCCAGGCGTTATCGAAGTGCGCGGAATCCACGCCGGGGCGGCCGCCGAGCGCGTCCACTTCAATTCCGGAGTCGTCGACGAATAAGTAGCCATCGACGTGCGCGCCGTAATAGCGGGCTTTTAGCAGCGCATTGTCTTCGAAGGTCCGACCTGTCTCCTCCGGCGCGGGGAGCGAAAGGGGCACAATCTCAAAATCCGGCGCGGCGGATTGGAACTCGCGCAATTTTCCCTGGTTCGACGTGGCGCAATGAATTTTCACGCGGTCTCGAAGTTCCTTTGCACCTCGATCAGCTCGCCGATTCCTTTGCGCGCCAGTAGCAGCAGGGAGGCCAGATGGGAGTCGTCGAACGCGGTCTTTTCCGCCGTGGCCTGCAATTCGACGAATTGGCCGGCGCCCGTCATCACGACGTTCATATCAACCTCGGCGCGCGAATCCTCCTGATAGCAGAGATCGAGCATCGCTTCGCCGTTCACCATGCCGACGCTGGTGGCCGCGACGCAATCTTTAATGGGCGATTTCTTAAGGCTCCCGAATTTCACCAGTTGCCGCAGAGCCATCGACATGGCGATGTAAGCTCCGGTGATGGCCGCGGTGCGGGTGCCCCCGTCGGCTTGCAGCACGTCGCAATCGAGGATGACGCTACGTTCGCCCAGCACCTCCATATCGACTACGGATCGCAAGGAGCGGCCGATCAGGCGCTGAATTTCCATGGTCCTTCCGGAGGCGCGGCCCTTAGATACTTCGCGGGTGGTGCGAGTCGCGGTGGCGCGCGGCAGCATCGAATACTCGGCCGTGACCCAGCCTTTGCCCGATCCGCGGAGGAAGCCGGGAACGCTATCTTCAATCGAAGCCGCGCACAGCACGCGCGTGTTTCCGACCTCGATCAGCACCGATCCTTCGGCCGTCAATAGATAGTCTGTGGTCACCGTGACCGGCCGCATTTGGGCGGCGTCTCTTTTATCGATTCTCATTTATTTCCCAGAATTTAGTAGCTCATAAAACAGAAAGAAGATCACCGCCATCCCGCCAATCAAGATGACCAGACATGGGACCAGGCCGCGCGCGGTCTTCCGGAGGTTCTTCGTTTGCGCGCGGTTTTTCGAAGATGCGGGGCGGAAGCGTGCCATCTTATTTGGGCGGACGAAGAAGCGTCGCGGCCTGTCGAAAAAATTCATCGAGCGCGCGCAGCGAACTGTCTTCAAGATCGCGCAGAGTGATGGAAACGACTGCCCGTCCGCGCTCCGTCAGCGCCATTTGGGTGGCTAAATATTGGGCCCGATGATAATCGGCCTGCTCCGTATTGTCGGCGATGACGATGGTTGAAAAACATCCTCCATGCCCGATGATCATTTCGTGATACGAATGATTCATCGCGGGACCTTCATATACATCGGCGGGCATTTTCAGGCGCGCGTGAAACAGCCGTTCCGCGGCGCGGTCGAGCACTGCGCGCACGGCGCGGCCCGCAACGGAATAGCGAGTGTCGCCGAAAAATGTCAGCTCGCCATAGGTGGCTTGGCCGTCGGCGATGAAATGGGTCAGCAGCGCCGCATAGAGTGCCGGCGCAGTTGATGTCTGCGGTTCAATATTTTCCGGCAATCGATCCCAACGCAACGTCACGCGGCCCCGCCACACGGACTTGCGCGGTGTCTCCTCGGTCTGGCGCCAGGGCTTTGTTTTCGCGATCCCGCCCACTCGCTCAGACTCCGCGAATAGTTTGTTGGTGATCGACTTATATAACTCGACGTTCGGCTGCGTCACGAAATTGATCTTGCGCAACCACGCTAATCCGAACACCACATAATGAACGAATTGCATGTAGCGCGAAAGAGTGGTGTCCTTGGGCACGGTGACTGACGCCGCCGGATACCCCGCGCGCCGCAGCAACGCAAGCTTTTCCGCGCAACCGTCCGGCGCGCCTTTGATCTGCACGCACCAGAACACACGATCCTGTTTAGGATCCTTCGGGGCACGATAATTCGTCAGCCGCACCCGCTCCCCGATCACGATCTTCAATCCGTACTCGGCAGACTTGCCGAGGCTTTCTTCGAAATCCTGCTTGGTCCAAATTCCGGCTCCGGCCCAGGCGCGCGGCAGGATCAGCGTTACTTTATCGCGGTTTTCGAGACCTTGCACATGAAGAAAAGATGCGAGCCGCCAAGCGGTCTCAATCTCATGCTCCGACAAAAATGTTCCTTCGATCCATGCCTCCAGATCCACGCCTGCAAGGCGCAGAGGATAGAGGCTGCCTCGATTCAGGGGCGCGCTGTGGCGCCCGGCGGTGGAATTTCCGTCGTCCAGTTGAAGCGGCACCCGGCGGTATCCGCGCTTGACGGCAAACTGATCCAGCAGGGAGCCGGGGAGCGTCATGTAATAAAAATTAGGCCGCGAATCGACTCCCGCGGCATCGTAGAGCGCGGCCAGTTTCTCCAAATTCACCACCGGCTCATACGACGTCATGCCCATCGCCATGCCGACCACCAAGGTGCGGCGCAGCAGATCCGCGTCGCTGAGTCCGCTGCGCTTTTTCATGTCGGCGACGATGGAATCGAGCTTCACGGGATCGGTGGAATCGAGAATATAAACGCGCGGTCCGCGCCGCAGCAATCCCACTGCCTGATACATCGCCTTGTCTTCAGAGGACCCACCCATGCCAACCCAGATCAGGAATTTTATGGGCGTTTTATGCGCCGCACGAATCCCCTGTCGAATTTCCTCCAGCTCGCGCTCGATCTTCGCCGGCCATTCGGGATGATCTTCGGCCTGCCAGGCGAGGTCGAAAACGCCATAGCCGTTCTTGGTGACGCGTCCGTTTTCGATCTCCATGCCGATTGGAATCAGCGCACCGCGCGCCGGATCGAGCGTGTCCAAACCCTTGCGCCGGGCCCTGGAGTCGAGCGCTTTCAGGCTCTTCAGAACGGACGCTTCGGCGAAGCGCGCGAACGAGGATTCCGACTCCGGCCGGTCATGGTACAGCGAAAGGATCACCTATTAGATGTAGCATAAGCGTATGGGACAGCCTGCTCCATCGGCGCCGCCGAAAACGGTCGCACGGTTTTTCGAATTCTCATTGCTGGGCATGCTGGCGTCCGGATACTTCGCAGTGGCCACGTCGGGCTATCTGGATTGGCCCACCGCGGTGGCCACGCTGGCCGCTTTGTCCGTGCGCGCGCTGATGGCGGCGGGCGTGATTTCGGTGCAGATTCCGGGCCGGTTGGCGGATGCGCTGGCGCTGAGTTTCGTGGCGTTCTATCCGCTCGATTATTTCTATCTTTCCGGAGCGTTCCTGCCTGCGACAGTGCATTTCATATTTTTTCTGCTGGTGTGCAAAGTGCTGACGGCGAGATCGACGCGCGATTTCACCTATTTAAAATTGCTGGCCGCGCTGGAGCTTCTGGCGGCGGCGATCCTATCGACCAGCCTGAGTTTCTTCGCGTTCCTGGCGCTGTTCATGCTGTTTGCGATCGCATCATTCACAAGCGGCGAGGTGCGCGTATCGACGCAAAAACAGAGAAGCATCGTGCGCAGCGGCCTGCGGACGTTTCCGCGCCGCCTGGGCGTGCTGGCGTTTTTTCTTTTCGGCGGAATTCTCACCATGACGGCGGTGCTGTTCTTTGTTCTGCCGCGAACGGCGCGCGCGGCGCTCGAACGGTTCGTGCCGCAGCGCTATCATCTGCCGGGTTTCTCCAACGAAGTGATGCTGGGGCAGATCGGCGAGATCAAGCAGAGCAGCGTTGCGGTGATGCACGTGCGCAAGCTGGAGACTCGAGACGACGATCGAAGCGGGGGACTGCTCGATGTCCGGTGGCGCGGGAACTCGCTTACTGAGTTCGATGGCAAGCGCTGGTTCAATCCGCCGGGAGGGGGCGAAGACATCCGCATCCCGCCCGACAAGCACCAGGTGACGCTGAAGCCGGAACGTCCTCCGCGGCGCGGACAGTGGGTGGGCTATCAAGTGCAATTAAGTGAGATGACGTTCGACACGCTGTTCTACGCGGGCGTGGTTCAATTGATCGGCATCAACGCGCCTTCTTTGCATTACACTCCCGGCGGGTCGCTGCGCGTTTCCATCCCGACCAGTGGACTGAAATATATTGCGACGAGCGTGATTGAAGAAGAATGGTCCACGCCGCGCATCCCGCTACAGCCTCTGCTGGCGGTGGAGCGGGACCGGCTGCTGCTATTGCCGGATAAGCTGGACGTGCGTATTTTCCGGCTGGCGCGCGAAGTGGTGGAGGGTGCGAGCGGCGGAGTCAACGGCGACGATGCCAAGGCGCAGGCCATCGCAAAATATCTGCGCGCGAATTACGGCTACACGCTTCATTTGCTTCCGGCCACGGTGCCGGATCCGCTGGCGAACTTTTTGTTCGAACGGCGCAAAGGGCACTGCGAGTATTTTGCGTCCGCGATGGCGGTGATGCTGCGCACGGTAGGCATTCCGTCGCGGGTGGTGACGGGATTCGCGAGCGGCGTTTTTAATCCGCTGACCGGCTGGCAGGTGGTGCGCGCCTCCGACGCGCACAGTTGGGTGGAGGCGTGGATTCCTGGCCGCGGATGGATGACCTACGATCCGACGCCGCCCGATCCCAACGCGTCTGAGAGCGCGTTCATGACCCGCGTCAGCTTGTTCTTCGACGCAGCGGAGCAGTTCTGGCAGGACTGGATTCTGAGTTACGATCTGGACCGACAGATCAGGCTCGCCTCCCGCGTGCAGCAATCCGGCCGCGGTGCGAAGCTTCACTGGATCGAAAAGAGCGTGGGTTGGCTGACGGATGCGGGCCGGTCGACTGCGCAATGGAGCAATGGATACGCGCCTTCCGCAGCCGTGGCGATGTTGATCGCGATTGCCGGCGTACTGTTCGGGCCAGCGGGATTGCGATGGTGGCGCGGGGCGATGCGGGTGCGCCGGTTGAAACGCGGCGAAGGCGAGGCGTCTGACGCGACGCTGCTTTATCAACGGATGCTGGGGTTGCTGGAGCGGCGCGGCATCCAGAAACCGCCGTGGCTGACGCCCACCGAATTCGCGCGCGTGATGCCGCCGACGGAATTATCGCCGCTGGTGGAGGACCTGACTTCCGCTTACGTCGAGTTTCGATTCGGCGGAAAACGCGCCGCCGCGCCGCGCATGGTGCAGCTGCTGGATCAACTTGAAAAAATGTAAAGGTCAGCGGGTGGGATACAATGATCCGGCACCGCTCACTTTATGATCCCTGTTGCCCGCGTCATCATTCGATTCATCCTCCGTCTGTTATTTCGCGCTGAGCTGCGCGGCTATGCGAAGCCTGCCGGCAAGACTTTGATCGTCGCCAATCATCAGTCGTTCATCGACGGATTACTGCTCGGCGCGTTTCTTCCTTTTGCGCCCACATACCTGGTGCATTCGCAGATCGCGGCGAAATGGCATTTCAAGATTCTGCTCTCCTTCATCGATTACCTGGTCATCGATTCCACCAGTCCGCTGGCGATGAAGACGGTGATCGCGCTGCTGGAATCCGGTGCGCCCGTCGTCATTTTTCCCGAGGGCCGCATCACCGTCACGGGCAGCCGCATGAAGATTTACGACGGACCGGCGTTTGCGGCGGCGAAGTCCGGGGCGCAGGTGCTGCCGATTCATATCGAGGGTCCGATGCGTTCGCATTTCGGCCGCATGCCGTCCGATTTTCCGCGGCGTTGGTTCCCTAAAATCACGCTGACCATGCACGCTCCGCTGCCGCTTCCGATGCCGGATGCGCCGCGTGCGCGCGATCGGCGAAGGCTTGCGAGCGAGGAGCTTCGGCGCATCATGCAACTGGCCGAATTCGATTCGCGCCAGGAGACTACGATTCCCGAGGCCCTGCTCTCGACGGTGAACCTATTTGGTAAAAAGCGCCCATTTATCGCGGATATTCGCGGAAAAGAAGAAACGCTGGGCGACCTGTTGAAGATGACGCTTGCACTCGGCCGGCTCACCGCAAAGTGGACGAGCGAGGGCGAACGCGTGGGCGTGCTGATGCCGACCGCGACCCCCACCGCGGCGATGATTATCGGCATGATGGCGAATCGGCGTGTGCCCGCGATGCTTAATTACACGTCGGGCCGGGAAGGACTCGAGAACGCCTGCCGCATCGCCGAGATCAAAACAATTTTCGCGTCGCGCGCGTTCATTGAGAAGGCAAAGCTCACCGCGATGATGGAGAATTTTAGCGCCGCGCGGGTGATGTATCTGGAAGATGTGCGCTCACAATTTGGCACGCTCGACAAGTTGTGGCTGATTTTATTTGCCCTACGGTTTCCCATGGCCGCGATGAAAAAGACACGTCCGCAGGATATGGCGGTGGTGTTGTTCACGTCCGGATCGGAGGGCAAGCCGAAAGGAGTCGCGCTCAGCCATGCGGCTCTTTTGGCGAACTGCAATCAATCTCGCGCGGTGATTGAAATCTCCCATCGCGACAAATTTTTGAACGCGCTGCCGCTGTTTCACTCCTTCGGGCTTGTCGCTGGATTGATCCTGCCGCTGGTCAGCGGTGCGCGCATTTTCCTATATCCTTCGCCGCTGCATTATCGCGTGATTCCGGAAATTGCATACGACCGCGATTGTACGGTTCTGTTCGCCACTAGCACTTTTCTGGGCAATTATGCTCGCTTCGCGCATCCTTACGATTTTTATAAGACTCGCTACGTCGTTTCTGGCGCGGAAAAACTGAGCGAAGCGGTGCGCCAGACTTACGCTGAAAAATTCGGCATCAGGATTCTGGAAGGCTACGGCGCCACCGAATGCTCGCCGATTATTTCGGTGAATACGCCCATGTCGTACGAGCCAGGATCGGTCGGCGAGCCTCTGCCCGGCATCGAATGCAAGCTCGCGCCGGTCGAAGGAATCGATGCCGGAGGGGGTCTGCACGTGCGCGGACCCAACCTGATGATGGGATATTTTCTGACGAACGCGCCCGGCGTTTTGCAGCCGCCGAAATCTCAATTCGGCGAAGGATGGTACGACACCG
>Ga0116129_1001163_pt1 | contig 14942 bp, 16 predicted proteins | sample June2015DPH_17_2_FD_89732 | JGI IMG/M metagenome (GOLD analysis project Ga0116129, IMG submission 89732) | Peatland microbial communities from SPRUCE experiment site at the Marcell Experimental Forest, Minnesota, USA - June2015DPH_17_10 | ecosystem: Environmental > Terrestrial > Soil > Wetlands...
AACCCGGCGCCGATCGATGTGCTTCAAAGTGTGCAGTAGCCATGTTTCAGCACCACCCCGATCCGTCGCACTGATCACCTGAAGAACTCGTATAGGCTCCGCTGCCATAGTTAGGCGACCGCTCGAATCGCATGGCTGTTGTACCCGGCCTGCGGAACGGAGTGCTGCGTCTCCCTCGCAAGGCACACCCCAACCGAAACCAGGTAGGCAAGAGTGATCCCCGTACCAAGCGAACCGAACAAGCCCTCTCCCGTCGACAAAGTCCAAAAACAAATGGAGACTAAGGCAGGAGTGGCGCCAAACTTCCTGCGCGGCACTCGGCGAAGCGCGCGTTCGAATGCGCGAACCAGCCCAAGGACTGCAAAACAAGCCATGATAAGCGCGGCGACCGGACCGCGCTCGCCCATAATTTGCATCAGACTGTTGTGCGCCGAGACCCCGATATCTTCGCTAAAATATTCGCCTCCGTTGCCCCAAAAGTGCAGATCGTCAATCGTCTTCTCCCAGATTTCATCGCGCTTGCTCAGCACATCGCCCTTTATCAAGCGCTGCATATGCTTGTCCCAGGTCTTTTGGGCGAAGCTCAAATCCGGAAGGAATGCCACGCCAAGCAAAAGCGCTACGAGCGTCACGGAGATCGTCGGAAATAAACGACGGCGCGGCAACGAGCGCGAACAGAAGAAGGCCGCAGCCGCAGTCGTGACCAAAACGGCAAGCAGCGACGTTCGCGAACCGGATGCCACGACGAGAACGCAGTTTGCGGCGAAGAGCGTCGTCAAGGCAACGATGGAATTTCGAGTAAAAGTGCCACTCTCCGCGCGCTCCACAATCCACGCGAGGCAGCAGAGCGCTAGTACCGCCGCCGTCATACCCATCTCATTTGGATGTCCGAACAGGCCCTTGTATTCGAATCTCAGCTCGGGGTAAATATAGAAGGAGATAGCAATGTAGAGAGAGTGACTGACAAACAATCCCAGCACGACGAGCTTCCCGGCATTTTCGCCAAGCACTGCTGGAAGCCCGATAAAGAAGATAATCGGCACGCCGATGAGCATCCAAAGCACGCCCCCAGTCGCCCGTACGGTATCGTAAGTCACAACCGACGAAATTAAACAAAGTACCCCGAACAAGAGCCACAGAAATATAGAGGTCGCACCCCCAACTGTGGTCCTGAAGCGGGCAATCCCAGACGGAAGAAAAGGGAACAGCGCAAACAGACCACCGCCGATGAGAACGAATCGCGCCATAGCCAAGGTCGGATCCAGCGGGGCGAAGGCAGAACCCAGAAGCAGGAGCGCGGCGCCGCCAAATACGGAAATCAGCGCAAGCAGACTCCACCAGAGAGGAGGCCGTGTCATACGCTCGAACTGATCACTTTGCGTCGGGCCGCCCATAATACTTGCTGTAATGCCCGTAGTAGTAGTAATACCCCGCGCTCACTTCCCGATGGACTTCATTCAACACCACTCCCACTAAATTCGCCCGCAGCCTCGCCAGCGTGGTGATTACGGAGCTTAACGCCTTGCGGCTCGTATCGCCTGCGCGCGCCACCACGATCACTCCGTCCACTGCCGTCGCCATTTGCAGCGGCTCCGCGAATCCCAGGAGAGGAGGCGCGTCCAGCACTACCAGGTCGTATTCGCGTGTCGCTTCTTCGATCAGTTCCGCCAGTCCCATGCCGATTAAATCCGATGCCCTTCGCGTCGATGGACCGGCCGGCAGGATGTGCAGGCCGTTCGGCTCGTCCATGATCACCACCGCGTCCAACCACGAAATTTCCTTCATCAGGACGTTCGAAAGGCCCATCGTATTCGGCACCTGGAACAGCCTGTGTACGCTCGGCCTCCGCAAATCGCCGTCGATCAGCAGTGTGCGTTTATGCTGGCTGGCGTGCGTAGCGGCCAGGTGCGCCGCCACCGTTGATTTTCCTTCCGAAGGCGACGCGCTGGTCAGCAGCACGCTTCTCAAGCGCCGGTCGAAATCGGTCAACAGGATGGAATTGCGCAGCGTGCGAATCGCCTCTTCATAATTGGAGAGCGCCTGCTCGGCCGGATCCGCCGCGGAATGTCCATTCACGTGTACCACCGCCGTGCCATTCGAGAGCGCTAATTTCACGTTGTGCTGAATCGGGCTCAACCGCCGCCGCCAATCCTTCACCGCGGGCAGGGAACCGATCACGTCCGTATTCAGCCAGCGCGCCACTTGGTCGGGATCGCGAATCGTGTTGTCCAGCACATCGTTCAACACCGCCGCGCCCACTCCGAAGAACACCGCGAACAGGAATGCCAGCAGCACGTTCAGCCAGGTGATCGGAAACACCGGCTTCAGCCCCGGCCGCGCCGGATCGGCCACCCGGATCATGCTGTTCTGAAAGCTCGCATTGATGCCGGCCTCTTTGATCTTGCGGATCAGCTCCTCGTAAAGCTGCTTATCGCCATCCGCTTCGCGCTTCAGCGTTTGATATTCGAAGGACCGTGAATTGAGACGGTCATACTCGGCCTTGGTCTCCAGCACCGCCTCCGCCAGCATCTTTTCGCGGTTCACCGACTCGTGGTATTCGATTTCCACCCTTTGCGCGATGCTCGCCCGCGTCGCGGCGACTTGCGATTCCAGCTCCTGCACTCGCGATTGCGCTTTCTTGAATTCCGGATGATTGATGCCGTAATGATTTTTCGCCGCGGCGAACTTTTGCTCGGCGTCGTTCAAGCTTTCCGTCAGCGCCGTCAGCGCCTCGCCCTGCGTCGAGACCTGCGCCGCCGCCAGCGTGCCGTCTTTCACCGACGCATAGGCCGCTTCTTTCTTCACCCGGTCGGCCTGCGCATTGGTGTACTCCGTGTTCAACTGCAACAGGCGAGCCGACGTGATGTTGGTCTTTTCTTCCGGATTGATAACGTTCAATTCGCGCTCGAACTGCACCAGCGCCGCGCTCGATTTTTCCATTTTCGCGTGCAGCTCTTCCAGTTGTCTTTCCATGAACTCGCTCAACCCCGCCGTCGCCTTATAGCGGATGCGATAGGTGTGCGCCAGATACGAGAGGGCAATTTCATTCGCCACGTCAGCCGCAAGCTGCCGGTTCGCCGAACGATAACTAATCAGCAGCAGGTACGTATTCGGAGGCCGCGTGACTTTCAAATGTTTCAGCACCACCGGAGCCTCAATGCTGGTCGCCGATTTGTCGATTGCCTCCTCGAGCGCGTCCTTCTCCACGTCCCGCAAGCGATACTTGTCAACTACCGGTCGCAGCACCGAATCGGATTGAATCAGTTTCACCTGCGTTGCCAAAAACTGGTCGGCGTCATTGGTGGCGCTCTGCACCGCCTCCGGTCCCAGCACGCCTGTGGGCATTTGCCGATCGACATCGACCGTCGTCGTCGATTCATAAATCGGCGTCAGCCGCAACGAAACAATCAACGTAGCGAGCACAACCGCGACCACAAACCCGGCGATTTTCCAGCCATGCCTTCTGAGAATCCATAAATAATGCGAAAGCGGTACATGCGCCGCCTGCGGCTCATACTCCGCGTCCAGAATCGCAGGGCTCGCCGCTTTTTCGAGTGCTAATGCCATATTAAAAGTCCTGAAGCCGTTGCTGATCCGAACGCCGTGATGCGGTCGATTACTGTGAACGTTGTCCTTCGAGCTTTGTTATCGGGGATATAAAACACATCTTCGACTTCCAGCGTGATGTCGGGGGATTTGCGCTGCATGATTTTTTCGAGCTCGACCGGTATCTCCTTCTTATCGCGGTAAATAAACGCCTGCTTGGCGGCAAACGGCAATAGGCCTTCGGAAAGCGCGACCATCCTTAACACGGAATTGTCGGTGGCGTCGCGCACCGGAAACGCTCCGGGCTTGCGCACGTTGCCGACGACAAAAATCTTTCCCGCTTCCGGCACGCGAATTTCTTCGCCTCCGTGCAACTCGTAATTCACTGATGGATCAGCGTCTTTCATCAATTTTTTTACGGGAATCCGCTCGACGATTTCGTTGCGGGTGATCAAAACATCCGTGCCGGCGTCGTTGGTCAAGCCTTCGGCGCGAGCTAGCGCATCGAGCAGCGTCACTTTGCCAACTGATTGAAACGTCACCGGTTTATGCACCGCTCCCATCACTGAAATAGGACGGCTATGATATTCGACCACCGTCACTTTTACGAAGGGATCGACCAGAATCTGCTCCGTTTTCAAGGCTGTGGCGATGCTGGTCTCCAATTGCCGCGGCAGCAGACCCGCGGCCTGCACGCCATCTTTTAATAAAGGCAGATGAATGCTTCCATCGCCTTCCACGCGCAATGTACAAGTCAGCTCTGGCGCGTCGTAAACATGGACGCCGACCAGATCGTCGACGCCAAGTTTCTGAGAAGGCAGGTTTTCCGGCGCCTGCGCCAGCAGCAGCAACAAAAGAATCATTTAGTCTCCAGCAACGCTGCGATCATGGTTTTCAGTTCGGTGAGTTGTTGATCGATCGGTGGACGCTCAATGGAGTCGAGCAATCGCTCCCGCGCAAAGTCGGAAAGGCTGCGCGCTCCGGAAGATGCCGCTTGCAGGTGGTCGTATTCGTCCTGCGTGAGGCGAAAAATCAGCGTGCGATTTCGAGGCTTGTTAACGGCCATGTTTCCAACACTTCGCGATCCAACTCGACGGCAATCGAGCGGTCCAGCGCTTCCACGCTCACCACCACCCGCCACGCGCTTTCGTCGCGCAGAACCACACCGCGAATTCCGGCGAACGGGCCGCGCTCGATCAAAACGGTTTGTCCGATGCGGAGAAACGGCAGGTGGGCCAATGGTTTACCGGTTGCAACCAGGATTCGCATGGCTTCGATTTCCGAGTCGTCCAGGGCTCCGACGACGGATTCGACGCCGGGCGAATTCAGGACACGGAGGCGTTCGGAATACGTAAACCTACAGAAAATATAGCCCGGGAACAACGGCGCGTCGAGCTCTTTAATCCGGTCCGACCAGCGGCGGCGCACCTTGGTGAGCGGCACATATTCATCGAGCCCGAGCCGCGACAGATTCGTGGCTACCGTTCTTTCATGCTTGGGGCGAACCCTCAGGGCGAACCAATCCGGCATTTGGGCAGAGCTATCGCTAGGAAAGTCCCACGAGGGGATTCAAACAATGGGGGGAGACTTCTACTGTATACGTTTTGTATTCGAAGTCAAGGCCTTAATCGGGCAAAAGTGACTCAAAAGCGCAACGTAGGGAGGCTTACAGGACCATAATTTTAGGGACTGGTGGAGCTTTTCTTGCTGGCCAGGGCAATTGCCGCACCCGCGCCGCCGCCGGCGATTGCCAGAATGATCGCTACTTTTGCGCCGGTCGACATTCCGCCGGACTTGGCCGTCTCCGCCGCTGGCTGCGTGGCATTGGCTGGCGGCATCTCGGTTTGAGCGTTGAGATTGGAGGCGACACTGAGGCAGCCTCCGGAGGATTTTGGCGTCATGGCGCCGACATTCACTAGCAACGTGGCGATCGTGACGGCGGGCTTGGCGCTGGATGCGATGCCGGTGACCTCGACGCGATTCCCGAGTTGCGCGGCGAAATTTTGGCCGGCCACTTCCACCACTTCCTGGGTGTTCTCATCCTGAATAATAAAATGGTTGTCCTTGAACAACAGGCAGCCGGTACGAGTTACGGAGCCGCTGGCGGACTGCGGCGAAAAGCTCATGGAGCGGCCGGCGGGAATTGCCGCGAGCAGGATTCCGGATGCGCTTGCGACGCGGGTGCTTCCTGTTAAAGATGCGACTTCGATTCCTTCGCTCAGGCTGACGCGGAGGCGGCCGGTCGTGTGAATGCGCAGATTCGCGGCGTTCACTTCGAAGGATTCCGGCGCCGACATCTGGCCGATTCCTTTTTCTATCACGACGCGATCGGACAAAATACGCGCGCGGGAGTCCTTGGCCAGTTGCAGTTTGGCTCCGTTGCGCAGGGCGATTTCAGAAGATGCGGCGCCGGTTTCGATGACCGATCCTTCAAAAACCGTGGCATTGCCCCAGACTTGCGAGCGGTCCAGTGTAAAATGACCGCTGGCTGTTACGATGCCGATGGCGGGGGTTGCGGCGATGGCGAAAGCGGAAATGAAGACGGATAAAAAGAGCGGTTTCAGAATCACTGTGAACAGTATAGAGTCGGTCCGCGGCGGTGGGCAAGAGGAATTGTTGTAGTCGTTATGTATTACGTTTCGCGCATGGCGGGAACTGTTGCACTTGCCGCGCTGGGGATCGCGATATGGTTTTCGATCGTACTGGCGCGGGCCGATTCGTATTTTCGCGCGGCGACTCCGGAGACGGCGGCGAGGGCTGTGGAGATTGCTCCGCGTAATACCGAGTATCTGGCGCTACGCGCTTTGCAACTGGATTACGACGGCGTGGATTCGAGTGCTTTGACAGAGAGAATTGCCGTGTTGAATCCGGATGCGTCGGCTCCGCGCATCAAGCTCGGCCTCGCGGCGGAGATGCGCGGCGATGCTGCGAGCGCAGAGCGATGGCTGCTCGATGCCGCGCGCGTGGATCATCAATTCGAGTCTCGTTGGACGCTGGCGAATTTTTATTTTCGAGCGGGGCGGGTTGAAGAATTTTGGAAATGGATGCGGCCGGCGCTGGAGGTGTCGTATGGCGATCGGACTCCGGCGTTCGATTTGTGTTGGCGGGTGAATGGGGATGCGGAGGAAATTTTGCGGTTGGGGATTCCGGATCGGCATGAGGTAGTGGGGGCATATTTGATTTATTTGTCGGGGAAGACGGAGCCGCTGCCGCCACGACAAGAAGATACTAACGCACGAAAAACAAGAGCCGACGAGGGCGTCGGCTGCGGTCCGGGGGGACCGCCCCACTGCGCTGGCTTCACTGGAGAGGGGATGGCGGGTGTGGCACGGGGGATGGTGGATGTGGCGCGACGGTTGGCGGGGTATCACGATGCTGCGGATTTGCCGTTGATTTATGGGGCTTGCGATCAGTTGGTGGCGGCTCGGGATCCGGGGGCGCTTGATGTTTGGATGCTGATCGAGGCTGCGCCTTTGGGGATTTTCAATGGCGATTTCGCTCGTGCGCCTTTAAATCATGGCTTCGACTGGCGGGAGATTGCATCGGCGGGGGTGACGCATGTGAATCTGGATGCGCCGCCGGGACATCGCATCGCGCTGAGCGGGCAACAGCCGGAATCGTGCTCGCTGATGGAGCAGACAGTGAGACTCAGGGCGGGGAAGCGTTACAGGCTGCAATGGGAGGCGCGGACGGCTGGGATCAAATCGCCAGCGGGGCTCGAATGGCGGATTGGCGGGGAGCATGCCGCGCTGGCGCCGAGCGCGGATTGGACGGCGGGCGAGTTGACGATCTCCGCGGGCGAGCTTTTTGAAGTCCTTCAACTCGCGTATCAACGGCCGGTGGGGGAATCTCGCGCGGAGGGGAATGTTGAGCTGCGGCATGTTCGATTGGCTGAGGTCACGCCTTGATCTGGATCTTCGCGGGGATCCTGTGGGCGGGAATTTTGGTGATGCGCGTCGAATCGCGATGGGCGCTGACGGGGTTCGAGACGGCATTATTCACGCTGGCCGCGGTGTCGATCGCGCGGCAACGGTTTGCGTTGCGCGTTCATCCGATTGGGGCAGTGCTCGCGGGGGTGGTGGCTTGGGGGTTGATCCAAGAAGCGGCCGGGATCAGCGTGGACGCGCAGCGTACGCTCGAATCCTGCCTGCACTGGGCGGCGAACTGCGCGGCGTTTTCGCTGGGGCTTTGGCTGGCGCGGGAGCGTGTAGTGTGCCAGAAATTCCTGACCGCGGCGTTGATCTTCGCGTTGCTGGTGGCGATTGGAGCGGTGATCGCGCTGTTCACCATAGGCTCGCTGGGTCCGTTTGTGTATCGCAACCAATTCGCAGCCTTCATTGAACCTGCTCTAGGATTGGCGATTGCGGCGGCGATGAGAGACCTGAGGCGGCCGGTATTGTGGGTGCTGATCAGCGCGGCGCTGTTTGCGGCGGTGGTCGCGGCGGGATCGCGTACAGGGTCCATTCTTTGCTTGACGATGTTGATCGCGCTGCCGGTGTTCGCGTATTTCCGGGGCGTGATTTCGGCGGGTTGGCTGGTGCGGGTGGCGCTGTTAGGAGTGGTATCGGCGCTGGCGCTGGTTGGGGTGGCGGGATGGGAGACCATTTGGAACCGTTTGCAGGAACCGAATCCGTACTCGGTGCGGGCGGAACTGAACCGGTCGTCGTTCGAGATGATTCGGGAGCGGCCGCTGACTGGATTCGGGCTGGGGACATGGTCCTCGGCGTATCCGAAGTATGCGCGGTTCGACAATGGGACGTTTGTGAATCAGGCTCACGATGACTGGGCGCAATGGGCGGTGGAGGGGGGATTGCCGCTGCTCATCGCAATGCTTTTCGTGGCGGCGCGGCTGGCGCCGGCGGCGATACGGTCGATCTGGGGGATGGGATTGATGGCGGTGCTGGTGCATGCGGCGGTGGATTATCCATTTGAGCAGAGGCCGGCGCTGGCGGCGTATTTATTCGCGTTGATGGGGGTGTTGGCGGCGGAGGGGTGAGGTCCTTGGGGTGTTGGCAGAGCCGGACCAGGCGTCGGCGCGGATGGGGGCGCGCACCCTACAAAGCTAGGGGGAAGGCCCGAGGAACTGTTTAAAAGGTATTACTAAGGTGTTTCACTTGAAATATGCTACGGCGAAATTTTCCTTGTTTGTCACGACCAATTCCTGCAAGATAAAACGAGGAAGGCAAGTCCAATGATCAAGCTCTATCTAGCCACACAACGAGTCTGGAGAGACGACCGGGGCCAGGACATGATTGAATACGCGCTACTGGCGGCTGCCATGGCGGTGACCGTGGCCGGATTTCTGCCAACGCAACTGATGCCCTCAGTGAGCACGATCTTCTCGAAGATCGTATCGAGCTACAACGCCAGCTAGGCTACTGTAGATATTTTTTCAGGTCCGGGTTGACTTGCGCCTGCACCTCTGGTGTATCCAGATTGTTCCGGTCGATCAGCTTCGGGGCAATCGCATTCATTTTGACGAATGGTTTTCCGTCGAGTTTAGCCACCGCCAATTGCATGGCTTCTTCCCCCATCTTGAAAGGGTTTTGAACCACCAGGGAATCGATGACTCCGTTCCTGACGTCATCGAGCAGGCTGGGGGTCCAATCGAAGCCCACCATTTTAATTTTCGTTTTGCGATCACGCAGGGCCTGGGCGAATCCCATGGAACTGGATTCATTGGAGGCAAAAATTCCGTCCAGATTAGGATGGCCGGTAAGAATATTTTCGGCCTTGGTGAGCGAAGTGGCGACCTCGGCGTTACCGAACTGCTTATCGACCATCTCGATGCCGGGATCGTTCTTTTTCATGAAATCCTCAAAGCCAGCTTCGCGGGCCACAGTGGAGGCGGAGCCGGGCATATTGGCCAACATGGCCACCTTACCCTTGCCGCCGAGGAGTTTGGCGAGCCGCTCCGCTCCCATTTCGCCGGCGTGATAATTGTCGGTGGCGACCTGGGCGACGAATTTATCGGTATCGATGCCGGAATCGAAAATAATCACAGGGATGCCCTCGGAAGCGGCGCGCTCCACCACGCCGACCATGGCCTTACTATCGATGGGCGCGAGGGCAATGGCGTCCACCCGGCGATTGATCATGGCGTCGACGACCTTCAACTGTCCGGTGTAATCGGTTTCAGATGCGGGGCCGTCCCAGATGACTTCAATGCCGGTTTCGCGGCTGGCGGAGATTGCTCCGGCATGGACAGACTGCCAGTAGAGGTGCGCGTTGCCTTTCGGGATGACGGCAATCACCCGTTTCTTATCGCGATTGCAGGCGGACGTTATGAAGAGGAGCGCGAGCAGACACAGCGCGGCTACTGCTGACTTTTTCATGCTGCTTCTTTACGCTATTTCGTGATGGTTCCGCAGGCGATGCGGTCGCCGGCGTTGCCGGAGGGATCGGTCTTCATATCGTCGGCTTTGGCGTGGATCATGAGCGCGGTGCCTCCGTTCGAGAAGAGGGAATGATCGCCATCGCCCAGGTTGACGGCGTTATCGGTGATGGTGGTCTTGGCCTTGCCTTTGGCGTCGACGGTGAAGTTGGCCATGTCCCCGGCGTGGTGTCCTTGCGGATTGTCCATGCCATGCTGCTTTTTCTCGGGATTGAAGTGGCCGCCGGCAGTGGTGAATCCGGGCGCTTCGCATTTCGGGTTCTGATGGAAGTGCAACGCGTGCTCGCCGGGGGGAAGGTTCACGAGGTTCAACTTGACGGTGACGCCGTCGCCACCCTTGACCGGGGAGATGACGGCGGTGCCGACGCTGCCTCCTTTGGCATCCTTCAATTGGACGGTGACGGGTTTGGTGGCGGCGAAAGAAGTAGCCAGCAGCAAGGAGCCAGCAGCCAGCACGGACAGGGTACGAGTTTTGTAGGTCGACATGGAATAAGTCTACAAGAAGAAGGCGCCAGTAGCCAGCAGCCAGTAGCCGGGAGGGCGAATGGGAGCTACTGGCTGCTGGCTATTGGCTCCTCTCTTGTTAGACTGATGAATTGAATGTTCAGGTTTGAAACAGCGGGGGAGTCGCACGGGGAGTGCCTGGTGGCGACGGTGACGGGGATGCCGGCGGGGGTTCCGATTTCGCTGACGGCCATCGATCGCGAGTTGTGGCGGAGGCAGCAAGGGTTCGGGCGCGGCGGGCGGATGAAGATCGAAACGGATCGCGCGCACATCGTGAGCGGGGTGAGGCATTCGAAGACGATCGGGTCGCCCATTGCGATTTTGCTGGAAAATAAAGATTGGAAGAATTGGTCCGACGTGTTGCCAGTGGAGGGAATGGGCGGAGGCGACAGGAAGCCGGTTTCGCGGCCGCGGCCGGGGCATGCCGATTTAGCGGGGGCGATCAAGTACGATTTCGAAGACGCGCGCTACATTCTGGAACGGGCGAGCGCGCGGGAAACGACGGCTCGGGTAGCGGTGGGCGCGGTGGCGAAGGCGTTGCTGGCGGAGTTAGGAATCGAGGTGTTGAGCCACGTGATCCAGGTAGGCTCCGAACGGTTGCACCGGGCGGCGTCGTGGGAAGAATTGGTGGAGCTGAGCAAACGGGACGAGGTTCTGCTGGGCTGTGTAGATGCGGAAGCGGAGCAGCGCATGAAGGCCGTGGTCGACGAAGTGTATCGCACGGGGGACACGGTGGGCGGCGTGTTTGAAGTGGTGGCGCACGGGTGCCCGCCGGGATTGGGGTCGCACATCGCGTGGGATACCAGGCTCGACGGAAAGCTGGCGCAGGCGATCGTATCGATGCAGGCGGTGAAGGGCGTGGAGGTCGGATTCGCGGCGGATGGAGCGGCGGCGTTCGGATCCAAGGTGCAGGATACGATTCATTACGACAAGGGCGATCGAAAATTTACGCGCGGAGCGAATCGCGCGGGCGGCCTGGAAGGCGGCATGACGAACGGGCAGGATATTGTGGTTCGCGGGCTGCTGAAACCGATTTCGACGCTGCGGCGTCCGCTGGAAAGTGTGGATCTGACGACGCGGGAGCCTGCTCTGGCGGCTTATGAACGCAGCGACGTGGCAGTGGTGCCGGCGGCGGGAGTGATTGGCGAGGCGATGGTGGCGATTGTACTGGCGGGCGCGGCGATCGAAAAATTCGGCGGCGATTCGCTGAAGGAGATGAAGAGAAACTTTGAAGGATATTTGGAACAGGTGAAGAATTTCTGATGACTCATCCCATCACGAAGTATGGCCAGCCGGTGCTGGAGCAGAAGGCTGACACGATTACTGAATTCGATACGGCGGAGCTGCACAAGCTGGTCGAGGATATGTTCGAGTCCATGTACGCGGCGCGAGGCGTGGGGCTGGCGGCCCCGCAAATCGGCATCGGGAAGCGGATCGCGGTGATCGACTTGACTACCGGCGAGGACCCGGCGCAGAAAATTGTCCTGATTAATCCGGAGATCGTGGCGAGCGAAGGATCGCAGACGGGAGAAGAGGGCTGCCTGAGTATCCCGACGTTTCGCGAGCCGGTGACGCGGGCGCAAAAGGTCACTGTGCGGGCGAAAGACGCGACGGGAAAAGAATTCGAGATGACCGGCGAGGATCTTCTCGCGCGGGCGTTTCAGCATGAGACGGATCACCTGAACGGGACGCTGTATATCAGCCATGTGAGTCCGCTGAAGCGCGATTTGATCCGGCGAAAGATTCGCAAATTGCAAAAAATCGGCGAGTGGGGATGAGGCTGGTTTACCTCGGGACGCCGGCATTTGCGGTGCCTTCGCTGGAACGGATTGTCGAGGCGGGGCATGAAGTTTGTGGGGTGTTTACGCAGCCGGATCGTCCGAAGGGGCGCGGGCAGAAAGATGCGATGTCGCCGGTGAAGGAGGCGGCTTTGCGATTGGGGCTCACGGTGCATCAGCCGGGGCGGGTGCGGCGTCCGGAGATTGTCGAGCAACTGCGTGCGATGGCTCCTGACGCAATGGTGATTGTGGGGTACGGGCAGATTATTCCGCAGACGATTCTCGATATTCCTCCGCAGGGGATTATCAATGTACACGCTTCGCTGCTGCCGAAATATCGGGGCGCGGCGCCGATTCAGTGGGCGATTGCGCGCGGCGAAAAGATCACCGGCGTAACGACGATGAGGATCGACGCCGGCCTGGATACGGGCGCGATGCTGCTGAAATGGGAGACCGCGATCGGCAAGGATGAGACGGCGGTCGAGCTGGGCGCGCGGCTGGCTGCGGCGGGTGCGGACTTAGTTGTGCGGACGCTGGCGGAATTGCCGGGCATCGTTCCGGAGGCGCAGGACGACGCTTTGATGACGCTCGCGCCGATCCTGAAGCGGGAAGACGGGCACATCGATTGGTCGATGTCGCCTGAGCAGATTCTGAATCGCGCGCGGGGTTTTCAACCTTGGCCGGGCGCCTATGGGTTTTTGCGCGGGCAGCGGTTTCATGTGTGGCGCGGCGCGATCGCGGATCGCGAACTTGCTCCGGGAGCCTTGTTTGCAGAGGGCAAACGACTGTTCGCGGGATGCGGCGGGGGTGCGATTGAATTGATCGAGATCCAGTTGGAGGGAAAGAAGCGAATGGCGGCAGCGGCATTTTTGAACGGATTTTCCATCACGCTGGGCGAGGTTTTAGGATGAATTTGCCGTTAGGATTTCGTTATTCCGCAACGTTCGCCGGGATTCGCAAGATCGTGAAGGACGATCTGGCGTTGATCGTATCGGACACACGGGCCACGGCCGCGGCGGTGTTCACGCAGAATCGAGTGGCGGCGGGGCCGGTCCTGATTGCGCGGAAAAATGTTCGCGCGGCGCGGGGGCGCATGCGCGGGATTCTGGTCAACGCGGGGAACGCGAATTGCGCGACGAAGACCAGCGAAAAGGTGGCGATCGAGACGTCGCGAGCGGCGGCTAAAATGCTGGGTGCGAAGGCGGAAGAAGTGCTTCCGGCGTCGACAGGCGTGATCGGAGTTGAACTCGACCCGCGGTTGATTCTGGATGCGCTGCCGCAGTTGGTTGGGGGATTGAGCGCGGACCGGTTTGAGGATGCCGCGCGGGCGATTCTCACCACCGATCTGGTGATGAAGACGGCTTTCGCCGAGGTGAAAGGCGCGCGCATTGCCGGAATGACGAAGGGGTCCGGCATGATTCATCCGCGCATGGCGACGACGCTGGCGTTCGTGATGACGGATGCGGTGATGGCTCCGGACGCGCTGCGAACGGTGCTGAAACGCGCGTGCGAAAAAACATTTAATCGAATTTCAGTGGATGGAGACACGTCGACCAACGACACGCTGGCTGTGCTCGCGAATGGCGCCTCCGGTGTGCGGCCTCGCCTGACCGCGTTTGAGGCGGCGCTGACGGAGGTGCTGGAATCGCTGGCGCGGCAGATCGTGAAGGACGGCGAAGGCGCGAAAAAGCTGGTGACGATCGACGTGGAAGGAGCGACCAGCGAGCGGGCGGCGGAAAAAATCGCGCGCTGCATTGCGAATTCGCCGCTAGTGAAAACGGCCATCGCGGGATCGGATCCGAACTGGGGCAGGATTCTTTCGGCGGCCGGAAATGCCGGGATAGCGTTCGATCCGCGCCGGGTCGATATTGATTTTCAAGGGGTCGCGGTGTGCCGCGGCGGCGTGGCGGCTGAGTTTTCAGAAGATGAGTTGAAGGCCAGGCTCGATGAGCCGGAGTGCTCGGTGCGGTTTATCATTAAGGGCCGCGGGCGGGGCCGGGCGCGATTCTGGACTTGCGATTTCACCGAAGAATACATCAAGATCAACGCGAGTTACAGGACCTGATATGGGCGCTGCTGTTTTGCTGCTGATGCTGGCGTTTGAGGATCCTCCGAAGGACGTGATCGATTTCTTCCGGTCTGTGGCGGCGACGCTGGCCGATGCGGGTCGCGACGTGAACACGAAGGAACGCATCAAGCCTCGGGATGCCGGGGAGTTTTTGGACCATTTCGATAAGGAGATGCCGGGCTACGCGGAATTTAGCGGGCAAATTCAGGAAATGACCGGTGCGGGCGAGGTTTCGACCACTATCGATTTCATCAATACTGAGGGCGATGGGCGAAAGCGAACGCTGGATCTCGACTGGCTGCTGCTGTGCGAGGGCGAGCGGCCGAAGCGAGCGGTGATCAAATGCACAATCGAGAAGCGCGGCAGGAAATGGAAAATCACTTCCATTTCGCCGATTGATTTTTTCAAGAGGGAATAAGGCGTGGCTTTGCGCGAGGGCGTCAGTTGGTTGACGGCTTCTCCACGTGATCGATCACGTAATACGTAACCGGCCCCTTCTGCGCCTCCAGCTTCAACCCTAATTGATCCCGCAGCGCATCGAAAATCGACGGGCGCGTCAACATTTCCGGCGGAAGACTCGATGTATCGAAACCCGGGGGCCATTCCCGCTGGTAACTCAGTGTGAAATCGTAGTAGCCGGTGAGCCCGGTCT
>Ga0116129_1001164_pt1 | contig 14939 bp, 13 predicted proteins | sample June2015DPH_17_2_FD_89732 | JGI IMG/M metagenome (GOLD analysis project Ga0116129, IMG submission 89732) | Peatland microbial communities from SPRUCE experiment site at the Marcell Experimental Forest, Minnesota, USA - June2015DPH_17_10 | ecosystem: Environmental > Terrestrial > Soil > Wetlands...
CCGGGAAACCAGGCTGGAAGCGAGCGTCATAGAGGAGGCCATCTGCGCATGTATCCACACCCGACGACGGATCGGTGATGGTGAAGTGACTGGTGAAATTCTCCGTCATCGCGACCGTCACCGGGCCCCTCAACCATGAGACAGTCAATACAGCCCGATCCTTCGGATTGCCCGTATCTCCGGAGATGCTGGACGGTCCGTGAGTTCCGGCCAACTGGTATGTATTACCACCCGCGGTCACGTCGTATTCGATCACGTGAGTGTAATTGAGCTCCGCCTTGATCTTGCCGAAATCACCGATATCGAAATTCGATTGAAGATCGATGTCGAAACCTTCCGTTTGGGTATCGCTGGCGTTGAGGTACGGAAAGACCCCGTAGGAAGCCAAGCCGACGGGAGTTACCACCTCAGAGGTGCAGTTACCATTCGAAGTGCAGAAGGGAAGGGTTGCCGGTGCAGCGCGTACCAGGCTGGTGTAACTACCGATTCCCCCCAACTCGAGTTGCGACACGATATCGTTGGTCAACTTGATGCTGTAGTAATCGGCCGACACGTTGAACATCGGCGAAGGTTCGAAGATGATTCCGAGCGTTTTGTTGGTCGATTTGACCGGCTGTAAGTTATGCCCCGGCAGCTCGGCACCGACCAACTCAAACGTACACTGGCTGGGGAAATTGCCCTTGGCAGTGGGAGTGGCCGGATTTGGGCAAAGGACCGGATCGGCCGTGGTACCCGCTAAGAAGAACGTTCCCGATTGGGCGCTTTCAGCGATCGATGGCGCTCGGAATCCCTTACCCCACGTTCCGCGCAGGGCCACCATGTCGATCGGCTTGAACTTGAAACTGAGCTTGGGGGTTGTCGAACCGCCGACGCCATTGTTGTAGTTGTCATAGCGAAGCGCGCCGTCGATTTCGAGCGGCTTGAAAACTTGCGCATCGAATTCACCGAACGCAGCTGCGTCATTCTGACTCCCCAGCGCAAACGCATTGTTCGCACCGATCAGCAAACCCTCGGCCGCCTGTTCTGGCGCCAAGTCATTCTCCACCTTATGAAAGAATTGCGCCCCGAGGGACACCGCGAACGGACCGCCGGGGAGTTGGAACAAAGTTTTGGAGGCATGAACATCGGCGGTATCCAGCGCACTCGTGGGATGCGCCGATACTTGCGGCGCGAGGAGCGAGGCCGCGTTCGTGCTGGCACCGGGTCCCACCACGTAGCCCGAATTGAGCGCAGCTTGAACTGAGCCGGCGTTGATGAGGCCCAACTCCGTCTCATCCATTCTCGAGTACATAACGCCCAGCGACCCCATGATATCAAAGCCGGCGGCCGTTCCCTTGATGTCCCAGATAAATCGGTAGGTGTTGGTGTTGGTCAACGTATCCGAATCTCCGACCTCAGGGAAGTTATAGACCAGGGGCGCGGCCGCTCCATACGGGTTGCCCGGATAGTTCGCCGGCACCGTGTAGATCGGATAGGAAATTGGAGTCGGGAGGGTGCCTGGACCCACGGCTATGGTTTGAACTCCGCCGTTTCCATATTCGGTGCTGGGGTAGCCACCGACCTGTTCTGCCTTGCTGTTGAACAAGGAGATGGTCACGGAGGTCGTGAAATCCGGCCCGAGCGCCTTGGTGAGCTTTGCCAGCACGTTGGTCTGACCGGTCGAGGGTTGGAGTTGCAGCCCCTTGAACTGGAACGTGCACTGTTGTAACTGCTGTTGGGCGGCCGAGCACCCGGGCAGAAACGCTTCAGCCGGTAAACCGTTTGGGTACACCCCAGCCGCATTCGCGGTGGTCGGATTGATGAGGTAACCCGTCAGACTTGCAGGATATGGGACATTCGGATTTCCGAAGGCTCCCGGCGTGGTATTCAATCCGCCCGGGTAATTGCCGAAATTGAGGTTTGTAAAGCCAGAGTTGCGACTGGTCGCGAGGATCTGGTCCGTGTGGTGAAAATCGACGGCGACATAGGCGTTGTAGCCATCGCTCGCGAGGTCACCGATGCCGGAAATACCCGACAAGTGTTCGGTCGTTCCGTCGTGTTTTTGCGAGGTGCCGGCTTCCGCCGCAAACTCTGTGCCGGTATAGCTTTTCTTCAGGATGATGTTGACGACGCCGGCAATGGCGTCGGCGCCGTAGATGGCTGATGCGCCGTCTTTCAGCACTTCGACCCTCTCAACGGCGTTGATCGGAATAGCGCTCACATCGACGAAGCTGCGCTCATTGTCGTCCGAGATGGGGTAGGCCACCATGCGCTGACCATCGATCAACGTGAGCGTACCGCCCACTGTCAATCCACGCAGGGCTACACCGGAACCGCCGGAAGCGAACGCTCCGGAGAAGCCCTGATTGAGGGTACCCTGGCCATTGGCCGACAAATTCGACAGCACCTGGGAAATATTGGTGTATCCCATTTCCTTGATGGCATCCGCCGTCAGTACTTGCACCGGGCTGGGCGTTTCAATGTCGGTGCGTTTAATCAAGGAGCCGGTGACGATGATCTCTTGCAGCTCTGGCGCCGGCGCCGTGACGGCCGTCTGCCCCATCGCGACTGCGCTCGTCAGCGCAGCGCCCAAGCCCGCGGCGGCAATACCCCATCTCAGGCGAGATGTCTTTTCCGAAGAAAAGGTGGCGCCGCCGGGATTCCTTCCCGTTGATCTGTGCATCATGATTATCCCCTCGATAAATTATTTTGACGTGTTGCGCGGAGGCATCAGCTCAATAAATAGAGCCCAGGGGCTGCCTCACCACCCCCGAATGTTGTTGCGTAGCATCCATGAAATATTGGCGCGGCACAAGACCCCTGAGATGATTGTTGCGCAGATGCCACACTCGGCGCAAAAAAAAGCCCCGAGTGTTAGCTCGGGGCATGAGAGGCGGACTTCAATGAAGGGAAATAAAGCCCGCTAGGGGATCGGTCGCCTCAGTGCAGCTGGTGCCATTGGAGGACTTGGATGTCGGTTTCCTCGAGGTCAAAACTGCGCGCCAGCATGCGCGCGATGTCTCGGTCGCCATCTACACTGGCCGCTTGGCCCAGCAATTCCACGACGCCTCGATATTCGTTGTACTCAATGGCATCTTCCGATTGCGCGATAAAGTGGGTGTAATATTTGGCGCTCATGGGACAGAGCTTATGATTCGGGCCTCCCGCAATCTGTGAACAACTGCTCAGTCGCTTGTAGTCCCCCAAGAACCAATTCACGTCCCTGAAAAGCCGTCAAGATTATTGCACCGTGTCAAGATATCGGCCGCCCACACCCGCAGGCTCCAAGTACATTACCCCGCAGGGTGCCAAACGTCTGAAGGACGAACTCGACCAGCTATGGCATCACGAGCGCCCGCAGGTCACCCAGGCCGTTTCCGAAGCCGCGGCGCAGGGTGATCGCTCGGAGAACGCCGAATACACCTACGGGAAGAAGCGTCTGCACGAGATCGACCGGCGCGTGCGTTTCTTGCGCAAGCGCCTCGAAGGCATGACCATCGTCGACCCGTCGGCGGACCTCGGCCGGCGGGATCCAAAACGCGTGTATTTCGGGGCCTGGGTGCACATCGAAGATGCTGCCGGCGATCTTCGCTGGTATCGCATCGTCGGCCCCGATGAGTTTGATATGGCAGGTCAGTACATCAGCATGGATTCGCCTCTGGGGCGATGCCTTCTGGCCAAGCGTCTCGACGATGAAGTCACCGTCGAGTTGCCGGGAGGCGCGACCACCTTGACGGTGGTCGCCATCAGCTACGGGCTCACACCACCCGAATGTTCTTGAATTGCCACGGATCTGCGGTGTCGAGGTCCTCGGCAAACAGTTCGCCGCGCTCATGGAGCGGCGTCCAATCCGTGTACTCGCCCACCAGGGTGCCCAAGTAAGGCCTACAAATCTCGAGCGGCCGCTGGTGGTCCATATCGTCCGGCTCCACGATGCCCCGATCCGGGTGCTCCATCGCCCAAATCATCCCGGCGAGCGCCGCCGACGTGACTTGCAGGCTGGTTGCGCTGTTGTAAGGCGCCAGGCCCCTGGCCTCTGCAATCGAGAGCTGCGACCCGTACCAATACGCGTTCTTCGCATGTCCGGCCAGCAGCACACCGAGTTCATCGATGCCGTCAACAATCTCCGTCATCAGGATGCGTTTGCGATCCTGCAGATGCCAATTACGGCCGGCGAATTCGTGTACGGACATCACCGCGTCGTCGCTCGGATGGTAGGCGTAATGACTGGTGGGGCGGTAGACCACGCTTTCACCCTGCATCACGGTGTAGTAGTCCGCGAATGAGATGGCTTCGGAATGCGTGATCAGAAATCCATGGAAATGTCCCGCCTTGGGCGTCCAGGTGCGCACCCGGGTGCTTGCCCCCGGACGATTCAAGTAAATGGCGCAGCCCGAACCGGCCTTGTGCCGGCTGCCGTCCGCCGGAAAATGTTTCTCATGCGTACCCCAGCCCAGTTCCGCGGGTTGCGCCCCTTCGCTCACGAAGCCATCGATCGACCAGGTGTTGACGAATTCATTGGTCGCCTTGGGCACGTTGGCGACCTGCGTGTCGCGTTCGGCGATGTGCATGACCTTGATGCCGAGCCTCTGCGCCAGCTTGGCCCAACCGGCACGCGCCGTGGGGACGCTGGTTTCGACTCCTGTGTCCTTGGCAATGTTCAGCAGCGCCTGCTTGACCAGATGCGACACCAGGCCCGGATTGGCACCGTGGGTCAACACCGCCGTCGGCGATTTCTCATGTCCCTTGCGCAGCTTCAGCGCTTCCAGGCGCATGTGATAGTTGCTGCGCGCCTCCACCGGTAGGTGCGGATCCGTATATCCGCCCGGCCACGGCTCAATGCAGGTATCCAGATACAGGGCGCCGCGTTCGCGGGTGAACTGAATGAGAGCAACGCTCGACACATCGACGGACAAATTCAACAGGAAGTCGCCCGCACCGATCAGCGGTTCGAGAACGCTTCGATAATTCTCAGGTGTCAACGCGTTCTTGACGAATCTCACGCCGAATTCCTGCGCTTCGCTGTTCCCCTTGTCTTCCGCGGTGACGATGGTGATGCGATCCGACGAAGTGCCGATGTGACGCAAGATCAGAGGCAAGATTCCCTGTCCAATGCTGCCGAATCCGACCATGACGATCCTGCCCGCGAACTTCACATGCACTTCGTGTTTGCTCATAATTTTCCTAATTTAGGCGCTGTGCGCCGAATTTACGGGGTCGAAGACGACCCCGTCCGATAACGCGCGCGGGGCGCGCGGAAGACGAGACCCCAATACCGCCGTGACCGCCGCTTATCCATCGCGCCAGTGAGGCGGATAAGTGCGTTCGTAGCCCGGCAGCGATTCGATGCGGTGAATCCAGCGGGCAAGCGCCGGGTAATTGCGCTCCATGGGCAGAAAGCGCGCGCCCAGCTCCGCGGCGGCACGGCGGTCGAGGGCGCGCCGAAGAATCTGTATCCAGGGAAAGATCACCATATCGAGGGCCGAGTAATTCGCCCCCGCGATCCATTCTTCCTTGCTGAGGCGGCCCTCGATGGTGCGCGCTTCGCGGCCGACGAGGTGCATGGCGTCGGTGAGATTGTCGATATCCTGAGCGACCTGGTCGGAAAAAATGGCGTTGACGATCTTTTGCACCGAGGGCTCTGCATAGGCCTGAAATTCGCAAATCACCCGCATGATGACCCCGGCTTCCTCGGGGGTCAGTCCAAAGATCGGCGGCTGTGGGTACTTCAGATCGAGGTAATACAGGATCGCCACCGATTCAAAGACCACGTAGTCGCCGTCCTTCAGCACCGGCACACGGCCGCGCGGGTTCATTTTCAGCATCTGCGGGGATTGGTGTTCCTGCTTGTCGAAGTGCAGCAGTTGAGACTCGTATTGCAATCCCTTGTGCTCAAGTGCCAGGAGGATGCGCCACGAGAACGGACTGCCGCTGCCCCAGTAAAGAGTAAGTGCCATACCCTTGATTGTAGCGGATGAAGTTCGAACGTCATCGCGCTAAGCTCGATTCATGGCATTTACCACCTTGATCGACGCGTCCACCCTTCGAGAATTGGCGGCCAAACCCGGCCTGGGTCTGATTGATTGCCGCGCCGATCTGATCAATCCTGAGGCAGCGCGCGGCGCGTATCTTGCGGGCCATATCCCAGGAGCCCGATACGCCGACCTCAACCGGGATCTTGCGGCTCCGGTCAGCGCGAATTCCGGTCGCCATCCGCTGCCCACCCCGCAAGACTTTGCCGCCACCTTGAGGAAACTCGGAATCGGCAATGCAACCCAGGTCATCGCCTATGACGACGCCGGCGGCGCCTATGCGGCCAGGGCGTGGTGGCTGCTGCGGTGGCTCGGACACAGGCCGGTCGCCGTCCTGGATGGCGGTCTGAAGGCCTGGACCGCCGCGGGCGGCACCTTGGTAGCGGGAGCTCCGGAGCCTCTGCAGGCGGCGCCGGCCGGCGGCGCTGTCTTGCCGCGTGCCGACAGCGCTGCGGTCATCGACACCGCCGAGATTCCGGCATTCTTGAGCGATGATGGGAATCTGCTGGTCGACGCGAGGGCCGCGGAACGCTACGCCGGGTCAGTCGAACCCATCGATCCGGTCGCCGGTCATATCGCCGGCGCCGTGAATCACCCTTTTTCGGTCAATCTCGGACCGGACGGCCGATTTCTGCCCGCACCGGAACTGCGGCGACGCTGGGAGGCGCGGCTTGCCGGCAGAGCGGCAGCGCACGTGGCCGTGATGTGCGGCTCCGGAGTCACGGCTTGCCACAACCTGCTCAGTTTGGAAGTTGCCGGCCTTCCCGGCGCGAAGCTGTATGCCGGCTCGTGGAGCGAGTGGATCAAGGACCGGAATCGGCCCATCGCGCGCGGCGGCTAGCCGCTCGTATTGCACGACGCCGTCATTTACATGCAGCCCCAATTTGCTATCGTGCGCGCCACATGAACACGACCGTAAAAGCGCTCAACGGCCCGAGCCACACGTGGAAAATCGCCGAGTCGTTGGACTTGTACCAGGTCGAGGCTTGGGGCAAGGGATATTTCTCCATCAACACGCAAGGCCATGTGGTCATCCGTCCGAATCTGGACGCGAGCCGCGAAATCGATCTGTATGACGTGGTTCAAGGGCTCAAGGCCCGCGACCTGCACACGCCGGTGGTCATTCGCTTCTCGGATATTCTCGCGCATCGGCTGCGCCATCTTGCGGACGCATTTGCCACCGCCATTACCGAGAATGACTACAAGAATCGCTATGCCGCGGTGTTCCCGATCAAGGTCAATCAGCAGCGGCTGGTGGTCGAGGAGGTTTACCGATACGGCAAGGAGTTCGGCTTCGGACTCGAGGTCGGGTCCAAGCCCGAATTATTGGCGGTCATGTCCATCACCGAGAATGCGCCGGATCGTCTCGTGGTGTGCAATGGATTCAAGGATGACAGCTACATCGAAGCGGTCATCATCGCGACCAAGCTCGGCCGCACCATCATTCCGGTGGTGGAAAACTACGAGGAAATCCACCTGATTCTCAAGCATGCCGAGCACTATGGGGTAAGACCCAGGATCGGCGTGCGCGTGAAGCTGGCCAGCGAAGGCGCCGGACGGTGGCGCGAATCGGCCGGCGAGAAATCCAAGTTCGGTTTGTTCATCAGCGAGATTCTCGATCTGTATGCGCTTTTAAAGGAGCGCAACATGCTCGACTGCCTGCAGCTCGTTCACTGCCATCCCGGCAGCCAGCTTCAGGACATCCGGCGCGTGAAAGATGCCATCAACGAGCTGGCACACGTGTATGCCGAACTCAAAATCATGGGCGCGGGCCTCACCTACATCGACATCGGCGGCGGCTTGGGCGTCGACTACGACGGCAGCGGGACCAACTACGAGTCCTCGATGAACTACACCCTCAACGAATATGCCAGCGACGTGGTGTACCGTATCAAGAGCGTGTGCGATGCGCGCGACGTGCCGCATCCGATGATCATCAGCGAGTCCGGGCGCGCCATCGCCGCCCATCACAGTCTGCTGGTGTTCGATATCTTGGGATCGTCCAAGCTCGATCAGTTCAAAGTGACGGGAAAACCGGCCGAGGACTACCACGGCTCGGAAGAAGTACCGCAGCCGGTGCTGGATTTATTCGACAGCTACAAATCGGTGAATGAGCGGCGCCTGGTGGAGTGCTATCACGACGCGCTCCAGGCGCGCGAGCAGGCGCTGCAGATGTTCAATCTCGGGTATTTGAGCCTCGAGTTTCGCGGTCTTGCGGAGAAACTCTACTGGGCGACCTGCGCCAAGATCCGCGATTATTGCCGCAAGCTCGACCGGGTACCCGAAGAGATCGAGAACCTCGAAGACATGCTGAGCGATATCTATTTCTGCAATTTTTCCGTTTTTCAGTCGTTGCCGGACAGTTGGGCGATTGGCCAGGTCTTTCCCATCATGCCCATCCAGCGCCTGAACGAACGGCCGGCGCGTAATGCCGTGCTGGCGGATATCACCTGCGATTCGGACGGCAAAATCGACCGCTTCGTGCATCCCCGCCTCACCAAACGCACGCTGGAAGTGCACGAACTCACGCCGGGCGAGCCGTATTACTTGGCGGCCTTTCTGGTCGGCGCCTACCAGGAAACTCTGGGTGATCTGCACAACCTGTTCGGCGATACGCACGTCGTGCACATACGGCTGCAGGACGGCGGAGGGTGGTGGATCGAAGAGATCGTCAAAGGCGACACCGCCAACAAGGTGCTGGAATACATGGAGTACGACACCGATGAGCTCTACCCGGGAATCGCCCGGGACTGCGAACGGGCCGTGCAGGAAGGCCGGATGTCTCTGACGGAAGCCCAGGCCGTCAAGCGCTTCTATGAAAACGAACTCAACGGCTATGCGTATTTAGAGGTCGAATGAGCGCCTTTGCGCCGTAAATCTTGGGTTTGCCAACAATTATCTCAAAGCGTAGCATCGTTCATTAGCCGATTGGTACTGGCCTCGACGCCGCAACTCGGTGAGTGTCTGCATGTTGAAACTGCGCGCGTTGCGCGCATCTGTCAGTGAGACCAGTTGAATGACGACGATCTACGTTGGCAATCTGCCCTTCACCGCAACAGAAGACGAAGTGCGCGCGATTTTCGAGCGACACGGCAAAGTCGAATCGGTCAAACTCATCAACGATCGGGAAACCGGTCGGCCGCGCGGGTTTGCATTCGTCGATATGGCCGCCGATGAAGCGCAAAACGCAATCCAACAGACGAATGGCTTCCAGATGGGTGGTCGGCCGCTGCGCGTGAATGAGGCTCAGGAACGTGCACCGCGAAAGCCTGGCGGAGGTGCCGGTGGTGGTGGCGGCGGCGGATCACGCCGCTGGTAAGCCTTGAAGGGTAGCGGCGCTACCCGCGAGGCACTCACCACATTTCTTTGAGCTGTGCGACGACGTCGACGGTGGCCGCATCAGCGGCCTTTAGGTTTTCCACCCCCACCGTGGTGCGCACGGAAATCTTCTCCAAGCTATCCAAGACCTTGTCGGTCATGAACCGGCTCTTGGCGCCATACACATGGGCGTCGCCGTTCTTCGCCTGCTGAGTGACCGCAAATTTGAGCGGCGCGCACAGATGCAGTTCATTGCGCGCCCGCGTCATGGCGACATACAGCAGGCGGCGTTCTTCCTCGATCATTTCCGGCTTGCCGGTCGAAAATTCGGATGGGAAATTGCCGTCCGAAACATTGAGCACGTAAACATGATCCCACTCCTGGCCCTTGGCCGAGTGAATGGTCGATAGGATGACGTAGTCTTCGTCCTTCGAAGCTCCCGCGGACTGGTCGCTGGTGGCGACCGGCGGATCCAGGGTGAGTTCGGTCAAGAACCGCTCCCGGCTGGGGTGTTGTGCCGACAGCTGGTCGAGCTGCTCGATGTCGCCCATGCGTGTCCAGCCGGAGTCGTAGATGCGCTCCAATTGAGGCTTGTACCAATCCTTCACCAAGCCGGTTTGGCCGGGCCAAGGCGTTGCCGGATCGGCCAGTTTCTCGAACAGGGCACAGAATCTCTTCCACTCCATTTTCACCGGCTGAGGCGCATCGAACTCAGCCAGGCTCTTGGCCTCGAAACCCTTGGCCTCGAAGTGCTCCAGAGCCTGTTTGGCATTTGCCGGTCCGAATCCCGCTTGCAGCTTCAAGACGCGAAATCCCGCCACCGAGTTTCGCGGATTGTCGGCCCAGCGCAGCACCGACATGACGTCTTTGACATGCGCGGCCTCCAGAAACTTCAGGCCGCCGTATTTCACGAAGGGGATATTCTTCTTCGAGAGTTCGACCTCGAGCACGTCGCTGTGATGCGAATTGCGGAACAGGATCGCGTGGCGTTTCAAGGACCCGCCGATCTCACGAGTCTGCAAAATCTTGGAGGTGATGTATTCGGCCTGGGCTTGCGCGTCATCGAGCGCCACGTAGAACGGTTTCTGCGCCGATTGACGGGTGCCCATGAGCGTCTTGCGATGCTGGCGGGCGCCCTCCGACATCAGCGCATTGGCTGAATCCAGTATTTGCTGCGTCGATCTGTAATTCTGCGCCAGCACGACAATCTCGGCCTTCGGCTTGTAGCGTTCGGCGAAGCCCAAAATGTTCTCGACCGCCGCTGCACGGAATGAATAGATGGCCTGCGCGTCGTCTCCGACCACCGTGACGCCCTTGCCGTCGGGCTTGAGCGCATGCACGATTTCACCCTGCAGGGTGCTGGTGTCCTGGTATTCGTCCACCAGGACATGATCGAAATTCTTCGACAAGCTTTGCGCCAGGGCGGGAGTTTGCATCATGACGTGCCAGTACAGCAGCAGATCATCGTAGTCGAGGACGCGGTTCTTCTGCTTGCGCCCGACGTACTCGCGATACAGACGGGTGAGATCCGCTTCCCACTCCCGGCACCAGGGGAACTGCTCCTCGAGCGTCTGCTTGAGCGACAGGCGGGTGTTGACCCGATACGAGTAGATCGCAAGACAGGCATCCTTGCGCGGAAAGCGCTTTTCCTTGCCGGAAAACCCCAGCTCATGGCGGATCACATCCATGAGGTCCGCCGCATCGGCGCGGTCGAGCACCGTGAAATTCGGATCGAGACCCAAATGCTTGGCGTAGAGCCGCAGGATTCGGCTTCCGACCGCATGAAACGTGCCGCTCCAAATCAGCCGCGATACCACGCTGCGATCGCCGGCCTTGCCGCGATCGGACATCACTTCCGCCACGATACCCTGGGTACGCTTGATCATTTCCTGCGCGGCGCGACGCGTAAAAGTCAGCATGAGAATGCGCGAGGGATCCGTGCCGTTCAGCACCAAGTGAGCGGTTCGATGCGCCAGCGTGTTGGTCTTGCCGGTTCCCGCGCCGGCGAGGATGAGCAGCGGACCCGCACTGACGCCCTTGTCGGGAACCGCCGTGCCGAACGTGGCGGCGCGACGCTGCCCGGGATTCAGCGTGTCGAATGCGTTGGCCTTAACTTTCATCATAGAGTTTTCGAGTACTGTACGTATATCCAGATCGAGACGCAACTTGAGCTTGAGCTTGCCGGAGCATCGCGCATCTCAAGCATCTCGCGCGTGGAGGCAGATCACACAGTTGCCCGAGTTTCGGCGATGATCGGCGCACTATGATCAAACCCACGACTGTAGCCAGCAACCCGGTACACACCGGCCGCGTCATCCAAGTTTCCACCGAGCGGCTGCGCTACTCGAACGGCCGTGAATACGACATCGACTTCGTGCGCCATCCGGGGGCTGCGGCGGTGGTGGCAGTGGATGCCGGCGGGCGCGTCTGCGTGGTGCGCCAGTACCGGCATGGCGTGCAAGACTTTCTCTGGGAGATTCCCGCGGGCAAGCTTGACTTAGGCGAGCCCCCCGAGGTGTGCGCCTTGCGCGAATTGCGGGAGGAAACCGGGGTGGAAGCCGCGCGATGGACCTCCTTGGGCTTGTATATCCCGGCACCGGGAATATTCACCGAGGTGATCCACCTGTACCTCGCGCGCGATCTCAAAATCGGCACCCCCAGTCCGGACGCCGATGAGGAACTGGAGATCAGATGGCTTGCGCTGGATGAGGCCATCGGCCTGGTTCTGCGGGGCGAGTGGAACGACGGCAAGACCGCCATGGCGCTGTGGCGCACGCAAAATCAGCTGCAAATGTGACGCTTTGCCGCTTTTAGAGACCTGCGGATTGACTTAACCAGCGCAGTGCCTAAAAAGGTACTGTGAGTAACGATAAGCTAAAACCCGCCTCCCAGCCGGCCGCCAGCGACCCGGCCGAGCCGTCGGCGAAAAATGGCGGCGGCGGTGAAAAGTCCACCGGGCGCGTCCGATTCGACGAGCGCGGCAACGCCGTGTGGGAATGGCAGGTGACCACCGGTGCCTTCGGCATGGAGGTCTCGACCCAGCGTCTGCAGAAGCTCGAGCACCCCGCCTTGTCCATCGCGGACGATGCGCCGACTCCGTTCGAGACCGTGCGCGCCAATCCGCTGGGTACCAAAAAAGGCTACGACCCTTACGACAGCGGCCGGCTGGGGAAGAAACCACCGCCGGCAAAAAAAGACTTACGCAGACTCAGCGAGTGGCTGAAGATGAAGAAGCAGATCGACGGCCCCAAGGACGACGAGCCTGAGAAATGAGCTGACCCATCACGCCAGCGCGTGACGCATCTTGGCATCGTGACTCAATCGATAGAAGCCGCGCAGCTCGCGCACCATCGCCTCGATTCTTGCCACCCCCCTGTTGACGAAGCGTCTTTCCAAGCGGCGGCAATAATTCGCGGCGCAGCGGTGTGCCGTGCGGTAGCGTTCGTATTGATCCGGTTCGAGGCGCGGATCGAAGCTCACGCGATCGAAGAGGCGCGCGTGCACCTGTGCCGGATACGCACCAAGGCCGGTTTGGCTCGCGAGAAGAAACACGGTGGCCGCATATTTGTCCACTTCGGCCTGGGTTTCCAGCTCCAGCAATGATACCGGCGAGTCGCGCTCCAGGCGCCAGGTCGAGTACACGAAATGGCTTACCCCTTCGAGCGCCGTGCAGTAGTCGGCCAGATTATCCTCGGTCAAGGCCTCATGCGGATTCGCCGCTTCCAGACGGCGCAGCAGTTGAGGATCCAGGTACAGCGCGACACCGACACCGGCGCCGTCGGCCGTCTCCGCCAGCAGCAACGCTTCGTCCAGCTCGCGCCGGTCGTTCTGCGGCTCGCTGCAGCTGACCGTGCCCCGATCGGTGACTAGAAAATCGTACACATCGTAGGGCAGCTCGACATCGTACAGCCGTCCCAGCAACGACTGCAGGCCGCGCAGCACCATCGATCAATGCTCGCGGCGCGCGCCGGCCGCCGTGACCGGCTGCACGCCCAGCTGACGCAGCAGTCCGTGTGCGCGCCGGCTGCCGGTCTTCATCCATATTTCGTAAAGCCGCAATATGTCCGCGTCGGTGTGCCGATGCGACATGTCGCTCACTTCATTGAGCGCATCGACCAGACCTTGGAATTTCTCCGCCAGCTGTGCGTAGACGGCCGCGACGCAGCGTCCCGACAAAGAGCGCTGCATGGTGTCCGCCAGGGAACTGTAGGCGTTGCCGCCCATGGCGATGTGATAGTCGATGTCGATCAGCTTGCGCGCAAAGCTGCGGGCGAAGAATCCGGCGATGAACAAGGAAACATCCCCCAGCCGCTGCAGGCCGCGCTGCCGCGCGCCGGCGCTCGGCGCGTCCAAGGCATCGGCCAGCATGTGCGCGAGCGGCCTGATACGCAGCCCATCCGGCGTGCGCTCGTACAATGCATCGGCCCGTGAAAACATGGTCAGCAGGTTGACGACGTATTGCTCAGCCTGCTCATCGATGTCGAGATGTTGATGTTCGCTCGCGGTGTGAAATGCGTCACGAAAGAATTCCCGCAGGGAACTTACCGCTACAAGAGGTCCGGCAGACGTCGCTTGCATGCTTGGCATCCTTTTATGGCTGACACCATCCTATCGACCAACTTACGCTGAAGTAAATGCGAAAAGCGCGAACTGGCGTCAGAAAATGCCTATTTTTTCAGGCTTTTTCCGTCAGCACTCGTGCGCGTAGGCTGCCAGGAGCTTCCTGGAGCCATGCGTGCCCCCGCTTGGTGCTACATAATTTCTTCGAGCGTCGATATGGTGCGCAAGGGCGGCGGCAAATGCCCGGGCCATGATTTCCCGTTCCGATTGAGCCACACCGCTTGCAGGCCGGCTTGCGCGGCGCCGACGACATCGAGGTGTGGGTCATCGCCGATGTGCACGACCTGTGCGGCCTCGACGCGGGCTTCATCTAGCAATCGATTGAAGATGCGCACATCAGGCTTGGCGGCGCCGGCTGAAATCGCGGTGATGTGTCCCTCGAACCAATGCGCAATGCCGCAACGGTTCAAATCGGCGTTGCCGTTGCTCAGGGCAAACAAGCGATAGCGTCGACTCAAGCGCTCCAGCGAGGCCTCCACCTCGTCGTACAATTTCACGCGATTGCGCTCGGCATAGAACACTTCGAATGCCTCATCGGCGTGAGCGACGGGGTGGCCGGCCGCGGCGAACATTTCCGTCAGCGCCCGGTGGCGCAGAAAGGTCATGTCATGACTTCGCTCCGGGAATCGCTCTGCGATCGCCATCCGCAACGCGCGCAGGGACTCAGGTGTATGGCCGCGCATGATCTGCGGATGGCGTTCTGTGAGCCACGACTGCATGGCGGATTCTGCGGCCGTGATCACGGGCTCCACCGCCCACAAGGTGTCGTCCAAATCAAAACTCAATACCGTCGGCAGCAAAAATGACTCCAGTTGATCGTTACGGACCTAAGCTATTCTTACGCAAAGTGAACTTCGGAGTGTGGCTTAAGTATTTCCGCTCCTGGAGTACAATCCGACAGGTACCTCCACCAAGAGAGCAACCATGCCTGTCCAACGCTTCCTTCCAGCCCTAGGTCTTTGGTGCATGGTGGGCGTAGCCGGTGCGGCC
>Ga0116129_1001165_pt1 | contig 14932 bp, 8 predicted proteins | sample June2015DPH_17_2_FD_89732 | JGI IMG/M metagenome (GOLD analysis project Ga0116129, IMG submission 89732) | Peatland microbial communities from SPRUCE experiment site at the Marcell Experimental Forest, Minnesota, USA - June2015DPH_17_10 | ecosystem: Environmental > Terrestrial > Soil > Wetlands >...
CCTTCGCACCATCCGCCTGAGGATGCAGCTCACCGATGAGTGCGAACACTTTCTCCAGCACAAACAATCGCTGACATCGGTTTATCGCCGAATATTTTATCGAGCTCGCATGGAAAGCGCGCGCACTGCCTGGACGTACGATCAGGCATATGCCGCGGAGCTGGCGAAAAAAGCGTCCGCCAACGGAAAGTGGCGGATTTCAGCTTCTCCCGCGTTGCCGGTCACTTTTCAAGCGGCGAATTTTCTCTTCGGCTTCCGCCGCGCGCAACAAATTGCCGCCGCCCGCCGAGGCCACAGCGGCGAAGCGCAGCCGAGCCTGGACACGAAAGTTGTTACGCCGGAGCCCGTACACGTCCTGCTGATCAATCAGTTCTTTTGGCCCGATGGCGCGCCCACCGGTCTCCTGCTGGAGGATGTAGCGCATGAACTGGAAGACCGCGGATGTAATATCACCGTAATCTGTAGTCACGGTTCTTATCACGAACCACGGCATGATGCGGCTCCGCCGGTCCGAATCCTCAAGATGCCGGGATTTCCATATTCCCGCACGAAAGTCGGGCGTCTGCTTAGTTGGATTACGTTTTTGCTGTGGGCCGGTTTGCGCAGCCTGTTTATCCGGCGCGTCGATGTGGTTTTGACCATGACGAGCCCTCCCGGTCTTTCTATGGTCGGCGCTATTTTAAAGAAATTGCGGAAGTCGCAGTTCTGGATCTGGGAAATGGATATTTACCCGGACGTGGCAAACGCGCTCGGCGCCATGAAAGCGGACTCGAAACTGGGTGCCGTCATCGCGCGCCTCATGTACGCCTTTCGCAGTCAGGCCGACGGAATTATTACCCTCGGTCCGTGCATGCGGAACCGCCTCCTCGACCATGGGCTGGATCCGAAGAAGGTCTTCGTCGCCGAGAATTGGTCGGATAGCCGCGTGATCCCGTCCTTCGATTTGCCGGATGGTCCGGCGCTGCGGGTGCTCTACTCCGGTAATCTGGGTCTCGCCCATGAAACGGAGACCATCGGCGAAGTAATGCTCCGCCTCCGGAACGCGAAACACGTACAATTCACATTCGCCGGCGGAGGCTCCCGACAGCACGATATTAAAGCGCTCTGCGACCTTCATGACATCCGCAATGTCAGTTTCGAGCCGTACGTCGACCGCGAAAATCTAGCCGAAAGGCTGGCCGGTTGCCACCTGGGCCTGGTCACTCTACGGACCGGTTGCGAGGGCACCCTGATCCCGAGTAAAGTGTACTCATTCCTGGCGGCCGGCAGACCTATCCTCTACATCGGCCCCGAAGAATCGACGCTCGCCCGCATCGCCGAAGAAGGCTGCGGCTGGCACCATGAGCCGGGAGACGTGGAAGGAATCCTCGCGCTGATCCAGCAGCTCGGCTCCGACCGGGATCTCCTGAAGCAGGCATCGAATCACGCCCGTCGCAGTTTTCGCGAAAAATACGACAAGCCGCAAGGTCCCCGGCGCGTGGCGACCCTGCTGCTGTCAAAGACGGCAAAACCGCGAGTGATCCGGCGGGTCGAAGCCGAAATCTCGGAAACCGACCTTAAAGCCCTCCGAGGAAGTTCCTGATTTTTTCCTCGTCTTCTTTCAGAGGATGCTTGGAAAGGCAGGTCTCCAGTTCCTGTCGGGCGGAGGCTTTGTCTCCTTTCTGGAACAGGGCCACTGCCAGGTGATAGCGGAAGGCGGTCTCCTCGGGGTGGAGCTTCACCAACTTGCTTAACACGTCGATCGCGCTCTCATTCATCCCTTTCTTGGTGTAAAGCCATCCGAGAGTATCGAGAATGCCTGGCTCGCCGGGCTTCTGTTGCAGAGCAACCTTGATCAGCCGCAGTCCTTCATCGAGATCCCCTCCCGACTCGGCGATGAAAAAAGCGCGATTATTCAATAGCGCCGGATCGGTTGGATTCAGCGCCAGGGAACGCTGGTAATCCGCATCGGCTTCCTTTTTCTGGCCCATGGCGTCGCGTAGTATTCCTAAACGTCCCATGACAATCGCATTGTCGGGAGCCTGCTTCCGCGCGGCTTCATAGATCTGGACGGCACTCGATCTATCGCCTTGCGCCTGGTAGACCTCGCCTAAATGAATCTTGTAATCGATGGAAGCGGGAAATTTCTCGGTGAGAATTTTGTACTGCTGGAGGGCGACGTCGGGCCGCCCGGTCGCGGCGGCGCTCGACGCCAGATATTCCCTCGCTTCCCACCAGTCCGGGGCTTTCTCGACCGAGTCCGTCAGCAGCCGGATTGCTCCATCATAGTTCCGCTCCGCCAGATACGCCCTCGCCAGCCCCGCCAATGCCCTGGAATCGCGTGGGCCGGATTGCAGTGCTTTGGCGAAAATCTTCTCCGCTACCTGCGGCCGGTTTTCAGCCAGGAAAATCAAACCCGATTCCAGTTGAACGTCCTCTGAGGCCGGATAATCCAGTGTTAGAGCATCCATCTCGCGCCTTCCCGCCCGCAGATTGCCGGACTCGGCCAAGGCAGCCGCGTGGAGGATGCGGGCTCGAAAATTCCTGGCGTCCAGCCGCAGGGCCTCCTCGCTATAACGCACAGCGGACTCAAAATCGCCCCGTTCCCGGCCGATCTCCGCCAGGCCGATCCGCGGTTCGACGTATTTCGGATTTCGCTTCGCCGCTTCGAGGAAATCGGACCTCGCCGCGTCGCCGTCATGGTTCGCCAGGTGAGCGCGCCCCGTCAGAAAATAAAGGGACGCATCCTGCGGCAGGAACTTGATCGCCGATTTGCAATCCGCCAGGGCTTGCGCGATTTCCTTCCGATCTCCGCCTTCGATCAGAATCATTGCGCGCAGCTTCAGAAACTCAGGATCGTTCGGAGTCTTGCGGATGGCCTCCTCGATCTCCTTCAGAGCGTCATCTCGTCTTCTTTCGGTCAGGAAGACGCCGGCCAGACGGCCGTGATAAGTCGCGGCAGCATTTTTGTCGGACGCCAGCCCCTGTTGATAATATTCCTTAGCCTCCGTCAGACTGCCCGCCGAGCGATAAAAATCTCCCACCAGCAAGAACCTGTTGGCGAATCTCTCCGGATGATCCAGGATCAGGCTGAGGGTGCTCTTGACCTCCGCCGCGTCGCGCTGCTGCCGGTAAAGGGAAGCGAGCCGCAGAATTCCGCCGGATTCGTTGGGTAGATTCTGCACTTTGCTCTTGAGAATGCCTTCGGCCTCCGCCAGGCGGTTGCTGGAGTCGTACTGTTCGAGGAGCCAATCATAGGCCGCGCTATATTGCGGATACTGGTGGATAATCTCGTTCGCGATCCGCTCCCCTTCGCCGCCTCTGCCGTCACGCACCAGCGCCGCGGCCAGCACCAGGCGAATATCCGGATCGGAAGGGCGCAGGGAATCCGCCTGTTGTAGCGTGGCGATCGCTTCGGGCGCCTTCCCATCGTCCAGCAGGATGGATCCGCGCAGCCGCAATCCGTCCGGCGACTGGGGGATTTGCTTGAGAATGTTATCCACCAGGTTCGAAGCTCGATCGTAAAGACCGCGCGGCCGCCCGGTGGCGACGTAGAGCGCAAGCGACACATTCGCCGCCTCAATCGCGGCGTCCGTGTTCGATGGCATCAGTTCCACCGCCCGGTACAAAGTCTCGGCCGCTTCCATGACGTATCCAAGCTTGAACTGGCATACCCCCAAGCCATAGTAGGCAGCGCCCAGAGTCGAATCGCGCCGAATGGCGTTCCGGTAATTCAGCACCGCCTCGGCGTATTCACCGCGCTTGGCGGATTTATTACCCCTGGCCACATAAAAAGCGGCGTCGTGGCTGCATCCCGCCGCCACCATTAAAAAAAACCAAACGAACCCAGTTGCGACTATTTTTTGCACCTGTTACCACCATAAAGGAACACATCGGTCGGAGCAAGGCCGGGGAGGTGTTAAGTAACTGTGTTAATTGGTATTATGCCATTCGGCTAGGTTAAGATTTGCTCTTGCAATCGAGCGCTTTCCCAGGTATATTTGGATTTAAATATCCGTGCGATAAGGCACGCATTAACGGAGGTAGAGTGAAATATATAAATCTTAAAAACGCAGTGCTTTTGAGCGCCGTCAGTTGCGTATCGGCCTACGCCACGGTCATTAGTCCCGGCTCCCCGACTCCTGTAATCGTCCAGCCGTCATCAGTGACGGTCGCGGGCTTGGGAACCTTGACACTAGTGGACTCCGTCACCGCAGCCTTTAACTCCGGCGGCTTTGTGGGCAGCTTGGAGACCGCCGTTTACGAGACAAATTCCGGCACACTGGACTTTTTCTATCAGGTCAGGCAGACTGCAGCCGATACCAGAGCGATCGCAACCATAGATGTGCCGATTGACGACATGTTTGGAACGTCGCCCAACGTCGTCAATGCTGACTTCCTTTCTTCCGTGGCTGGCTTGTCGCAACCCTCGTCCCCTTTTGCGTCCTCCTCCGAGGGAACTGTGTCGGGCTCCAGCAGATTGACCGCTGCGTGGCAAGCCGGAAACGATGCAGTGGACTTCTCTCCCGTCGGCTTGGGCGCGGGCACTCTGGTCACTACGGTTCTCGTGCTGACTACAACGGCGAAAGACTTCCAGGACGACGATGCGTTGATCGCGGCCGGAACCCATTCTGCCAATGACTTGGCCACGTTTTCCCCATTCGTTGCAACGCCCGAGCCCGGCTTTTACGGAGTCCTGGCGCTGGGGCTCTCGGGTCTGGCCTTCGCCGTGGTTCGTCGGCGCTCGGCTGAAAAGCTCGGCAAATCTTAAGTTACCTCTGCGGCTTGCCCTTTAGCTGGGGCAGGCCGCTCTTCTCTTCGTCCCTCCCAGTTGTCCGCCTTCCTTCCCCAAAACTTTTTCGCTGCCGGTATTTCGCGGCACCCATCTCCTCTCCTTCCTCGGCGTTAAGATCTCCATTTGTTTGTTAAAACTGGCCTCTTGATTCGCAACGAATCTCAGGCTATACTTCCCTAGTGTCTTGGTCTTTAGGCCTAGGACGCTCGGAGGGCGGGGGAGCTCATAGTATGCCAAAAACTTTTATTCAGTCGATGGCTCTTGTTGCGCTGGCATTTACCCTAGCCGCTCCCGCGAGCGCCAATCTGGTGCTGAACGGAACGTTTACCTCACCGGCAGCTCCTTTTAACAATACATGTTCCGGATCCGATTGCTCGTTCTCCACAGGTACTTCGATCACCGATTGGACGATCAGCGGCAGTGGCGGAACGGGACTATTCCAGCCGGGCACGACGACCACGTACTACAATTCCGGTCCAAACGGCGAAGCAAATGGTTCTTATGTTGTTGCCTATTCGAATGGCAGCATGATCTCCCAGGTAATCACGGCGTCAGTGACCGGCGTTTATACCTTCGATGTCTATATTGGCGGAGAGCGGAACGACGCTGTTCCTGCCGATGGGACTGCGGACGCGGTGGTAACTGGAGGCACTTCACACACGTTTGATGCCTCGGGAACGACGGCAGCACAGGGCGAGTTTTCACTGTTTACCGTAACTTTCGATGCTTCTGCGGGGAACACGATTGATATCCAACTGCAGTCGCCAGGCGTGCAAGGGGATTTCGGTAACGTCAGTTTGACCGCATCTGCCACGCCGGAGCCTGGTTTTTATGGAGTGGTGGCGTTGGGGCTCTCTGGTCTGGCCTTCGCCGTGGTTCGCCGGCGCTCGGCCGAAAAACTCGGCAGGTCTTAACTTTCTGGTTCGGCCTACCCACCTATATATGGGTAGGCCGGGTTCTTTCTCTCCCGTTAGGTTGCCCCCTTTCTCGCCAAAACTTCACATTCTACGGTACTAACCCAACACCTCGTTGCGCCAAGATCTTTATTTACTTGCTAAAACTCGCCTCTTGATTTCGCAATGGTTCTCAGGCTATAATCTCCTAGTGTCCTGGCCGTTAGACCAAGATGCACCGGAGGCGCGAAGACGTACCCATGAAAAAATCTTTCATTCAGTCGTTGGTTCTGGCGGGAGTAGCAATTGCTTTGGCTATTCCGGCGCATGCTGATTTGGTTAATGGAACGTTTTCCACCCCACCCCCAGGCCAATTCGACGCTAACGTTACCGGCACCACCATTCCTGGCTGGACCGTGACTTCGGGCAACGTGGATTGGATCAACACCTACTGGCAGCAACCCCCGGGAGGCGGTTTCAGCCTCGATATGGACGGCAGCACGCCGGGCGCGATCAGCCAAATCGTTGCCACTACTGCGGGCGTCACCTACGATCTGACCTTCGAGCTTTCTGGAAACCACAATAACGAAGCCGATCCGGACAAGATACTGAATGTTTCAGCCGGTCCTTCATCCCAGCAGTTCACGTACAACGTGGATACATTCAACAACAATAATACGACCATGTTGTGGCAATCGGAGTCCTTCATTTTTACCGCTTCCGGTCCCTCGACATCGATCACCTTCGCAAGTGGAGACACCCCGGGTAACCTCACCGGCCCGGCACTCGGCGACGTGAGCCTGAACGTTGTTACTACTCCGGAGCCCGGCCTCTATGGAGCGCTCGCGATCGGTCTGTCCGGCTTGTTTTACGTAATGTTTCGCCGCCGTCGCGCTTGATCGCGACGCTCCATCTGTCTTTACACTTGTACGATTCACCTCACCCAGTAGAATCGGGGCAGGTAATTTGTGCGTCGTACCATGCGGTCTAATTTGAAACCCACCAGTCGTTCGCTTCGTAACCTAATTTTTTTCAGCATTCTGATCTGCACCATCGGTTGTGGCGCAAAACCACAGGCCTACGTCACCCGCGGGAACAAGTTCTTCGAAAGCGGCAAATATGACGATGCTGGGATCCAGTTTCAAAAGGCGATTCAGAAGGATCCCAAGCTCGGCGAGGCTCACTATCATCTAGGTTTGGTTTACCTAAAGAAGAACCAACCCATTCTGGCCTACCGCGAACTCCAGCGGGCGGTTGATCTCATGCCTGGAAACGATCAGGTTCTGGCTCAGTTCGGGCAGCTTGCCCTGAGCATCTATAACGTCGATCCGGAACGCCCGAAGCAGCTCTATGACGAGGCATCTAAGGCCGCCGGTCAATTGCTCGCCAAGCATCCTGACGGGTTTGATGGCAACCTGCTCAAAGGAGCGCTGGCGCTGATTGACCGCAAGCCCCCTGAGGCGATCGGCTACTTGCGCACGGCGGTCCGCATCAAGCCGGAGGATCGGGATGCGCAGCTTGGTCTGGCTCGGGCTTTGGCCCTGGATAGCCAGACGCAGGCCGCTGTGAATCTTGCCATGGACCTGATTCAAAAGGATAAAACCTTCGGTCCAGCCTATGATTTCCTGTTTGAGCAATACCGGCTGGGGGGAAAGACTGCCGACGCCGAGAACATTCTCAAACTCAAGGTTTCGAATAATCCGAAGCAGGCAGTGGCCATTCTGGAACTGGCCCGCTTCTATGCGATGTCGCAAAATCCGGCGGGCGTAAACGGGACCATCGACAAGCTGTTGACTGATAAAACCGCATTTCCCGACGGCCGTCTGATTGCCGGAGACTTCTATGGCTCGGTCGGCAGGCCGCAGGAAGCGTTGCAGCAGTATCAGGAAGGACTCCAGGCCAGTCCCAAGGATCCGCTTCCCTATCGCAGGCGAATTGCAGGAATTCTGACGGGGCAGCGAAAATGGCCGGAGGCCCTCGCCCAGATTGAGGCGATCCTGAAGGAGAAGCCGGAAGACTCGGATGCGAAGCTCAACCGAGCCATGATCTGGCTGGGCGAAGGCAAGCCGCAGAATCTGGATCCCGCCATTACCGAGTTGCGCGCCCAGGTGGCGAAGCGCCCGAAGGAGCCGACACTCCATTTCGAGCTTGGAAACGCTCTGATTCGTAAGGGCGACCAGGACGGGGCACGGCGCGAATGGTTGGCCGCCGCCCAGCAGAATCGCAACTATCTTCCGGCGCGATATTCCCTGGTTCAGATGGACTTGGGGCAGGGCAAGGCGCAGGACGCCCTGCAAGTCGCGAAACAGATGATCGCCGTGGCTCCCCGAGACGGGCGCGTCAGGCTGTGGTATGCCACATCACTTACCGCGGCCGGCCAGTATCCGGAAGCGCGAGCGGAGTTGAACCGCCTGGTCGACCAGTTCCCCAAGTCCGCGCAGGTTCGGTTCCGCCAAGGAACGCTCGCGCTGTCTGAAGGGAAATACAAAGACGCGGAGGATATTTTCCATAAGCTTGAGACTGCGGGAGTGGCCGATCCCCAGGTGCTAGCCGGGTTGGCGGAAGCCTATCAAGGCGAAAAAGAGCCCGGAAAAGCGATTCAGTTCTTGCAAGGCGAAGTGAAGCGCAATCCTGACTCACCGCTGTTACGCCAAGTCCTGGCGCAATCGGCCGCCGCTTCCGGGAATTACGATCTTGCGATCGAGCAGTATAAACAGATGGCCGCAGCGGCGCCGGCCTCGCTGCAAGTTCAGCTCTCGCTGGCGGCCGTGTACAGCGCGAAGGGAAATACGAAAGAAGCTCTGCCGATTCTGGAAAAAGTGGTGCAAACCGATCCAAAGTCGGCGCAGGCATCCCTGCAACTGGCTCGCGCGTTCGTGGAGGCAGGCCGGCTGAATGAGGCCAAAGCCCGTTATCGCCGCGTGCTGGAAATCGATCCTGACAACCCGACCGCTTTGAACGATCTCGCTTACCTGATGGCGGACGCGGGAGAAAATCTCGATGAGGCCCTTACTTTCGCCAACCGAGGCTTCCAAAAAGTTTCCGATCCTGGTGTGAAGAAATCGCTTTCCGACACGCTGGGCTGGATCTACCTGAAGAGAAATCAATATGACAGCGCGCTGCAAGTATTCCAAACACTGGTAAAAACCGATCCCCGCAACGCGACCTTCCGCTATCATCTGGCAGCCACGCTCTATCAGAAAGGCGACAAGAAACAGGCTCGCGTGCAATTGGAGGCAGCGCTCGCTGCCGAGCCTGGGTCACCTGACGGGCCAAAAATCCGGGAATTGCTGGCTCGGCTCTAAAGTATTGAGCTTGAATGGACGACCAATACTACGGGATCGATTTTAGTAGTAGGTCCCCAGCGATTTAGTAGTACTGGTCTATAACCGCTTGCGGTTATAGGACGGACATTGTATTCTACTTACGACCCTTTGCTTTGCGGAGAACGCGGCAAAAAGGTTGGCCGGAGTGATGAAAGTGCAACAAAAACGATCTTATTTGTGCGTGCCGTTGGCGTTAGCTTACTGCACATTTAGCTTGCCCACCATGGCAAGCGTATTGTTCAGCGACTTAGGCGCTCCGGGTGACGTTTACAACAGCAGTTCCGGATGGAATGTGGAGGGCTCGGGGACCGTTGGGGGCACCAGCTTTGACAGCGCTAGCCTGTTCACCGCAGCTGGCGTTGGCGCTCTCTCCGTAACTGAGATTGATCTCGCTGTGAGCCTGGACTCGGGTCCGGGTACATTCGACGCTAGTATTTGGACCGATAGTAGCGGTACTCCGGGAACCCAGTTAGACGAGTGGAGTCTTTCCACCGCCAACTTGTTCGGCAGTTGTTGTGATTTGGTTTCCGTTACCGGCATTACAGGCTTAACCTTGACGGGCACCGACAAGTACTTCCTGATTCTGGAGCCTGTCAGTTCCACCGATGATAGCGACAACGTGTGGAATAAAAACAACAAGGGAACGACTGGCGTCACTCTCTCTTCGAGCAACGGAGGCGCCACCTGGACAAACCTGGGAGCGGGCAGTACGCTGGCAGCTTTTGACGTCCTTTCGGATCCGCCTGTGCCGGAGCCGGGCACCTGGTTTCTGTTCGCGGCTGGGGCCGGCGGCCTCATGATGCGCGCCCGATACACCCGGCGAAGCCGATAACCGATTATATTGTTCGCTTCCGGGCCGCGGGCGATTTTCTGACGGTTTTCTTTACCGCTGGTTTCCGACGGCTCACGCCCAGAGCACGCTCCAGCAGTTCTTCGAGCGCCTTCTTTTCCTCCGGCGTCACGACTTTTGCGAACTTCTCCGGGCGTTGAGACACGAGTTTTTGCAGCTTGACGATCCATTCGAGCGATTCCGTGGCCGGATGTCCACCGATTTCAACGGCCAGATTCAAGGCCGCCTTCAGGTCCGGAACCAGGCGATAGCAGCGTAGCGCCTCTTTACGATCTTCCGCGAGCAGATAGCACTCGGCTGCGGCTCGATGGTCGGCCAGACCTTCGTGGCAGGCGGCCTCCAGTTTGGGCTGCCTCTCGGGAAACGTTTTCAACTCCGCCAGCGCGGCGGCGAAACGCTTTTCCTTGGTGAATAACTGAACCGCGCGCTGCCGTAGGCGGGACATCCGTTCGACCTGGTCCGGCAGGTCTAGGGCCTCGTAAAACGGCGGCAGCACCTTGGTCAGAATCGATGCGTTGTGCGCATTGAACACAGCCGCTTCGAGTTCATCGAGCCAGGCTTTCGAACGCGCGCTGATTTCCAGTTGTAGCCACGGCTCAATTTCCTTTTTGTTGGCCGCGACCGACTCCGCCATCTCGACCAGCGCTTGCAGCCTGGCTTCGTAGGAGGCGCGCTGAACGCCTCCTACCGTCTGAATCATCGACGCCAATCCAAAGCGGCGCGCCTGCGTGGCGGCGTTTTGCGCTTCGATAAATGGATCGGGCTTGCCGAGTTCCGCCGCCAAACGGATATTGCGAATGCCCAGAACAAAACAAATCTCCGCTAAAACCAGCTCCGCTGCATCGCGCGCGGCTTGATCTTCCACCGACCCTACCGCGCCAGGCTTGCCGAGCAGCATGACCCCCTGCTGCGCTCTGGACCATGCGATCTCCGGCCGCACTTGCAGATATTGGCGTGAGTCCTGCTGGCAGCGCAGGATTCGTTCTTCGACATCGAGCTCGTCTTCTTCGAGCGCCTTGAGCAGCGCGGCCGGCACGCAGGCCGACAGGCGATTTTGTTCGGTCCTTCCGTTCAAAAAACCGAGGCTCTCGCGAACAACGGAATCGGCCGCATTCACGTCCAGCCACAGCAGCCGTTCCGTCGGCCGGCTCAGCGCCACCCGCAATTGATCGATGGCGAGACGCTTGCGCAGCATCTCCACATCGGTGCCGCCGCGAAGATTCCGCTCGCGAAAAATCCGGTCGATCTGCTTTCCCCCGTCGAGAATGCATACCGAGTGGAAATCGAGTCCCTTGGCTTCGGCCGTGGTCAGCACGGCATCTTTGAGCGCGGCAGGAACGTAGTCGGGAACCGTCTCGCCCAGGGCGATGATCGCGAGGCCTTCGCGGGCGGCCAGCAGAGCAAGTAGTTCCTGCAACTCCGCACCTGGCGCGGCCGTGCAGTAGAGAATCTGATCGGTCGCGTCATCTTCAATTTCGGCGTAGCCCGCGCCGCTGGGACGCTCCTGCTTTTCCAGGTGAGAATACAGGTCCCAGGCTCGATTCACCAGCTCCGCGATGCGCCGCGGACTGCGCAGGTTGGTCGAAAGTTGATGGCTCGATGGCGTGCCCACGCGGGCGTGCAACAGGTCGCTGAGCCATCCCCACTCGAAGTCCGTCGGCCGTACCGTTTGCGCCTCATCGCCTGCCAGCAGCAACGGAGCGCGCTTCCCCAGCGCACCGATTTCAGCAATCAACAGCGCCTCAATGGGCGTCAGATCCTGACATTCGTCTACGGCAATGCAATCGAAGTCGTATTGCGAAGGATCCGGCGCGGAAATGAGTTTATTGACGGCGCGCCGGGCCAGGGCGAGTTCAGGAAAGTATCGCTCGGCCAGTCCCTCCGGGTTCAGGCGCTCCAGGCGCGCGGCGGCTTCGAGAGCGCTCGCCACCGGCGCGCTTCCGAGCAATCGCGTGCGCCGCTCACGATACGCCTTATCGGAAACACGGGCTTTCGAGGAGGCCGCAAAACGCCCGATCGCCATGGGAAGGGCGTCGCCGATCAGGTGTGCGTGAAGCTCATCATAAAGCGCCGCCGGAGCGTCCGACCACGCGCCCAACGTTCTTGAAAACGGCAGCAGGTCGTGCAGAAATCGCCGGCGCGATTCCGATTCGGGAAGGAAAGGCGCGTCTTCCCCGAGAGTACGCCGCACCAGATTCGGAAACGTAATGACATCGAATTGTTTGTGCGACGAACAGAAGCGGTCGAAATATTCGCGAGCCAGCGCCGCCAGGTCCGATGAATAAGTTACGTAGAGAATGCGCTCTTTTCCCGCCATATCGGCGGCATGCCACAACGCCGACGTCTTGCCGGAGCCGGGGTGTCCTTTGAGCAATCGGACGGGTGCCCGCGCCGAGGCGAAGCGGACTTGCTGCTGCGTCCAGGGCGACGGCGCGTATTCCTCGCGGCGCAGCTCCTGAATCGTCACGGGGAGATAATGCGAGGCAATCGAATCGGCCGGCAGCTCCGTATGATCATCATGATGCCGGATGGCGCGCAGAAAAATGGCCCCCTTGGGCGCTTCGCCGGCTTCCTTCATCGGGAGGGCGTTTTTCGGAGCCCACCACGCGTAAAAATGGCTGCCGTGATTGCCGCCGAGCCGCGATCGCCTCCAGCCTTGATTCAAGCCGCGCGTGGATTTGTAATGCAGCCGCCGGGCATCGACAGAGAGCCGCTGCAAAAGAAAAGCCACGCGCCGCGCGATCGGATCCTTGCCGCGCTCGGCCAGTTTTTCCAGAAATTCCTGATGACAAAAAATCGGATTGGGACTTCGAGAGGTCTCAAACGCGCCGTCCTCAAAGCCGAGATTTTGCTGGCTGGCCACGAACAATTTAGGATAGCGTTTACTCCTCGCGCAGCACCAGAGCGGGATCGACGGAGGTGGCTCGGCGGGCAGGGAACCAGCACCCGGCGGCGGCTGCGGCGATCAGGAGCCCACTCACTGCGGCGAAAACCGCCGGATCAGTCGGTTTCACCGCGTACAGTAGCGTCGAAAGATAGCGGGTGAGCGCCAGCGCCGCGAGGATTCCCAGCGCCACGCCAAGGCCGGCGAGCGCCATGCCTTCCCGCAGCACCAGCGCGCGAATTTTGCCTGGGCTGGCGCCGAGCGCGAGCCGAATGCCCACCTCCCGCAAGCGCTGCGCCACGGAGTAAGAGATCACCGCGTAGACTCCGACGCACGCCAAAACCAAGCCGAGCCCCCCGAAAGCGCCCAGCAGAATCGCCTGGAGGCGTGGGCCGGCGATAGAGCCCGAGAGCAACTGCTCCATGGACAAGATCGCCGCCGCGCCCTGATCGGGATCCACTTCTCGCAAGGCCTCCTTGACGGCGCTGACGGCGGCCATGGGATCGCCCTCGGTGCGCACCACCAGATTGGTGAACATGCTGGGCGCCTGGTAGTTCGAAAGAAACAGGGTCGGCTGGGGTTCCGTATTCAAGCCGTCGTGGCGGATGTTTTCGCTGACGCCGACGATCTCGACGTCGGTAACCGGATCGTCCCAGGCCACTCGCAGGTGCTTGCCAAGCGGGTTTTCATCGCCATAGAACATTTTCGCCGCCTCGCGATTGAGGATCCCCACGGGAGACGACCCCAAATGATCACGCGAGTCGAATTCGCGGCCGGAGAGCAGGGGAATGCCCATGGTGCGAAAGTAGTCGGACGAAATGACGCTGACGTCGCCGCCCGTCTTCGCGTCTGGCGGCGAAGGCGGACGATCCGCGCGTTCATACCATGTGCCGGAGGTTGGCGTGGTGGGCAAGGCATGAATCGAACTGGCCGATTTGACGCCCGGCAGGGAGCGGACGCGCTGGAGCGTATCCTCGACAATGGCGGCGCGGCGGGCGTGGCTGTCTCCGTACTTATTGAAGATCAGAGTCATGCGCACGGTCAGCACATGATCCGCACGATACCCGGGGCTAACGCTGTTCAGCAGCATGAAACTGCGCAGCATCAGACCGGCGCCGACGACCAAAACCACCGCCACCGCGACCTCCGCCACGACCAGCGCGTTGCGCAATCCGCGACCCGACGCCGAGCCTGTGCGGCCGCCCTGCTTGAGGACCTCGGCGATCCGCGTCCGGTCCACTTGCAGCGCCGGGAAGATGCCGAAAATCAGTCCGCAGAGCAACGAAACGCTGATCGAGAACCACAGCACGGTGGCATCGACGCCGATCTCGGCGCGCCGCGGCAGAGGGTATCCGCGGGGCAGCATTTGAATCACGGCGGGTACCAGCCAATAGGCCAGGAGGAGCCCGAATAATCCTCCCGCAAGCGCCAATAGCAGGCTCTCGATGGCGGTCTGCTGCAACAGGCGTCCACGGCTGGCGCCGAGCGCCACTCTCACCGTCATCTCGCGCTGGCGTCCCGCCGCGCGCATCAGCAGCAGGTTCGATACGTTGGCGCACGCGATCAGCAGCACGAACGCCACCGCTGCCAGCAGCACGACCAAGATGGCACGCGAGTTTCCGACGGTCTGCTCCATCAGAGGCACCACCAGCGCGCTCCAATTGGTATTCATATCCGGGCGCTCCCGCTGCGTCTGGGCGGCGACGGCCTCCATATCGGCCTGTGCCTGCGCAACCGAAACCCCCGGTTTGAGCCGCGCCACCGACTGGTAGTTCCGTCCGTCCTGCCGGGCTTGCGCCGGATCGAGACGCATCGGCGTATAAATGTCGGCGCGCGTCGTCGGGTAGGCGAAGCCATCGGGCATCACGCCGATCACTTCCACCGGCGAGCCTTCAAGATCGATCTTCTTTCCGAGCACGTCCAACTTCCCGCCGAACCGGCGTTGCCACAGGCCGTAGCTGAGTACGCAAACTCCTGTGGCGCCGGGAACATCGTCGGTGGGCGCGATGGTGCGGCCAAGAATCGGCGCGATGCCTAGAATTTCGAAGAAGCCGGCGGTGATGCGCATGCCTGAAATCTGCACCGGCTCGCCGTCCCCGGAAAGATTCATGGAAATGGAGCGAAGGGCGGCGATTTGGGTGAAGGAGCGGTTGTGCGCGCGCCAGTCGAGAAAATTCTGCGTCTGGATCACATTGGAGCGTCCGA
>Ga0116129_1001166_pt1 | contig 14927 bp, 16 predicted proteins | sample June2015DPH_17_2_FD_89732 | JGI IMG/M metagenome (GOLD analysis project Ga0116129, IMG submission 89732) | Peatland microbial communities from SPRUCE experiment site at the Marcell Experimental Forest, Minnesota, USA - June2015DPH_17_10 | ecosystem: Environmental > Terrestrial > Soil > Wetlands...
AGCACGGCTACGAGCTCGTCCTCTGCGAGGATCTCTGCTCTGATTTGAGCGAGGAGACGCACGCCCACAGTTTCAAGTACACCTTTCCCCGCTTGGCACGAGTGGTGAACTCAGAGGCGATTACCTTCGAATGAGTTCACCCGAGGTCTCTACGGTGCTCCGGGCCAAGTTGCGACTCGGCAGGTGGCCCGTCCCGCTGCTGTGGCTCGCATTGCTGGCGCTGTCCGTAGCGATTTTCGCGGGCTGGAGCGCCTTGAGATTGCCGGCGGCGCTCTTGCTGGGACCCACGATCGGTGCAATCGTGCTGGGCGTGAATGGGGCAACACTCCAGGTGCCTCGCGTCCCGTACCTGGGCGCGCAAGCGCTCATCGCCGCCATGGTGGCGGGAAGCATCACCAGCTCGATCCTGGTGACATTCAGTCATCAGTATTGGCTCTTCTGCGTCGTCATATTCGGTACCCTGCTGGGAGCTGCCGGCATCGGCTGGTTGATCAGTCGAGCGGGCTTGATCCCCGGTGCAACGGCCGTGTATGGGACCTCGCCCGGGGCGGCCAATGCGATGGTCATTCTGGGCGAGGCAGAAGGCGCCGATGCGCGCTTGGTGGCCTTCATGCAGTACTCACGCATGTTGCTGGTGGCCGTGGCTGCCGCGCTGGTGGGGCGCTTCTGGGCGCATGTCGGAAATACGCATGCCCCCGCCGCACCCTGGTTCGGCCCGGTGCCTTGGGGCAATCTTGCCCTGGTACTCGTCCTCGCACTGCTCGCTCAGCAATTCGCTCGAGTACTGCGACTGCAGGCTTGGGCGCTTTTGGGCCCGATGATTCTGCTCTCGGCGCTACATGCCGTCGGATGGCTTCAGATTGATCTGCCACGATGGTTACTGGCCGCGGCGTACGCCTGCATAGGGTGGCACATCGGCTTAGGTTTCAGGCGCGATGCGCTCATCCATGCGGGCCGCGCCATGCCGGTCGTCATCGTCGCAGCGCTTTCTCTGATGGGATTTTGTGCGGCATTGGCATGGTGCCTCGTAAAATTTACTGGGACCGACGCACTCACCGCGTATCTTGCAACCAGCCCCGGAGGCCTCGACTCGATAGCCATCATTGCGAGCTCGACCCCGCAGGTCGATGTGCCGTTCGTGCTGGCCCTGCAATCGGTGCGACTGGTGTGCGTGATAGGCCTGGCGCCGCTCATCACGCGTTTTGTCATCAAACACTCGCCGCATCTACTACAGGCACGGAGTTGAAGGTCGAGACGCGAGGTTAGTGAGGTTTCCTAAGTCATATGCGTCGCAGTTGTTTTATCCACACCAGAGCATCTCGTGCGCGAAGACCATCAGGGCCTGAGACATCGTAAGTCTCGATAATGGCGCTACCCAGCGGCGCCGCCGTCTGCACTCCACATATTAGATAACTCCACGTTCCGCCAGCGACACGCTCACCCCATCCCCTACGATGATGTGGTCGAGCAGCCGGATGTCCACGAGCGCGAGTGCTTCCTTTACCCGTTGTGTGATCAGCTCATCCGCCTGACTCGGCTCCGCGATTCCCGACGGGTGATTGTGCGCGACGATCACCGCGGCGGCGTTGCGTTGCAGGGCGGCTTTGACGACCTCGCGCGGGTGCACGCTGGCGCCGTCGATGGTGCCGCGGAACAATTCCTCGAAATGAACCAGGCGATGGCGCTTGTCCAGGTACAGGCAGCAGAAGACTTCGTGCTCGAGGTCGCGCAGGCGCGCAGACAGATAATCCCGGGTCGCCCTTGGGCTGGCCAGCGACGGCCCGGCGCGCAACGTCTCCGACAGTTGCCGGCGTGCGATCTCGACCGCGGCCTGCAGTTCGGCGAAGCGAGTGGGTCCAAGCCCGGGCTCGGCGCAGAATCTGTTCCGATCGGAGGCGATCAGCTTGCGCAGTGAATGAAAGTTCTTGAGTATGCCGCGCGCCACATCCAAAGCGGAATGGCCCGGTGTCCCCGTGCGCAGCAGTATCGCCAGCAGCTCCGCATCCGAGAGCGCGCCCGCTCCTTTGGCCAGCAGCTTTTCGCGCGGTCGTTCATCCTCAGGCCAATCCCGAATTGCCATGCGCCAGCTTCAGGCATCCTCGCCGCAGGCGACAGGTGCATTTCGTGTCCGAGACGCAAGTTTCGTAACGTCATACAATTCGCGCCACATGGCGCAGGAACAGTATCGGCAAGCCGTCGCTCACTACAATCGCGCCTGCGAACTGCAAGGACTGCAGGACTATGAGGCTGCGATTGCCTGCTACGACGACGCGCTCGCACTGGATCCGAGTCTTGCCGCGGCCCATTCGAATCGAGGTGCCGCGCTGACTGCATTGAACCGCTGCGCTGAAGCACTCATCAGCCTGGACCGGGCCATCAGCCTCGAGCCGGACTACGCGGAGGCGCACTTCAGCAGAGCAATTACTCTGCTCATGCAGGGAAACCTGCCTGCGGGCTGGGTCGAATTCGAGTGGCGCTGGAAAACCGCGCCCGGCCGAGCATTGCGGCGCTCCAAGAATTTTTCGCAGCCGCCGTGGCTCGGTGCGCAAGCCGTCGCGGGAAAAACCGTGCTGCTCTATTGCGAGAGGGGTCTGGGCGATACGCTGCAGTTCTGCCGTTATGCTGCGGCGGTGTCGCAACTGCACGCAAACGTGATCCTGCAGGTGCAGGCGCCGCTCCTAGGCTTGCTGCAGCGTTTGCCCGGAGCGACCCGGGTAGTCGGCGAAGCCGAGCCGCTCCCGGATTTCGATCTGCAGTGTCCGTTGCTGAGTTTGCCGTTGGTGTTCAAGACATCCTTGAGCACGATTCCGGCACCCGGCAAGTATCTTGGCGCCGATGCCCGCAAGGTAGCGCAATGGCAAGCGAAGCTCGGGCCGCACGGCAGGCCGCGTGTGGGCTTGGGTTGGCGCGGCGATGCCGGCAATCCGGACGACCGCAACCGCAGCATCGCGCTGCGCGACATGCTGCAATCACTGCCGCCCGAGCTGCACTACTTCAGTCTGCAAAAGGAAACCACGCCGGAGGAGAGGAAGTTGATCGAAGCTCACCCGCATCTCTCGATTCTCGGCGGTGAATTGCACTTCGAGGAAACCGCGGCACTGTGCGAGTGCCTGGATCTGGTGATCAGCATCGATACCAGCGTGGCGCACGTGGCCGCCGCCTTGGGTGCGAGAACGTGGATCTTATTGCCGTTCAACCCCGATTGCCGCTGGCTGCTCGGCCGCGACGACAGCCCTTGGTATTCTACGGTGAAGCTCTACCGGCAAAGCCGCAGCGGCGATTGGCAGGAGGTGCTCGCGCGCGTCGCCGCCGATCTGCGGGCTCGGCTGGGCTTCGAACTTAAGTAGCCGGAGGGGTTGCGGAACTCTTCGCGGACTTCAGGCAGGTCTTCATGAACTGTTTACGCGCATCGCCCGGCTGCAGCTTCTGATCATCCGCCTGCTTCTTGCATGCTTGCCAAGCAGGGTCGTTACGGTGTCCATGCGCGGGATTGTCGGTGGGCGGTGGCGTATCGTCGCCGAATGCAACCCCGCCGCCGACGCTACCGATGGTCAACGCCGCCAGGGCGACGACCCGTAGCAACACGCGGTTGTTAGCAACTTTGATCATGCGAGCATGCCTCCTGATAGCGATCGAAAAATCCTACCCGGTCGGGCAGCGCGTGTTTACCCTCGAAGGTGCAAAGCTTTGTCAAGTTCTGTGAGCGGCCTAACCGTGGCCCGAGCTGCCGAATCCGCCGCTGCCGCGGACGGTCGCCGAGAAATCCTCGACCACTTCGAAGCCTGCCTGCACGACGGGGACGATCACCATTTGCGCGATGCGATCGCCGGGTTGGATGGTAAAGGCCGTAGCACCTCGATTCCAGGTCGAGACCATCAGCGGACCCTGGTAGTCCGAGTCGATGAGGCCGACCAAGTTGCCGAGCACGATGCCGTTCTTGTGGCCCAATCCCGAGCGCGGCAGCAACAGGGCGGCGAACCCAGGGTCCTCGATATAAATCGAAACGCCGGTGGGTACGAGCTCGGCGGCCCCCGGCGCGAGCACCAAGGGCGCATCGATGCAGGCGCGCAGGTCCATGCCCGCGGACCCGGGTGTCGAGTGCTGCGGCAGCGGAAATTCCCGGCCGATGCGCGGATCCAGAATCCGCAACTTGATGCGCTGCATCCGAACAGCGCGCCTAGCGCCGCACGCGGCGACCGCGCACACGATCGCGCGGCAACGCCGCGACGCTGCGCCGCTTGCGCGAAACGCGCCGCGGGCTACCGTCGGGCGGCGGCAAGCGCTTCGCGATCAGGCTGATCAATTCCCGCGCCACGTCGATTTTCGGACCGCGGGCCACTTCCACTTTGCCGCCGGGCCAGATCACCGTCAGCGCATTGTCGTCGCAATCGAAGGCAATGCCGTCGCCCACATGGTTGGCCGCGATCATGTCCAGCTTCTTGCGTTTCAGCTTGGTGCGCGCATTGTCCTCGACGTCGTTGGTCTCCGCGGCAAAGCCCACCACGAAGGGACGCTTGCTCATCTCCGCAACCGACCGGACGATGTCCGGGGCGGGTTCCAGCTCCAGCTTCACCCCGCCGCCTTGCTTCTTGATCTTCTGCTTGGCGACGGTGGCCGGCTGGAAGTCCGCGACCGCGGCCGCCGCGATGAATAAGTCCGCGTCGCCGACCTGCCTATGCACCGCGGCATACATCTCGCGCGCGCTTTCCACGTTGATGCGTGTGATTCCCGCCGGAGTCTCCAAGTGCACCGGTCCGGTGACGATGGTGACATGAGCACCCGCTTCCTTGGCGGCCGCGGCCACGGCAAAACCCATTTTTCCCGAGCTGCGATTGGTGAGGTAGCGCACCGGATCGAGCCGCTCGCGCGTCGGACCGGCCGTGATCAATACATTGAGACCGCTCAAGAGTCCGGCATTCGCCGGCGGCGCCAGCAGGCTCTCGGCCAGTTGCAGCGGCTCCCACATGCGTCCCGCGCCGATTTCGCCGCAAGCCTGGCTGCCCGAACCAGGCCCCAAGAAGCGGATACCGCGCGAGATGAGCGTCGCCACGTTCGCTTGAGTCGCCTTGTTGGACCACATGATGCGGTTCATGGCCGGTGCTATCACGATCGGCGCTTCGGTCGCCAGGCATAGGGTGGCCAGCAGGTCATCGGCGCGGCCGCCCGCCAGCCGCGCGATGAAATCGGCGCTGGCCGGTGCGATCACCACGATTTGCGCCCAGCGCGCCAATTCGATGTGGCCCATGGCCGCTTCCGCCGCGCTGTCCCACAAATCGGTGCGCGTCGGCCGGCCCGAAACGGCCTGGAAGGTGGCCGCGGAAACGAAACGTTGCGCGGTATGCGTCATCACGACCTGCACGTCGGCGCCGCGTTCGGCCAAGCGGCGCACCAGATCGGGGCTCTTGTAAGCAGCTATCCCGCCGGTAACGCCCAGCAGAATCCGGGTCTTCGGCGTCATTGGAGGTGCTTCAACTCTTTGAAGCGATCGATGTCGCTTTCGAACTGCTCTCGCATGGTGTTCTCCTCGCCGCGTTTCTGACGCAGATTCTGTTCTTGCGTGTGGATGTCGTTGGCGAGGCGCACCAGGTCTTCGGCCACCTGGTCCGGCATGGGCACGGCTTTCTCGTCGCTATTGTAGGGTTTGAAACGCATGCTGCTGACGCGCAATTTCTTCATGCGGCCGTTCAATGTATCCAAGAATTGATTGGTGACCTTGATTTGATCCGACACCAGGTCCAGCCGCTGATCGCGCAGCCGCTCGATCTCCTGCACCGAGACGTAGGTGTTGAGCAGGTTGCGATCGCGATTCTGACGATCCTCGGCATCCGCCCGCTTCTTTTCTTCGGCCGCCAATTGGTCGGCCGTCTTCTGCGCCTCGAGATGCCTGATCTCCACGCCTTGCGAATTGATGATCTGTTGCTCCTGCGCCGCATATTCGGGCGGGACCCGATCGCCGTAGTGGGTTACCCCCTGATCGTCCACCCATTTATAGAGCGTACGGCCGTTGCCGGCTGCCCCGGCGGTGGCGCTGCAGGTAACCAGCCAGATTAGGCCAAGGATCGAAAGCGCCCTGTTCAAATACCTACCCTTCAAAAACCTAACCTCGAGATTGATGGCATCATTTTGGGGTCAGCCGAGGGTCTATTCTAGGGCCTATGCCTCAGTCTGTAGGCCATAACGCGCACGATAGTCGCGCATACTCTGCAAGTCCGCTTCCCGCCCCGGTACCGACACGTGCGCCATCAGATCCTGCAGGCTGACCACCGCCAGCACCGGTATCCCATAGCTCTCGCGCACCTCCTGCACCGCCGAAAGCGGACCTGTAGAGGCCCGCTCCTGACGATCCAGGGCCAGCAGCACGCCGGCGGGCCGTGCACCGGCCTGTTTGATGATTTCCAAGGATTCACGAACGGCGGTGCCCGCCGTGATGACGTCATCGATGATCAAAACCCGGCCGCTCAGGGGGCTGCCGACGATGCTGCCGCCCTCGCCATGATCCTTCGTCTCCTTGCGGTTGAAGGCAAACGGCAGATTGCGCCCGTGATGCTCGGCCATCGCCGCCGCGGTGATCGTAACCAGGGGGATGCCCTTGTAGGCGGGCCCAAATACCATATCGAAGTCCAAATCCGAAGCCGCCAGCGCCGCCGCATAGGCTCGGCCCACGGCATTGATGGCGGTACCGGTATTGAACAGTCCGGCGTTGAAAAAGTACGGGCTCTCGCGCCCGGACTTGAGCGTAAAGCTGCCGAACTTGAGCACGCCGAGCCGCACGCACAGGTCGATGAATTCGCTTTGATACGCCGCGGTCATGGGGCCTGATATTATCCCGCGCCATGCGCAGCGTCACACAAGCTTTTACCCGGCCGAGTTTCCGCGTTTGACGGCCATACCGGGCGCGAAGCCCACGCTGCTGCAATCCCTGACGGACAAGCGCATGGTCGCGGTGCTGTTCATGAGCTTCGCCTCCGGCCTGCCATTCAACCTCACCGGCTTCACCCTGCAGGCATGGCTGGCTTCGGAGCACGTGGACATCAGGACCATCGGCTTTTTCAGCCTGGTCGGCATCCCCTACATCTGGAAGTTCCTCTGGGCACCGCTGCTGGATCGATATAGCGTGCCCATCCTCGGCCGACGCCGTGGCTGGATCCTGATATTTCAAGCTTGTCTCGCCGTCTGCATCGGCTTCATGGGCTTCTGCTCGCCCACCGCCGATTTGTCCACCTTGGCATTCGTGGCGCTCATGGTCGCCTTCTTCTCCGCCACCCAGGACATCGTGATCGATGCCTATCGCGTCGATACCATCCCGCCCCATGAGCGCGCCGTGGCGGCGGCGGCGGCCGCGTTTGGCTATCGGACCGCAGCCATGCTGGCGGGCGCCGCGCTGGTCGTGATCGCCGCGCATCTGGGCTGGCGGTTGGCCTTTCTCGTCGTGGCCGCGCTCATGGTCGCGATGATGATGACCACCACCCGCGCACCCGATCCGAGCACCTCGGGTCGGCCGCCGCAAACACTGGCACAGGCAGTGTGGCTGCCATTGAAGAACCTCATGGCCCGCAAGGGCGCGCTGGGGTTTCTAGCGCTGGTGCTGTTCTACAAGGCCGGCGACGCCTTCGCCTTGAGCCTCTATAGCACTTTCATGCTCAGAGGACCTGGCTTTACGCTGGATGAATTGAGCGCCGGCAAGGTGACGATGACCGTCGCCACCATCGTCGGCGTGAGCTTGGGAGGCTGGCTCTACTTGCGCTGGGGGATGTTCCGCTCTTTGTTGATATTCGGCGTATGCCAGGCGCTGACGAATCTTCTGTACATGTGGCTGGCGTTCGCCGGGCATAAATTCTGGTTGCTGATATTTGCCACGGCCCTCGATACCATGGCGGGCGGCATGGGGCTGGCCGCGTTCGTGGCGTTCCTAATGTCCCTCTGCAGCGCCAGTTTCAGCGCGACTCAGTACGCGCTGCTGTCGGCGATGTCCTCGTTGCCGAGAATCATCACCGGTGCGATCGCCGGTATCGTTGCCCCGGCGGTCGGATGGCCCAAATTCTTCGTCATCACTTGCCTCACCGCAGTGCCAGGTCTGATCCTGCTGTTGATTTTGAAAAAGCCGCTCGAGGAACTCGCCGAACGCGAGGTCAGCGGCGCGCAGAGTTAGCAGACTTGCCCGGCGCCGGGAGCCTTGAGGTGGGTGGGGCCTGGGGGCATTGAGCTGGCCGAGAGCCTCGAGGTGCCGGGGCGCTCAGCGCCGCATCGATCGATCGGTGTGACGGGACCACGGCGGGCGTGCGGTGTCCTCGAAATCCCGATCCAGATCACTATCGACGTCGACCGCGCCGGACCAGTCCTCCGGTGCATCCGCGGCCTCGAGAAGCTCGTCGCGCAGCTGATCGTCCCAGGAATCGAAATCGATTTCCGTCACGGATCCGTCGAAGTATTGAATCTCTATGGTTTCGTCTTGGTCGTCGACCGCGACCACTTCAAAGAGCTGGTCGGTGCTGCCCCGATACCATTGGCCTACGATCGGCTTGATAACGTTCATCTTGCCGGCCTCCCGCTGCTATGCTCAAGGCCATTGAACTCCGAATGAGCGCAGCGCGCAATATGTAATTTTTCCGCGCAGCAACATCCTCCATGCTCCAACAGTTGATCAAGTTCTTCGTCGTGTTTTTCGTCGTGGTCGAACCGATTTCCCTGATTCCTTTGTTCGCCGGACTCACCCAGGGCGCAAGCGCCGGCTACAAGCAGAAGATGGCCGGCAAGGCAGCGCTCATCGCGCTCAGCATCTGCGTGCTGTTTGCGCTGGTGGGTGCCAAGTTTCTCGACATCATGGGGATCTCGCTCAGCTCGTTTCGAATCGCGGGCGGCACGCTGCTGTTCCTCATCGCGCTGGAGATGGTATTCGCGCGCACCTCGGGCACGAAGTCCACCACGCCGGAAAAAGAGGAAGCCAAGATGCGCGAGGACATCTCCGTATTTCCGTTGGCGTTCCCTTTCATTGCCGGGCCTGGAGCGCTGGCCACGATCTTGCTGAGCGCTGGCGAGCTATGGGGAAAGCCGCTGCTGTTCGCCGGATTTCTCGCGGTGGTCGCGCTGGTGATGATAGTGTGCTGGATATTGATGCTCGCGACCCCGCGGCTGATGCAGGTGCTGGGAGTCACCGGAGCGAATGTCATGAGCCGTCTTTCGGGGGTGATCCTCGCAGCGCTCGCGGTACAATTCATCGTCGACGGCATACGCGGCAGCTTTTTCAGCTCGTGACCGGCGGCTCGATTTTGCTGTAGGCGAGATCCCATACGCCATGGCCCAAACGTTCGCCGCGCCGCTCGAAGCGTGTCGCCGGTCTGAAGTCCGGCCGGTTCACGTAGGTGCGATCGGGGCTCAAAGAGGCGAGGCCCGCGGCCGCGTTGCACACCTTCAGCATTTGTTCGGCATAGTCCTGCCAATCCGTGGCCAGGCGCAGCGTGCCGTGCGGCCGCAATTTCGCCGTCAACAGCGTCGTGAATTCCGCGTCGATGAGGCGCCGCTTGTGGTGACGCTTCTTGTGCCAGGGATCGGGAAAGAACACCAGCACCTCGTCGAACGAATCGTCGGCGATGCGCTCGCACAGCACATCCACCGCATCGTCACAAATGAGGCGTAGATTGCGCAGGCCGCCCTGTTGGGCCCTGAGCAGCAGCCGTCCGACTCCCGCTCGATGCACCTCGATGCCGAGGTAGTCGCGGTCGGAATGAGTCTCTGCCAGGTGCCCGATCACTTCCCCTGCCCCGAAGCCGATCTCCAGGCAACGCGGCGCCAGGCGCCCGAATATATCCCCAAGATCGAGCGGGCCTCTCGATTCGATGCCGAAGGCGGGCCATAGCTCGACCAGCGCTCGCTCCTGCGCGACGGTGGTGCGGCCCGCGCGTAATACGAAGCTGCGAATGCGACGTGGCGTGTACATGGGCGCGAAGTGTGCCTGTATGATGCCGCGATGCGCAAAACCTGCCTAGGGTGCCTTGCGACATTGTTGATCGTGTCGGGGTGCGCCGTCCTGCCGCGACACGTCCAGAAGACACGATCCGAGGCATTGGCCAATCCGGCGGCGACGCCACTGGGCGAGACCGTCGCGGCCGACGAAATCGGCAAGAATCTGTCCGGAATTCGCTTGCTGGCCTCGGGCGAGGAGGCCCTGGCAAGCCTCATCGCCCTGGCGGATCACGCCGAGCGCACGCTCGACATCCAGTACTACATCATTCACGAGGATGACTCCACGCGCACTCTGTTCCATCACGTGCGGCTCGCCGCCGAACGCGGCGTGCGCGTGCGCGTGCTCGTCGACGATTTGAACACCTCGGGCGAGGATCGCAGGTTCCTGCATTTGAGCCAGCGCGCCAACGTCGAGGTGCGCGTCTTCAACCCATTTCCCGGCGGCCGTTCCGCGACCTGGAGCCGCATCCTTGCTTCGATAAGCGACATTCGGCGCATCAATCATCGCATGCACGACAAGCTGTTCGTTGCCGACAATGCCCTGGCCATCACCGGCGGACGCAACATCGGCGATGCGTACTTCACGCGCGACCCGCACAGCAATTTCATCGATCTGGACGTGGTCGCCGCGGGCGAGATCGTGCCGCAGTTGTCGGCCACCTTCGATGCCTTTTGGAACAGCCGCTACGCCTATCCCATCGCCTCGGTTGCCTCCGCCGAGCAGCCGGACGAAGCTGCGACACCGCTGGTGGAGACCAGCATCTCGGCCAATGCGAATTGGCTGGCCAACGAACTCGACCGGCGCATGCTGCGGTTGATGTGGGTGCCGGCTACCGTCTTGGCGGACAAGCCGGCCGAGCTTGCAAGCGATGCAACCTCGGGCGAGGAACTCGTTGCCAACAACATCGGCGCGTTGATGCGCTCGGCGCAACAGGAGCTGTTGATCATTTCCCCATATTTCGTGCCTGGCAAGGACGGCATGGCGATGATGCAGCTGCTGGTGGCGCGGGGCGTGCACATCCGCGTTCTGACCAACTCGCTTGCCTCCACGGATTCGCCGCTGGTGCACACCGGCTATGCACGCTATCGCGTCGGATTGCTCAAATTGGGCATCGATCTGCACGAGATGCGCCCCAAGCTCGGCCAGAAGCGGCTGCGCTTTCATCCGTTTCGAAGCTCCAACGCCAGTTTGCACGCCAAGGCTCTGGTCATCGATCAGAAGACCGTGTTCATCGGTTCGCTGAACATGGACGAACGTTCGAAGCGATTCAATAGCGAGATGGGACTGGTGATGCGCAGCGCCGAGATCGCGAAGCAGGTTACCAATATTCTCGACGACCTCAGCGCCGACGGTAGCTACCGCTTGGGTCTGCTGGATCACACCGATAAGATCGAATGGTTCAGCGGCGAGGCCGGCGAAGAAAGGGTGTGGCATACCGATCCGGAGACCACGTTCGGGCAGAGATTGGCTTTGCGCTTACTGGCGCCGTTCGCGCCGGAGGAATTGCTGTAAGAGCCGCGGGCCGGCGTGCGCGGCGTCCGGCGTGCCCCGAAGGGGAGCCGGCCGCGTCAAGGGGCGATTTTCAGCGAACTGAGATAGTCCTTGACCTTGCCGCGGAATCCCTCGCTGCTCGTCACCGTTGCGCCGCCGGCCAACGACAGGATGAAATCGCCGCGCAAGGTGCGGTTCACTTCCTTTACGTAGTTCATGTTCACCAGGCAGGAGCGGCTGATGCGCAGCATCGGTTGTGAACGCAGCGCCTGCTCCGCCTGCTGCAGCGTGCTGCGGGCATGAAAACAGTCCTTGCCCACGCGGATCAGCACGTAGTTGCGGTTGGCCTCCAGCATCTCCACCTGAGCGGCATCCAGCACGTGCAGATGGCCATTGAATTCGGCCAGCAGGCGCGGCTTTTCCTCGTTGGCGCCGCGCACGCCGCGCGCGCTGCTCTCAAGATGCGCCAGCAGCCCGGCCAGCAAGTTCTGGCGTTCGTCCGCTCCCGAGCTCATATGCCGCGGCCGCACGCGCGCCAGGGTCTTGCGAAACCGCTCCTGATCGAATGGCTTCAGCAGATAATCCACGGCGCAGAGCTCGAAGGCCTCGAGCGCGTAAGTGTCGTAGGCGGTGACGAATACCAAGGACGGCAGCTGCGTGGGCTCGATGGCGCGCGCCAGGTCGATGCCATTCAAGGGGTCCATATGAATGTCGAGGAACAGCAATTGCGGCGGCCGTAGGCGGATGGCGTCGAGCGCCGCGCTGCCGTCGCCGAATTCCGCCACGACGCGCAGATCGCCCTCCGCTGCGCAGAACTCGCGCAACGTGCGCCGGCCGGCCGGCTCGTCGTCGACGATGATGACCTCCATCATATGCGTGCGAGCTTGGCGACGGCGTCGTACTTCTCGCCGATGTCGCGGGGCGCGGACGGCGACGGCGATTCCCGAACCGCGGGCAGGTTCAGCTCGCTGCGCCACTCACGGTCCTCTGCCGCGGTGATGAGACTGGCGCGGCCCTCGAACTGCACGGCGATGCGTTCGCGCACGTTGCGCAGGCCGATGCCCGCGGCGCCGGGAGTGCGGTCGGGTGCGATGGTGTTGCGCACCTGCACGCTGAGAACGTCCTCGTTCAAGCTGACTGAAATCGTCACCAGCACCGCTGCCTGATGGCCGGCCATGCCGTGCACGACCGCATTTTCGACCAGGGGTTGCAGGATCAGGCTGGGCACCCACACGGCCGGGATTTCCGACGCGCTCGGCATGAGCACCGTGAGCCGGTCGGCAAAGCGCCGTTGTTGCAGCTCCAAGTACAAGCGGGCGAAGTGCAGCTCGTCGGTCAAGCGCGCAAAGTCGCGCTCGCCGGCATTCAGCAGCCGGCGCAGCAGATCCGCGAGCTGCACCACCATCGCCTGGGCACCCTTGGGATCCCACTCGATGTAGCCGCGAATCGTATGCAGCAGGTTGAACAAGGTGTGCGGCGATAGCTGCATGCGCAGCGCCGCCAGGCGCGCAGCGCTCCATTCGCGCTCCAGCGCCGCCAGGCGCAATTCGGAATTGCGAAAGCGCGTGTACAGCGCCAGTCCGGTGATCAGCGCCAAGCCGAAGCCGTAAGCCGGCATGAAATTGACGAAGCTCGCCAGCCACAGGGATAAAAAGAAGGGATCGCCCAAGGTGTGCACATGCGTGAGCACCGGTTCGTGCATCTCGCCGCCGCCCAGCATGGTATTGGCGAGGATCAAGGCGGGGTAGGCCATGGCCGCGAAGGCTACGCCCAGGACCAACTGCAAGGGCAGCGTCACCAGCAACGGACTCCATTGCACCTTCAAAGAGGCCCAGAACGATACCAGCAGCATGGGGAGTAGAAACACATGCTGCAGCAAACGCGCGTCCCACGCGGCGAACAACATCACCGTGCTCAGGTGAGCGATGCCGGCACGCATGCTGTAACCGTAGAGAAGGTTCGACACCGTCACATAGACCCAGAACAGGCAGGTAACGAGCAGGAACTGGCGCCGGGTCAGGCCTCCGGCGAAGCCACGGGTGGGGACTAGCGGTGCGCCCTTCGAATCCATGGGGCAAGCCTAGCGCAAGTGAGGTTTTTTTGCGGCCCGGACAGCTTGGGCAGGGACGAAACCGCCATTCCCAGGGACCAACTCGACGGCAAGGCAGAGACCAGCAGCGGCCTCGGGGTGTCTTATGTACGCGTCGTTGAACAATCACTGCAAAGGAGAATGTCATGCTCAACTTCAAATCCGTCCTGGCCGCCGTCGCTGCGGCAGGCATTGGAATCGCGGCCTCGGCGGGCGCGCAGACCACGGGTGCCGATGTGCCGAAACTCGTGGTTCACTACAGCCCGGCCAGTCTCAGCACCGAGAGCGGCGTGCGTCAGCTCTACGGCCGCTTGGTGACGGCCGCCGAGAAAGTGTGCGAGGCGCCGCGAGTCGGTAGGTTCGAGAGCAATGCGGAGCTTGCCTGCCGCAGGCACGCAGTGGCCGAGGCCGTTGCGCAGATCAACAACTCGCGCCTGGCCGATTTATCGGCGCGTTATACCAAGTCGGCGCGTTATACCAAGATTGGTTAGCGCTCATGACGGGTCAGCGTCCAGCCGCAGGGTCGAGCTCGACGGTGTTCCGCACCACCGTCGTGTCTCCATCCTGCGAGCTGGTCGCCTCGCGGGACCGCGTGCGCACTAGAAACTCGCCGCCCGGCAGCGCGTAGCTTCGATCGAACAGATGCGCCTCGAGCGAGCCGCCGTGGACTTCGACGGCAAAATCCAATCCCTGCGCCGCCAGACCGACGACATGCAGGCGCGTCATGCCGTTCGGCGTATCGGACAACGGCATGCGCTTATCTCCCGATGCGTCGGCAATGATGATCTCGCGAATTTGTGCGGCGCCGGGAAACGACACATCGACCTCGGGAGCCCCGCGCATGGATTGCAGGTGCAGATTGTAGCGGATGGTTCCCGCGGATTGCGCCGGCGCCGAGCGTAGCGTCAGCAGCGGCGGCGCCAGCGCACGCCAGGGCGCGGGGGCATAGAAGGCGCGCACCCAACCTCCCAGGTACTCGAGGCGTGGTTTGGCATCGAAGGCCGCTGCCGCGGCAACACCGGGGGGCAGCCTCAAGGAATCGGGTTTCGCCACCCAAAACGCCCGGTGCTTGTCCTCATCCAGCTGATACTCAAAGTTGACGCGCTGCGGCCATGCGGCGGAGTAGGTGGGCAAAAGGCAGGTGACGACGATGCCAAGGATGCTCGCTGCCGCCGCCAGGCCAATGGTACGGCGGCGCAGCGTGCTGCCGGCAGCCGCCAGCGACGGCAGCAGCAGCGTCGCGCCTGAACTGAGCAGCAGCGTGTCGATGGGCCATGCGATGCTGCCGATGGCGCTGTACAGCATGGAGACCAGCGGGATCGTCAGCGCAAACAACAGCCAGGCCGGCGCCAGCACAGCGGCTGCAGGTGCCGCCGCGTTCGCGCG
>Ga0116129_1001167_pt1 | contig 14918 bp, 23 predicted proteins | sample June2015DPH_17_2_FD_89732 | JGI IMG/M metagenome (GOLD analysis project Ga0116129, IMG submission 89732) | Peatland microbial communities from SPRUCE experiment site at the Marcell Experimental Forest, Minnesota, USA - June2015DPH_17_10 | ecosystem: Environmental > Terrestrial > Soil > Wetlands...
CCTAGTGTGGCGGTTCAGAAGGCCGCATCATTTGTGCCGCGGGTGTGTCATGCGGACTTCTGAGCCAAAGCCACACTAGAGCCTCTTCGGTTTTGATTGAATCAAAACCGGGCTCTGGTCTTTTGTTTTGACGCGTTTTCTTCACGCGAACCGGTTTCCACTTCGCTCGAAAACGCTCTAGAACAATATGTTTCTAGTGGAGTTTGGGATTTGACATTCGCATTCAGCGTTTGCGGCCAGGCATGCTGCGAATGTCAAATCCACTCCACTAGTGCCAGTTGAAAACCTCGCATCCAGCCTCTGGAATGAGCGCGTGGGAGGACAGCCAATGACGCCGCTTGAAAAAATTCGATCGATGAAAATGCCATTTGCGGAGCTGAAGGGAATTACCTTCGTCGAAGCCGACAAGGACCGTGTCGTGGCACGAATGCTGGTCCGCCCCGATCTCTGTACGGTTAGTCACAGCATCCACGGGGGAGCGGTGATGGCATTCGCGGACTCCGTTGGTGCTGCGGCAACCGTGATCAATTTACCGGAGGACGCCAAAGGGACGACCACCATCGAAAGCAAGACGAATTTTATCGGCGGCGCGAAGGAAGGGACCACGGTCGTTGCCACGGCGACGCCGATCCATCGGGGACGGCGCACGCAGGTCTGGCAAACCCGGCTTGAAACCGAGGAGGGAAAGCTCGTTGCGATCGTGACGCAGACCCAGATGGTTCTCTGAACGCGGCTATGTCGAGGTAATTAACGACGATCTCCCAAGCGTCAGGGGCAGCCTTGAATTTCATGCTGCGATGCACAATATGTAGCGTCCAGGGATTCGACGCCTCCTCGAGGGCCGCCAAGAGGAGATTGGACGTGAGCTACCACGACGTCGCGGGGACGACGGTTGCCAAGGGCACCGTCCGGACGCTGAGCCCGCAGGAAGAGCTGCCGCTGCTGCGGGATCATCTATTGAGGCTCGATCACAAAAGTCGCCACGACCGTTTTCACGGCTTCATGGACGACAGCTTCATCGAGCGTTATGCCGAAAAATGCGCAAGCGACGGAACGCTGATCATTGCCTATCTCGAAGACGGCGTGGTTCGAGGCGCGGCGGAACTTCATCCGCCGGAGACGTCGCCGGACCTACAGCCTGAAATCGCCTTCAGCGTGGAGGCCGGCTCGCGCCGCCAGGGCGTCGGAAGTCTGCTATTTCGAAAGCTGATCGCGGAAGCCCGCGCCGAAGGCTACCGCACTCTGCGGATTACGACCGGCGCCCAAAACGACGCCATGCGGGCGCTCGCCAACAAGTTCGGCGCGCATCTGACCTTCCGTTATGGCGAATCCACTGGAACCGTCGATGTGGGGGAGCAGCCGCGGCTTGAACCTGCGCGTCCGGCGATCGTCACGCCGATGGATGCCGCGCGGGCGATCGTCGAGTTCAATCGCGCTTACTGGAAGTTTCTGTTTCGGCTATGCGGCTGGAAACAGGTCGCATGAAGTTTTGCGGTGCCGGTCTATGGAGGCGTCGCCTGAATTCGTTAAGTGCCGGTTCGTTTGTCGGTAGCGAATTTCCTCACCACGCGGCGTTCAACCACCACCGAGCGTTGGGCTCCTTGTTCGCCGGTGATCACGCGGGTTGAGGAGGAGCGCGCCAAGGCGCGTCCGGCCTTCTTCACTTCGGCTGTGACCGCTTCGATCGGCATGCCCATCAGCGCCGCCGCAATTTCCGCCTGTTCGTTAAGGTCGTCAGTGATACCTGCCGCCGCGAAGATCGCTTCCTCAAGCGTTGGCGGATCGTGCCGAACACGCCGCGGTCCGTATTTGGTGTTCCAATCCTGGCTCATTGCCGACCCCCTTATTGTCCCGGCAGTATCTAGGGATGGGTATGTTGCATTGCAATATGAAACTGGTGTGGCAATCCAGCTATGCGTCTTTCTGACGTCAGAGATTCTCCACTTGCACGTGCTCCAGACTCATGGAGCTTGCTCGGCTGCGCCTGCCATTTCAATCGGCTGCTGCGGCCACCGTTTCAGCGCCGCGTGCCCGGAATCGGTGAGGCTATAGATGCCGCGTTCGACGCGATCGAACCAGCCGTAGACATTGTGCAGCAGAATTTTCGGCGCATCCGGAATGGCCGGCTTGAGGTCGCGCACCTTGCGAGGTCCATGCAATAGCGCCGAGGCGCAGGCCAGCGCCTGCTGCCGATACGCCGTCATGATCGGTGCGCGCGTGCTGCCGCCGAGGGCGGGGTCGCCCTGGCGCTTCCGGTGCTCGGTGATCAGGCGTGAGCGCCGCTTCAAATCACGGCGAGGGAGTGTAGTCGGGGAGACGATCACCTCGACCGTGCCCGATTTGGTGATCGCGAGCATGCCGAAACCGAGGCGGCGGCAGAGATTGCGGTAGCGTGCGTCGCTCTCCCGTCCCTTGCCGCGTTCGGAGAATTTGGCGGCCAGCCAGACTTCGTCACAGGCGCCAGCGCGGTCGACTGCTTGCAGGATCAGTTCGAGGTTGAAGGCGAGTTTCAATTCGCCAACGACCACGATCGGAGGCTCATTGTCGGAAAGCGCCACGAGATCGCAACCGCCGATCTCGCCCTTGACCGTAAAGCCGAGCTTTTCGAGAAATTTTTTGACGGGCAGATAAAGCGCGGTTTCCAACGGCGGTTCCTGGTATGGCGACTCACGGACTCAAGTCTACTCCAGATCGCACGCTTGCTTGTCGCATGATCCCGGTACTGGACTAAACCCGTCCGCTGATCGGAAGCAGCGCACCCGTGACCGCGCTGGCCGCTTCGCTGGCGAGGAACAGAATGACGTTCGCCAGCTCTTCCGGCCTGACCCATTTCGCAAAGTCCGCATCGGGCATGCTGGCGCGGTTGGCCGCGGTGTCGATGGTCGACGGCAGAACGGCATTCACGGTGATCTTGCCCTTCCATTCGGCGGCCAGCGCCTCAGTGAGACGGTGTACGCCGGCTTTCGACGCCGCATAGGGCCCCATGCCTGCGCCCGCCTGCAACGCGCCCATCGCGCCGACGTTGACGATCCGCCCGGCGCCGGATGCGGCGAGGTGGGGAATCGCCGACCGAGAGGCATTCAGCGCGGTCAGAACATTCAGCGCATACATGCGTTGCCAGGTTTTCGGATCGCTTTCGGCGGTCGTCTCGAACGCAAATCCGCCGGCGATATTGATCAGCGCGTCGAGCCTGCCGAAGTGCGACGCCGCGGCATCGATCGCCTTTTTGGCCTCGGTCGAATCCGTGAGGTCAACTCCGCCAAATTCGATCCGCTCAGCCGTCGCTCCAAAGGTCGACGCGGCGTGATCGATGCCGGCAACCTTCGCGCCTCCGGCGAGCGCAGAAGCAACAACCACCTTGCCGAGCGCGCCCGAGGCGCCGGTTACGACGACGATCTTTCCTTCCATGGGGGACCTCCAAAGCATGGCGGGGCAGACAAGATCCGGTAGCGATGCAGCCACAACGATCAAACGCAACACGGTTGCGCGAAAATAACGCCTATATTCCGGCCGTTTTGGCGATCGTTAAAATTTGCCGGAGTTTTGTAAGCGAAACGCAGACTAGGTCAGGCTATAGCGAAGTGTCGCTCAATTGAGGGGTTGAAGCATCATGTTGAGACATTTGCCTGACCACGGCTTGCCGCTCGTCCAGCTCAAGGAGCAGCGGCGCGATTTGGTGGTCGCTTTGCAAAACCGCAATGGCCCGGTCAGCGGCTGGGAGTTGATGCAGATCGCAGCCGTTCAGCAGGCGATTTCCGCGTTTGAGGATGTCATCGCCGATCTCGACGCCGAAATGGAAGAACTGGAAGCGGCTGCCTGAGACCGACGCGCGTTTTGCCCGGGTCCGGGACTGTACACGTGCCTTTCCCAAAGCTATTGCAAGCCTGCCGCTCAACAGGGCTGGGGGCGAGGATGAGATTACATAAGGCCGCCATGGGCTGGGCGGCAATTGTCGTGACGGGCTTTGTCGCCCAGGCAACACCCGCATCGGCGCAGACGTTCGATTCCTATCGCTGCGCCGACGGCACGCATTTCATCCTGGCATTCTATCCCAACGACAAGCGCGCTTATCTCCAGATCGATGGCCGCGCCGTGACGCTAAAGAAGAGTTTCGCCCTTTCGGGCAGGCGCTATTCCGGCGGTGGAGTGAGCCTCGTCATGACCGCGGCCGGCGCCTTGATCAGGCACGTGCGACGGCCCGTGACGGCGTGCGAGCTCTCATAAAAATCTCGCAGGCCGCGCTTAGCCGGTACGTCTACATCGGCCCGATCAACCTAATGATCGTGCCCGCGTTCGGCCTCCCGAATGGCGTCCTCGTGGTACCAGCTCCCGCTGCAGGCCGCTTCGTTGACGCGGGATGAAGCCTGAGCGGTGGCAGGCGTGAACTCGTCGTAGCGCTTTCCGCCGAGAGCAGCGCGGCCCCCGGCAGGAAATTGGTAGATCCGCGCAGACTCCTGACCGTGATTTGTATTCATCGAAATCTCCATCAGCCATGACGCATTGAACGCATGCTGCGCCCGACTCGTTCGTGTGTGGTTACTGGAACGCGGATATCGGCCTTGCGTGCCAGCGGTGCAACCTGATTAAAAAGAAATCATATGCTGAACAAAATATATGCAGATTTGCATTTGCACCGTGCAATGCAGGTCACGGCCACCGGCTTGGGGCGGGAGTGGCTGGCTTGCGGATGGCCGCGATTTTCTTGCGGAATATTGCGTGTCCGTGCCGTGTCCTTGATCGGCGCTGAGGCGCTGTGTTGCGAATGCCACAGAATCGGGCGTCTTGCGGCACGAAACCATCGCACGCCGATTTAGGTGCTCGGCCGCGCCGCGCGCCTTTGCCGCACCTCGCTGTGCAGAAATCCGCGAAGCCGATCTTCGGGGGACACGCTACCGCGCTGCAATAATTGGCACTTTTATTGCTTATTCGTGACTGGCCCACGTGGCCGGGTACGTGTGCGGGGGTAGCTGCCTCAGGTTCGCTCTCACGCCTTTCGCATTTTCAACTCAAGAGAGGCTCAATGACCAAGTACAAGCTCGAGTATATTTGGCTCGACGGATATTCGCCGACGCCGAATCTGCGCGGCAAAACACAGATTAAGGAATTCGCATCGTTTCCGACGCTGGAGCAGCTGCCGCTGTGGGGTTTTGACGGAAGCTCCACCATGCAGGCTGAAGGTCACAGCTCGGACTGCGTGCTGAAGCCCGTTGCCGTTTATCCGGACGCCGCGCGCACCAACGGCGCGCTCGTGATGTGCGAAGTCATGATGCCCGACGGCAAGACGCCGCATCCCTCCAACAAGCGCGCAACGATCCTGGACGATGCGGACGCGTGGTTCGGCTTCGAGCAGGAATATTTCTTTTACAAGGACGGCCGTCCGCTCGGCTTCCCGGCAACCGGTTATCCGGCGCCGCAGGGCCCGTATTACACCGGCGTCGGCTACAGCAATGTCGGGGACGTCGCCCGCAAGCTGGTCGAAGAGCATCTCGATCTCTGCCTGGCAGCCGGCATCAACCACGAAGGCATCAACGCGGAAGTCGCCAAGGGCCAGTGGGAATTCCAGATCTTCGGCAAAGGCTCCAGGACCGCCGCCGACCAGATGTGGATGGCCCGCTACCTGATGCTGCGCCTGACCGAAAAGTACGGCATCGACATCGAGTTCCACTGCAAGCCGCTCGGCGACACCGACTGGAACGGCTCGGGCATGCACGCCAACTTCTCGACCAAGTACATGCGCGAAGTCGGCGGCAAGGAGTACTTCGAGAAACTGATGGCGGCTTTTGAGAAAAATATCATGGATCACATTGCCGTCTACGGTCCAGATAATGACAAGCGACTGACCGGCAAGCACGAGACTGCCCCCTGGAACAAGTTCAGCTACGGTGTGGCTGATCGTGGCGCCTCGATCCGCGTGCCGCACTCCTTCGTCAACAACAGCTACAAGGGCTATCTGGAAGACCGCCGTCCGAACTCGCAAGGCGACCCCTACCAGATCGCTTCGCAAATCCTGAAGACCATCTCGTCCGTTCCGACCGGCGCGAAGGCGGCGGCGTAATAAGTCACGTAGGGCGCGTCTACGGCGTTCAGCGCCTTAGGCCTGACTTTCAAGGTGATCCGTCAGGGCAGACGCTCTGGCGGATCATTGCGTTTTGGGCGTGCAATCTCCGTGCTAGAACCTCCGCTGTTACAGCGGAGATCGGTGATGGAAAATTCGGTACGGGTGTTGTCGACGCTCGCTTTCGCGGGAGCGGTTCGGGCGTTGGCGGAAAAGTATCAGGCGGTGAGCGGCGCGCGGATTGATGCCGAGTTCGCACCGACCGTGAGGCTGCTCGAACGCCTGAAGGACGGTGAGACTGCCGATATCCTCATTCTAACCCAGGAGGGGCTTGCGGGTCTCGTTTCCGCGGGAAGCGTGGTCGCGGAAAGCTGCGTCGATCTCGCGCGTTCCTGGGTGGGCCTTGCGGTCAAGGCAGGGCACCCGCATCCGGATATTTCCTCCGAAGCTGCGCTGCGCGCCACACTCCTGGCGGCGCGTTCGGTGGCCTATTCGCGGCTCGGCGCCAGCGGCATTTTCTTCGCGCAACTGATCGCCAGGATGGGGATTGAGAAGGAGATCAATGCGCGTGCGACCGTCGTCCCGCTCGGGTTCACCGCCGAGCGCATCGTCACGGGCGAGGCTGATGTCGCGATCCAGCAACTCAGCGAGTTGAAGCAGGTCAAGAGCATCGAGATCGTCGGACCGCTGCCGCTTCATTTGCAAACGCCCGCGGTGTTTTCCGCCGGCCGGATGGCGGTGTCGACGAACGTGGCCCCATCCGATCTGCTGTTGAAGTTCCTGGCCTCCGCCGAGGCGACGCCGGCGCTTGTGGAATCCGGGCTGGAGCGGTTGGGATAGGCGCGCCGCAGGCTTTAGGAACAAACGCGCCACCGCCGCGATTGATAAAACACGATTTGGAAAATTGCGTTGCAGTTTTCCGAAAGCATCAGGCGAAAGGCTCCATCAAACGGGGGTCATCAGATGATCCGCAAATTGAAGTCGGGCGAGTACCGGCTCTATTCCCGAAAGCCGAATCCGAAAACCGGCAGACGCCGCAACCTCGGAACCTTCAAGTCGCGCGCCGCGGCCGAAGAGCACGAGCGCGCGGTGCAGTACTTCAAGCGGCGCTAGAGTGCTCTAATCGGCCTGATGATGACTGGCGGACTTGCTATGCACTGGCGCCGCCGGCGCGGTCTCGACACCTTCATGGCAGGCGAGTTCGACCCAGGAGCCGTCGGGGCCTTTCTGATAGGCGTGGCAGCCGGGCGAGCTGGGCGCTTCCTCGACGGCTTGCGCGTTGGCGTTGGCGTGAGAATTTGGGCTTGAGCCGTTGGCGAACGCAGGCGAGGCGAGGGCAGCCAAAACGGCGATCGAACCGACGAAGATCGATTGCGCGATCCGCATGGGAAGTTCTCCGCAAATGGATTGAAACCACTGCTTTATAAATAACAATTTAGCGATTTTTGGCCAGCGCGCAGTTCTAAGCCTTTTGGCGGAGAACCTTGTTCAACGGGAAGAAAATGGCGCCGCCGCATTGTCGCGGACGACGCCTGAGTTGGGCTTTACCAGCCAGGGAGAAATACTAAAGCCCGTTCAGCTCACGCTCCTGCCGGGCGCGGCATGCGGGGCCGGGACCGCGCATATAGTGACGCTCGGGCCGATAGGGATCGCTCGCCATCTGAAGCAGGCGTTGCCACCCCTCAGCGAAAACGGTCAAGCGGTGGCTAAGCGGAAGGGAAGCGAAAAGGGTGACCAGCATGGCGGTTCTCAGTGTGATCTGCCGAGCACGGAGGTGAAGGGCACGGCGAAGACTTCGTCGCCGAAGTCGTCGCTGGCATGCAGCGTCCAGCTGCGCCAGTCTTCGCCCGACGGCGCCATCACCAGCGACCGCACGACGCCCGCAGCTTGTTCCATGGCTTCAGTCAGATCGTTGACGGGCGCCAGTCGTCGGTCGATCCATACGCCGTCATCGTTCGAACAATAGAAGAAGAGCTGAGCCATGGTCCGTCTCCTCGAAGGAAAACGTGATGAATGGTTTTGATAGCAGCGGAAATTGAGTCGGAAAATCCGGATGATTCCGTGAGTGAAACTACGGGGACTTCAGACAATTTTCTTCAATCGCCGCTTGCCTGTGGCTCATGCGACAGACGCAATCGATTCGATTGACTCAGCTATTTTGAAAAAGCGCTCATCATTGCGATCAGCGTGAGCGGATCTTTCGGCTTCGATGCTTGCACCGTAGTGCTACGGTCTATCGCGCGTTGAGAAATTGCCTTACCGAAAAACTCTGACCTTTTGGGCTGCTTGACCATTAGGGGGATGTTCGCGAGGCTTGGTCTCCTAGGCTCACCAGGCCTCGTGTTCCCCACTCAAGCGGTCGCATTCGGTGATGTGGATTACGCCCGCGGAGCGATAAAATGTCGCCGCGGCTCAATAGGCCGGGCGCGCGACGTGCCAGAGATTGCCGGCGTCGAATCCGTTGATGTCACCGGGCGCGTGATCTGATTGCGAGGTGTAAAGCGGTCGATAGCGGTAGGCCCACATCTTGCTGCCGTCACTGCGGCTGATCACGGTGAAATCGCCCTTGGCTTCCGCGTCGGCTGGCGCGGCGAGCGGAATCCAGCGCTCGGTGCACTGGCCTTCGCAGGTCGACGTGTGGCCGCTGGTGTCGCGGTCGAACGTATACAGCGTCATGCCGTTGGCATCGACGAATATCAGACCCTTGCGGGTCTGCACCACCTTCACCGGAAACAACGGGATTTCCTTCTTAGGCGGCGGCGCGGGCTCCTCGCCATGCGCCAATGCTTCGCCGGCCGAGAGCAAAAGCGCCGCGGCCATCACCACACGTCTGAGCATTCTGCCCCCGAAACAAAGTAAACCGCGCGTTAGAGCGCATAATGGCGGTTATCATACTGGCAGAAAGTTAGCGGTGAGTTTCGGCGGAACATAGCGGGGCCCGCGGGCTGGGATTTTCTACATCGCTGCCATCGCCGGAGATTGCAGTGATAAAAGCCGCGCGGGGCAGCGGATCACTTCGGTCCGCGGCGCTCCTGCTCCTTCAGAAGCTCGTCCAGTTCCTTGCTCTGGGTCTCGATCCGGTTCGCAATCCGCTCTTCACTCGCGGCGCCCGACTGCGCCGCCGCCTGTTCGGTGAGCTGGCGAAGATTGTCGCGCAGGATCGCGATGCGGTTGGCAAGCTCGGTTGGGGAAAGCGACGTGAAATCGGTCATGCGGATAACCTCCCTGACGCCAACGGAAATCTAGTGTGGCGACTTTGACGTTCCTTTCAGTGTGGCCGCGAGTTCTTCGGAGGAACGTCAGAGTCAAAGCCACACTAGAAACATATATTTGCTAGTGTCCCTTTGGTTCTGACATTCGTAAGAGTGCCCGCCGCGACATGATACGAATGTCAGAACCGGGACACTAGCGGAAGAAGGCAAGGGGATTCAACGGGCGCGGGAGCGATTACGACGCCAAACTGAAGGTTGGGGAGGCTCTCACGCAGCCTTTCCCGCGTCCTGCTCGCTTCGATCGGCCTCTTCGGTCGAGGTTCGGACCACGCTAATCAACACCGAACGCAGGTTGGAAATGTTTGAGGACACGCCTGCGATCGCTTTCTGGACGCCCTCGGCGCAGTCATTGACCGCTCTTGCGTCACGACTGACGTAAGCGATCTTCGATGAAACTTCTTGTGCGGCGGTGGCGGCCTCTGTGACGTTGCGCGCAATCTCGTTGGTGGCCATTCCCTGCTGCTGTATTGCCGAGGCAATTTCGCCCGCGACCTGGTCGATTTCCGTGATCTGAGCGCCGATCTCCTGGACCGCGGTGACCGTAGAATCCGTTGCGGACTGAATTTCAGAAATCAGCCGGCCGATCTCTTCCGTCGAGTGCCCGGTCTGGTTTGAAAGCGATTTGACCTCGGCTGCCACCACCGCAAATCCACGCCCGGCTTCGCCAGCTCGGGCTGCTTCAATCGTAGCGTTGAGTGCAAGCAGATTGGTCTGCTCGGCGATGCCTCCTATCATATCGGTCATTTCGGCAACCTTCATGACCACTGAAGACAATGATCGGATGGCATCCTGCGCTCTGTCGCTGCGTTCAACCGCAGCCTTGGTGACCGTGCCGGCCCTGGCAATTTGGCCAGCGATCTCGCCGATTGACGCCGTCATCTCTTCGGCTGCAGCCGAGACCGTCTGCGCATTCGCCAGAGCCTGTTCAGAGGCCGCCGCAACAGCCTGCGCCTCCTCTGAGAGACCTTGGGCAAGCGATGCCAGCCCTCTTGCCGCTCCATCGACTTCCCGGGTCGCACCCGCCACAGCCTCGACTGACGCACCGGTCTCGCGCTCGACCGTGTCCGCCATGCCAAACATGGCCCGTTTTTTGGCTGCCGCTGCTTCAGCTTCGGCTGCGATCTGCCTTTCTCGGAGCCGTTCATTTTCCGAGGCATTCTCCTTGAATACTTGCATCGCCCCGGCCATTGAGCCGATCTCGTCCCGGCGCTCGATATAGGGAATTTCAATCGCCAGATCGCCCGCAGCGAGCTTCTTCATTGCGGCGGTCATGCGAACTATGGGACGAACGACGCCGAAGGCAATTCCAAACAGGCCCAGCGTCACAATGAGAAGAACGGCACCAGATACGGACCAGACGATCGCGGTGTAGGCTGCATCGCTCTCGCCGGCTGATTTCTCCAGTTCGGAATTCAGTTTGTTCGCTGATTCAACAATGCTGTCGATGATGGCTCGATGCGAATTGTAGGCGGAGGTCACCTTCGCGTAGGCATCCTCGGCAGCGGTCGTGTCCTTGCGTGCGAGCGCCGGTAGCAGGCCGTCCTCGACATTTTTCCAGAAACGCTCAACGTCGGCGTCCGATTGCCTCGTCAGCATCGATTTTAGCGACGCAGAAAGATCCGAATTGATCCAAAAGGCCTTTCGCTCGTCGTAGTCTTTGTGCAACTGCGTCAGACGTGACTGCCGCGCTTCCAGCGACGCCGGATCCCGCAGCGCAAGCGTCGCTTCAAGGTAGGCTTCAATGACGTATTCGGGCGGTGGAAGAATGTCGGCGACGAGATCGTTTCCAAGCTTGATCTCCGTATAGATTGGACCGCCGACCTTGAGCTCTCTCAACGCCTGGGCACTTGTCAGCACGACGGCCACGAACCCAATGGCGGTGACAAGGCCAAAGAGCGCGATGGCCGAGGAAACCGAGACCCGAATTTTCATGGAAAGGAATTCCCCAAAGGCAGGTAACGGTTCGAAAGTCGCTTATTTTGATGAGTTAAGCGTTAAATCTCCGGTAGAGCGCCGATAAAATGATCGCAACGTTTGTCAACGATGAGAGCCGTGTTTACGGGCATTTGCTAACGAAATAGGCGGTCGATGCCATGTCCGCTTTCTTCCACGATAGCGATCGCGTTTTCGGACAAGGGAGGTTGGCGGAAGAAGGCGCGGGGATTCAACAGGCCAACCCATCCTGTGGACTGTCGTACGATTGGACTGTTCCGGCGTCTGATTTCTCCCGTTGCGTCTTATCAAATAACGTCTGCATCGGGCCGAGGCACGATTACGGCCGTGCCGATGTGACGATGCGCAGTCTTGTCCAGTCGGACGGGGGCAGTTCCGTCGTACGTTGTAGCCCGCTGTTTTGATCGACGATGTCGAGCACTTCGGTGTCGACCCCCATGTCGCGCAAATAGGCGCGGAATTCCTGGTCATAGCCCACGGTCAGGGCTGTGCGGCGGTTTTCGGCGATGTTGGGCGCAAGCCGGTTTTGGAGTGCCATGCCGGTCAGGATCACGTGCGTGCCCGGATGCAGGCTACGATGGATGCCGCCCGCGAGGATCAGTACGCAGGCGTTATCGCAGCGTGCTTCCCTGGCGTTGAGCGCAGCGTCGAGCGGGCCGCCCGGACGCTTGAGCAAAAAACAATCCGCATCACTCTTGTCCTTGCAAGCGGTGACTTCAGTCGCGCCTTCGGTGGTGTCGATGCCGCGATCGTGCAGGACGCGCCCCAGGCTGACGGCGACGTTGAGATTGGATTGGCCCCAGGCATGGATGACAAGCGGCAGCTTGCGTCCGCCCTGCCGGTCTAGAATGTTGATCAGCCGCTTCCAGGTGTCAAACTGCACGGTACCTTCGGCTGCGATCCAGTCGGTGCAGCCCGGTCCGCAAGAACCCTCCGCGCCATGCGCGACGTAGAAGATCATGGCATCTGGCGGTGAGCCAAAGGCGCCGATCGGAGGTCGTGTTGTGGTTTGGCCGTGGGCCGCGCCGACTGTTGCGACGGCGACAAGGCAACCGAGGAGAAATGTGCGTGACGAGTTTGTGCGCATGACCGCGAGCCCCCATTCCAAAGTAACTGCTATTTTGGGTTGTGGAGTGTCGTCACGCAAGCGGGTCGCCGTCAATAAACGGCTTGGCCTGCCGCAACCTCGCTGCGGGGGCTGAGAACGATCACGTTTCCATCGCTGTTTTTGGCGCCAAGAATAAGCAACTCGCTGGTGAAGCCGGCGATGTTCTTCGGACCGAAGTTGCAAACACAAACCACCAGCGAGCCGACCAGTGCGGCCGGTTCGTAATTCGTGACCTGCGCGCTCGACCACATGATGCGGTCCGCGCCGACATCGACGCCGACCTTGTAGGACGGATTGCGCGCGCGGGGAAATGGCTGGACGTCGACGACCCTGCCGATGCGGATGTCGAGACGGGCGAAGTCGTCGTAGGTGACCTGGGGTTTCAGGGAAGGCATATCGTGCTCGGCTGTCAGATGATTGGAGAGGGGGTAGGGACAAGTTTGGATTCAGTTGTCAAACGGTAAGGCAGACAAGAAAGCGCGCTCTCGCGGCTGACGCGCCCGAGTCTTGGAAAGATCACTCGCCCAAAACAAGGGCGCGGGAAAGCCGGGTACGCGACGCACCCGCAGCCTCGTATGCAAAAGTGAAGACGTCAGGCGATACCGGGATCTCCTCACTTCGCAAGCTGAATCCATCGCTCCGTGGCGCTGATCGCTGCTGCGTACAGACCATCCGCCGGCTGTCCGCGGTGTAGCGCCTTTCCGACTTCGCAAATTGCCAGGAAGGCGCCGGAGCGGGATTCTTCCACTTCCAGCGGCTGTTCGTGGCTTCCCTGGAGCAGGCCAACGAGCCCGTTCAGGATCGGGAGCGCTTCTTGTGCCGGCGCCCGTTCTGCCGACTTCAGTGCTTTGAAGACTTTTTGGGCGGTTTCGGAATCACTCATTTTGAACCTCAGAAGATTACTCGTTCACTCCAAGCCGGGCCGCTAAGGCCGCCCTACAGGGATCAGCCGATCATCTTGTCATAATCGGCATGCGAGCCGATCTAGAACCAGAGGTAGCCGTCGTCTACGTCCACCGCGAGGGCTCGATAACGCAGGCCGATCCGGACGGACCAGTAACGTCCGACCTTCTTGAATTGCAGCGAGGGGTGGCGCGGATCGCGCTTGAGCAGCGTGTAATTCGTGTCGGCTAACTGGCGAACGGAAGAGGGCAACGCCTCGTAAGCGGCCCAGAATTTTGGTGAGGCGAAATGCTTCACAATTCGCGTGAGTACCCGGCGCGGTGCGCGGCGAGGGCTTCTTCGGCATGCGCATCGAGCTTGCCAGAACGTGCATCGCGTTCGATGGCGCCGTCGAATTGCCGCGCGTCGAAGGTCTCAAACCAAGTACGAAACCGCGCGAGCTCGCCCGGGGCGAGCTGTTCAACGGCTTTTTCAATGTCTTCGGTGGTAGTCATGTCAGAGATATAGCATTTGCGTGAGAGGCAGAAAAGGGTCGCTCGAAGCTCGACGCCTGCTTTGTGCGGCGGCCCGAATTCCGGTATGGAGGAGGGCTCAGAATAAAAAAAGGCCGGACCAGCGAATGGAATTTCCTCCGCTCCCCTACGTCGCGGTTCCCGAATCCTTCCATTTGCCACCAGGCGCGAATTTCGGCGGCACGTCTGGCGTCGCCTTTAACTCCAAAGGCAACATCTTTATCCTCCATCGCGGGCCGATGCCCCTGACGGAATTCGATCCTGACGGCCATTTCATCCGCGGCTTCGGTGACGGGCTGTTCGACCGCCCGCATGGTTTGCGGATCGACGCGCAGGACAACATCTGGGCGACCGACGTTGCCATGAATCTTGTCTACAAGTTCAACCCAATCGGTCGGATCGAAATGGTGCTGGGCGTCAAGGGCCGCACCGGCGACTGGCATCCGGGCGGACACTTGCGGCTATTCCACGAACCGAACGAGGCGGTGGTCGGGCCCACCGGCGATATCTTCGTGCTTGAAGGGCACGGCAAGGGCACCTCGCGCGTGGTGAAGTTCGATTGTGACGGCAACTTTATCAAGACCTGGGGCGGCAAGGGCGCAGGCGCTGGCGAATTCGATCTGCCGCACTCGCTTGTTTTCGGCGCGCAAGGACTGCTCTACATCGCCGACCGCAACAATGCCCGCATCCAGGTGTTTGACGCCGACGGCACCTACATCCGCGAGTCCAGCCATCCCGGCACGCCGTGCGGGCTGTTCATGGGTGCCGACGATCATATTTGGCTGGCGCACGGCCACACCGGCCAGATCATGAAGCTCGATCTCGACGGCAAGGTGGTCGGCATGATGGCTGGCGCAGGGCCGGGCAAGTCACTCGGAAAATACGGCGAGGCCCACTACATCGCGATCAGCCCGCGCGACGAGATTTTCGTCGCCGACACGCTGAACTGGCGCGTGCAGAAGTATGTGAGGAAGTAGCGCGCTCGCGCACATGATCCGGTCAACGGCGCGGCCAAAGCGCGATGAGATTTGGTTGAATCGTCATCGCGCTTTAGCTTTTTGATTGAGCATGATCTTTTCGGAAAACCGCTACACACTTTTCCGGATCATGCTTTA
>Ga0116129_1001169_pt1 | contig 14912 bp, 10 predicted proteins | sample June2015DPH_17_2_FD_89732 | JGI IMG/M metagenome (GOLD analysis project Ga0116129, IMG submission 89732) | Peatland microbial communities from SPRUCE experiment site at the Marcell Experimental Forest, Minnesota, USA - June2015DPH_17_10 | ecosystem: Environmental > Terrestrial > Soil > Wetlands...
CGGCCTCACCTGGTCCGGCCGAAGCCGCGCGCTGGCGGCAGCACGCCGCGCAGGTGCGCATCATCCGCGATAACTTCGGTATCGCGCATGTCTACGGGAAATCGGATGCAGATGCCGTGTTCGGCGTGATTTACGCCCAGGCCGAGGACGACTTCGGCCGGGTGGAGCGCAACTATCTGAATGCACTGGGTTGGCTGGCACAGGCCGAGGGCGAGGCGGCGATTTACAGCGATCTGCGGGAACGGCTGTTCACCGATCCAAGGCACCTCGAGCAGCTGTATCGAACCTCGCAGCCGTGGCTGCGCAAGCTGACTCAGGCTTGGTCCGACGGCCTGAATTATTATCTGTCCAAGCATCCTCGTGTCACGCCCAAATTCATCGGGCATTTCGAGCCTTGGATGGCGCTGTCCTTTACCGAAGGCAGCATCGGCGGGGACATCGAGAAGGTGGACCTGGCCAGGCTCAAGCAGTTCTATGACGCCCCGCTTGCAGCGCCTGCGCACGCCGCGGCGCAGAGCATCGTGCCGCGCGAGCTCGCCGAACCCATTCCGGGAGGTTCAAATGGCTTCGCCATAGCACCGCTGCGCAGCGCCTCGGGTCATGCGTTGCTTTGGATCAATCCGCATACCTCCTACTACTTCAGATCCGAGCTGCAGATGGTGAGCGATGAGGGACTGAACGCTTACGGCGCGGTCACCTGGGGTCAATTCTTCGTCTACCAGGGCTTCAATTCGCGCAACGGTTGGATGCACACCTCATACGGCGGCGACGCCGTCGATGAGTACGCGGAGACCATCGAAGAGAAACCGCAAGGGCTGTACTACAAGTACGGCAACGGCGCCAGGAAGCTCAAGGTCAGCGTGGTCACGATTCGCTACAAACAGGGCGACTCATTCGCCGTGCGCAGCTTCACGGTCTATCACAGCCACCATGGCCCCATCGTGCGCGCCGAAAACGGCAAGTGGATTGCGATCAAGATTTTGCAGGACCCCGTGCCGGCGCTGGAGCAGTCCTACCTGCGCACCAAAACCCGGGACTATCAGTCGTTTCGCAAGACGCAGGACATGCGTACCGATACCTCGAACAATACGGTTTACGCCGACGCCGACGGCACGATTGCCTATTTTCACGGCAACTTCATTCCCAAGCGCGATCCGCGCTTCGACTATGCCCACGTGGTGGACGGCAGCAATCCGGCCACCGAGTGGCACGGAGCGCATGCCTTGGAAGACACCATTATGCTCAAGAATCCGAGCAGCGGCTGGATTGCGAACACCAACAACTGGCCGTTTTCCGCGGCCGGCGCCGCCAGTCCCAGGCGGGAGGATTATCCGGCCTACATGTGGACCACGGGCGAGAACCCGCGCGGCTTGCACGCCGCCGAGGTGCTGCAGAACATCCACGATGTCACGCTCGACAGCCTGATCGCGGCCGGCTACGACCCGCATCTGACGGCTTTCGACGTGCTGCTGCCGCCGTTGTTCGCCGCCTACGATGCGCTGCCGCAGGGCGATGCGCGCCGGCAAGCGCTGCGGGAGGCCGTTGCAGTATTGCGCGGCTGGGATCGGTGCACCGCCGCCGACTCGGTGCCCACCGCGGTCGCGATCTTCTGGGCAGAGGAGATGGCGCAGCGCGGCAACAGCGCGGCGCACGCTGCCGGCCTGCCGATATATGACTACCTGGTCGATAAGTCGACCGACCTCGGCAGGCTCGATGCACTGACGGCCGCGCTCGCGAAGCTTTCCGGCGATTTCGGCCGCTGGCAGACGCCCTGGGGCGAGATCAATCGCTTTCAGCGCTTGAGTGATGACATCGAGGAGCGCTTCGACGACTCGAAGCCCAGCTTGACGGTGGGATTTGCGCCCGCACGGTGGGGTGCGTTGGCCTCCTTCGACTCGACCAAGCCGCGGCGCACCAAGAAGATTTATGGCTCGGTCGGCAACAGCTTCGTGGCCGCCGTTGAATTCGGACCCAGCGTGCGCGCCAAGGCCATCATGAGCGGCGGCGAGAGTGGCGACCCGTCTTCCGCGCATTTTACCGACCAGGCGCTCATGTTCACTCAGGGGAAGTTCCGCGACGTGTACTTCTCAGCAGAGGAGGTCCGCGCCCACGCCGAGCGCAGCTACAACCCCTAGCGGCCGCGACGGTCAGCGCGGATAGTGGTGCTGCCCGCCTGCGTGCGGTAGGGCCGCGCGCGGCGGCGCGCGTTGCATGACGCGGCGGCGTTGTTCCGGCGTCATTTGGCGCCACTGCTCACGTAATTGTTCGCGCCGCTCCGGCGGCATTTGCCGGAATCGATTGAACTGCTCGCGCACGCGTTGCTGGCGCTCGGGCGGCAATGCCTTGAACTGCTGCCAGCGCTGCCGCAGCAGTTGCCGTTGCTCCGGCGGCATGGCGCGCCATTGAGCGAAGCGCTGCTGCGCACCGGCGCGTTGCTCAGGTGTCATCGTCAACCAGCGCTGGCTGCCCCGCGCCAGAGCCTGCTGGCGCTCCGGCGGCAGCGAATTCCAGTTGTCCTGGTAACCATGCAGCAGCTGCTGCTGTTGCGGCGACATGGAGTTCCAAGCCTTGGGCTGCGCCGGCGCCTCGGGCGCGGCCGACGACTCCGGAGCCGGCGATCCGGGTGCGGGCGCCGGTTCTTGCGCGAACGCCGCCGCGGCCGCGAGATTCAACAGACATATCAATAGCGCCCTGATCATTTACCTGCATCCTGAGGCGGCGGTGCGGGAGGAGTATTCCCCCGCGGCGGCGCTCTTTTCAAAAATTCCCACCAATCAGCATCCCCGACATCATCGGACCCCAAAAACTCGATGAATCCATCGTCCGGCGGGTCAGCCGGCTGCGCATTCGCCGGCTGCGTCGTCGAGGCCGGCGGCGGATTCTGCGCTGGCGCTGGCGCGGGCGGCTGGGCCTGTGCAGCCGCGCACGTCACGGTGGCCATCAACAACCACCCTCGTGCCGAAATCAACGACGATTCAAGCAGCTGGTTCCGGATTCGCGGCTTTATCCGCAAAATCGTAGAAATCGAGATCGTTCTGAAGCATCTCCATGGCGTCACCCGACCCATCCGAGGCAGCGACAATATCCAGATCTTCGAGATTCGACTGAGCATCGGGCAAGGATACCGCGTGATGCTCCAGCGGGGTGCCCATCCAGAGCGCCATACCCAGCACGGCCGCGGCGGTTACGCCCGCGGCGGGCGTCCACCACGACTTGCGCGGCAACCACGAACGATTGCGTGCCGCCGCTGCATTTAGCGCCGCATGCCGCGCCTGGGTAAGGCGGGAACGCACGCGCATGTCGAGGTTCTCGACGCTGTCGTGAAACAAGGCGCGGCTGCGCTTTTCAAGAGAATCAAGCGGTTGTTCGCTCATCACCACGCCTCGCCGAGTTGTTCGCGCAGCGCATGTACGGCGCGCGAGTAATGCGTTTTGACGCTGCCTTCCGAGCAGCCCATGGCCCTTGCCGTTTCGGCAACATCCATGCCTTCGAAGTTTCGCAACATGAAGGCCTCGCGCTGCCGCGCCGGCAGGGCGCGCAGCGAGACCTCCAGCTGCTGCATGGCCTCATCCTGCATCAACGTCTCAGGGATGGGCGTGGCCGAATCCGCGACGCTTTCCAGCGGATCTTGAGCCTCGTTGTCCGGATCCTCTTTCGGGCCGGGCAACCAGGTCATGATGCGCTGGCGTACCGAGCGGCGCCGCTGCAAGTCGCGAATGCCGTTTTCCAGAATTCGATAGAACAGCGGCCGCCATTCGGAGCTGGGCTTGGACGCGTAGTTCCGCGTCAGCTTGAGCATGGCGTCCTGCACCACATCCAGGGCATCATCGGCATCGCGCAGCGCGACTTGTGCCATGCGAAATGCGCGCCGCTCTATCTCAGCCAGAAATTTTTCGAGTTCTCGCGAGTACTCCAGAACCACTCCCTCACGTGCTGGAGTGGGACTATCCCAGTCCATCCAAGCGGTGTGGAGGGTATCAAAGCGAGACATACTCGTCCTCTGGGTTAGCTTAAGCTGCGATCGATCATGTCCTTCCCAGGGTATAAACGCCCTGCGACGCCAAGGGTTGACGCGCCAAGGGTCGACGATGATTGATACCGATCAGCGACTTACGCACACGGTTTGTTACTTCCGTTGCAATATTTTGGGCCGGCACCTCCAATGCCGATGTGATGCGCGCAATAACTCTTTGAAATCATTGAACTCATTTCTATTTCGGATACTTTTTGGCCATTTTGAACATGCCCCGAAACGGAACGGGCACTTAGGGTAAATGATCCCGGCTTTTCAACAGACTTATCCACAGCTCTTGTGGACAAAGAGACTCGCTTGATTTTGCAGGTCGCGCTCGACACGCCGCTGCGCCGCGTCTTCGATTATCTGCCGCAGGCCGACCCAGCGCAGCCACCGCCGCCACTGGGCGTGCGCGTGCGCGTTCCCTTCGGCCGCCGCGTGTCTGTCGGCGTTCTGGTATCCATTGCCTCGACCTCCACCATTGCCTCGCCAAAACTTCGCAGCATTCTGGAGATCCTGGACGCTGCTCCCATCTTTGACGCGGCAACTTTCGAGCTGCTCAAGTGGGCCGCCGATTACTACCATCACCCGATCGGCGAGGTTTTCGCCGCGGCGTTGCCGGCGAGCCTGCGTGCCGGTCAGGCCGCGACTGAGTCCACGCAGTATTGGACCGTCACGGCGAGCGGGCGCGAGGAGTTGGCGAAACTTGGGGCCAGGCGCGCTCCCCAACAGCGCGCGCTGCTGGCATGGTTGGCCGATCGCGGCCGCGCTACCGCCGCCGAAGCTGCCGCCGCATTCCGATCGTCGCACCTGAAGGCATTGGTGCAGCGCGGCTGGGCCGCGGCGCACCGGTCCGAGGTTCTCCAAGCGGCTGGGCCGCACCCGGCCGGCCCCGCTGCAAGCGTCCTGGATTCCGACGAGTTGACCTTGAACGGCGCCCAGCTCGAGGCGGTCAATGCCATAGTCGCCTCGCTTTCCAAGTTCGCCGTGCATCTGCTCTACGGCGTAACCGGCAGCGGCAAGACCGAGGTTTACCTGCGCGCGATCTCGGCCGCGATCGCCGCAGACGGCCAGGCACTGGTTCTGGTGCCGGAGATCGCCTTGACCCCACAGTTGCTCGAGCGCTTTCGGCGCCGCTTCGGCAGCGGCGTGGTCGCGTTGCACTCGGCGTTGACCCACTCGGAACGCCGCGATGCTTGGCGCGCCGCCCATGGCGGCAGGGCGCGCATCGTCATCGGTACCCGCTCTGCGGTGTTCACCTCCTTGCCGAGGCTCGCGCTCATCGTGGTGGACGAAGAACACGATCCCTCGTACAAGCAACAAGAGGGCTTCCGCTACTCGGCGCGCGACTTGGGCGTGGTGCGTGCTCGCGGCGCCGGCGTTCCGATCGTGTTGGGCTCCGCGACGCCCTCGCTCGAGACGCTGGAAAATGCGGCGACCGGCCGCTATGCCAAGCATTCATTGCCGCAACGCCCCGGGGCCGCCGCAGAGACGCGCATGTCCTTGATCGATCTGCGCCGGCATGCGGCGGATCAGGGACTATCGACTCCAGTCATGGGCGCCATCGCCGCGCACCTGCAAGCCGGCGGCCAGGTCATCGTGTTCCTGAATCGGCGAGGGTTTGCACCGAGCCTGTTTTGCAACAGCTGTGGCTGGGTTGCACCCTGCGCCCACTGCGACGCGCGCATGACGCTGCATCGCCGCGCGCAGCAGCTGCGTTGCCATCACTGCGGCGCGCATGCACCGATTCCCGCCGTCTGTGACCAGTGCGGCCACGCACTGCTGGCCGTGGGGCAGGGCACCGAGCGGGTCGAGGAGACTCTCGCCCGGCTGTTTCCGGACGCGTCCTTGGCCCGGCTGGATCGCGACACCGCATCCGCGCGCGGCTCCATCCAAACCGTGCTCGAGCGCGTGCACAGCGGCGAGGCGCGGATATTGATCGGCACGCAAATGCTCACCAAGGGTCATCACTTTCCCGATGTGTCGCTGGTGGTGATACTCGATGCCGATCAAGGCTTGTTCGCCAGCGACTTTCGCGCGACCGAGCGCCTGGCGCAAACCATCACCCAGGTCGCAGGCCGCGCCGGGCGCGCCGCCCGCGCGGGCGAGGTACTGATCCAGACCGAATTTCCCGAACACCCGTTGCTGACGCGGCTCATTACCGAAGGCTACGAGAGCTTTGCGGCGAGCGCATTGCAGGAGCGCCGCGAGGCACAATGGCCGCCTTTCTCACGGTTGGCGATGCTGCGCGCGGAAGCCAAGGACCGCAACCGCCTGGCCGATTTTCTGCAGGCCGCCGCCGAGCGCGGCGTGCGTCTCAACGAAGCAGGGATCAAGGTTCTTGGTCCGGCCAGCGCCTTGCTGGCGCGGCGCGCCGACTATTTTCGCGCGCACCTGCTGATCGAAACCTCGAGCCGCGGCGACTTGCAGCGCTACCTCGCCCGTTGGCTGCCCAGGATCGAAGACCTGCCGGGTGCCCAAGGCATGCGCTGGTCCATCGACGTGGATCCGCTCGAAGTAGACTGACGGCTTTACGGTAAACTGCCCCACGCATTCATGAAGACCCTGATCGAATCATTGCTCAAACAGGCGCTGGCGGGCTTGCCTGAAGACCTGCTGCCGGCGGCGGCCCGCGGCGTGAGCGTCGAGGTGGAAAACACCCGCGATCCGCAGCACGGTGATTTCGCCAGCAATCTCGCCATGCGATTGGCGAAGCCCGCGCGGCAGAGTCCGCGCAAATTGGCCGACGCCTTGGTGCGCGCGCTGCCGCACAGCCCATGGGTCGCCAAGACGGAAATCGCCGGCGCCGGATTCATCAATTTTTTCTTGAACAACGCTGCGTACACCCACGAGATCGCCCAAGTGCTGCACGCCGGCGAAGGCTACGGCAGATCGAATCTGGGCGCCGGCAAGCGTGTGCAAGTGGAGTTCGTCTCGGCCAATCCCACCGGCCCATTGCACGTGGCGCACGGCAGGCACGCGGCCTTCGGCGCCTCGCTCGCCAATCTGCTGCAGGCAGCCGGCTACAGCGTCGCGCGCGAGTACTACATCAACGACGCCGGCCGGCAAATGGACATTTTGGCCGTGAGCACCTGGCTGCGTTATCTCGAGATTCGCGGCGAGCAATTCTCGTTCCCGGCCAATGGCTATGTCGGCGAATACATCGCGCCGATCGCGCAGCGTCTGTTCGAGGCGCAAGGCGATGCATTGCGGCATCCGGCCGCGGCCGTGTTCAGGGATTTGCCGGCGGATGAGCCGCAGGGCGGGGACAAGGATACCCATATCGACGCACTGATCGCACGCGCGCGCGAGTTGCTCGGCGCCGCCGCGTATCGCCGCGTTCTCGATCTGTCGGTGAGCGGGATTCTCGCCGACATTCGCGAGGATCTGGCCGAATTCGGCGTCACTTTCGACAGCTGGTTCTCGGAGCGCAGCCTGGTCGACAGCGGCGCGATCGATCGCGCCATCGAGACGTTGAAGAAGTCCGGGCACGCTTACCGGAAGGATGGCGCCTGGTGGTTCAAGAGCAGCGAATTCGGCGACGAGAAAGATCGCGTCATGGTGCGCGAGAACGGCGCGAAGACGTATTTCGCATCGGACATCGCATACGTCTTGAACAAGCGCGAGCGCGGCTTCGAGCACCTGCTATACATCTGGGGCGCCGACCACCACGGCTATATCGCGCGGCTGCGGGCAGGCTTGGTGGCGCTGGGCGGACCTGCCGAGTGCTTCGAAGTGCTGCTGGTGCAGATCGTCACGCTGTTTCGCGGCGGCGAGAAGGCGCGCATGTCGAAGCGCTCGGGCGACTACGTCACGCTGCGCGATCTGCGCCGCGAGGTCGGCAACGATGCGGCGCGGCTGTTCTACGTGATGCGCAGCCACGATCAGCATCTGGATTTCGACCTGGAGCTTGCCAAGGCCCGCTCGAACGATAATCCGGTGTACTACATCCAGTATGCGCACGCGCGCGTCGCCAGCGTGCTGCGGCAGCTCAATGAGCGCGGGCTCGCGCACGATGCGGCGCGCGGCATCGCGTCCCTGAATCAACTGGGGGAAGCGCATGAGCTGCAATTGATGAAGCGCGTTTGCGCCTTTGCGGAAATCGTGCGCCTGTGCGCGGCGCAACGCGCGCCGCACACCCTGGTGCACTACCTGCGGGATCTGGCCAATGATTTTCACACCTACTACAGCACGCATCAATTCATCGTCGAAGACGCGGGCCTGCGGGATGCGCGGCTGGTGCTCATCCTGGCCACGCAGACGGTGATCCGCAACGGTCTGACCCTGCTCGGCGTATCCGCGCCCAGCAGCATGTGATAGATCCCTGGCGACGTGATGGCCCGCGATTACAAGAGCAGGCGCCCGGCGCAAGGCGCATTTTCGGGCTGGATGGGCCTCGCCTGCGGCTTGAGCTTGGGGTTGGGCATCGCCGCCATCGTGTATCTGAAGGATCATCGGCTCGATGCGCCCGCGGCGGCCGAACCCAAGGTGGCCAAGAGAAAATCACGCGCCAATGAGCCGCCCGAAGCGGCCGAGCCGGCGGGCGATGAACCGGCCAAATCCTACGATTTCTACGACGCGCTGCCGAAGTTCGAGATGGTGGTCCCCGAAAAAGACAAGGACGTGCGTCCGGACATCAAGTCCGTTCCCGAGACGCGCAAGGGTACCTACGTGCTGCAAGTGGGTTCATACAAGAATTTCGCCGATGCGGATCGCGTGCGCGCGAAGTTGGCGCTGCAAGGCGTGGCGGCCACCGTGCAAAAAGTGTCCATCGACAACGATACCTGGCACCGCATTCGCATAGGCCCGATATCGAAACTGGACGAGCTGAATCGCCTGCGCGCCATTTTGCACAAGGCGGACGTCGATGCGCTCGTCATCCGGGTGGGTGATTGAGCTCCGGGCTGCTGCGCGCATCGGCCTTGCTGCTGCTGCTCGGCAGCGCCTGCGCCGCGGACTTGGGGGAGCGCGCCGCGGCGTGGCCGGACACCTTCGTCGCGCGCCTCGAGGCGCTGGCCGTGCTGCAGACCCTGAACGCCGATCTCCTCAGCCACGACAGCGCGACGCTGACCTTGGAGCATTGGTGCGCCGCGCATCGCATCGCCGTCCCGGCCCGGGTGGTCGCGATGCGGGTGACGGACATCGACAAGGCGCCGACCGCGCAGCAGCGCCGTGAGCTGAACGTGTCGGACGCAGAGCCCGTGCGCTACCGCCGGGTGCGATTGCTGTGCGGCGCCGTGGTGCTCTCGGAGGCCGACAACTGGTACGTTCCCGGCCGGCTCACCGCTGAGATGAACAAGCAGCTCGACAGCACGGATATGCCTTTCGGCAAAGTGGTACAGCCGCTGCATTTTCGCCGCCACACGCTCTCGGCCATCCTGTTGTGGCAACCGCTGCCCGAGGGCTGGGAGATGAGCGGCACGCGGCCCGGCGATGCGGGCGGAAATCTGGCCATCCCGCCAAGGCTGCTTGAGCAACGTGCCGTGCTCAGTCTGGCGGATGGCACGCCCTTTTGCGAGGTGGTCGAAAGCTACACCGACAACGTTCTTGGTTTCCCTCAATCCTCGCCTAATTGACGAAAATCGACGCCCAATGCGCGCAATTTTCGATAAAGATGCGTCCGCTCCATGCCCACGCGCTTGGCTAATTGACCCACTTTTCCGTGGCATAGAAGCAATTGCTGCTGCAGATAGGCCCGCTCGAACTGTTCGCGCGCCTCGCGCAGCGGCAGGGCAAGCAAATCCTGCTTCACCAGCGGCTCGTTGACGGCGGACTTCACGGCCAGTTCGCGCTCAATCTCTTCCAGGCCGATCTCCTCGCCGACGCCGAGGATCAGCACCCGCTGCACCAGATTCTTCAGTTCGCCGATGTTCCCGGGCCAGGGGTAATTGCGCAGCCGATTTTGGGCGGCCACGCTGAAGCGGCGCAGCGGCAGATGCTGATCGTCCACCAGCCGATCGACATAGAAGCGCAATAGATCCGGAACGTCCTCGGCGTATTCGCGCAGCGGCGGCACGCGCAGCGTGATCACATTGAGGCTGGCGAGCAGATCGCGGCGGAACGGCTCGGGTGACACGCGCAATTCGAAGCCATCCTGCGCCGAGCTGATCCAGCGCACGTTCAGCGGCAATTTTTGCCGCCCACCGACGCGCGTATAGCCATTGCCCTCGATGGCGCCGACCAACGCACGTTGGGTGGCGCTGCTCAGGTCCTCCAGGCCGCTGATGAATACCGAGCCGCCCGCCGCCTGATCCAGGGCGCCCGGCTCGACGCGGCCGTCGCGCTCGCCGCCGAACAACACGGGCGCGGGATCGACACCGAGGCTGGCCGGCACCAGCGTGTGGAACGGCTTCGGTGAGCGTGCGCTCAAGGAATGCAGGTACCGCGCGTACGCTTCGCGGCCCGAGCCCAGCTCCCCCACCAGAAGCACCGGGGAGGAGCTCGAAGCCGCATGTTGTACCTGTTCGCGCAGCACCTGTGTCACCTTGGACTTGCCCAGCGGTACGGCCAGCGACGGACCATGGGTGCGCGCCGACAGCCGGTTGCGACGTCCGGCGTCCAGCGCCCGCTCCACCGTGCGCAGCAGCTTGGTCAGGGACAGGGGCTTTTCCACGAAATCGAACGCGCCCAGGCGCGTCGCCTCGACCGCTGTCTCGACCGTGCCGTGTCCCGACATCATCACCACGGGGCAGTCGTAGCCATCGGTGTGCGACCATTCGCGCAACAAGGTGATGCCGTCGGTGTCGGGCATCCAGATATCCAGCAGCACCAGATCGGGAATTTGATTGGCGCGGGAGGAGCGTGCCTGGCTCGCGTCCGCGGCGATCTCCACGTCGTAGCCTTCCTCCGACAGGATCTCCTTCAGTAGCCCGCGGATGTCCGCCTCGTCATCGACCACCAATATTCTCGAAGCGCTCATACGCGTTCCCTCCTGTGTTCTGTTTTCCGCGGCTCTCGTGCACCCAACGAGCGCGCGCCGTCGCTCAACGGCAATGTAATTCTGACGCGCCCCCCCCCGGAGCGTTGATTATCCGCCTCAATGCGTCCGCCGTGTTCCTCAACGATCTTTTTGACAATAGCCAGCCCCAAACCGGTCCCCTTGGGCTTGCTCGTGACGTAGGGATCGAAGATCGTGTCGATCAAATCCCGTTGGAACCCCGGTCCGTTGTCGGTAATCACGATTTCCGCGGCCGCCCCCAGTCTCGGACCGTCGTCGGCAACACGCGTTTCGATCTCGATGCGCGCCCCCGGGCGGCCCTCGAGCGCCTCCAGCGAATTGGTGAGCAGATTGTTGAGGATCTGGCGCATGCGCATTCGGTCGGCCGAGATGTTCGGCAGCTCCGGGCTGAGCGCCAGAGTCAGATCCGCGCCTCGGTCCTGCACGCGGTACAAATCCGCCACCTCGGTAATCAACTGATTCAAGTCGAAACGCGTGAAATGCACGTCGGGAGCACGCGCATATTCGCTGAAGGCGTTGACCATCTGCTTCATGGCATCGACTTGCGCGACTATGGTGTGCGTGGCGCGTTCCAGGATCTGCGCGTCCTGCGGGTTCATCGACTTCAAGAACTTGTGCCGCATTCGTTCCGCGGACAGTTGGATCGGGGTCAGCGGATTCTTGATCTCGTGCGCCAGGCGTCGCGCCACCTCGCCCCAGGCTGCGTCGCGCTGTGCCTGCAGCAGCGTGGTGATGTCGTCGAACACCAGCACCACGCCCGCCGTGGGGCCGACATCATTGGGCAGCGCGGTGCACGCACACATGAGGACGTGCTTGCCGGAATCCGAGCGCAGCTCGATTTGTTCGCGCCAATCCAGATGCGCGCTCGACAGGCGCAGCTTGACCGCGGCGAGAAACTGCGTGAACAGCGCGCTCGAGCTGATGGACTCGTCGAATGACTTGCCCACCGCGGCTTCGAGGTCTATCCCCAAGATGGCGCTTGCCGCCTGATTGGCGGTGCGGATCGTCAAGTCCGGCTCGAGCGAGACCACGCCCGTCGACAAGCGCGCCAGAATGACGGCCAGGCCCGCACGCTCCGCCTCCACGGCCTGCTGGCTGCGGCGCGTCTCTTCGCGCGCTCGCCCTAAGCGCTTGGTCATGTCGTTGAACGAAGTCACGAGGAAGCCGAGTTCATCACGCGACGGCAGCGGCAGCTTGGTGTCGTAATTCCCCTTCGCGACCGCGCGGGTTCCGGCGATCAGATCCTGCACCGGCTGCACCAGGCGCTGCGCGGCGAAGAATGCGCCGTACACGGCGGCGATCAACGACATCAGCACCACGAAGGTCAATATCAGGACGAAGGTGGACTTCAAGGCGGGGCGCAGCTGCACCAGATTGGCGTACTGCGAATAGGAGCGTTGCACGGTGTCCGCCAGCTGGCTGAGCTGCTGCGGCACCGGGTAGAGCGCGATCAACGCACGCCTGCTGGTGCCGCCGTCGTTCAAGGGCGCGGCCGCGCGAATCAAATAGCCGCCGACGGAATTCGTATCCAGGCTCACATAGGGCAGCCCGCGCCGCAGCTGCAGCAGCATGGCCTCGGTGGCCGGCACCGGCAGCATGTCCATCGGCAGGTCGGAACTGGTTGCCAGGATGCGGCCCTGCGCGCCCACGACCGTGAGTTCCAGGGCCGTGCTCTCGCGACGCAGCCGATCCAGTTCGCCGACCAGCTGGAAGTCCGGCAATGCCTCCAGATCGCGCGCCACCACCTGCGTGTGCTGCAGGAATTCACTCTCGCGCACCTCGAGCGCCGCGTGCGACAGCTCGCGCGTGTCGCGCAAACCCTGGCTCACCTCGAGCTCGAACCAGCTGTCGATGCCGCGATTCAAGAACTGCAGCGAGAAGTAGTAAACCACCAGGATCGGCGCCACAGCGAGAGCGCTGAATATCGCGACAGTGCGGCCCTTGAGACGTGAACCCGGCACGTGCCTGCGATAGTCGCGCACCAAGCCGGTCACCTTGCCCGCCAGCAACGCGAACAGCGTCAACAGGCCGCAAATATTCACCAGCAATATCCACGGCACCCAGCCTTCGAACTTCTGGGAATTCTGCGCGGCCACGCCCAGCATGTACAAAGCTACCAGCCACAGCGCCACGCCTATGCCGCCGAGCACCGTGGAGCCGTACTTGCGGATCATGGCTGGAATGTCCATGTGTACCAATCGGACTCGCGATGCCAATCACTGACCCAGAACATGACCAGGCGCAGCGTGAACGGCACGCTGCCGTAGTCGACCTTGGCGCGCACATTGGCTTCGTAGAGCCGGTCGGCGGCGATCAACGCACGGTCCAATACCGGCAGGTCGCGGATGTCGGAAAGTCGTTCCAGAGCAGCATCGACGGTCGGCAGCGATTCTTGCTGGCCGCTGTTGACGTTGCGCAGCGTGTAGCGCGCGCTCACCGCGTTGTACTCCAGATGATAGCGCTGTGTAAGTTCGGCGACCCGCGAATTGGGCAACAACTGCCGCACGCGCTCGATCTCGATGTCCAACTCGAGGTTGAGCGGCACACCCTCGGCCAAGCCGCGCCGCACCGCATCGCTGATGGGCAGGGCGAGGCGCGCATTCATGTGATAGACACCCTCCTCGAGTTCCAAATCGGCGGAACGAACCTCGAAGCGACCTTCCAGCCCGTCGGCATGCAGCGGCTGCATGAAAATGGCCGCCAACATCGCGGCGCACACCAATCTCGCGCAGGATCCTACCCTGCAAGCGCATGCGGGCCCGATATTCAAACGTTCGCGGCTCATTGTTTGCTCAGCGCAGCATAATAGAAGCCATCGGCACCCGCCTCACCGGGCAGGATCTGACGCCCGTATTCATCGCTCTCGCCGAAGGCCGGCCAGCCCGGCCACTCGCTCGCGGCGATGCTGGCGGCGTCAGGGCGAGTGCCCAGGAATTCTCCGATGACATCGCGGTTTTCGCTTCTTGTTACGGTGCACGTGACGTACACGAGTCTCCCCCCATGGGCGAGCATACCCCAGGCAGCCTTCAATAGACTTGCCTGCAAGGCAGGCAGCTTATCGATGTCCGCCGGGCTCTTGCGCACCCGAATATCGGGATGGCGGCGAATGACGCCGAGCGCCGAGCAGGGCGCGTCGAGAAGGATTCGATCGAACGGCTCCCCGTCCCACCAACCGGCGGGAGCCGCCGAGTCGCCGTGGATCAGTTCGGCGCGCAACCCGCTCCGATCGAGGTTCTGGCGCACCCGCTCCAGGCGTGCAGGGTTGACATCCACGGCCACCAATCGAGCCAGATTCGCTTCGCGCTCCGCCATCAACGCGGTCTTGCCGCCGGGAGCCGCGCAGGCATCGAGCACCCGCTGCCCCGGCGCCAGAGCCAATGGAAATTGTACGCACTGCGCGCCCAAGTCTTGGACCGATACCAGCCCCGCATCGAAACCCGGCAGATCGCGCACATCGCAAGGCGAACGCAGCACCAGCGCTTGCGGCACCCGCTCCTCGATGCGCGCCTCGATGCCGGCGGATTGCAGCCGCTTGAGGTAACCGGCGGCCGAATCCCGGCGGCTGTTGACGCGCAGCCACATCGGCGCCTGGGTATCGCTCGCCGCCAACAATTGCGTCCAACGCACGGGCCAGTCCGCCCTGAAGCGGTCGGCCAGCCAGATCGGCGCTGCGTGACACGTAGCGGCCTTTCGTGCCACCTCGGCATCGACGGCGCTGCGCTCGCGCAAGTAGCGGCGCAGCACCGCGTTGATGAGACCCGCGGCGCGCGCCGCATCGGTGGCCTTGGCCGTCTGTACCGCCGCGTCGACCACGGCATACTCGGGCGTGCGCGCATCCTCGAGTTCGAACAATGCCACCGACAATATCCCCTGCACCAGGAAGTCCAAGGACTTCACCGGGGTGGAGGACAGCCGGCCGAGGATGGCCACGTAGCGGAA
>Ga0116129_1001170_pt1 | contig 14906 bp, 9 predicted proteins | sample June2015DPH_17_2_FD_89732 | JGI IMG/M metagenome (GOLD analysis project Ga0116129, IMG submission 89732) | Peatland microbial communities from SPRUCE experiment site at the Marcell Experimental Forest, Minnesota, USA - June2015DPH_17_10 | ecosystem: Environmental > Terrestrial > Soil > Wetlands >...
GGAGTTTGTTGATGTAGGAAACGTCGATGATCGCGGTCTCCGCGGAGACTCCCATGAGCACGAGAAGTCCGAGAACGGAGGAGACGCTGAAGGTGGTGTGGGTTAGTTTGAGCGCCAGCAGCGCCCCAACTGGTTCGGTCATCACCACTCCAATCACCACCGTGAGCGGGAACTTGAAATTGCCGTAGAGCGCGAACAGGATCATAAAAATCAGCAGAACCGCGAGCGGGCCGATCACCGCGAACTGCTGGCGCGCGGCGATGTATTCGCTATACTCGCCGCCCCAGTCCAGGCGGTAGCCTTGCGGCAGTTTGACGGAAGATTCCACGGCCCTCTGTGCCTCGTTGACCGCGCGGGCCAGGTCGCGATCCTCAATGCTGAACTGAACTCCGATGTAGCGCGAATTATTCTCACGATAGATGAACGACGCACCGTTGCCCTGGTGAATGGTGGCCAACTCGGCAATCGGAACCTGCTGCCCAGACGGAGTCGGTACCAGCAAATTGCCGATGGCGTGCTCGCTCGACCGGTATTCAGGCTTCATGCGCACTACCAGGTCAAACAGCTGCTCGCCTTGAATCACTTGCGTCGCAGCCTGGCCGCCCACCGCAGCCTGAATCACCCCCTCAACATCCGAGACATTAATGCCGTAACGGGCGATTTTTTCGCGGTTCACGTCGATCTGCACGCTGGGCTGCCCCAGTTCGCGCACTACAGTAAGCTCGGTGAAGCCGGGAACTTGCTGCAGCACGCGCTTGATTTCCACTGCTTTGTCTTCGAGCACTTGCAGGTCGGGACCGAAGATTTTAACGGCTAGGGCGCTCTTCAAGCCCGTGAGCGCTTCATCCACGGCATCCTCGGCGGGCTGCGTGAAGTTGAAAATCACTCCGGGATACGCGTCGACCTTTTTCTGGATATCCTTGGTCAGATCGGCCTTGTTGCGGATCGAGCCGCGATTCCACGTGGCGTCTTTATAGGGCATCAGCCCGACATAAAACTCGCAATTGAAGAATCCGGTTGGGTCGGTGCCGTCGTCGGGGCGGGCCAGCTCCGAGCCGACCTCGGTAACCATCGGATAGGCCATCAGGATCTTGCGGATCTGTGGAGCAAACTTGGCCGCCTCTTCGAAGGAAATGGTGTAGGGCATGGTGGCGCGCACCCACATGGCTCCTTCGTCCAGGTGGGGCATGAACTCACCCCCGATAAAAGGAATTAGAAGAAGCGAAATGGCGAAAATAATGGTGGCCATCACCAGCGTAAGATTCGGACGGTCCAAGCACCAGCGGAGTTCCGAGGCGTACTCGTCCCTTAGCCAATCGTAGGCGCGGTTCGCCTTCTCCTTGACGCCGCTCTTGAACCAGTAGGAGGCGAGCACCGGAACCAACGTGAGGGTGAAGATCAGCGAGCCCAGCAACGCCCAGGACATGGTTTCCGCCATGGGGTGGAAGAGCTTGCCGGACGGGCCGCTGAGCGCGTAGATGGGAATGTAGCCTGCGAGGATCACGGCGATGGAATAAAAAATGGGCCGGTCTACGTCGTGGGCAGCCGCGATGATCACTTCGTGGAGGTTGTACTCCTGCCCGTGGCGAGCGGTTAGCTCACGGTGGATGTTTTCCATCATGACGACTGTGCCGTCGATGATGATTCCGAAATCGATGGCCCCGATGGAGAGCAGGTTCGCCGGGATGCCGCGCGCGTGCAGAAAGATGAAAGAGAACAGCAGGCTCAGCGGAACCGTCAGGGCAACGATGACGGCCGCACGCATGCTGACTAGGAAGAAGATCAGGACGATCAAGACCAGGCCCATGCCGAGCAGCAGGTTGTGCTCCACCGTATCGATGGTCACCTGCACCAGGTCGCTGCGGTCGTAGTAGGGCCTGACTTTCACGTCATGCGGCAGAAGGTCGCGGTTGATCTCCGTGGTCTTCTCTTCCACACGCTTGAGGACATTCTGCGTTTGCTCGCCGGTGAGCATGAGGATGACGCCCTCGACCCGGTCGTCATCGTTCTGAAAGCCGAATTCTCCGAGGCGGGGAGCGTGGCCGATAGTGACCTCGCCGATGTCGCGGATGCGGACCGGCACGCCGTTGTTATTGCCCACGACGATCTCACCGATGTCTTCGGTCTTGGTCACCAGTCCAAGTCCGCGCACATAGAAAAATTGCGAACCCTGCGAGTAAAAGCCGCCGCCCGCGTTGGCGTTGTTCGCGGCCAGGGCATTGAGCACTTGCGGCGTGGGAATGTGGTAGCTGTAAATTTTGGCGGGATCGAGCAGCACCTGATATTGCATCACGGTGCCGCCGAAACCGGAATCGTCGGCTACGCCCGGGACGGACTTGTAGGCGCGCTCGATCACCCAGTCTTCGTAGGTCTTTAGCTCTTGCGGCGTGCGATCCGGGCTCTAGATCACGTAGCGATAGACGAGGTTTGACGGGCTCGACAGCGGCGCCAGACTGCCGGTCACGTTGGGAGGCAGGTTGGCAGTGGAGAGCCGCTCAAACACGACCTGTCGGGCAAAATAGTTGTCCGTGCTGTCCTCGAACGTCATGATCACGTCGGACAAGCCATAGAGGGAGATCGAGCGCATGAATACCATGTGCGGCACGCCATTCATCTGCAGCTCGATGGGCAGCGTAACCAGGCGCTCGACTTCCTCAGCCGCGTGTCCGGGCCACTGGGTAATGACCTCGACCAGCGGAGGCGAAAGGTCCGGGTAAGCATCCACCGGCATCTGCTGAAACGAGAGCGTGCCCGCAACGAACACAAGCAGCGCAAGCATCAGGATCAGGAATCGCTGGCGGAGAGCGAATTGAACGATGTGATGAATCATCCCCGGTCCCGTTTCCCTCAGCGCTGGAGCGAATTTTGAAATTGCAGAAAAAGGCTGCCATCGCCGACCACGAGCTGGTTCGCTTGCAAACCTGTGAGGATTTGTGTTTTTCCGTCCTGGCTCTCGCCGAGCGTGACTGCGCGCCGGGCAAACTGCGCATTACCGGTCTGCAGATAGACGTACGGCATGTTCTGATCGTCGCGCAGCACGGAAGAGTTGGGGACGAACAGCGCGTTGAAAATCATGCCCGCCTGGACCTCCGCGGTCACATACATTTCCTTCTTCAGGCGCTCCCCGGGATTGGAAGCTTCAATGCGCGCCTGGAGCGTACGGGTGTTGGGGTCAAGGGCGGGAGAAATATATTCGATTTTGCCGCGCACGACTCCTGGATACGATTCATTTTCAATCGTCACCGGGTCACCAATGTGCACATAGGCCACATCGTTCTGGTAAATGTTGACCAGGACCCACACCGAACTCATGTCCGACAGGGTGAAACATTGCGTGGCTCCAGGCGCCAATAACTGCCCAGCGGAACACATTCGGTCCACCACCTCTCCAGCCACCGGCGAGTACAGTGGGATTTCCGGCGACGCAGGCTTGGTGAGAATCGTTTCCGGATCCGCTATGCCGAGGATGCGGATGGCGTCGGCGCTGGATTCGAAGTCCGCCTGGGCCTGGGTGCGGTTCGATTCAGCTTGCTCGAGGTCGGCCTGGGAAATGGCGTGGTGGGTATACAGGTCTTGCGCTCGGCGGTAGAACTTGTCCGCGAGCTGGAAGGCATCGCGTGCTTTGAGATAGGCCGAGCGCAGCAGGGAGTAGTCCGGACTGGCGATGTAAAGCAGCGGCTGGCCGGCGCGCACGTGTTCCCCCTGCACCACCAGCACACGGCTGACCGGTCCACCCACCTGCGTGATTACCGGCGTGGTCTTGAAGTCGTTGTATTCGACCGCGCCGGTCAGGCGAAGCATGCGCGCCAGCGGTCCGGGCTCGACGGTCACGATCTGGATATGGGCCATCTGGTCCCGGGACAGCGAGAACATCTCGGCTTTCGACTCGCGACTTTCCGCTGTCGAGAACGAGGTCAGCTTGCCCGCCTGTTCTGCCGATCTTCCGCAGCCGCCCAGTACCACGGTGATTGCGAATGCGGCAGCCCCTGCAGTCAATCGGCGCTGACGCCTCTCGCCGAGGTTCATGGCAGATTCCTCGTTCCCACTGCTTCCTTCAGTTGCTCCAGGGCGGTCATATAAGAGGCCAGTGTTTGGCGATAAGCCAGCTCGACGGACCGGTAACTGCGCTCGGCGTCGAGAAAATCCAATAAGCTCGCGGCGCCGCGTTGATACGCATATTCGCTGATGTCGCGTGAATCCTGCGCCTGCTTGCGATACCCCGAGGTATAGAGCTGCACCACTTCGTCATTGCTCTTCACCGCCTCATAGGCATTGGCAACATCGGAGAGAACCGTGTCACTGGCCGCTTGCTCTTGCTCTTGCGCCTGCCTAAGCGCATAACCAGTGCGCGCGATTTCTCCCTGATTGCGATTGAAAACCGGCAATTCAAAATTCACAAAGATTGAAGCAGTGTTCTCGTCGGAAACATGCGTAAAGTCATAAGTGCCGTTCACGTCCACCTTACCGTTTGCTTTGGCCAGAAGGATTTGGCTTTGGCCTGCCGTTATACCCAGTTCCGCCGCACGATAGTCGGGGCGCTCGCTCAATCCCTTCTTCTGCAAATCTTCGAGGTTGGCCTTGAGCGGCTGATACGCCAGATCGCCAATCACGTCAAAATCGGCTGGTACCGCGTTGTAGCCCAGGAACTCCCGCAGTCCGACAAGCGCTTGTACCTTGGCAAGACGGGCAGATGAGACGTCGATCTGAAACTGCAAAAGCTGCAGCTTGATCTTAAGATAGTCACCTTCACTGAGGGCCCCCGCCTTGAGTTGTGCCTCGCTGATATCAACCGTTTGCTGGAAACTCTTTAGGTCAAGGAGCGCGAACTGAAGCGTGGATTCCGCCAACAATACGCTGACAAATTGCTGGCCCACATTGAAAACTAGGCTTCGTTCGGCGTCGGTGACTTGGGCACGGGTGACGGCCGTTTGATCGCGAGCAGCTTGCAAGCGCCGTTGCCGCTTGTGACCACGTTCGAACAGATACCCAATTCCAATGTCGAACTGCTGGGTCTCGTTCAGGTTCTCCCCAGAAAAATCTTGCGGACTAAAAAATGGGATAAACTGACTATCAGCCCCAAGAGTCGGATTAGGGCGAAGGTTCGCAGTAATCTCCTGGGCCTGATTCTGAAGAATCAAAGTTCGCGTGGCGTTTATGGAATGGTTGTGCGTCAGCGCCAGATCAATGGCCTGATCAAGACTGATTCGCGTGGTATTTTGCGCACTGCCTACCCCCACTAGTAGCAGGAAAAACATTGCGAATACCCGAAAGTGCCGGGAGCGCATAAGGGTTGAGATCAAAGCGCACTGACTGTGGCGCAACAGATCTCGAACGGAGGCTCGAACCTAACGAGCACTTCGCCAAGCTCCGTCGTCCGTATCTTCCTCCTCCCGTGTAAGACTGCGACTCAGGCTCAATGGATTGTATTGTAATTCACCGCATTTGCGGTCTGGCCGGCCGGAGCGGCGGCGGCAAGTCAGGCCACTACGGCGATATTTCCCCAGGTTATCGACCCGGTGACGTATCTGGTGCGAGACCGGGCATAATTGTGGGCCATAAAGGCCGTTCGTCTAGGCAGCTGACTCACCCGAACCGGCTAGTTCGGGCCGGCCAGAATGCTAAATCACGGTCGCTTGAGATCGGCTGACTTGGCTGTGGTCGCTCGTGCTTTCACCCGCCCGGCACGAATCGCCTTCAGCAAGGTCGTATGGTCGCGCTCGGCTTGGTCGGCATAGGAGGCCGCAAATTTCGCGAGGGCCAAATCAAACGCGTCATTGGTCCCAAGATATCCGCCAATCACTGCTGCATCCCCTGTCCGCGCGTGAGCGCGCGCCAGCGTCCAGCCGCAGATCTCAACATACTCGAGCCAGTCGCATTTCGACATATTTTCCAGATCAATCTTCATCTTCATGTCACGGAGCTGGCGGAAATAATAGTCGCGGCCGTTCCCGTCGCTCGTCCAACCAAGGAAAACGTCACTCGCCGATTGCAGCATGCGCTGCCCTGTCACCACGCGCTCGCCGTGATTGGCATACCGGCCCTTGCCCGCGTACGGCTCGAGCACCGAAGGGAGCGCTTCTTTGAATTGCAGCAGCATCGGGTCGTGCTCACTGGCCATCAGCAAGGCCACGGCGCAGCGCGTTCCCACGCTGCCCACTCCCACCACCTTTCGCGCAACATCCACGATGCGGTATCGGTCCAAAATCAAGCGGCGGTCTCCCGGTAGCGTCTCCCGGTAGCGGTGGAACATCTCAGTCACGCGCTTCCGTATCAACTCGATCGAGCGCGGATGGTACACCAGTGGCGGATGATCCACAATCCGCGTCCGTCCGTTTACCACGTCGGCAATTTTCGGAAATATGTGCTCCGCTGTCTGCAGCCGCGCTTCCTTCTCCACTCGCTGCCAGCGTTTTCTCGCCGCCGCCGTCTTCGCTTCTTCGATGAACACCTCGGCGTCCATATGCGAATACCAGACCTCGAGCGCGCGCATTTGAGCGTACTCGCGCATATGCTGACGATACGATCCCGCCATGGTAAGCACGGCGTCGCCGCAACGCCCGCCGCCCATGCCGAGTTCCCGAGACGCGAGGACAACACTCGCGGCCAGGCGCTTGATGTCCCATTCCCACGGCGCCGGAAGGGTTTCATCGAAATCGTTAATGTCGAACAGCAGCCGCCGCTCCGGGCTCGCAAAGCCACCGAAATTCGCTGCATGGCAATCGCCGCACGCCTGCACGTGAATTCCCGTCGCGGGAGTCTTCGACAAATCCCACGCCATCACTGCAGCCGAACCCCGGAAAAACGCAAAAGGCGATTGCCGCATTCGGCCGTAGCGGAGCGGTAGGAGCTCGGGGACACGGCCTCGGTCGGAATGCTGCAGGACCTTGATGACATCGGGGCGGCCGGAGGGAGCGGCCCACTCGGCATGAGAAGTCCGGGAAACTCTTTCTCGCAGAGCTTTTCCCTGGCTCATGCGCGCTTCAATACTCGGCCCCAGCAAGCTCGATCCTTGGCCTCGAATGTCCGGAACCTCTCTTCGTTGGATGCTCATCGGCTAATCCATATCGGCAGCGTAATAGGGACGATCTATTCTTCGTCGCTATAATACCTATCACGGCGCGACCTCATGAATAAGATTCTCTACTGGACATTTGGTCGAGCGCAATCGAAAATCCATAGTTGTAGTGGGCTTTAACCCGTTGCCCATCATGGCTGACGACGAGCCACCAGCGGATGAGTCGCAGAACCGGACAAGCGCCGTTGTTGGCCAGGAACGGCGTTCGAGGACAGGTCGCGAGCGTCAAGTTCCGCTGGCGCACCTGCTCCCTATCCGGATTTCTGGTCCGGAAAAATTTCCGGTAGCTTGTAACACGACCGGAATCCGATCAGCACTTCCCGTCGTCAGTGCCATCGCCTGTTTGATCGATTGCCTAACCAAGCCAAAATCGCGAAACGGTGCTCTGCCGCTCAATGGACACCCGTGTTTCTCGGGCGCGAGCCTAGGCTAATATCGGTCAGCTTTGGCATGCCCGAGGCCTGCGCTGGGAAAACCAACTATGTTCTTCCCACGAGGCGCTGAAGAAGGTTATGCCGCGGCTCGGGAAGATTATCCGCAATATGTTATTAGTCACTCTAACTCTTTGAGGACGCCATGCGTTTGCTCCGCCTTTGTCGACTCGCTCTTTCTCTCTCCGCCCTGTTGTGCGCAGCCGCGTCCACGCAGACTTCTGTCTTTACCTCGCCTCTACCCACCGGCGTCCGCCTCGATCCCGTTGGCGATGTTGTCGAGCTCGGGAGCCTGCCGCTGAACGTTGTGGTCGCGCCCGGCGGTGGCGACGCCGTTGTCGTGCTCAGCGGCTGGCGCGAGCAAGGCATCCAAGTCGTCGACCTGAAGACGCGGCAGGTCAAGCAGACGCTGCTACAGGATGGCGCATTTTACGGTGCTGGCTTCTCGCCCGACGGCCACATGCTATACGTCTCCGGCGGCAACACCGATAAGCTCTTCATTTACGCATGGAAAGATGGGACAGCGACGCTCGCAAATAAATTCGAACTGGCCCGGGCGAAGACGGCTGACGGCACGGGCACGAGCTATCCGGGAGGGCTCGCGGTCGCGCCGAACGGCAAGTTCGTTTACGTGGCAGAGAATGTCGGCGATCGCCTTGCGGTCGTAAACACCGCGACTGGCGAGATTGTGCAGCGCTTCCCCACTGATCACTATCCCTACGGCGTCATGCTCAGCGCCAATGGCCATCTTTTCGTCTCCGCCTGGGGCGGCACGACCATCTCCGACTTTCGTGTTCTGGCTGACGGTACGCTCGCCTATCTCGGGCGCATCGAAGTTGGCCGCCACCCCTCGGCATTGGGGGTAAACGGCTCGCTGCTTTACGTCGCCCTTGCCGGCAGTGATCGCGTCGCGATCGTCGACACCCACTCCCGCAGAGTGACCGGTTATCTTCACGACTCCGCGCCCGGCGCCCCGCCCGAAGGCAGCACGCCCAACGCCCTCGCGATCAGCGCCGATCGCACCCGCTTACTCATCGCGGAAGGCGATAACAACGCCGTTGCCGTTTTCGATCTCGCCACGGGCAAGCTGCGCGGACGCATCCCGACCGACTGGTATCCGACCGCCGCCGCAGAAGTCGGCGCGCAACTTCTGATCCTCTCGGGCAAAGGCCACGGCACACACGCCAACCCCGATGGCCCCGTGCCGCTCACGAAATGGCCAGATGAGAAGCCACTGGCCTACACGCTGGGACAGTTAAATGGCAGCTTGCGGTTGTTGCCGTCAACCATGAACGCGCCACAACTGACAGCCTTCACCCGGCGCGTCGCCGCCGCCAATAATTGGCAGCCGAGCCCTGCGGCGCGACGTTATCCGCCGTTCAAGCACGTGGTATACATCATCAAAGAGAATCGCACCTACGATCAGGTGCTCGGCGACATGAAGGAGGGCGACGGTGACGGCAGCCTCGTCTACTTCCCCGACATCACCGTTACCCCGAACCATCACGCGCTGGCGCGGCGCTTCGGACTCTTCGACCGCTTCTTCGTTAACGCCGAGGTCAGCTCGCAAGGGCACATCTGGTCCACCGCCGCGTACGTGACCGACTACGGCGAGAAGATCATCCCCTCCGGCTACGCGGGCAAACGCGGCGACGTCGACGGCGAAGATAGCGGCGAGCCAGAGCGTGGCTTCCTGTGGACGCTAGCGACCCGCTCCGGCGTCACCTTCCGCGACTACGGAGAAATGGTCAAAGGGAACCCTGGCTGGCCGGTCACGCAACGCGACCTCGGAGCTGACGTGAATCCCGATTACATTCCCTTCGATCTGGTCACGCCCGATCAGAAGCGCGCCGACGTGTGGATCGCCGAGCTGCAGCGCTACGTTCGCGAGGGCAACATGCCACAGCTCGAGCTGATGTGGTTGCCGATGGATCACCTTGCCGCCGGGCGTCCGGGCAAATGCACGCCATACGCCTGCATGGCCGACAACGATCTCGCCCTCGGCCGCATTGTGCAGGCGCTCTCGCACAGCCCGTATTGGAAGGACACGGTGATCTTCGTCGTCGAAGATGACGCACAGGCTGGGCCCGATCACGTCGATTCACACCGCGCGCCCTTCTACGCGATCTCGGCCTACAACCGGCCTGGCACGGTGCATCGCTTTATGAATACGACCGATGTGGTCGCCGCGATCGAAGACATTCTGGGTATGGGCCGGCTCTCGAAGTTCGATTACTTCAGCCGTTCGCTGGCCGACATCTTCGCCGCGACGCTCGACCTCACGCCCTTCGACCCAATTACGCCCAAGCAGGATCTGAATGAGAAGAATCCGCAGAACACCGCGGCTGCGCGCATGTCAGAAGGGTTAGACCTCAGCGCTCCCGATCGGGTGGACGATCAGGTGTACAACCGCATCCTGTGGCAGATGTTGAGGGGTGACGTGCCGCCGCCGGTCGTGCGCAATCGCGCGCCGCTGCACGCGCTGGAAGCGAGCCGGTGATGAGCCTTGCATTGGCCACTGGTGCGGCAACTGATATTCATTGGATTATTGGGACGGTTTGGGGCTGTCGAAGGCGAGAATTACCTGCGTTTGGCGCCGCGCGATTCACAAACCGTCTTCACAACCACGCCCGTCCCCGCAGTCTTCGGCGATCCGCTCGTGATCCAGAAACCGCGTTTCGGGAAATGTCGCGAGCGTCTTGAGCGAATGCATCTTTGCCAGATCGCGACTTCTGGCCCGGAATTGCTAGTTGGATGTAATCGGGTACGAGCGGAATACTGGAGTGTCTGCGGTCTCTAGATCTAGAGCGGAGGGTGGAGCGAGCCGGGCAAGCGATGGATGTGCATGCAAGAATAGAATCTGGGTAAGCTCTAGGGCCGAACCAATAACCGTGATTCCGGGCTCTCTCTTTCCCGGCAGGTGGGTGCACCGCAACTCGAGTCTCAACCAGTTCACAACTTTTTACGTATTTTTACGGCCAATTCACACATGTCCGGTATCGATCAAGTATGTTCCCTGCTGGGATGACCCACGCAACTGCCCAGATCAGGATTTGACCATGAAACCGAAATGGCGCTGGAACGAGCGGACCCGACTGATATTGACTCTCGAACTCGCCGTAGTTCTGCCTGCCGCGGCTCTGGTGATTCTGAGCGCCTGGCACTTGATGCACATCCGGCGTGACCGGGCGGTGGAAGCCGCCATCCAGCGCGACTTCAACCAGGTTCTGGCCATTTCCGAAAAGGAGATCGACCAGAGGGCGTACGAAAAGTTGGACGATGTTCGAACCGGGTTCCCAGCCCCGGGTACGATATGCCCGGAAACCCTCGACCGACTTCTTGCCGCGCATCCCTATGTAGCCCACCTGTTCACCTATGACCCCGATCAGGGCATGGTGTTTCGGTCTCAGCCTTACCGGCTGAAGAATGACCAGGCGTTTCGCGAGGAGGCCGATGATCTCTCCAAAATGGACGAAGGATGGTTGAGGATGGAATTCAAGGACCTCGCCGAGAGGATGACGAAGATGGAGAAGAAAGGAATGCCGTATTACGTCTTCCCCAATTGGGTGTCGCGAGGTGAGAAACGCCTATACCAGCCCGTCGCCTTGTTTGTCCAGACGGATGAGGCCACTGGCAAAAGGGCGATCGGGGGAATCGCGTTCGATGCCGAATACGTGCACGATCAATTCTTTCCCGGGATGCTGGAAACCGTGATGAGCCGCACCCTCAACGAGGGGCAGAGCGATAAGAACCAATGTGCGATCATGGTGCACCCCAAGGGTGAACCGGCCGTCTTGGCGGCGTCCGCCGGTTGGGATGGCGGCGTACCTGAGGTGGAACGCAACATGGAAGCCGTATTTCCTGGGCTGACCCTGGCGATTAAGCTGCGTGGAACCACACTGGAAGCCATCGGTCAGCACTTCGTGCGCACCAGCTTCCTCGCTCTGGGGGGGCTGTCTCTGTTACTGGCCGGCGGAATCGCGCTCACTTATCGCAACGTGAGCCGAGAAATGGCGGTGGCCCGGCTGAAGTCCGATTTTGTTTCGAACGTCTCCCACGAGCTGCGCACGCCGCTCTCTCTGATCCGGCTTTACGCCGAGACTCTGGAAATGGGCCGGCTCAATTCGCGGGAAAAATATCAGGAGTACTACTGCATCATTCGCAAAGAAAGTGAGCGACTTAGCGCGCTAATCAACAACATCCTGGACTTCTCCCGGATTGAAGCGGGCCGCAAGGAGTACGACTTCCGTGAGACCGATCTGCGCGAACTGGTACGCAACACGCTCGATTCCTATCGCTACCAGATCGAGCAGCATGGTTTTGCTTATGAAGAAAGGATCGACGAGGTGCCTCCCCTGCGCGTGGATCGCGAAGCCATGGCCCGCTCCCTATTGAACCTTGTTAACAATGCTCTCAAATATTCACAGGACCGGAAATACATCGGCGTCCATCTCTATCGTGAAAACGGATCAGTGAAGCTGGAGGTGATCGATCACGGGATCGGCATCCCTCATCAGGAGCAGCACAAGATTTTCGAGAAGTTCTATCGTGTGGGCGATCCGCTGGTTCACAACACCAAGGGCAGCGGACTGGGCCTCTCCCTGGTGCGTCACATCGTGCAGGCCCACGGCGGCGAGGTCCTGGTCGACAGCGCGCCCGGCGAGGGCAGCAAGTTCACCATTGCGCTGCCCGTCAAGACGGGAGTGAACGGACACGACCTGAATGCGGCGTGATCTCCGACGGAGAAACTGGCAATGACATCCATCAATTCAGCAATCGAGTTACAGGCCAAAGCGAAAAGAAGCCGTGGGGATCATGAGATGGCCAGAATCCTGATCGTCGAAGACGAACCCAACATGGTCGCGGGTTTGCGCGACAACTTCGAGTATGAAGGATATGACGTAATTACCGCCCCCGACGGCGTCGCGGGCCTGGAACGCGCTCTCAACGAAGCCCCCGACCTCGTGATCCTGGATGTCATGATGCCCCGCATGAGCGGGCTGGAAGTCTGCAAACAGCTCAAGTCCAAGCGGCCTTCAGTCCCAATCATCATGCTCACTGCCCGCGGCCAGGAGGTGGACAAAGTCGTCGGGCTCGAGTTGGGTGCGGATGATTACGTCACCAAGCCGTTCTCTATTCGTGAGCTGCTGGCTCGCGTAAAGGCCGTCCTCCGCCGTGCGCGTACCGTTCCCAAAGAGCAGGAGAGCTACTCGTTCGGTGATGTCGAGGTGAATCTGCGCAGTTGCCGGGTGTCGCGTAATGGCAAGGCGATGGATTTCTCCTCGAAGGAGTTCGAATTACTGAAGTACTTCCTCTGCCATCCCGGAGAGACCCTGAGCCGCGATCGCTTGCTCGAGGAAGTCTGGGGCTATGAGAGCTTCCCCACCACGCGCACAGTGGATGCGCACATTGTCCGCCTGCGGCAAAAGATCGAGGCCAAGCCGGAAGCGCCTCGCTTCATCCTCACGGTACACGGTACTGGTTATAAATTCGTCGGCTGATCGCGGTACTTGCGGGAGATTAAGCTTGGAGAACGCTCTACAAATTCGGCGTGGACACCAGGAGAAAACCCGGACCCATCGGGCGGAGGTCTCGAGGCATTCAGAAATGCGCCTCAGCTCCGTAGGGGCTGCCGCTCGGGAGCGTGTACTCGAGGACGAGCTTGTGACTTTGCTCCGTGAACACGACGACCTACGACGCTCAATGTACGAAGCCGCCCAAGTGCAAAGAAAACTCTGCGGCCCGCGCCTGATTCGCCGTCAGCCCTTCGAGATCGCCAGCGAGCTCTTCCCGGTACGTCATCTGTCCGGCGATTTCATTAGCGTGTTTGAACTCGGTACGGATCTGGCATTCGCCATCGGCGATATCGCCGGCAAAGGCCTCTCCGCCGGGATGTGGTTCACCCATGTTGTGGGCATGATTCGGCAGCAGATTGAAACCCTGGGCGATCCTGCGGCTGCTTTGTTTGCCATCAATCGAAATTTGCTACACACCCGTTTGGAAATGCCCCTCACGACGGTACTGCTGGGCCGGCTCAGCCCACAGACTGGTGAGGTTACGTACTGCAGCGCGGGACATCCGCCTGCGCTGGTTTTTCGCAATGACGGGCCTGTGGAGAGCCTGAGAGAGGGCGGGTCGGTACTGGGAGTGTTGGCCGGCGCGTGTTTCGCTAACGGGCGTACGACATTACGGCCGGGTGACACATTACTGGCCTATTCCGATGGCATCACGGAGTGCCGGAACGAGAATGGTGCCGAGTTCGGTGCTGAGCGTGTGGCAACCGCCGGACAAATCTCCCGAGGTTCCGGTGCAGGCGACACTTTGTTTTCCGTGCTGGGCGCGGCCGAGGTTTTCGCTGGCAGCCAATCACGGGAGGACGACATAGCATTGCTGGTGGTCCGCCGGGGAAATGAGTGATCAAGACTTGTGCGGACAGAATGATGATCGTGTGGGATAAGGACAAAACTCGCATCGCTCCGTCTGGATGTTCCGTCTCCAGGCCGAAGGTTAGCCTGGCTCGCCCAGTCGGCATCGACGATACTTTGCTTATCCGCGAAGCCCAGCAGGGCAATTCTGTTGCCTTCGAAGAACTGGTCCGGCAGTACGACTGCGCCGTGCTGCGACTCGCCGTCCATCTGACCGGCTCGCAGGAAGATGGTCAGGACATTTATCAGGAAGCGCTTGTCCGAGCGTACATAAACTTGCCCCGCTTTCGCTTCGAGTGCTCTTTCTACACCTGGATCTACCGCATCGTAACGAAAGTCTGTCTCGATCATCTGCGTGATCCTCTGCGAAAGAAGAATTCGCGTCGCCAAGATGTGACCACCGCCGTTTCTCCGGACAGTAAGGAGGAAGACGTGTTGCACGGCATGCCCAACCACGGCCCAGGCGTCAGCCCCGAGGGCAGTCTGGGTGGCCGGGAATTGCGCCTATGCACCCTTCGCGCTCTGCGAAGACTCTCGCCGCGGGAGCGCATGGTCTTCGAGTTGAAGCATTACCATGGCCTCAAGCTGCGGACGGTGGCCGACATCCTGAATACGACTGAGGACACAATCAAGAACACCTTTCTTCGCGCGACCCACAAATTGCGCACCCGGCTCGCCGTCTGAATTCCGTCAAAACTCACCGACCAGACTTTCGGATCCCCGGGACGTTAATCTCCGGCGGTACTGGCGCACAACCTTGACAGTCAACGAATCATGGATGTCAAGTACAACGGAATCACCCTTCCCGATGCGCAAGTCCGAAGTAATTCGATAACTTCCGTATTGCCCGTTAGAACGAAGCCGCTGGCGCGGCGGACGCTGCCGCGTGGGTGAGGTCGGCAGCCGTGGTTCTTAGCCTCAGATAAATTGAGGGTCATAAGGAGGCCATCCCTATGACCCATCTACGAAAAATCA
>Ga0116129_1001172_pt1 | contig 14903 bp, 17 predicted proteins | sample June2015DPH_17_2_FD_89732 | JGI IMG/M metagenome (GOLD analysis project Ga0116129, IMG submission 89732) | Peatland microbial communities from SPRUCE experiment site at the Marcell Experimental Forest, Minnesota, USA - June2015DPH_17_10 | ecosystem: Environmental > Terrestrial > Soil > Wetlands...
GAGCCGGGAAGACGTTTCGAAGCGGGACTGATGGTTCGCCGCAATAGCTCAGTTGGTAGAGCACGTCATTCGTAATGACGGGGTCACAGGTTCGAGTCCTGTTTGCGGCACCACATCCGGCTTACACCGGTCTAAAAGGCAACCATTGCCGTTGGTCGAAAAAAGAGCCGCCGATTCCCAGGCGGCTCCTTCGCGTCTATCTGTATTCCGTGACCTTATCGATCGGCGCGCCATGATCGGGCACCGCCGGTGGCGATTTTCTCGCCGGCTTTCGGCAGAGCGGTTGTCCCGTGCGACATGTCGGCGTAAAGGCGATGGCCTCACCATAAACAAGAAAACGACAAGGCGTTATCAATGAGCGGATTCAAGGAACCTAGCTTCGCGGACCGGCAGAAGGCGGCGCAGGAAGCCAGGAAGAACATCCTGAACAAGTTTCGCAGCCAGCCCGGACCTGACGATCCCGCGGTCAAGGCGCGGCAGGCGGAGCGCGAAGCGCGGGCCGCCGAGCGTGCCAAGGCCAACCTGGCGCGCGAGGCCGCCAAGGCCGAGCAGAAGCGTCTCGAGGAAGAGGCGGCCGCCGCGGCCGCGGCCGAGCTCCTGCGTGCAAAAGAAGAGGCCGCCGCACGGCAAGTAGCGCTCGAAGCCGAGCAGAAAGCTGCACGCGACGCGCGCTACGCCGCGCGGAAAAAGAAGAAACGATAGCCCAGAGGCGATAGCTGTCAGCGATGCTGCACTCAAGCGCGATGAAATTTGGTTGGATCGTCATCGCGCTTTAGCTCTTTGATTGAGCATGATCTCCGCGCAAACGCCCTCGGCGTTTGTCGCGACGGAAAACCGCTACACACTTTTCCGGATCATGCTTTAGTAGGCGGAGCCGTTCTGGGCTTTGCAAGCAACGATGAATTGCAGCGGGTCAAGGGATCGCTGTGTGAGTCCCAAATGCGTCGGAATAAAACATCGACTCGATTGTTCCGCGTTTTCGTGCTTTGGGCGTGGTGCGCCGGCATCATGCCGGTATCGGCCAATCCCGCCGATCTCCTGCTGGTCAATGGCAAGATCGCCACCCTCGATGACGCCTCATCGGTGACTGAGGCGCTTGCGATCGAGGCCGGCCATATTACTGCTGCCGGCAGCACGGACGAACTTCGCAAGCTCGCCGGTCCCGCCACCAAGATCATCGATCTCGGCGGGCGCACGGTGATCCCCGGCCTGATCGATTCCCACATTCACGCCATTCGCGCCGGCTTTCGCTTTGCGACCGAAGTGAACTGGGAGGGCGCGGCTGATATCGCAGAGGCGCTGGAGCGTCTTCGATCCGCCGCTCGCGAAAAGCCGGACGAGAAGCAGGATTCCTGGCTGATCGTTGCCGGCGGGTGGACGCCGCGCCAGTTTGCCGAAAACCGGCGCCCCACCGAGGCGGAGATTGCGACCGCGACATCCGGCCATCCCGCCTATATCCAGCTCTTTTATGGCTACGCGCTGATCAACGCCGAGGGCCGCGACAGGTTGAACCTGAAGTCCGAGGGCGATCTGCCCGATGGAGCGAAGTTCGAGCGCGACCGTGAAGACAAGGTTACGGGGTGGATCGTCGGCAAGGGCCCTGCGATCATTGCGCTGTATTCACTCCTGCCAAAGCCGCCAATGCAGGAGGCGATCGACGGCACGCGAAACTTCCTGCGCGAATTGAGCAGCTTTGGACTGACCGGCGTGATTGATCCCGGCGGTCACAATCTGGCGCCGGAAGATTACGCGGCGCTGTTCCATCTGTGGCGCAATCACGAGCTGCCGCTGCGCGTGGTCTACAGCATTTTCGCGCCGCATCCGGGAAGGGAGCTGGAAGATTTTCAGGCCACGACGCAATTCCTGCCGATGGGCACCGGCGATGATTGGTTGCGCTTCAACGGCATCGGCGAATGCGTCACCTGGGGCATGTACAACAATGAATCGCCCAGCGAGGCCGACAAGGAGGCGTTCTACCGCGTGGCACGCTGGGCCGCCGATCAAGGCATGACGCTGACGGTGCATTGGAACAACGATCGTTCCGCCCACCATTTGCTCGATGTTTTCGAACGCGTGAACCGCGAGGTGCCGCTCGCGTCGTTGCGCTGGTCGATCGCGCATCTGCACGATGCTTCCGATGCATCATTGCAACGCATGAAGGCGATTGGTGTCGGCTGGCTGATGCAGGACGGGCTCTATTTCGCCGCACCCTCCTACATCGCAGAACGCGGACAGGCCCAAATGCAGCGATCGCCGCCGATCGTCTCGGCGCGCCGGCTTGGCATTCCCGTCGGCGGCGGCACCGACGCCAACCGCGTGATGGTCGAGAATCCCTTCGTGTCGCTGCGCTGGATGCTCGATGGCCTGACCGTTGACGGGATTGAAACCCGGGCGGCCGGCGAAATACCGAGCCGCGAGGAGGCGCTTCGTATCTACACGGAAGGAAGCGCCTGGTTTGCACATGATGAAAATCGCAGGGGCCGACTCGTGCCGGGAATGCTCGCCGATCTCGCCGTGTTGAGCGACGACTATTTTACGGTGCCGGTTTCTCATATTGCGAAAATCAAATCACTGCTGACGATGGTCGACGGTCAAATCGTCTATGCGGCCGGGCCATTTTCCGATCTCGACGCGGCGCACCGTTGACGTCGGTGTTTCCCGCGCGAAACGAACGCGTTGCTTTGCGAAAATTGAATTAGACTAAAAATAAATGCTGCAACGTTCCATATCGAGATCATCGCGTCTAAGGTCGCGGACCTTGAAGAGACCTCGGCATCGGAGGTCCTTAAAAAGTTCGCGGCGTGCCACTTTTCCCGGCCGCTGCGAATAGGCGGGGGAAAATGGCGACGTTTCTGGTTATCCTGCACGGCCTCTTGGCCGTTGCGCTGCTCGGCAGCATCACGCATCAGGCGGTGGCGGTCGTCTGGCCTTCACGAAGCAAAATCGGATTCGCCAACGCCTACCGTGCGGTCTCGAGCAGGGTCTACGTCAACGCCAATATTGTTCTGTTTATTGCCGTCGCCACTATCGGCGGCGTTGTCTACCCGACCTACCGCGTCTGGATAAGGACCTATCTCGAAAACGCGCGCCTGTTTTCGGCCGTGGGTTCGTTCGAGGTCAAGGAGCAGTTCATTTCAATCGGTCTCGGCTTGCTGCCGCTCTATTGGCTGGTGTGGCGCCGCGCTGAACCCGCCGGGCAGTCCGCCCGCACGGCGGTGACTCTGATGCTTTGCTTCATCGTCTGGTTCAGCTTCATCGTCGGCCACATCCTCAACAACATCCGGGGTCTGTTCGGGCTATGAATAACAATCAAATCGAAAAGCTCGTGCCGGTTTTCTCCGCGGCGTTTGCCTTCATCTACATCGTTTCAGTGGAATTGAACTGGGCGCTGTTCACCTATCATCCAAAAATCGGACAATGGGGCTGGCTCGTTGAACCCTCGAGAGATGGTCCGCCAATGTACTGGTATGGCTGGCTTGTGACCTCGACGCTTGGTGCGTCCGCGGTGAGCGTGATAACCTGGCCACTGTTGAAAAACAGGCCGACGCAATATTGGCTCGGGTGGACGGTTCCGCTCCTGGTCATGATCAGCGTCTTCTACTTTTTCCGCGATTTCTTTCTCCGTTGAAATCCGAAAAAGAAGCGAGAGCCCATCGCAAGGTAAAAAAGTGACGAGAAAACCGCGACGCTGCCTTGGTGTTCCATTCTTTATCGCGTTACGTGCCGGCGCCGCTGTTCTTGCAGCGGGCTTGTTTTCATCTCAATCGTCTTATGCGGGAGAACTCGATTCCGAGCGAGATGAAGATGCCGGTCTGGCATTCGTCGGTTCAGCCAGGGAGGTTGGAACGCTGAAGCCCATTCCTGGCGTCCAGATCAAGGCCGAGATCGGCAGCCGAAGGATCCTGGTTCGCACCAATAGTGAAGGCGTCTACAAGCTGATTCCGTATTTCGGCAGCGACGTCACAGCCGACAACGTCACGATTTCCTGTGCGAAAGACGGTTACGAAACGATCGATGTCTCCCGGCGACGGCTGTCGTCGAATTCGACCAATGAGCTGATCGTGGCGGAGTGCCTGCTGGCGTCCAAGCCCTGATCTGGTGCCATCTTTTCTATTTAAAGTTTCTGGGTGCCGTTGTTGCTTGTGGTGCAGGAATTTCGAATGGGCGGCGCTAGCGGAAATATTCGGCTGGAACTGTGAGGTCCTTCACAGTGGAATTCTTCCGTCGCTCCTAACGTGGCGGTTCAGAAGTCCGCATCGTTTGCGCCCCAGGTTCGTTATGTGGATTTCTGAATCAAGGCCACACTAGATCAATAAGTTAGCTAGTGCCCTTCCGATTCCGAAGTTCGAAACGTGGCTCCGCAAAATGCGACGAACTTCGGAATCGGGGCACTAGAAGATGGTGCAAACCTCTTTTGCGGGAGGCGTCCGTGTCCCCATTAGCAGATCATGTTCCGGTAGATCAGGATTCCCTGCAGAACTTCTGGCAAGGCTCCTGGCCATCCATCGTCCGAATTATCGTTCTGGAAATTTTGCTGCTGCTCGCGCTGGCAGGCGCGTTTGTCTACTATCTGAACTGGTCGTCGGAAGCCGCCCTGTCCGAATTCATGGCCACCGGCAACCCGCCGCTTCAAGCGGCCAAGGACCACCCGTCCTGCCGCCGCAGCGCCTGACGCAACTCACGTCAGGCTTTCCGCGTCAGGCTTTTCGATCGTGGTTGCTTACTGCGACACCGTCTGGACGATGGTGCTTGCCGGACGCGCGCCTGCCGCCGGCAGCTTGAGGTCCTTGATCAGCGCCTCGTCATATTCGGCCAAGGTCTGCATCGGAGCCTTGGGCTTCATGAATACGACCTTGTAGCCGCCGGCCTTCAGGCGGCGCAGCAATTCGGGCATCGCTTCGGCAGTGTGCTTCTGGAAGTCGTGCATCAGGATGATGCCCTTGCCCTGCTTGTCGAGCTTGGTCATCACGGTCGTGATGATCTGCTCGGCGTTCTTCGCACGGAAGTCGAAGGAATCGAGGTCGCACGAAAACATCGCGATGTTGCGCGTGCCGAGATAGGCCACCGCGGCCGGATTATGCTGCAACTCCGGGAAGCGGAAGAATGGCGCGGGCGCGGCGCCAAGCGCGAACTTCACCGCGCTGTTGCCCTTTTCGATCTCGTCCTTGACGAGTTGCTCGGTCAGCTTCTTCGAATTCAGATTGGCGTGCGACCAGGTATGCGTGCCGACGGTGTGGCCGGCAGCTAGCACCTGTTTGAGAATCTCGGGATGATAGGTGGCGTGCTTGCCGATCGAGAAGAACACCGCCTTGGTGCACTCGTCGGCGAGCGCCTTGAGCACGGCAGGCGTGTTGCCGGGCCACGGACCGTCATCGAAGGTCAGCACGACTTCCTTGTCGGCCAGAAAATCGATCTGTTTGAAATGCTCAAAGCCGAAGCCAGGCCCGCCTGTGGTGTCGATTTCGACGACGCGGGAGACGCCGAGCGCATCGGGATTGGCGCAGGCCTGCTTCAGTTGCGGGAGAGCAGCGGGCGGCGCTTTTTCCGTAATGCTGCCGGTCACCTCGATCGGATCGCGATTGGCTGCGGGCTTCGCGGGAGCAGAAGCGGTAGCGGCTTGCGCGGCGGCGACCGCTTGAGCCGCAGCAGGGTGCCGGCCTGCCGGTGACGTCCAGAACCAACCGCCGACGGCGATCAACGCGGCTGCCACCACACTCATCAGCATCAGGCTCAATGCATTACGCATGGTTACTCTTTCGTAAATACTAGAACTAAAATCCGCCCCACCCTCTTTATCGGAAAGAGTTGTTAACGCTCCCCCAACGTCGGGCGTTTCCCGATGTCGCAGGGGGGCGCACGTCGCCACCAAGTCGCCGCACGATGATGGATCGCGATATGTCTCGGAAGCCGAGCATGGTCGCCGAAAAACAAGCGCTGGCGCTGCGCGCATTGACAGCGCTGCCTGAGCGGACTTTCATCCCGGCATTGCGGAGATGAAGGCGATGTTCCGAATTTCCTTTGTGTTTTTATCCGCGCTTTTGGCGGCACAGGTGCTTGCGATAACAGACGCCTCAAGCCAGCAAGGCCACGATGCCTGCGCACGTGACGTATCGCGCTTCTGCCGGGCTCGCATGAACGACGGCGATTCAGTCGTCCTGGAGTGCCTGAAGCAGCACCGCGCCCGGCTCAGCAGGACCTGTGACAAGATCCTGACCGACAACGGCCAGTAAACAGTGATGCCCGTCTGGGTCCGTTCCTGTCCAGTGCGGGATAGCCCCGGTTTTGCCGGCAATTTTTGAGGTCGTCACAATGTTCCGAGGTCCGGCTAGCTGGCTGGCGCCTTCATGGCGCCTGGATTTTGAAGCTGATATGGTTGGATCCGCGAGATGAGGTTTCCCCCATCTGCGATGGCTGCAAGGACGACCTCCATGAGCATTGCCGAAGCCTGGGATATCCCGGCCACGCGCCGGCGACTGGTTCCTCCGAGCCCGCCGAGGGCTCCTGAGAGCATGACGGCGCTCCAGCGGCTGGGGAAGATGCGCGAAAGCGCGATCGGAACCTGGGGTCAGCGCGCCTATGAGGAAGACATCGTTCGCGGCCGCTTCTTTCTGCATTCGAGCTTCATCCTCAATACGCCGGATGCGATCCGCCATGTGCTGGTCGACAATTATGAGAACTATTCCCGCACCCCCGCCGGTTTCCGCGTGCTGCGCCCGATGCTGGGCGAAGGCCTCCTGATCGCCGAGGGCCGGGCCTGGAAGCATCAGCGCCGCACGCTGGCGCCAGCCTTCACGCCACGCGCAGTCTCGACCCTCACGCCGCATATGGTGGCGGTGACCGATGAGACGGTCGCGAGCTTGCGGCGTATCAGCAATGCTCCCGTCGATCTGCGCGAGACGATGCAGCGCATGACGCTTGAGATTGCCGGCCGCACGATGTTTTCGTTCGGAATGGAACGCCACGGCGCGACCTTGCGCAACTTCGTGATGGAGTATGGCGACAAGCTGGCGCGGCCGCATTTTCTCGACCTGGTATTGCCGTTGAATTGGCCTGCCCCGCGGGATTTTTCGCGGGCGCGCTTCCGCAAGCGGTGGACCCGCTTTGTCGGCCAACTGATGGCGGAGCGCCGCGCCGCCGGAAAGCTGCAAGGCGCACCGGCGCGCGATCTGTTCGACCTGATGGATACCGCGCGCGACCCGGAGACCAATGAGGCCTTCAGCGACGCGCAGCTCGGCGATCAGGTCGCGACCATGATCCTCGCTGGCCACGAGACCACCGCCACGGCGCTGTTCTGGTCGCTGTATTTGCTGGCGCTCGATCCGGTCGCGCAGGAGCAATTGGCGACCGAGGCGCGGCAGGTACAGGCCGATGGCGAAGCTGATCTCGAGCGATTGAAGTTCACCCGCGCCGTGGTCGATGAAACCATGCGGCTTTATCCGCCCGCATTTCTGATCGCGCGCGCGGCACTGGGCGCGGACGAGGTCGCGGGCATGCCGGTCGCTAAAGGTGACGTGATCCTGATCGCGCCATGGCTATTGCACCGCCATGAAAAACTCTGGCGCGATCCGAACGCATTCGTGCCCGAACGCTTCTTAGCCCCGGCGCCGCCGCCCGACCGCTTCGCCTATCTGCCGTTCGGCGTCGGCCCGCGGGTGTGCATCGGCGCGCATTTCGCGCTGGTGGAAGCGACGTTGGCGTTGGCCCGGATCGTCGCGGCGTTCCGCGTCACGCTGCTGGACAAGGAGCCGGTCATGCCGATGGGCGTGGTCACGACCCAGCCCGACCGCTCGCCGATGTTCCAGATCACGCCGCGCTGAGGGCAACGCGCTGAAATTTCTACATGGGTCCGAAGCCATGAGCGAATTGAAGGCCCAGTTTGCAACGCTGAAGAACATCGCCGATCCGTCCGTTGCGGACGCGGTCGCGCATCTCATCGAGAACGGCGGGGATCACGAACTCAACCGCGTCAACGTTCTGGAGTTTGCCAGGGCAAACGGCCTCGATGAGGAGCATGCGATCTCGGGATTCCTGCATGCCTCGCGGTTAGGTCTTTTCGATCTGACCTGGAACGTGCTTTGCCCCGGTTGCAGCGGCGTGCTCGACGCCCATGAGACGCTGAAGTCGCTGCGCAGCGAAGACTACCATTGCGGATTATGCGCCTGCGGCTATGAGCCTTCCGTCGACGAGCAGGTGGAAGTCGCCTTTACGGTCAGCCCCAAGATCAGGCGCATTGCCGCCCACGACCCCAACTCGTTGCCGCTGTGGGAATATTACAAGCAGGTGTTCTGGAGTTCGGGCATCGATCTCGACAGCTCGACCTTCGCGGCGCTGACCGAGGAAGTTGCGTTGGATGCGCTGGAGTTGCCGGCCGGCGAGCGCGCCGTATTGTCGTTGCAACTCCCGCCGCAATTCATCATCGCGTTCGAGCCGGTGACGCATTCGGCGCATTTCATCGACGTGCAGGGCGAGCCGACCAAGGAACGGCAGCAGCTTTCGCTGATCTACAACAAATCGCATCCGCCGACCGGGTCCATTGCGATGCGCCCGGGTCCTTTAAGGCTTTCGCTCGACAACCAGGCTGGCGTGCGGACGCTGCCGACGGTGTTCATCGCAGGCGACGGACTTCATGCCATGCTCGGCCGGCGCCGGCCATTTCTCACCGCCAAGCGGATGCTGTCCAACCAGACCTTCCGCGACGTGTTCAAGGCCGACAATCTCCACATCGACCAGCGCCTGAAGATCACCTCGCTCACCTTCCTGTTCACCGACCTGAAGGGCTCAACCGCGCTCTACGAGCGCGTCGGCGACCTTGCCGCCTTCGATCTGGTGCGCGCGCATTTCCGGGCGCTGCTCGAGATCATTTCATCGGAAAAGGGCGCTGTGGTGAAGACCATCGGCGATGCCGTGATGGCGACCTTCGTCAAGCCGGAGCATGCGATAGCCGCGGGTTTGCGGATGCGCGCGGCCATGGATGCGCTCAACGCCGAGCGCGGCACCGGCGACCTCGTGGTCAAGATCGGCATTCACGAGGGCCCGTGCCTGGCGGTCATGCTTAACGAACGGCAGGATTATTTCGGTCAGACCGTGAATATCGCGGCGCGGGTTCAGGGGCTCGCGACCTCGCAATCGATTCACGTCACCGGCGGCGTGGTAGATACGCCCGAGGTATCGGCGCTGCTGCAAAAACAGGCGATCGAGCCGATCCAGAAGCAGGCAGCGCTGCGCGGCATCGCCGACAAGGTTCTGGTCTACGAAATACCCTAGTCCACTCGTCATTGCGAGCCAACGGGTCGCGCGAATGCGCGCCCGATGACAGGCTCCGCGAAGCAATCCAGTCTCCTGCGCAGGTAAGGTCTGGATTGCTTCGTCGCTTTCGCTCCTCGCAATGACGGGGACGGGGTAACATTGCCGAAAGGTAATAAGTGCGGGGACCGCGCGCCGATTGCGCGAATTCATGTTGCGCGCCATATAGACGTCCAGCGAAGCTATTTTAGAGACCATTGATGCTCGACGGATTACGCCAATTCATCGCCGAAGTTATTTCTCCCGCGCATGAGCCTCGCGACCTCGACGATACCGGCTATCGTCTGGCCGCGACCGCGCTGCTCGTTCACGTCATCTCGCTCGACGGCGAACCTTCCGAGGCTGAAAAGCGCAAGCTGCACAGCCTGATCGAAAGCAGCTTCGGGCTCGATCGGGGCGCTGCCGATAAACTGATCGCTTCCGCAACCCTGGTCGAGGGCGAGGCCGTCGACCTCTATCATTTCACCAGCGTCATCATGCGTTCGGTCGACGATCCCGGCCGCTTGCGCATTGTCGAGATGATGTGGGAGCTGGTGTACGCCGACGGCCAGGTCAGCGAGTTCGAGGACAATGTCGTCTGGCGCGCCGCCGATTTATTGGGCGTGTCCTCGCGCGACCGGATCGATCTCAAGCACCGCGTCGCCGCCGGACAGTCGGTGCCGGCGCCGGGCAGCTAAAAATAGCGCGATCCAGCATCGCCGCGGGCTTGGGGCTCTTTGCCCATCGGCACATGAAAATTTTTTAATATAGCGTGCGCCGCATTGTCGCGGATCGTCGTGTTTTTGCTGCTCATTTTTGTCTGATGGCAGCTCGCGAAAGGTTCGAAACGCTTGCAGGCGGCCTGTATCCCGCCTAAGGCGTATTCCCGACGGGTAGGTATTAATCTGCGGGCGAGAAAATCGTGACTGAGCGGGTGACGTTGATTACAGGGGCCTCGGCGGGGATCGGAACCGACCTGGTGCGTGTCTTTGCTTCCAACGGCCATCGTGTGGCGATGGTGGCGCGGCGGGCGGATCGGCTCGAGGTGCTGGCCGCAGAAATCACGGCCAAAGGCCGGCCTTCCCCGATCGTGATCCCCTGCGATCTCGAACAGGCGGACGCCGGCGACAAGATCGCCGCCGTTTTGGCCGCTGCGGGCGTCGAAGTCGAATTCGTTGTCAACAACGCGGGCTTCGGCTTGTTCGGCCGCGCTGTCGAGCTCGACCGCAACGAGCAGCTTGGGATGATCGCGGTGAATATCCGCGCTCTGACCGATCTGTCGCTGCGGTTTGCCGATCAACTGGTCCGAAACCGCGGCGGGATTCTCAACGTCGCGTCCATCGCCGGTTTTCTGCCCGGACCGGGCATGGCGGTGTATTACGCTTCCAAAGCCTATGTGCTCTCGTTCACCGAGGCCTTGCGCGGCGAGCTCGGACCGCGCGGCGTTCGCGTTACCGCGCTATGCCCGGGTCCGGTACCGTCGGAATTTCAGATACGTGCGGGCTTCGAGCCCGGATTTGATTCTGCCGTGCTCAACGTTCCCTCCGCGAGAGTCGCGGAAGAAGCCTATCGCGGCCTGATGACCAACAAGCGCGCAGTGCTGCCCGGCATCGGAATCAAGATCGTACCGTTCATGCTGCGGCTGTTCCCGCGTGGATTCATCCTCGCGGCCGTGACCCGCTTTCAGACGCGCGAGCGCTGAGAAGCCAGCGTACCAAGGTGGCAACTCACCCGAAATTAACGATCTGTTGGGTATCATCGCAGGCTTGATACCTGCGAAGAAGGGTCGATGTCGCCTTCCGCCAAAATCGGTCTTGTGCGTGATGCCGCGTCAGTCGCGGCGGGACCTTGGCCGGCGGCTTCCTCTCTTCCTCCGGTCCTGATTGTCCTGCACCGGGAAACCTCGACGCCGGGCCGCATCGGCAATGCACTGCGGGCGCTCGGCTATCCGCTCGACATCCGGCGTCCGCGTTTTGGCGATGCACTGCCGGAGACGCTGTCAGCGCATGCCGGCGCCGTTATTTTCGGCGGTCCGATGAGTGCCAACGATCCGGATGATTATGTTCGCCGCGAGATCGACTGGATCGCGGTCCCGCTGCTCGAACAGCGGCCGTATCTGGGAATTTGCCTCGGCGCGCAGATGCTTGCGATGCATCTGGGCGCCCGCGTGGCGCCTCATGTCCGCGGCCGTGTCGAGGCGGGCTACTATCCGATCCGCCCTACACGGGCCGGATTGAAAATCTCGCCGCGCTGGCCTGATGAGGTCTATCACTGGCATCGCGAAGGATTTGAACTTCCCGCTGGCTGTGAATTGCTTGCGGAAGGCGACGACTTCCCCGTGCAGGCCTTTCGGTTTGGACAGGCCTTCGGCTTTCAATTTCATCCTGACGTGACCTACGCGATGATGTGCCGCTGGACGACCTGCGGCGCCGATCGCCTCGACATGCCGGGCGCGCATCCGCGGCACCAGCATTTTGCCGGCCGCGCCTGCTACGACGTCGTCGAGCGCGCCTGGCTGAAGCATTTTCTCGATGGCTGGCTGAGCCGTGTGCCGGAAGTGCTGATGGCGGAAGCTGCGGAGTAGTGCAGTAATCAGCCCGTCTTCGCCCGCTGGGCTACGACGCGGCGGCAGCCTTCGCCACGAGCTGGCTTGCCTGGCCGAAGCAGGCGCAGCCTGCGAAGGCTGGTGGAGCCAGGCGGGATCGAACCGCCGACCTCGTCATTGCGAACGACGCGCTCTCCCAGCTGAGCTATGGCCCCGGATAGTCTGGTTAAATATCGCCGCGGTTAAAAGCCTCGAAACCGCCGACAATCCGCGTCATTTACAGTCCGCGCCGAGGCCAAGTCAAGAACGGCGAAATCGTTGTTTTTCCGGCACTTTGCCGAACTTCCCTTGTTTGCCCCGTGGGGAACCGATATTTAGCGAGGTGTCCAATCCCGCCGACCGACCTTTGCGAGCAGCCCCACCATGCGCGCCGTTCTCGATATCATCCTCATCGTTCTGGATCTTTATGTCTGGCTGTTGATCGCTGCCGCCATTCTATCCTGGCTGATCGCCTTCAATGTCGTGAATACGCGCAACCAGCTCGTATCTGCTATTGCGGAGTTTCTGTATCGGATCACCGAGCCTCTGCTGGCGCCGATCCGTTCCCTCATGCCCAACCTCGGCGGGCTCGATATTTCGCCGATCATTTTGATCCTGATCATCTACTTCATCGAGCGCGTGATCCAGTATTATATCTATCCAAATGTTTTCTGATCGCGTGAGCGAATGACGGCGCGGATCATCGATGGAAAACGTATCGCCTCCGAGCTGCGCGGTCGCGTCGCCGGTGAGGTGGCGAGGGTCAAGCGCGAAAGTTCGCTGACCCCGGGGCTCGCGGTGGTGCTGGTCGGCCACGATCCCGCAAGCCAGGTTTATGTCCGTTCCAAGCACAAGCAATCGCAGGAGGTCGGCATGGCTTCCTTCGAGCACGTGCTGCCGGAGGATGTCGCCCAGGCCGATCTGCTGGCGCTGATCGCCCGGCTGAACCGCGATCCGCTGGTGCACGGCATTCTCGTGCAGCTGCCGTTGCCGAAAACGCTGAGCACCGAAGCCGTCATCAATGCGATCGATCCGGCCAAGGACGTCGACGGGCTGCACCCGAACAATGCCGGCCGGCTTGCCGGCGGATTTGCCGCGCTCTCGCCCTGCACGCCGCTTGGCTGCATCATCCTGAGCAAGAGCGTGCACGCTTCGCTCGAAGGCATGAATGCGATCGTAATCGGCCGCTCCAACCTGGTCGGCCGGCCGCTGGTGCAACTGCTGCTCAATGAAAATGCCACGGTGACGATTGCGCATTCGCGCTCGCGCGACCTCAAATCGCTGTGCGCCCGCGCCGATCTGGTTTACGCCGCCGTGGGCCGCCCCGAGATGGTACGCGGCGACTGGATCAAACCGGGTGCGACCGTGATCGATATCGGAATCAACCGGCTGTCCGAAGCCGGCGGCAAAACCCGCCTCGTCGGCGACGTCGCCTTCGCCGAGGTATCTGAAGTCGCGGGCGCCATCACGCCGGTGCCGGGCGGCGTCGGCCAGATGACGGTGGCCTGTCTTCTGGTCAATACCTTGCGCGCGGCCTGCGCGATCGCGGGCCTGCCGAAGCCTGCCGTGTAGGCGCCTGTTGCCGCGAACACCGCTCGGCTCTCTCCCCCCTTGTGGGGGAGAGGCGGACAGGGGGGTGTTACAAATTCGGCGGGCATCGTTACCCCCTCCCTAACCCTCCCCCACAAGGGGGGAGGGAACTGATAGAGCGCGTCGCGGGGCTACTTCGTCACGCTTTCTTCTTCGCCCGCGCGATGCCTTCCGCGATCAGCTGGTGCGCTTCCTCGGCGCCGCCCCAGCGCAGCACTTTCACCCATTTGCCGGGCTCGAGATCCTTGTAGTGCTCGAAGAAGTGCTGGATCTGCTGCAAGGTGATGTCGGGCAGGTCGCTATAGGTCTTCACCTTGTCGTAGCGCTGCGTCAGTTTTGACGACGGCACCGCGATGATCTTCTCGTCGCCGCCGGCTTCGTCCTCCATCACGAGCACGCCGACCGGCCGCACGCTCATCACCGCGCCCGGAACGATGGCACGCGTATTGGCAACGAGAACGTCGCAGGGATCGCCGTCGTTGGACAGCGTGTGCGGAATGAAGCCGTAATTGCCGGGATAGCGCATCGCCGTATACAGGAAGCGATCGACGACCAGCGTGCCGGCCTCCTTGTCGAGCTCGTATTTGATCGGCTCGCCGCCGACCGGTACTTCAATGATGACATTGACCTCGTGCGGAGGGGCAACACCGATCGAGATCGCTTCAACGCGCATGAATGGCTCCGAATGACTTTGGCATTAGTTCACGTTAATCTAGGCCGGATAGCGGCCATACCTTAGCTGATTGTTTGGGCAAAGCCTGCGATGCAACGGCCTAAAGCCTTTGGCCGGCACGTGCTACCGCAGACATGAAGTTCAACTGGAAAAATTCAATTCGTCCAGGCGAAAGCGACCTTGTCGAGCGACTTGGGCCCGAATTTCTCCGAGGAGCGCGCTACCATGCGGCCGCCCAGAGCGCGGTAGAATTCCGTCGCCGCTTCGTTGTCCGAAAGCGCCCAGATCACCATGCTCTTCAGACCGCTTTGCACGAGGTCGCGCCGCGCAGCCGAAAACAGGCGGCGTCCGAAACCCAGACCCTGGAATTCCGGCCGTAGATAAAGCTCGTAGATCTCGCCTTCGAAATGCAGGCTGCGGGCCCGGTTGCGGCCGTAATTGGCGTAGCCGGCGACCTTGTCGCCGAACACCAGCACGCTGACGCGGCTGCCCTTGCGAATCGCCGAATCCCACCAGTGCGGGCCACGACGGTTGATGAGTTTTTCGAGCTCCGCGCCCGGGATAATTCCCTGATAGGCTGCGCGCCAAGCTTCATCATGGGTTGAGGCCACCGCAGCCGCATCAGCAGCTTTGGCCGGTCGGACCTCGATCAGGGTTGTGCTCATGACCTGATCAAAGCAAGTCAGCGGCCCGGCATCAAGGTCTATCGTTAATTATCGGTTAACCTGTGGATTTTCTGCATCAGTCGGCGCGGGCCCTGTGCCGAAAGCGGAC
>Ga0116129_1001174_pt1 | contig 14892 bp, 19 predicted proteins | sample June2015DPH_17_2_FD_89732 | JGI IMG/M metagenome (GOLD analysis project Ga0116129, IMG submission 89732) | Peatland microbial communities from SPRUCE experiment site at the Marcell Experimental Forest, Minnesota, USA - June2015DPH_17_10 | ecosystem: Environmental > Terrestrial > Soil > Wetlands...
ACTCAGGTGGCCGGCTTCAAATCGGAATGGTGGCCGGATTTATCTCGGAACGGTGGCCGGCTTCAAATCGGAATCCCGGCCGCCTTCATGTCGGAAAACCTGGCCGGAATAAATCGGAATCCGCACGCACTTAGAGGCGTAACTTGAGTTTGTTGAGCGGCTTATTTGCGCCCCTGCACCCGAGGTGCGCCGCAAAGTCGTGGCGTTTCTGCGTATGGTATGATGCGCACATATGTCAGACGATCTGGAGCGGCTCAGCCGGTTGATGCTCGACGAGTTCAAGCGCGTGCACGAACGCTTCGATAGTATCGATGACCGCTTCGACGGCGTCGACCGCCACCTTGACGGTATCGACGGGCGCTTGAACAACATCGAAGCCGAGCTGAAAGACATTCACCGGAGGCTTGACGCTCTTGAGGAAGCGGCGGTGAATTTATCCGGCTTCGCCAAAGAGATTGATCATCTTCTAACCCGCGTGGTCGCGATCGAAAAGCACCTCGGCCTTCACAAGAAGATGGCGGCCTAGTTGACGGTTCTAGGATTTCGTATTGCAAAATAGCGATTGTGCGCCATGAAATGTCAAACCACAATATCGGCGCCACGACCGACCACGACGTCATCGGACCCATTGGCCGCGCAGCGTGGCTTCCGGCTTGGGCCAAACAGCGAAAACGGGCGAGCATCACGAGAAACTCTCGGTCAGCGGATAATTTTCTCTAGCTCTGCAATGAGAGTGAGGGCAGCGTCGTAGAACTCTTTGAGGGCTTTTGGGCCGAGTGATTGTCCCCCTCCGTGAGCAACTGAGTTTCTAACCGCGTAACAGGAAGATACGCCCTCCTTAACGCGGCCGCTTTCACTAACGAACGTTTCGAATTGCCTTCCCCAATCGGGATCGAATCTAAACAGGAGCTGCAGGATGTTGTCGCAGTCGTAATTGCGGCCCAGCCTAAAATGACCTCTAAGAAAGTTGGTAACGCGCGGCTGTGACTCTCCGCCGATCTTTTCTATAAATAAATGTTCAACGCACTTCTCAAGAGTTCCGCACACCAACACACTTCCGAGCTTGCATAGGTACGACGCCGTTTGTTCGTCCAAGCCTCTCGCCTGTACGGCAACGACGAGTTTTTCCAACTCTGCAAATCGCTGTTCGATGACAAACTGCAACTAAATGCTCTTGAATGCTGTGATCGCAAGTTTCTGACGGGCGTCAAGGGTGTCTTCGCGGGCCGTTGCTCGCTCGCACGCTTTCAAGAAATCGCTGTCCCTGAGGAGCTTGTCGTATGCCGCCATAAACTTCTTTGCGTCTGGCGCCGATTTGGAAGAGGAAAAGCGACTTGCTAGTCCAACCATCACGGCCTCGAATGCTGCAGCGTTCAGCGCCCGGGACGGCCGGAACGCTTTGTTCCCGTAACACTCGTTCACAAGCTGAATGGCTTCCTTGAACCGAGACGTAAGCCCGTCTAGGTCTTTCTTTGCAATTTCTTTGTAATTAGCGAAGTCGTTCAGAAAGTCCCGCATAGGAGACTCGTACTTTCCACGCCGTTCGAACATCGCCAAAGCACGCAGAACAAGCTCCTGATCCTTGAGCCGTTTGTTGTGCTTCTCTCCGAAAATGTGGCGCCAGCTTTTATCATCGTTCAATGCGCGAACGGCTGGCAAGATTGGCCCTTCACTAATACAATTGCGTATCTCTTGTGGTGAAAGGCGCATGCCGCCTGAGTTAATGCGCTCAAAGACAAAATACAGACTCTTCAACTCGTCCTTCGGCTCGTCCTGTTGGAAGATCGTTGCATGGACTATCGAGTCATCCAGTTTGAGCTTTTCAACAGAAGACAAGTCCTTGTACGTCCTCCCCTCCCATTCGTCACAGACGCCCACGAGCCTAAACTTTCGTTCCAGGAAATTTCCTTCATAGAAAAACTGCAAGGTTCGCAACCGTTGCTGTCCGTCGACCACAAGGTGACGGCTAGTTTTCGCATCCTTGTAAAGAAAAATGCCTGGAACAGGCAGACCCATCAGTAGCGATTCAATGAACCGCGATGCGTGCCGTTGCGACCAAACATAATTGCGTTGGAACGGCGGAACAAAGAACGCGTGGGACTTTAGCCGGCTGACAATCGTCTCGACAGGATAGTCGGCGCCATAGCTCGTGATCGTGAACTTAAGACTTCCGGTGCCCTCCTTATCACTCTCATCGTCGATCTCGTCCTTGAGGTCAATTTCATAATCGTCCTCGGTCTCGATCGGCTCCTGTTCTTTACGCCTAGCCATGGTCCGCACCTTTCAAATGGATGCGGGAGGTTAGCACCATCAAGATTTCATTTCCTAGTTGTCTACCGGCGAATGGTGGACCTGGTGAGAACGGCGAACCTTCGTCCAACAGTGCCCTGGTAAATGGCCTTTTTCTGTGAGCTGCCGCCATGATCGGACGGATACAAGGCTTTCTCGACTGCGGATTCCGACGGCTGGGCCGCGGTCAATGCGCTACTCAACGACACAAATGCCTCGGTAACGCCTTCGCGCTCAATGTCATCGAGGCGCTAATGGGCGGGCTGATCCAAACCGGCTAAGGGGCGGCCCCCGGCCACGGGCCGGGTCGCGCTCTATCGCGTCGGCAGGAGCCGCGCGACCGAGCCCCGCGTCCCGATCGCGGGTCTCGGCCCGTTCGGGTCACGATCGCTGCCGCTCGCCCTTCCAAACTTACGCCCGGCCGTTCCCTTCCCTCTTCAACGCTCTCGCCCTGGTCATCCACAATGGCGGCCAACCTTCCTGATTGGACCGCCGACCGTGCGCTACAATGTCTGCATGTTGATCGAAGAAGACGAAAGTGCAGCCATCGCAGAGCAGGAGCTGCGCGAGTGCGACGACCAGTTCGACGAAGATCTGATGCGTCACCTGGCCAAACATCCCGGCCAAAATCGGAGCGGCCTTCCCTCGCGCCCGCAATAAACCCTCCCACATACGCCACCACGTACGACCCGCTTTACCGCATGTCGTACTGGTATGTGGTGGGCAGTTCCCAATTCCTCAACAAATTCAACAAATTCCGCACACACAGCCCGTCGACCTTACGGCACGACCTCAATAGGCTTCGCTCCGCCTAACGGACGTCACGCTTCGCCCACTCGTTCATGGTGTCCCCTGAAGTTCGCTCCTCACTGCCTGCTCTAGTAAGAGACAGGCAGATATCGTCGCTTCATGGGGGACACACATGAGCTCGGGGAACCCTATTGAGGTCGTGCCCTTGCGGGCAACGACGGGACTGTGTGGCGGAGCAATCCACATTGCGACAGTTCCGCTGTCGTGGTTCGCCGCGCGCAAACAATTCGCACAGACGAAATTGTTTGCGTTCGATTTTCGACTTTTGCTTTTCGAACTTTTTCGTTTTCGCGATTTTGAAATTTTGCTTTCTGCATTTTCGAACTTTTCGCGATGTACAATGTCGTTAGGGCCACTCTGTCGTGGCCGGGGATGACCCCTGCGAGCGGGCGCCGACCACCCGTCGGCGTGGCGAGCGTAGTGTTACCCGGAGGAGGCAGGCGAAGCTCCACACGGAACATGGGGATAATCGCCGGCCCAGGGCAATCCCCTGCCCTGCACGACGCAGGGCTCCCCTCTGTCCATGACATTCGAACACATCACCATCGGTACGACGACGCGTGGCCTCTCTTTTGATGTACCGGTCACCATTGATCCGGTGGCGCGCGCCCGGCATATGGTAATTTTCGGCCAGACCGGCACGGGCAAGTCCGGTCTCCTCCGCAACATCTGCGCCCAGATTGCCGCGCAGCGCGGTGGCTTCGCATTTATCGACCCCCACGGCGAGGATGCCGAGGCCATCGTCTCACTGATCCCGACCGACCGGGCTGCCGAACTTGTCTACATCGACCTTTCAAACAATGCCGACTTTGTCGGCATCAACTTTCTCGACGGCGTGCCGCCCGACAAGCGGGCAACGGCCGCCGCGAACGTCGTGGCGGCGTTCGTTCACATCTTCGGCAAGGAAGCCGTCGGCGACCGATCCCAGGAAGTGCTCCGAAATGCGATCCTGGCTTTGATGGAAGCCGATGAAGCGACCCTTCTTTCCGTCCTGCGACTTCTGCGTAGTGATACCTATCGCGGCCGGATCGTTTCCAAAGTCACCGACCCGCTGGTGCGAAGCTATTGGGTGGAAGCATTCGAGACATGGGATGTACGCTTCCGAGAACAGGTGACGGCGCCAATCAGCAATAAGCTTGACGCCTGTCTTTCGCACCCGGCGATCCGACACATTGTCAGCCAGCCCCGCAATACCATCGACGTCCGCAAGATGATGGACGAGCGTCGCATCCTCATCGTCAACTTGAGCAAGGGCAGCGTCGGCGAGCTCCCCTGCCGGCTGTTCGGTGCGCTTCTGGTTTCGGCAATTACTAGCGCCGCGTTCTCGCGTAGTGATATCGCACAGGATCAACGAGAGCCGTTCGATCTTGTGCTCGACGAATTCAGCTCGGTCATTACCACGGACATCACCACGATCCTGTCGGAGAGCCGCAAGTTCCGCCTGCAATTGACGCTCGCCAGCCAGTATCTTTCGCAAATTCCAGACGACATCCTGGACGCCGTGTTCGGCAATGCCGGCACCTACATATCATTTCGGCTCGGCGCCGGAGATGCTGAAAAGATGGCAAGGCAGTTCGGCATCGAAGACGAGAAGGCCTTCCTCGATCTGCAAAACTTCAAGGCGCGCATCCGTCCGCTGGTGAATGGTAATCCGGGGAGCGCCGAGTACGTCGGCATCTTGCCGCCACCGGTGCCGCTTCACGACCGGAGCGGCCAGCTTATCCAGAACTCAAACGTGCGATTTGCCCGTAAGCGCGGTGACATCGAAGCTCACGTACGAGCCTTGTTCGGGGTGTAGTGTTGACTTGACTCTCGCTCCGGTCGCATTTCAAACTCTAGGTTATGGGGGGATAAATGCGTCCAACGCTGCTTGGAGTTTTGATCCTATTGGCCTGCGCGTCTGAATGCGCCGCGCATGGATCGATTGCCTACGGATATGACGCCGCTAACAGGATTCGATTTGTCGCGTCCCAAAACGAACCCGCTGCCATTAATGCGCAGATAGTCGCTTTCGAACAGTGCCGCGCCGAAGGACTGGCTAATTGCACTGCGCTCACTGGTTTTGAAAATTCCTGCAAGGCCATCGCCATAACGCCCGCTGGTCCCTACAACCTTGGCACGGGCAGGGACGTCGACGAGGCTCGACGAGTCGCGATGTCAGCGTGTCAGACCGATCGCCGAGTAGCTTGCAGCGTGGCCCTTTTCGTTTGCGATGGCACACCGGCTCCCGAGCCAGACGCTGAGCCACACGCAGACACTCCAACCATAAACCTCAATTGGTTTGGTCCCGCATTTTGGCGCGGCCTCCAGATCGAGATCGGCGCTGTGCTCATGGCAACAGTAATATCATGCGCGCTGGCCCTCTGGATGTTCGTGTCGATGGTCTCAGCGACACCGGTCGCCGCTCTCAAAAGAAGGGCCGCCATTTCTGCATGGATCGCACTCCCCGCCGTAATCGCCTATCCAATCTACAAGCTTTCGTTTCAGCCGTGGCTGCGAGGGCCGAACCTCGTCACCATCGCAGATAACGTGGTTACATTTCTTCTTCTCTGGCCCAGCGTATTTGTCGCGCTGGTGATCGGAGGCGCGGACCGAGGCAGGTTATTCCGCCCCGCGCGCGTACCTGATCCGCTCTCACTCCCGCTTGCCGTGCTTGCTTTTACCGTCGTCACGGCAGGCGTCCTCAAGTTGTTCATCAGACTCGGGACCTTCCCCAACTTCCTCGGTTGCGGCAGTCCGCCATATCCCTCGCTCGGCGCCTGCTCATATTTCGAGTATGAGGGCTTTTGTGTTGGAGCCGCGTGGCTCATCCTCCTCTTTATATGTGGCCTCGCCCTTCCGCCCGACTCCAATCTGATCCTCGGGTACGATCGCCTGAAAGCGCTTCTTCGCCGATCTCGGCTTGCGGCTTCGCGGCCGCCCCAAGACGCTCTTGTGGCAACCGCCGGCGGATACCCACTGCCGGCCGTGCTCGCTCAGAGCGGCCCTCTTGCGTTGCAGGACATATCCGTCGGCCTGCCATCAGGTCCGATGATACTGAAAATACGGAAGTCCCAAATCAGCAACGTGTGGGGTACGCCTGTTTTCATCGTCGACGCGCGCATGGAGCTATCCGCTGAAGAGCGCTTCCTTGTCGAAAAGTACCGCCTGGGTGATTTGATGATCTATTCGAGCAGCGCCCGCAGTCGTCACAAGGAGGCTGCAAAGGCTCATCTTGAGGGAACCAAAGGCCATCCGGTCTTCACCCTGAGGATCAGAGATCAAGTGATGGGCGTCTTGAAAACCTTCTTCAGATTGGGAATGGCGGGCGCCCATGCCGCGATGGCCGCGTATCATCTGAAGATCACTGTTTATAAACTGATGCGCGGCGTCCATGTCCGCTGCAAGGACATGGACGAAGTGTTGCTCGCCAGAGGCGCGATCGTCGATGCTGCCGCGAACCTCCGAATCTATTTGGATGCGGCCCTGAGCTTCGACGGCACGGAGGAGATCCTTGAGTTCTGATCTTCCTCGTCCCTCCGTCTACACCCCGTTCCTTCGGCGCTTCACCGACGAGCCCGCCCGCGAACTCTCCGAGACCATCGCCCTGTACCACGAGGTCCAGCGTGCGCACCGGCAATCCGAATTTGCACGGAACAATATCGTCGCGCTCATAAACGGTCATTGCGCCGAGATCATCGGCCAAAACGTCACCATCCCCGACTATCCGCCGCTTGCCGAAGCCCTCGACCGCTGCCTATCCGCCCTCATCGCACAGGAAGAAACGATCATATCGTTTCCGGACATCGATTGGCCGCACGCCCGCCTGTCGATGAAAGAGCAGGTCGACCTCCGGCGCTTCCTGCGTGCCAAGCAGCACTTTCTCGGAAACCAGGATCGCGTGTTCGAACTATGGACCACCGCGCTCTGCAACATCTGCGTGGGGATCATCAACGATTTGCCGCCCATTCCCGACGACAGCAATCCGACACTGACGGTCCCGCTCTATTCCTTTCTCTCCAAGCCGGGCGTTGTTGTCGATAAGATCATTGGAACACTCATTGCCGAGCCATTGGTGGACGCAGGGCTGTTCACAAAGTTCCAAAGGCGGTCCTACGAAAATCAGTGTCGCACTTCCAAGGTCGTCCCCTATGAGGAAACGAAACGCCCGCTCATCAGCGCCAACGAGAGCGAATTGCCGCCCGAAGAGCTGATCGATGCGTACCTGGACGGCAGCCCCTTCGTCGAACTCCTCAAGCTGGCGGTCCCTTTCGAAATCCCGCAGCGAACTCGTTTCGAGCACCACTGGATTATCGGTGGCACCGGCCACGGCAAGACCAACGCGATCGGCAACCTTTTGCTCGATGATTTGCAGCGCGTCGCCGACGGCGAAGCCTCGATCGTGGTGATCGACTCGCAGAATGCCCTCATCCCGATGCTGGCGCATCTCCCCTTCTTCGCCAAAGACGATCTTTTGGCGGACAAGCTCATCCTGATCGACGCCTCCGATGTTGAATACCCGGTGGCACTCAACCTCTTCGATGTCGGGCTACAGCGTCTCACCACCTATTCGCTCCTCGATCGCGAACGACTGTTGAACACCGCGGCCGAAGTTATGGAGTTCATTCTTCAAAGCCTTCTCGGCGCCGAGATGACGAGCCGGCAATCGACCCTGTTTGGGTTCGCATTGCAGGCCATGCAGCTCATTCCGAATGCCACCATCCACACATTCCGGGAATTGATGGAGCCGAACGGTCGCAAGAAGTTCGCTGCCCACCTTGCCAAGCTTCAGGGCCGCGCCCGCGATTTCTTTGAGACGCAGTTCGATGCCCCGATCTTCGCGCAAACCAAACAGCAGGTTGTCGCGCGGCTGTTCGCCATTTGTGAGAACCGTACCTTCGACCGCATGCTCTCGAACCCGAAGTCAAAGCTTGACCTTTTCACAGAGATCAATGCCGGCAAGGTCATCCTGATCAATACTGCCAAGGACCTGCTCAAGCAGCAGGGCACCGAGATCTTCGGCCGCTTCTTCCTCGCGCTGATCGCCCAGGCTGCCCAGGAGCGTGCCACCATTCCGGCCGACCAACGCTTACCGTGCTTCGTCTACATCGACGAGGCGCAGGATTATCTCTCGACCGATTCCAATTTCACCATGATTCTTGAACAGGCCCGCAAGCAGAATGTTGGAATGATCGTCTCGCATCAATACGTTACCCAGCTCTCGCAAAAGACGCTCGACAGCCTCTATGCCAATACGAGCATCAAGTTCGCGGGCGGTGTGAGCGACAAGGACGCCTATGCGCTCGCCCGCAACATGCGGTGCGAGCCGGCATTCATTGCCGAACAACCGCGCGGCAGCTTTGCGGGCTTTATTCGCAATACCACCAAGAATGCCGTGACCCTCAAATTTCCGCTCATGCCGCGCTTGAAAAGAGCGAGCACAGATCAATACGCGGCCATCCTCGCGGCGAACCGTGCAAAGTACGCAGTCCACTATTCGCAGGTTTCCGCGCTGCCTCCGCCACCGGAGCCCGAGTCTGGCGCCGCCCCGCCTGCGTCTGCGAGTGCGCCAGCCGCCGAGCCGGCGCCGGCTGCGGACGAACAGGCGAAGGATGGTGACGATAAGAAGCCGCGCAGGCGTGCAAAGTGGCCGTTGGTGGACTAAAATTATTTCGTGTGAACACTGCATTGCGTCCCAACGCATTCATTCGTACGGCTCCACTTTCCAACCGTGTTTATTCGGCCGCGCTTGCGGCATACCCTTGGTATGAAGCCTCAGACTGACCGACAGCGCCGACCGCGCAACCGTGCACAGAAGACGACCGGCGTACTCGTCAAGACGATCAATGACGCGCGCGGCATCGCCGAGCCGTTGGAACGCTACGGCGAGTTGCTCACCTGCCAGATCGTCGCCCTTTATAACGCAATACACGGCCTGCCCGCCAGGAGCAGTCACACACTCGCCCGGTTGAAGCAGTTGTTCCACGAATCGGAAGGTCTGCCGGCGACCAGCAAGATATTGCTGCGGCCCGATTACCAATGGCGCTACGGTTACAACCACCAGACCATCTATCGCCGTGCCGCCGGCACCGGCCGCTTTCTCCACGCCAAGGGGATCGCCGACCCGACCGCGATGCGCTGGGCCAACACCACGCGCATTGTGCAACTCACCGACGACCCCTGGCAGGAGCCATCCGATCACGACGCCGCGCTTTCGTTCGTCATGTCGTCGATCGAGATCGGCATCCGGCGCGCCGCCAACCTTCGCTTCATCACCCATCTGGACATCCTTCGGCACGCCTCGGCTGAAGCGCAGAACGCCCAAAGCCCATTGTCGATCCCGCTGCCACGACTGGAGCACACCTTCGGCGACGGGAAGATCGTCACGCTCGAAGACGTCCATGTGAAGCCCGACGCGCTCTTCGGGATCGATTACGGCGACGATCATAAATTCTTCGCCGTCGAGTTCGACCGCAGCACCGAGGATGTCGAGCCGACGAAAAATCTTGTCCGAGCGTCATGGCTCAGGAAGGTGCTTTCATATTCGGCAACGGCGGCCAAGCCGAAGCCCATCTATGAGACGTATCTGAAAATTCCAAACCTTCTTGTTCTGTGTGTCTTCTCCGATGCGACGCGCATGGCGCATGTCATGCGACTTGCAAAAGCGCACGCGACATATCCGAGCCAGTTTCGTTTCAAGACGATCGCTCCCGTCGATCCGCTCTTGAATGCCGAGACGCTGCCGCAGCTCGTGACCGAGCCGTGGCAGCGCATCGGCGGCACTTTTGATCTGTTAACAGCCGAAGAAGGGAGGTGATTGTCCTGGATATCGATACTCAAATCGCGCGCGTCAAAGACCTCATTGCGAAGCGCGAGGAAATCGACGCCGAGATTTCCGCAATGTTGGGCGTGACACCGAAGGCGCGGAAGCCGCAGCGATGTTCGCACTGCAACGAAGAGGGCCATACGGCCCGAACCTGTCCGCAGCAGCAAGGGGCATGAAGATAAGGGCTGGCCCATGGGCCAGCCCTACTTCCCCTTGCGATAGCCGGACGGGGTCGCCAGCTACGCTACTTCGCGCTGTCGAAGTATCGGCAGTTGGGTGAATATCTCTCCGAAGAGTGCCGGGGGTATCCGGCCCCTCTCAACGCTACCTCGAAGGCCTTGCGTTCCGGTCTTCGCTCCTCGAGGTGCAGCCTCGTGGCACGCACCGCCGCTCTTGCAGGGTGCGTGTGGTGTCCACCAGGACGCGTTCGTCCAAATGTCGGTGGGCTTCATCCGGGTGTCGCCATACTGGCAATACGTCACGGTACGACGCGTGCCCCCCATTTCCCTCACTGATCGCTCAAACCACGCCAGTTTGCGAAGCATGCCGCGCGGGTTTTCAACGAACCACCACGTCGACCGTGACTCCTTGATCAGCGCCATCGTTTTCCTGACGACTTTTTGCGCGAAGAAAGCACGCTCATGTTTTGGAGTATGGTCACGGTTCCAATTACGACCGATCGCCGCCACCGAGAATGCTTCGCAAGGTGGCGACGCCCACACGATGTGCGCACGCGGTATTCTTTCTAGGACAAGAATGTCCGCGACCACGTCAGCGTGATGGCGCGGGTCATTGTCGATAGTCAGCGTCCGGTATCCGAAAGTGTGAGCAACGCAACTGAATGATTTAGTTCCGCTGAAGAGTTCGACTGTTCGTATTTCCATTTGAGGTGTCCTCTGTTGAGAGGACACCCACTTATCGGCATCGGTAATTCTCGAACACGAGCGCCATGAGTTGCTGTGCGCGTTGGCGTAATCGAATGAGATGACGTGCGCGACCGATCAAATTTTGTTGCGTACGGTCCGCGCCGTGCGCTGCGACGGCCGACACAAAGATAAGGGCTGGCCCACGGGCCAGCCCTAGTCACGATTCGCCCCATCTGCGGAATGCTACTCTTCCGATTCTCCTTCGCCTTCTGGTACGAAGGGCGGAAGCAGTATCAGTGCGCCGTCCCAATTGCCAAGCGGTAGCGAGTTGAGCTTCACGGAGAAGCCTTCCTCGCCGTTCTTTCTTTCGAACGCGACGCCGACCGTGACCCATCTCCCCCGATTGTTGGAATCGGGCGCACGGACCACGAACTTCACTTCACGCTTTTCCTGCGGCTGCATCGCACGCCGCGAGATCGAAGCACCGGGCATGATGCTCTCCTGTTCTCCCGCAGCTTGAAGTGCGGGTGAGGAAACCGCGCAACCGATGCCGCTGCGCCATTCCCCTACCCGCACTCCATCTCCTATCCCCAAGTGTAGCAAGCCTCCCGAAATCTGCATGTGAGAATGGATGCAGGAAAGGAGGCTCACCATGAGCACGTTCGTTGACTTCGAGGCACTGAAATCCCGCGTCAAGATCGAGCAGACGATGCCATTGCTCGGGCTAAAGATGCGGCAACACGGAGACCAGTATCGCGGTCCCTGCCCAGCCTGCAAAAGCGGTGGCGACCGCGCGCTGGCCGTCAACTCGGGAAAGCAGAGCTACTATTGCTTTGGCCAGCGGAAGGGCGGCGATCTCATCGCCCTCGTTGCCCACGTTCGCGGCATGACTCAAAAAGACGCGGCTGCCTACATCGAGCAACAGTGTGGGAACAGTGAACAGTCTCACAGTGACACTGTGCACAGTTCCCGGAACAGTTCCCCCAGCCCCCCGGCTCAACAGGGCAGGGAGCTGAAACCGCTCGACTATCTCGTCTTCAATGAGGGGGTCGACGGGTTGGGTCTGACGGAGGAAACCTGCAAGGTCTGGGGAGCTGGCTATGCTCCGAAGGGCATCATGCGCGGCCGGTTCGCGGTTCCCATCCATGACCGTGCCGGTACGCTCCTGGCCTACGTCGGCGTTGCCATGTCGGAGGAGACTTCGCCGCGGCTTCACTTCCCCAACGGCTTCGATCCACATTCGGTAATCTTCGGCGCCGACCGCGTGAAAGAGGGCGAGCTGTACCTGGTGCGGGAACCGCTTGATGTCCTCACCGCGTATCAATCCGGAGTCGAAAACGTCGTCGCCTTTCTCGCGCCCATCACGGCGCAGCAGATCGAGATGTTGGCGGCTCTGATGGATGCCGCACACTGCGAAACCGTCGAGTTGTTCTAGGTTGCGTCTGGCCTGCGCAATGTCTCAATAAGCCGCTCAGAAATGAGCGGCGTTTTTTTCATAGTGTCGCCACGCCGCGACCGCCCCCGGCTTGCCGCGTCACGACGCGACAGGCCGGGTCCAAACGAAACGTCGAAGCGGGCGACGAGAGAAACGGTCAGCGTGCCGGCGCCCGAATTTTGCCCCTGCCGCTACAGCGGGTGCACATCCGAATGTTGTTGGGCGAATCGCCTGTTGTGCCCTTGCCACGGCAATTGGGACAGGTCTCATCCTCCTGAGCCGTTTCCATCTTTCGGCCGCTGGGCATTTTCTCTATTCCCATTATTTCCTCCCTTCGTTGAAACAACCGAAGATAGCAGAGCTGACGTGCGCCCGTCGATCCTGTCCTGACCGCCGGACGGCCACTTGGGAGTGATAGAATTCAGGGCACACCTCCGCCCCGTGCTGCGGTGTCCGAATGGTCGGATGCCGCATGCGTGACGGAGAACATCATGCGTGCTCTTTCCAGCGAAGAGAAACGGCACAAGCTCGACGAGCTTGCCGAAGACGGCGGACACCCATCCGTCGGCGCGATGCTTGAGGCCAGTGTCACCGACAGCGTGGTGCCGGCGATCTGCACCGAACCCGACTGCGATCACACGACCGAGATGGAGCCGGACCAGGACGCCGGTCACTGCGAAGCGTGCGGCAAGAACTCGGTCGCGAGCGCTCTTGTCCTCGCCGGCCTCATCTGAGGAGGCGGTCATGGAGATCGCAGCCACCGATAGGGCCGGGCGCATCCGCGAGCTGAACGACCAGCTTCGTACGACGTTCCTTCAGCGACACGGCCGCGTCCTGATCACGTCGGGCATCGACGCGCTTCCGGCCGAATTGAAAACGCGCATCGTCGAGATAGTGAAATCCTTCGGCGACTTCAAACCGGACAACGATCCGCACAAGGAGCACGACTTCGGCGGCTTCGCGATCGAAGGCCAGACGGTCTATTGGAAAATAGACTACTACACGCCGGCCCTCGATGGCGGCTCCGAAGATCCCACCGATCCCGACAAGACGACCCGCGTGCTGACGATCATGCTCGCGGAAGAATATTAGGGAGGGTCGGATGCTCGCGAATGTGAAGTACATCTATGCCCTCGACATGTGGACGGTCGAGAAGCGGCCGAACGGTTGGTACTTCTCCAAGTCGGCCTATCACGGCGACAAGCACGATTGGCGTGGCCCGTATGCGAGTGAATTCAGCGTCACGCTGATGATCGCGCGAGAACTTCGAAAAGAAATCAAGAAACGCCACAAACTTTGATCGCCGCCATCATGACACTGACGGATCACCGCTTGAGCAACGCAAGCGCCGTCGCGGGCAACGTCTGGAGCCGTGCCGCAGAGCCGCTACTGCATGGGGCTCTGCGCTCCCACCGGTGCGATCAATCACTACCGAGCCTCACTTGTCGTGAGGCTCGCTTTCTTGTGCGCTGAGCGTGATCGACGTCCCCCGACGTGGAGGTCCGTTTTCCTGTCTGATAGCGGCAACGGGTTACATCATCGATTGAAGTGGTGGTGCACGAAGCATGACCAAGGATTTGACGGGACCGCACTCCTCACAGAGGTATCCGTGAATCTCAAATTTGACGTTCAGAGGATGGAGTTCGATTTCCATAAGCGCCGTCTCGGCGCCGCATACAGGACACGGATTTCTTGGCGTGCGCATGAGCGCCGCCTGTTTGATACGCATGTACATTCCCTTCGCCCGACACTGGGTCGGTGCGGTTCGAGGAAGCGTGATAATCTTCTTGCTGAAAGTCGAACTGAAAGCCCGGGCGCTTTGCGCTGGCGTCTCGATCATTTTGAGTCTCAGACTTTGAAAGAGGAAGTCTGAGCAAAATTGCTCACTCGGCCCGGATATCCCCGAAATTATTTATCATTTTGAAATCTCGCTGCCTGACCATGCCGAGAGAATGGGTCTGCTGGATTCGCAAGTTACGCTGGCTTAAGGTGCTTTGGGACAGGGAGGCATCATGCTTAAAGCGGGACAGGTTTTGCACGACAACGATCCCCGCTATCGTGGACGAACAGTCGAAGTGGTGCGCGTTGAGGCGTCCCGTGTGGTCTGCAAATGCGGGCCGAGACATATGCACATCCGGCTCTCCGCGATTTTTAGCGACGGCGAGCCGCGGCGCTCGGGCTACTCGACCGTCGCACCCAGTGACCGAGCGTGTCCCACTGCCAGTGTCACTCTGGCTTGAGGCCCGACGCCTTACCGCTTCGCCATCTTCCTAGCCGCTGCCAAATCCAAGGCTGCGATTGCTGCACCGTCTATCACCGTGACGGTGTTGTCCCGAATGTCGCGGACGCTCACCTCGCTTTGCGGCTGCATCTGCTCGAGATATTTTCCGGCTTCGATGGCTGTTTCCTTCACGTCCCGATACGTGCGGGTCTTACCATCGACTCTAATGTCGAAGCACGCACCGGTGTCTTTTTGAACCATCAATATTTCCCGTTCAAGTCGGAGTCTTTAGTCCACCCGTCCTATTGGACCAGGTTCACGCCCGTTTCGTCTTCCCTCGTCCATCTCCCAGTTTCACGCCGAGCGACCTTGCTTTCTGATACGTCGCCCGGTCGGTTCGCTTCAGCTTGCGCGCGATCATGCTCGTCTTTGTTTTCTCGCGTGCGAGCGACTTGAGTGTCCGCAC
>Ga0116129_1001175_pt1 | contig 14863 bp, 12 predicted proteins | sample June2015DPH_17_2_FD_89732 | JGI IMG/M metagenome (GOLD analysis project Ga0116129, IMG submission 89732) | Peatland microbial communities from SPRUCE experiment site at the Marcell Experimental Forest, Minnesota, USA - June2015DPH_17_10 | ecosystem: Environmental > Terrestrial > Soil > Wetlands...
ATCGCCGCGCAGATCGGTTCCGGTTCGCGTTTTCGCTCAATCGAGGTCGCCGCAGCGGGCGATCCACGCGACAGCTACAGCCGCACGGGGCCCGCGATCACCAATCCGGCGGAGATTTCGCCTGTCGCGCTGTATCAGCGGATTTTCGGGGCCGAGTTCAAGGACCCCAATGGCGCCGATTTCAAGCCCGACCCCAAGATCATGGTGCGCAAAAGTGTGCTGTCCGCTGTCAAGGAGGATCACCAGGCCTTCGTAAAAACCCTGGGCAGCGCCGACCGCCAGCGGCTGGACCAGTATATGACGTCGCTGCGCCAGACCGAGCAGCAACTGGCCTTGCAGCTGGTAAAGCCGCCGCCGGCCGAAGCCTGCGTCCTTCCCAAAGGTCCGCCTGCCGAGGCGCGCCCTTCGGCGAGTGTCGACGCCGTTCAGACCAATCACAAGCTGTTCGCCGAATTGGTGGTGATGGCATTGGCCTGCAATCAGACACGGGTGTTCAATATCGTATTCTCGCCGTCATCCTCGACGCTGGCCAAGCCTGGCAGTACGGTCACCCATCACCAGGCGACGCATGAAGAGCTGGTCGATGAAAAGCTGGGCTACCAGCCGAATGCGACATGGTTCGTGGAACAGGCGATGTCAGGCTGGGGCACGTTCCTCGATACGATAAGCGCGGTCCGCGAAGGGGATCGAACCTTGCTGGACAACAGCCTGGTCTTTGCCCATTCGGATACCCAATTCGCGAAAGTCCATTCCTTGAACAGCATTCCGATGATGATCGCGGGGACGGCCGGAGGCCGGATCAAATCCGGCCAGCACATTGCGGTCAATGGCGATCCGGTTACCAGGGTGGGGTTCACGATCCAGCAGATCATGGGCCTGTCCGTGGCGAACTGGGGCTTCAAGTCGATGCAGACGTCGAAGACAATTACCGAACTGCTGGCTTGAGATGCGTGGGGAAACGAAATTGAAGCGGCTCGCTCTGTTTCTGGTGTGGATACTGGCCATCCATTCCGAGCCGGCATCGGCGGAGCTCGGCGGCTACCTGACAATCGGAGATGAGCCGTCGGCGCCGCGGATCAAGCTCTCGTCCTTTCAATGGATCGACGCCAATCCACCGAAGGATGAAGCCGCCGCCTATACCCATGTGCCGGCTCCGCCCAAGTCGGGCGCCGGCGAGCTCATCGTGGTGAAGCCGGCCGCGACGTCGATTCCCGATTTGGCGAATGCCTGCGCGGGTAAGGGCGCAATTCCGATTCTTCGCATCGACGTGCCCTCATGGGAGGTGCACAGCGTTAAAGAGGGCGGGCAGCCTTACCGGCACTATGTGCTCAAGGACGTCAAATTATTCGATTGCGCGCATGCCGCCGGCGCAGCCGGCGAAGTGTTGCATCTGAAGTTTTCCGCGATTGAAGCAACGTCGCCATAGAACGAGAGCGTCGGGAGGGAGAGTGCGCAGGGGATTTTGCCAATTCTTGCTGTTCGCGGCCGCGATCGCGCCGGGAGCCTGGCTTGCCGAAGCCGCGGAACCGTCAGCCGGGAGCTCGGCCATCAATCGGTTGTTCGGTGCGGGCATCAATGTCTCGGATATCGACCGTTCGATCGATTTCTACACCAAGGTCGTCGGACTCAAGATCGCCTTCAGCATGCCGGCCCGGAATGGGATGCGGGAAGTGGCGCTTTCCCTCAGCGGCAGCCTCACAGACGGTACGGTTCTGGTTCTGGCGTGGCACGACGGGACGCCGCTGCAGCCGGGCCATGAAACGTTCGGTCGCATCATCACGAATGCCGTCTCGGCCAAGGCCGTGGGCGAGCGCGCCAAGGCCATGGGCTATAACGTCAAGGAAATGGGCGGAGGGCAAACGATATTCCTCACCGATCCGGACGGATATGGCGTCGAAGTTTATCAGCCGGGTGCCGAGACGCCCAAATAGGCAGTCGATCACTTGACCGCATTTTCAGAAGAGAGGTGCACGCGATGGGGAAGATGGCAATACTGGGTTCATTCGGGCATGCAATATTGGCGGCGTTGTTGCTGATTCCGTCGATGGCTCGGGCGGAACTCGGCGTCAAGCTGGTGCCCGGCAAACCGGTCCTTGCGCTTGCGGCGTTCGATCTCGCGTCGGTCGGCTATTCGGTCGAGGAGTTCTTCATCTCTGGGACCGCCAGTTCCTATAAGCCGGTGGGAGATTTAGGCGGTGACGGCCGGTGGACCGTCGCGCCGGCGGCGAGCGCGCCCTTTACAACGCGCATCGTCGTCGTTCGACCCTCGGAGCCGTCCAAATTCAATGGCACGGTGGTCGTGGAATGGCTCAATGTGAGCATCGGCATGGATGTCACTCCGGATTGGAGTCATACGCATCGCGAACTGATACGAAGCGGCTATGCCTATGTCGGCGTGTCCGCTCAGAAGGTTGGTGTCGTCGGAGGCGGCATGATGTCGGCGCCCGGCATGCTGCCGCTGAAGAAGGCCGACCCCGAGCGCTATGGGCCACTCGATCATCCCGGAGACGCCTATGCGATGGATATGTTCACCCAGGTCGGGACGCTTCTGAAGGGACCGGCAGGGACGGCGGTTCTTGGGTCTCTCGTGGCTAAACATGTCTTGGCCACCGGCGAATCCCAATCCGCGGGTTATCTGACAACCTATGTAAATGCGATCGCCCCGACGGCGAAAGCTTTCGACGGCTATTTGATCCATTCCCGCTTCGGCGGAGCGGTTCCCGTCGAGGGGACATTCACCCCGGGCAGCAGCCTTGCGACCATGGCGGTGAAAATTCGCACGGACCTTTCCGTGCCTGTGCTGACCTTCATCACGGAGACCGATCTGGTCGGCATCGGCGGCCGCCAGGCGCATGGCTATCTCCAGGCGCGACAGCCCGACAGTGACAGGTTCAGAGCTTGGGAGGTCGCCGGCACCGCCCATGCCGATACCTATCTCAATGTCGGTCCGATCGATTCCGGATTGGTCCCGGTCGAGACGCTGGCGAAGGCCTATGCGCCGACGAGCAACGTGTTCGGCATGACCACGGGCAAACCCATCAATGCCGCGCCCCAACACCACTACGTCATGCAGGCGGCCATGGCCGCGCTCAATGACTGGGTCGTCGCCAACAAGGCGCCGCCCCATGGTTCGCCGATCTCCGTCACGTCGGGCGACGATGCGACCTTCGTTCTCGACCAGAATGGAAACGTCAAAGGGGGAATCCGTTCGCCATGGATGGATGTGCCCACGGCAAGACTTTCCGGCATCGGCCAGACCGGCCCCGGCATGGGCGCCCTGTTCGGTGTGACGGAGTCCTTCGATTCCGCAAAGCTCGCAAAACTTTATCCCGGCGGCCGGGACGATTATCTGCGGAAATTCGACAAGGCGCTGCAAGCCGCCGTCAAATCCGGGTTCATTCTCAAGGCGGACATGCCCGAAATTCATGCACTGGCCGCGGCGATGTTCCTCAACTCGGCCTCCTGACGAGCGCACGTCAATGGACTGGGTGAATTTTCTGCGCCGGCGCCTGCTGATCGGCGCCATGGCGTGCGGAGCGACGCTGACGATCGGCGCCTGCGGCAAATCGGACAAGCTGGCGGCCTGCGCGGATCCCGAAAAGATGAGCCCGTCCGAAAAGAGCTTGCGCGGGGCCCAGCACTATGTCGAACGATCGCCGGATCCGGCCAAGGTCTGCGGAGGCTGCGGATTTTTTTCCGCGGCGGAGGGGGCAGGCGATTGTGGTCGGTGTCAGATCTTCAATGGACCGGCAAACGCCAAGGGGCACTGTGAGTCCTGGGCCGCCAGGACGTGACGGGTTGGATCCGGCGATCGATTCCCCTCATCGTCCTGACGGCCTCCTTGCCGGCGATGGCGCAACAAACGCCGCTCGCGCAGGGACGATATCTGGTGGCGGCCGCCAATTGCGCGGGCTGTCATACGGCGCCGGACGGGCGGAACCTTGCCGGAGGCGTCGCCCTCGAAACGCCCTTTGGCATTATTTACGCATCGAACATCACGCCGGACCCGGAAACCGGCATTGGCCGCTGGACCCTCGATGATTTTATCCGGGCGATGCGGCAGGGCATTGCCGCCGATGGGATGCGCCTCTATCCCGCTTTTCCGTATCCTTCGTTCACGCTGATTTCGGATGGCGATCTCAAACTCATCTGGACCTATTTGCGCAGCGTGCCGCCCGTCCACGCGGCGCCGCGCGCCAATGCCTTGTCCTTCCCGTTCAATCTCCGCGCGCTCATGACCGCTTGGAATGCACTGTATCTCGAGCTTGGCCCCTATGTGCCGGACCCGGCCAAGTCGGCGCAATGGAATCGCGGCGCCTATTTGGTTCAGGGACTTGGGCATTGCGGCGCCTGCCATACGCCGCACAACGCGCTGGGTGCCGAAATGTCGCGCCAGGTGCTGGCCGGCGGTGTATACCGCGATCGGGTGAGCGCAAACGTCACGCGCAATTGGTCGACGCCGAATATCACCGGCGCACGCAGCGGCCTGGCATCCTGGACGGTCGACGACCTCGCGCGTTATCTGAAGACGGGACACAGCGCCCGGGCCGGGTCGTTCGGACCGATGAACGAAGTCATCACCAACAGCACAGCACAGCTCGAGGACGGCGACATTCGTGCGATCGCCGTCTATCTCAAGGATCGCGCGCCGGCGGGCGCCGCTGACGGCGGCGCCGATGCCGCGGCGGTCAGCGCCGGTCAAACGGTGTATACCCTGCGCTGCGCGACGTGCCATCTTCCGGACGGCCGAGGCGACGCCAGCACCGGCCCTCCGCTTGCCGGCAGCGCCATCGTTCAGGCGCCGGATCCGGCCACACTGATCAACGTTACTTTGTATGGCGCCGAGATCCCCCTGCCGGCGCCTCCCGACGCCTGGAAGAGCATGGAAGGCTTTGCCGCCGATCTCACCGATGATGACGTCGCTGCCCTGGCCACCTATCTTCGCGCCAGCTGGGGCAATTCAGGAAACGCCGTAACATCGGACCAGGTCGCCCGACAGCGGTGAGGGTCGCAAAAGTTCGTCAGAGGAAGATCGCGAGATTAGGCATGCCCAATGTCGCCTGATCCAGAAGAACTTCCCGGAACGCCAGCTTCAATCCAGCCGGCGTGCGGCGAATGGTGTCCGTGCGCTCGGCGCTCATCAACTGATATTGTTCCTGGTTGAATCGATTGCGAGTCAACAGGAGATAGCTGACCACGGAAAATTCGTCGGGCCGGGTCGTGGCATTTACCAGAATGTTCGTGACCAGACGCCGCTGGCGCGACGGCGGGTCTTCTGCCCAGGCGCTCTTGGTCTTGGTCAGCCGTGCGATCCTGGTCAAGATCGACGCTTTGGTCTCGTCGAGATGTTTGACCGAGCGGACGACGCTTGCCTCCTGATCCGCCAGCGGACGGTTCAACCTCATGGGGACCGTATAGACCAGATCCTCTGCAAGCATATCCGCCCATTTCAACAGATCAAGACGATCAAGATGCCCGGCCTCCTCGAAGAGGAACTCGGCAATCTCATTGTAGATTTGGGACCCGATATGAATCCTGGTACCCAGCGACCCAGGCGTCTGAACAGCTCCAGCGGCAGTCATTCCGCTACCGAACGTTGGACGCCACTTTGAACCGCCTTTCCGCACGCTCCCCAGGATCCGCCGACACCGACGCCTCCTGTGGCGCAGTCATGAGTTCGCGCCAATACATCCACCAATTCCATTGCGTATCGTCCTTGGTGAAACCGTCATAGAGCAGCCCAGGGCCCGGCCAATTGGCGGGCCGCGCCTTCGAACAGATCGCCTGGTACTTCATCGTCATCTTGCGCCCCATGGCGCCGCGAGCACTCTTCGTCATGTGCGGCCAAGTATCCGAATCATCTTGCTCGACCATGCCGGAGGTGCCGAACATCCGGGTACTAACATCGCGCATGATAATCTTGTGCTCGGCCGAGGCTGTCTTGTCGGCCAGCACCCAGTTGACGAATTCGAGCTTATCGGGTCCGCGCGGAATGTAGGTATGCAGGCTACACATGCCCAGAGGATCGCCGCCCTTCTGAGGGATGTAGACGAAAGCAATCAATATGTTGGGAAACATGCCGGCGACTTGGGGCGGAGAATCGACGAGGATCCGCAGCTGGTCCGGCGTGAGCTTGCGTTTGAGCTGCGGCAACATGTCCGGCGTAACCCCCGGCGGCGGCAGTTCGGCCAAGCGTTGCTCGACCGTCAGCCCGCGCGCTTCGAAGCTCCTGGCCTTCTCGAACTTGTTGACGACCGGCATGCATCTTAAGGCATGACCATGAGGCGATCCCACATCGACGCCATACATCGAGGTGGTCAGGTCGCCATTGCCGAAGCCGCCGATCTCGCCAAGCCAGCTATGCAGAGTCAGTGTGTGATAGCCGTCGCAGGCGGATTGCTCGCTGGCGGCTTTCCAATTCGCATGGATGATGAAACGCTGTGGTGGGCCGAGCACTTCGAGCCCGAGATCCGTGCGATCGAACAGCAAGTCGTAATACCACTTAACATCGCCCAGGAATTCCTCGAAGGAGGGACCATCAACATTCCATGTGGCAAAGATAAGACCCCCGTAGAGGTGAACACGGGCCTGCTTGAGGCCCAGTTTTTCCTTGGGGATGATCTCTCCATGCATCCGTTCTTGCGCGATCGGAGCGCCTATGAATTCACCGTCAGGCTTGAATGCCCACCCGTGATAGGTACATTTGTGAACATGGGCATTGCCGGAATCGGTCATGCAGACCTTCATGCCCCGGTGAGGACATACATTCAACGACACGCGGACCTCGCCCTCTCGCGTCCGCGCAACAATGACCGAGTCCTCGCCCATATCGCGAGTAACGAAATCGCCGGGCTTGGGAATTTCGCTATCGTGGCCAAGTAATAGCCAAGTCTTCCCGAAAATCCGCTGTAACTCCAACTGATAGATTTCGGGGTCACCCAGCGTCCGCACTTGGACTTCTCGGGTCGCCGGATTGACCAAATCGGCAATCGACGTACCGTCGGCGAGCATGCTCTGTTGTGTCTGATTCATGTCTGGATCTTCCGGGGGCTACCGCACGTTAGGATAAATGAACGTTGAGCTCAATCACAGTATACATTGTTGAACATTTCTAGCATAATTGTTCAACAAAGCCAATCGAACTTGGTAGACTGGCACGTATAACTAAGGTCTGGGGAGGCCAACAGCATGATCCGCACCTCGATTATTCGTTCGAGCGTTCCGGTTTTGGCGGTGCTGATGTCCAGCGCCATCGCGGGAGTGGCCGCAGCTGGAACATGCGATCTGGGCAGCATAAAGAAGATCGCGCCGGCCGATGCGGTGATCGATTCCGTCACGGCCCAGCCTGGACCGGTCGCGCATTGCGAAGTACTCGGGCACACCATCACCCAGAACCCAGGCCCCAACCAAGTGAACTGGTCGGTGCTGCTGCCCGACACCGGGTTCAACGGCCGGTACTACTTCGTCGGTGAGGGCGGCGGGGCAGGCTTCGTGCCGACGGCCGCGTCCCTGGGTGAATCGGGCAATGCGGGCTACGTGATGTCCACGCTGAAACTGCTGAGCGAAGGCTTCGTCGTCGCCGGTACCGACACGGGGCACAAGGGCAGCCTCTGGGACTTCGGTGCGAATAATCCGACGCTGCGGCTCGACTACGGTCATCGCGGCGCGCATGTCTCGGCCGTAGCGACCCAGGCGATAACGCGGGCTTATTACAGCATGAAGGACAAGCTCTATCGCTACCATCTGGGCTGCTCGGGTGGCGGCCGGATGGGGATGATGGCCGCCTATCATCATCCAGAGGATTATGACGGGATCGTCGCATCCACGGTCGCCAAGGGCGGCGGTTCGCTCGAGTTCGCGGTCATCGCCCAATATATCGCCAAGCATCCCGAGGCCTGGATCTCGCCGCAGAAGCTGGCGTTCATGGAACGCAAGGTCAACGAGAAATGTGCCGGCCCTGATGGTCTGGTGCGCGATCCCTATGGCTGCGGCTTCGACGTGAACGCGCTTCAATGCAAGGGAGCCGACACCGCCGAATGCCTCACGGCCGCGGAGATTTCTTCGGTCAAACTCGTCACCGGCCGCTTTCATCTGGGCACCACCGAAGATGCCCAGGTGCCGGGCTTTTCGATCTCGAATCCGACCGGATGGGCCACTTTCCTCATGGGAATGACCAGGCCAACAGCAGCGGGCGGCGAGAATCCATGGGCGCCCGCCGCCCCGCCGGCCTCGTTCATCGTCGCCCAGAGCCTGGCCCGCGGCTTTTATTTCGACGATCTTAAATACGACGTCATCAAGGATCTCGATCTGACCTCCAAGGAGGTACTGGCCCGATTGGACGAGCGGCATCCGGTATGGAGCGTCACCACGCCGGATCTCTCGGGCTATAAGAAGGCCGGCGGCAAACTCATCATGTGGGCGGGCCTGAGCGAAAACGCGGTTCCACCTGCGACCGAGATCGAATATTTCGCGGCAATCAAGAAGGCGGTTCCGGGAGCCCAGGATTTCGTCCAGCTCTATCTGGCGCCTGGCGTGCTGCATTGTCTCGGAGGCCCTGGTCCGCAGGACGTTGAGGACCGTCTTCTCGAGACGGTCATCGCCTGGGTAGAAGAGGGCAAGCGTCCAGGTCCCGTCGTCACGTCGGCATCGTCTCCGCATTACGCACCGCCCGCCGGTGGGGCTGGGCAGGCCCTCACGGCGCCGCCGCCATCGCGCACCGTTCTATTGTGCCCGGCGCCGCAGACGGCCGTGTTCACCGCCCGAAAGGGCGCGCTCGCCTTCGATGCCGCGAATTGGAAGTGTCAGTGACGCCCGGATGAGGCGACCTAAACAACGCATGCCGGCTCCGCCGACAGCTGAAATGGGAGGTAGGACAATGACTCGACTAGGCGGAATTCCACTGTTGGCATGCTTGATCTCGGCTGCGGCCGCTCCGGCAGCTTTTGGGGCGCAAAGTAGCTGTCAACTTGAAGTCATCAAGAAGCTGGCGCCCCAGGATGCGGTGATCGATTCTGTCACCGATCGGACCAGTCCCGTCGCCCATTGCGAGGTGCTGGGCCACATCATCACGCAGAATCCGGGCCCCAACCGGGTCGAATGGTCCGTCATGCTGCCCAAGGAAGGCTTCAAGGGCCGATATTATTTCATTGGCGAAGGTGCGGCCGCCGGTTTCGTGCCGACGGCCCAGGCCGGCGACGGACTCGCCAACTATTATGCGATCACGACGGTGAAGCTGCTGAGCGAGGGCTTTGCCGTCGCCGGCTCGGACACCGGGCACAAGGGGATGATGTGGGATTTTGGGGTCAATAATCCTGCTGGCCGTCTTGACCATGCGCACCGCGGCGCTCACGTGTCGGCGGTCGCGACCCAGGCCATCACGCGCGGCTATTACGGCCTGCAGGAAAAGCTTTATCGCTATCATTTGGGATGTTCTGGCGGCGGAAGAATGGGTGCTATGGCGGTGCTCCATCATCCAGAAGATTATGACGGCGTCGTCGTTTCGACCGGATTTGGTGAGGGTGGCTCGTTGTGGTTTCCCTGGGACATTCAATACGTCGTCCGTCATCCCGACGCTTGGATCTCGCCAGAAAAGCTTGCCTTCATGGAACGCAAAGTTCACGAAAAATGCGCCGGACCCGACGGGCTGATCCGCGACCCGAATGTCTGCGGATTCGATCCGGCAACGCTGCTGTGCAAAAGCGCAAGCACGAATGAATGCCTGACGGCGGCCGAACTTACCACCGTCAAGCGCATCACGGATCGGCACCCGACCGGTCCCGGCATCACCTCTGGCGGCTTTACCCTGGCGATGCCGACCGGATGGTCGGCGTTCCTCATCGGCAATACGCGTCCGACGAACACCGGTACGACCAACCCCTGGGCGCCAGCCCCGCCGCCGCCATCCTATACCCTCGGCCAAAGCATCTTGCGCGGCTTCTATTTCAACCGCGCCGACTACGACATGATCAGGGACTTAGACTTCAACAACAAAGCCGACCTCCAGAAGCTTCATGACGGCGAACCGGTCTGGAGCGCTGTGAGCGACGACATCTCGGCGTTTAAGAAAGCCGGCGGCAAGCTTATTCTATGGGCTGGGATCGCCGAGAACGCCGTGCCGCCCGCGACCGAGATCGAGTATTTCAATATCCAGAAGAAGAAGGATCCGGGCGCCGATGATTTCGTGCGGCTCTATTTGGCGCCCGACATCATGCATTGCGCCGGCGGAAACGGTCCGCAGGACGTCGCGGATCGGCTGCTGGAAAAGGTCATTGCTTGGGCTGAGGACGGCAAGAGGCCAGATGCCATCGTGGCCTCAGCGCCGACGCCGGCCATCAGCCCAACCGACCAATCGAAAACGCTCCCGGCGCCGCCGTCCTCGCGGACGACGCTGCTGTGCCCCTATCCGCAGATGGCGGTCTTCAAAGGCAAGAAGGGCGATTTCCCCTACGATGCCGACAATTGGACTTGCCGCTGAGCAGGAGTGGTGAGTTGACCGGTGACTTGAAGGAACCGACCATGTCTCAGGTCTGGCGCCGCGCAATTCTCGCTCTGATCGCCACGCTGAGTGTCGCTCCGGCAGTTCGAGCCCAGCAGCTGGCCGCGGGCGATCACGAATTCGTCTTCGGCGATCCCAAGGCCAAGGTGACGGTGATCGAATATCTCTCGCTCACTTGTCCGCATTGCGCCCATTTTCAAACCGCTGAATTTCCCCACATCAAGAAGAACTACATCGACACCGGCAAGATTCGCTTCGTGTTGCGCGATTTTCCGCTCGACAGCCTGGCGATGGCCGCAGCCTTGATCGTCCGCTGCGTGGCGCCTGACAAGGGCCTCAAACTAACCAATCTCTTGCTCCAGAATCAGGACCATTGGGTATCGGCCGAGCATCCGATTGAGCCCCTCCGAAGCTACGCCAAATTGGTCGGCGTCGACGAAGCTGCGATCGAGGCGTGCCTGGAGAACCGCGCGCTTCTGAAAACGCTGGTGGCGGAGAAGGAACGGGCGGCCGCACAGCGCGATTTCGACACGACACCGTCATTCTTCGTCGGCGACGAGAATATCGAGGGCGATCCAGGCTATGAGGATCTAGCAGATATGATCGACCGGCAGCTTCGGAAAGCGAAGAAGTAGGCCCGCATGAGGTTCGGAGGTCTAGCCTTGTCTCTGAGCGCTTGCCTGGCAATGAGCGGCGTAGGCCCATTGGCCGTGGCGCAGCCGCCGCCGGGTTCTGCCGGTCAAGTTTTTTGGGTCGAGCAGCTGGCCGCCGGCCTGAACGCACCGTGGTCGATGGCATGGCTCCCGAACGGGGACATGTTGATCGTCGAAAAATTCGGCGGTCTGCGGCTCTTCCATCACGGGAAATTGCGACCTGAGCCTGTGACGGGAACTCCTGCGGCCTATCAGGCAAGCGTCAATGGTTTGCTCGACATAGCGCTGGATCCGGATTTCGCAACCAATCAGCGCGTGTTCCTGTCCTTCACCGAAGGAAGCGCAGCGTCCGCTCACGGCGCAGTGTATCGCGCCCGATTTACCGGCGACGCTTTAGTGGACGGCAAGGTGATTTTCCGCACCGTTCCTGATGGCAATGTTCCGCCGTTTGCCATCGTCGGGCGGATCCTATTTCTTCCAGACAAGACCTTTTTATTGACCAGCAGCGACGATGAAGCCCGGCGTCACCTGGTCCAGAAAATGGATAACGACCTCGGTAAGATCTTGCGGTTGAATCGGGATGGTGAAGCGCCGCCTGATAACCCATTCATCGGCAAGCCCGGAGCGCGACCCGAGCTTTACGCCTGGGGCGTGCGGGCGCCATTGGGCTTGGCGCGTGACCCACGCACCGGCGTCATCTGGGAGAACGAAAACGGACCGAAGGGCGGTGATGAGCTGAACATCATCAAGCCGGGTGCCAATTATGGATGGCCCATCACGACGTACGGCACTGAATATTCGGGAGAGGAAATCACAACTCTGCGCGAAGCGCCGGGCATCGAGTCACCGCTGCTTTACTGGACCCCGTCAATAGCGCCGTCTGGGTTGGCGGTGAACAATGGTAATCGCTACGCTCAGTGGAAAGGGGATCTCTTTCTGGGAGCGCTTGTGGGTCGACATCTGCGCCGCATCCACCTGATCGCCGGCAAGCCAGCGGATCAGGAAATGCTGCTGGCAGACTTGAAAGAGCGCATCCGCGATGTGCGTCTAGGTCCCGACGGGTACCTTTATCTGCTAACGGACAACACCGAGGGGCGGCTGCTGCGGCTGCGGCCGGGTGCGCCAACCGCTGATCAAACGGTGCTCGTCGCAAAGCCGAGCGATAAAGGCATGCCCTCGATTTTCGTCGGCCTCGCGAAGCGTGCACCGGCTGACCTGGCGCACGGCAAGACGCTGTTCGATCAGCAGTGCTCAGGCTGCCACGCGCTCGAAGCAGGCGCAGCGGCGCGGCCAGGTCCCAATCTCGCCGGCGTCGTCGGCCGCAAGGCCGGATCTGTGCCCGGATTTGGGTACTCCTCTGAGATGCGTGCCACCGGCACCACTTGGGGGGACATGTCGCTCGACTACTTCCTGGCCTCTCCATCGGGGTTCGTGCCGGGCACGACTATGGGCGCCGCGGGCATAGCAGATCCTCAGTCGCGCACCGACCTCATCGGCCATTTGAAGGAGTCACATTAACGACCACGCGCTGCCGCCGGGTGCAGATCCAGATGAAGCGATCTCAGCGGGATTCCGTCGGTTCTTTGAACAGATCGGAGGGGACGTCTTCCTCGACGATCCATTTGCAGATTCGCCGAAGCGGCTCGATGCCGTCCTGCGGCGTGCCCATTGCCATCATGGTGGCGCCGCCCAGCGAGACGATACGCTGCGCGCCCTGCAAGGCGAGACGATCGCGGATGTCAGTCTTGAGTGACTCCGGATAGACACCGATCGTCTGCGTGTAAGCATTGACCGATCTGAGCGCCGTCTGGACATCGTCGATCGGAACGATATTGGCGACGCGGCCGGACAGGATCCGGTTGAAATCCACCGGCAGGTCCGTCTGCGAGACGATGACAGCTCCTTCATTGCCCCGGCCGCCGAACACGCAAAATTCCTCCTCGACGAATCTGAGATTGTCGATCTCGGTTTTGAGTTCGGCGGGGAAGGACTTGTGAGGCGTGCTCAGATGGGGTGGCAGGACCTGCAGCGCCTCGAACGCCATTCTACCGAGCCGATTGGCTTTGGCCAGTCCATCCACATCTGTGCCTGAGACGACATAGATCACGCGCGCATTGAAACAGGCCTCCTGATTGAGAGCGCCAAAATCCAGAGCCAGCCGATACGCCACCGAGCGCAAGGCAGCTTCGTCGACAAAGGCCTCGGACCCGATGATGGTCGCTGAATGTTTCGGGTCCAGTGTCACCAGGTCAAGACCGGGCTGGAGATATTGTGTGACGTGTTTGATGCTGTTGAAGCCGCCCCAGGCGACAATTTTTTCGATCCGCTTTGGATCGTAGAGCCAGCGTTCCACCCGGTCGTCGCCGCCCTTCCAATATCCGGCCGAAAAATGCCGGGTCAAAGGATGGTCCGGGGCGGTTTCCGCCATGGTGCGCGCCAGCGCGACGGCGGTCATGGGGTCGTTCGACGGCGTTTTCACGAGGGCATCGGAGCGCGTGATCGCATTCCAGAGCATCGTCAGCACGCTGATACCCGGCACGTTGCCGGCGATGATGTGGACGCATCGCGCGCCAAAGGCGCGCACCTTTACGCGGATCGCCGAAGACGGGCGCAGCGGCTGGGCGACCCAGCCTTCCAGATATTGAACACCGATTAACCGTTCGGCGATGTCGCGCACTATCTCAGGACTGAGCATCTCGGGCACTTTCTGGTATTGCCGGCGCAGGATGCTCTCGGTGAGGCCTGACGTCGCACACGCGACCTCGAAGGCATCCCGGAGATAAGGATTGGTCTCGAGCGTGAGGTGCTCGCCCAACCTTGCGAGATAATTGAGAATGTCATCGAAGCTCAGGCGATAGAGATCAGCCATCGCGGAAGGACCCGAAAGCGCCAGGCGGTCGAGATAGGCGGCGGCGTTGGGACATTTGAAGGTGAATTCTCCGCGCCGGCCGCCAAAGGTGGTCAGTTCGTCCTCGATGACCTCGCCTCGCAGGACCAAGGAAATGCGTCTTGGCTGGCTCATGGGAATTCGGGCCGGACGGGCGAACTCGTCTTTCCCAGAAAGGCGCTGAGGTTCAAGAGCTCCGGTTTCGAATAGCCCAGTGTCGCATGGTCGAAAATGCCGACATCCGTAATGGCGGAACGATTGGATACGTCGGCTTTCAAGATTGTGCGAAGCACCGGCGGGTCGGAGGAAACGTCGAAAAGGCGCAAGGTTTCGGGCGATTCCTCGGCCCCGATCCCGGTCAGGCGGATGCCGTTGCGCATAGTGAGCATCACGGCGGGATACTCGGCAGGGACCGGACTCGACTGAGAGATGCTGCGAAAAACGGCCAGCGGTGTCATGTCGAGAGACCTGAGATCCGGTCCGACCGGACCGCCCTTCTTGTCGTAGCTGTGGCAATCGCGGCAGCCGTGCACTCTGGTCGCATCGAAAAAAATCTTGGCGCCGGATTCCGGGACGCCTTGATCTTTTCCGATCTCGACCGGCGTCGATGCGGCTTGAGCCGCGGCGGCTTGCGCTGCGGCGGGGGCGGGCTCCGACGCTATGACGGTGATCGGTAGGCGACCGTCCGATGCAAGCCAAAGCACATAGGCCATGAACTGTGCCTGGCTCTTCGGATCGAATACATCTTTGAAGGACGGCATGGGCGTGCCGGGACGGCCATTCACGACGGCGTTTCGGATGACGTCGAGGGTCAGGTCCCGATGGGCA
>Ga0116129_1001176_pt1 | contig 14854 bp, 12 predicted proteins | sample June2015DPH_17_2_FD_89732 | JGI IMG/M metagenome (GOLD analysis project Ga0116129, IMG submission 89732) | Peatland microbial communities from SPRUCE experiment site at the Marcell Experimental Forest, Minnesota, USA - June2015DPH_17_10 | ecosystem: Environmental > Terrestrial > Soil > Wetlands...
CGATACGTTGGCCGCGGCCGACTCGGCGATGGCTCGTTTGGCCGCCGCGTCGCCGTCCTTTTCATCCGCATCTTGTTTCGATACGGATTCGGTTACCAGAAGTGCCTTCCAACGCGTGTCAGTTGTGTTCGCGAGCGCCTCGTTGGCACGAGCGGTGGCAAGATCCGCGATCGCCTGGGCGAGCTGCTGATCGATTTCCGGGGTATCGATCTCGGCCAGTAGTTGTCCCTTGCTTACTGTGCTGCCGATGTCTACGGACCAAGACTTAAGATACCCATTGGTCCTCGCATAGATGGGGGCCTCGCTATAGGCGCGTACCGTACCTGGCAGTACTAATTCTTCACCCAACGCGGAGCGGGTCGGCGCTACGGTCACAACGATCGGGGCCGCCTCGTCGGCGGTCTTTTGGCGCAACGTGCTGCGCGCCATCACCCGATGGACCTCACCCCACGTCACCAGTATGAAAGCGACAACGAGCAAACCCAGAAAATGGCGATTCATCTTACGCGGGGCCTTGAGTTTCGGAGTACGAGGTAAGGATTCAGCCATGGGACAGCTCCACTGGGTGTGCGGGGTGCATCGATTTGCGGCCGTGGATGATCGAGAAGACCGTCGGCACAAAAAACAGCGTCGCCACGGTCGCGAACATCAGCCCCCCGATCACGGCGCGCCCGAGGGGCGCGTTTTGCTCGCCGCCTTCACCAAGACTTAAGGCCATCGGAATCATGCCGATGATCATCGCGGTCGCCGTCATCACGACTGGCCGCAGGCGCGTATATCCGGCTTGCAAGGCCGCCTCGAACGCAGTCTCGCCGGCGTCCATGCGTTCGCGCGCAAAGCTGATGACGAGCACGCTGTTGGCGGTGGCGACCCCCATACACATGATCGCACCCATCAGCGCAGGCACACTGACGGTGGTGTCTGTGAGAAACAACATCCATACGATCCCGGCCAGCGCGGCGGGCAGTGCCGTAATAATGATGAATGGGTCGATGAATGACTGAAAATTGACCACGATTAGCAGGCAGACCAGCACAACAGCCCCGATGAGCCCGATGAGCAGGCCGCTGAAGGACGCCTTCATCGTTTGCACCTGACCGCGTATCACGATGTTGGATCCGCGGGGCAGGTCCTTTTTAGCCTGCGCCACGATCTTGTCGATCTGGGCGGACACGAATCCTAAGTCGGCTCCTTGCACCGAGCCGTAGATATCGATCGAAGGGGTCGCGTTGTAATGGGTTACAACAGCCGGAGCAGCGCCGCGGTGAATGCTTATGAGGTTGGATAGTATCTGCGAGGAATTGCGGGCGCCGTTCAGCGGCGTGTTGCCGAGGTCGTTCAGATTCTGTAATCGGTATTGAGGAGTCTGCGCAACGACCTGGTACTGTGTGCCCCCCTTGGGGTCGACCCAAAAGGAGGGGTTGGTTTGAAAGCTCCCCGACAAGGATACGAGCACGTTACTCGCGACCGCCTGCTCCGTAACACCGACGAGCTCCGCCTTGCTTCGATCGACGTCCACATTGAATTGCGGATAGTCGTCCGCTTGGTGAATATGCAGGTCAACGGCGCCGGGCACGCTGCGCAGCTTTTGTAAGAGCTGATTCGCGACCTCGTGATTGGCTTGGGTGTTGAACCCGACGATTTGTACATCAATCGGGGAGGGTAGCCCGAAATTGAGTATTTGACCGATCATGTCCGCCGGCAAGAATGCAAAGGTCGATGACGGGTAGGCGGCCGCCAGTTTGGTGCGCAGCGCCTTCACGTAGGCAGCCGTCGGTTTGTGGTGCGGTGTCAGGTTGACGTAGACATCGGCGTCCGCAGGACCTGTTGGTGCGGAGGTGCTGTACGCAAGATTGATACCGCTGTAAGGGAGTCCGATATTGTCCACGATGTTGACGATCTCGGTCGCCGGGATGTTCTCTCGGATGGTCGCCTCCACCGCATCGCACAGCGCCGCGGTTTCCTCGATGCGTGTACCGGTGGGTGCCCGCATGTGAAGCTTGATCTGGCCTCCATCGACGCTCGGAAAGAAATCTTGTCCGAGTCCCGGGAGAGGACCCAGCGGGAACCCAAGAAGAGCGGTCGCCGCCATGCAAGCCAGAAAAGCGATGGCAAAGCGCGGCCCCCTCTCCAATGCGGTTTCAAGCAGCTTCTTGTAGCGATCGCGGGCCCTGTCGAAGCGGCGTTCAAAAGCGATCTGCCAGCGGTTGAAAATGCCGGTTGCGGCCTCGCGTGATGCCTTGTCGTGCACCTTGAGCCAGAACTTGGCGAGCGTGGGCACCAAGGTGCGCGACAGCACATACGACGCGAGCATGGCAAACACAACAGCTTCGGCCAGCGGTATGAACAGGAACTTCGCGATGCCTGCGAGCAAAAACATCGGAATGAACACGATGCAGATGCACAGCGTTGACACGAGAGCCGGAAGCGCGATTTGCTGCGCCCCATCGAGAATGGCCGTTTCCACGTCCTTGCCGATCTCGAGGTGGTAATTGATGTTCTCAATCGTCACGGTCGCATCGTCCACCAGAATGCCGACGGCAAGAGCCAGGCCTCCCAGCGTCATGATATTGATCGTTTGACCGATGGCGGATAAACAAGCGATCGACGCGAGAATTGACAGCGGAATCGAGATCGTGATGATCAAGGTGCTGCGCCAGCTGCCCAAAAACAATAAGATGAGCAATCCGGTCAACGCCGCGGCAATCGCCGCTTCTCTGATCACTCCGTCAATGGCCGAGCGAACGAAGACTGACTGATCGCTGGTCGCGGCAATTTTCAGTTCCGGCGGCAATGAGGCTCGAATCTGCGGCAACTTCTGTTTGATGCCGTCGATGATGTCTATGGTCGACGCATTCCCGGTCTTCAGCACGTTCATCAACACGGAACGCCGTCCGTCGACTCTTACCATGTTGGTTTGAGGCGCATAGCCGTCCCGAACGTACGCGACGTCGCGCACATAGGTTACGGTCCCGTTCTGTGCGCGAACGGGCAAATTGTTGAGGTCATCAATTTGCATCGGACTCGCGTTGAGCTTGATGAAATATTCGAGCGAGTCAATTTTTTGAGTTCCCGCGGGCAAGATCAGGTTTTGATCATTAATGGCCGTGACGACGTCGTTCCCAGACAGGCCATTCGCGCGTAGTTGCTGTGGATCGAGGTCGACCTGCACCTGGCGCTGCTTGCCGCCGTAGGGAAACGGGATCGATGCACCTGCAATGGTCGCGAGTTGTGTGCGAAGAATCGTGTTGCCGAGATCGTAGAGCTTGGCTTCCGGTAGGCTGTCGCTCGATAGTGCGAGCTGTAGGATCGGAACGCTTGATGCGTTGTAGGCCAGCACGAATGGCGGTGGGGTACCGGGGGGCGCGTAAAATAACTGGGTCTGGGAGACGGCGGTAATCTGCGCGAAAGACAGATCCGGATCTACGTCGGGTTGGAAGAAGTATTTCACCACCGCGGTGCCGTTGACGGACTGAGACTCGGTGTGTTCAACGTCGTTAACGGTCGTTTGCGCTATGCGCTCCGAGAACAGCACGATGCGGTCGGCCATTTCCTCGGGCAGCAGTCCGGTGTAACGCCATATGACCGCGGCCACGGGAATCTTGATGTTGGGGAATATGTCCGTTGCGGTCTTGGCTATGGCGTAGCCACCGAGCAACACGATGATGATTGCCAGCACAATGAAGGTATAGGAGCGCTGGAGCGCTATTTTTACAATCCACATGGCGTCCTCGGTGAACTAGATTTGTGCTCTGCCGCCATCGACGAACAGTTCGATGCCCGTGACGAAACTGGAGTCATCGGAAGCCAGAAACAGCGCCGCCTTGGCGATTTCGTCGGATGTTCCCATGCGTCCCATGGGGATGGTGGACACGATCCGCGCGATGGCGTCCGGTGGTGCTCCGGCCGCTAGCGGAGTATCGGTCGGGCCCGGGCTAAGAACGTTTGATCGAATTCGGCGGTCCTTCAACTCCACCGTCCAAGCGCGCACGAAATTGCGGATGGCGGCCTTGGTGGCTCCGTAAACCCAGAAGCCTGGAGTACCTTTGACGCTCCCGACGGAACCCGTGAGAATGATGGAGGCGCCATCATTCAATAGCGGAAGTGCTTTCTGAACCGTGAACAGTGTTCCCTTCACATTGGTATCGAAGAGCTTGTCGAAGTGCTCCTCGGTGATTTTTCCTAAGGCAAGGAACTCACCGAGTCCGGCATTGGCGAAGACAATGTCGATTCGTCGGCCCGTCGCCTTGACGGTCTCGTAGAGACGATCGAGGTCAGCTAGCTTAGCTACGTCTCCTTGAACACCGATGATGCCGTGACCGATGGCCCTCACCGCTTCATCGAGTTCCTTCTGACGCCGGCCCGTGATGAAGACGTGTGCTCCTTCTTTGACGAATAGATCTGCCGCAGCGAATCCGATTCCCGTAGTGCCACCGGTGATAACGGCCACTTTGCCTCGTAACTCACTCATGTCCGCCGGCCCCCGTCAGTGAGTCTGTTTCAAAAAGACTGCGTGTGTTCATACGCGAAGATCGTGCGTCTCATCGGTGGTTCCGATCAAGCGCCGAATCGCGTACGATCATTCGGAGTATCCGATTGATGGTCCTATGCTGATCAGCGCGGGGCGATGCGCGGCATGGCACTCATCGGTTGGCTTCAATTCCTTATGCTAATTGCTAATTGGCTTAGATCCGACGGCTATCCACGTTGCGCGCACCGGGAGCCGAGCGTAGGCTTCATTTTCATCGGGCATTCCGATCGATGAGGCTTGGCGAACGAACCGTGGACTTGCGGCAAATCGATTGTTTTCTGGCGGTGGCTACCGAATTGCATTTCGGCAAAGCGGCTGAGAGACTGCATCTTGCGCAGTCCTCCGTGTCCGAAGCGATACGCGCCCTGGAGCATGAAGTAGGCGCCAGGCTGTTCATTAGGACCAGCAGGCGAGTTCAGCTAACAGATCTTGGTGCGAAGCTGCGTCTCGGTGTGGAGCCGGCAGCCCTGGTGCTTCGTGCCACATTGGATGATTGCAGGAAAACTGCTCTCGGCAAATCGAATCGGCTGAGGATCGGCTTCATCGGTGGTGGCCTTTATGAGTTGACTTTGCCGTTTGTGCGGCAACTCAAGAGCAAGTTCAATCTCGATGTGGATTGGGTCGAGCTCGCAGTGCCGGACCAATTCGAGGCTGTGGCGACGGGCAAAGTCGATGCGGCATTCTGCAGGCTTCCTCTTTCCCACGATGGTCTGGTGCAAAGCGTAATCCTTTTCGAGGACACGCGGAAACTAGTCGTGCCGGTCGATCACAGATTGGCGGACGAAACGTTGATTGACCCAGAGGAACTTGCGCACGAGATCATCCCGACATTGCCCGACGAGCATCAAATGGGGGCGTGGGCGGCGATCCATTTTCCCGACCATACGCCGGCGGGTCTTCCGATCGCACGAGGGCCTGTGGTCACAACCCCCCGCGAATGTCTTGCGGTCGTCGAGTCCGGCGAGGCCGTAGCCATCTTTCCGGCACGTGCGGAGCGATACTTTTCGAACCCCGGAATCAGGTACATTGACATTGACCTTCCTCCCGTGTCGACCGCTCTTGTGAGACGCCGCGCCGATCGCCGTCGCGTGATCGGGGATCTGGAGAAATGTTCGCGCGATGTCGCCAAGGGGTTGCGCGACTGTCCGAATGCCTCGAGCGCTAACGGCGATGCGAAGCGACGGCTGGTGCTTGAGTCCAACAATAGGGGCGCGTTGCCGTCGAACCGAGAGGAACGCCAAATCCGTCCGATACGGTGCGGGCGACTTCACACTTCCAGCGAGAGTCGAACCGTTTGACCGCACCCGATTGCTCGCGACAACCGCGCACCGAGCGAATGCGCGAGACCTCGCATCGCCTCATTGTCCTCGAGTACGTCGCCGCATAGGCGACGCACGCCTGAAAATCGCGCCCACTGCGCCAAGATTCGCGTAAGCGTGGTTCCGAGACCGATTCTGTGCCAATTGTCGGCGACCCCGAGAGGTCGCTTATCGGGGCGTGAAATCGCAGCCTGCGCGTCGCGTGAGACCACCGTGCTATTGCTTAACATTGGCCCTCGCACCTCTCGCGCGGGATACCTCGTCGGCAGCGCAAAATTCAGATGGAGGGGCGCCTTCTTCGCTGGTCTTCGTGTCCATCAACTCTCTGAGGACCCTCAATAGCCCCATGCATGCGATGAATGCGAGCCCTAAAAAGACGGCGATGAGGAGGAGCATATGCATGGTGAATGGTCCCGGGCGCGGAGCCACCTCCGCGCCCGCAACAGATCAGCTAATGGTCATACCGCCGTCGACGTTGAGGACATGGCCGGTGATAAATGAAGCTTCGTCGGAGGCGATGAACACGATCGCGTTGGCCTGTTCCTCCGAGAGGCCGAGTCGGGCCATCGGAACCTGTGTCACCAGCCTCGCCTTGTTCTCCGGCGTGTGCGTAAAGCGGGTCAACATGCCGGTGTCCACCGGACCAGGTGCCACCGCGTTCACGCGGATGCCAGACTTGACGATCTCGAGCGCCACTGACTTGGTGATGCCCTCGACGGCGTGCTTGCTACCCACATAGACGGAAGCAAATGCCGCACCCTCATGCCCGTAGGTCGAGGAGATATTGACGATGTTCCCGCTGCCCTGTTTTTGCATGACACGCACCTCGTGCTTCATGCACAGGAGCAGCCCGAGAACATTCGTGTCGAACGTTGCCGCGTAGCTGTCCGCAGTTTGGTCAGTAATGGGGCCCACCTGGCCTTCTGTGGCAGCATTGTTCACGGCGACATCGAGACGCACAAACCGTGTGACCGTCTTGTCGACGGCATTGCGAATATCCTCCTCTTTGCGGACATCGGCGTTGATGAACTCGGCTTCCGAACCCAACAAGCGGAGTTCCTTCACGAGCGCCTCGCCGGCCTCATCACGCCGACCCGCAACGACCACCTTCGCGCCCTTCTTGGCAAAGGCGACAGCGGCGGCGCGCCCGATGCCGGTGAGTCCACCGGTAATCAAAACAACTTGACTGCTCATTTCTACAATCTCCTACATTGAGCCGCCGAAAATCGGACGGTGTTTGACTATGTACGTCCGTCCTGATAGTGTCAAATAAAATGTGTACGTGCGTATTGGAGGCGATTGTGTCAAAGCTATTCACACCTATTTCGATTGGAAGCCTAAAACTGACACACCGTGTTGTCATGGCGCCGCTTACCCGTTCACGCGCAGACCTTCCGGACGATGTGCCGAACGATCTCATGGTCGAGTACTACGCTCAACGTGCCTCCAACGGCGGCCTGATCGTTGGAGAGGCGACCACGATTTCCGCAAGCGCCCGCGGTTGGCTCGGAGCGCCAGGGCTCTATTCCGACAAGCAAGTCGATGGCTGGAAGAAAATAACGGCTGCGGTTCACGCAAAGAAGGGCTTCATGTTTGCGCAGCTATGGCATACCGGGCGAGCATCGCACGTATCGGTCACGGGCGGACCCGAGCCGGTTTCCGCATCGGTCAACACGGATTACTGGAATGACCCCGACAAGTTGACTTCAACCCCAGGGGGCTGGGTTCGGCCCTCTCCGCATCGCGCACTTGAGATTTCTGAGATCGCGGGGATTGTGGACGACTATCGCAACGCGGCCATTCGGGCGAAGCAAGCCGGATTCGACGGTGTGGAACTCCATGCGGCCAACGGTTACTTGATAGATCAATTCCTTCAGAACGGTTGCAACAAACGTACCGACGGTTATGGCGGAAGCATTGAAAATCGTGCCAGATTGCTTCTCGAAGTGGTCGGTGCCTTGACTTCCGTGTGGGGTGCGGATCGCGTAGGCGTACGCATCGGACCCGATGGTAGGTGGAATGGGATGTCCGACAGTGACCCGAAGTCTCTGTTTACGTATGTTGCCAAGCACCTAAACCGCTTCGGGCTAGCCTACCTTCACATCATTGAGCCTCGAGTGAAGGGGAACGTGGTCGTTGCGGAGGGCCAAGGGCCTATCGCAGCGGAATACTTGCGCACGATTTTCACGGGAAAGATCGTCGCAGCAGGAGGCTTCGAGCCGGACACTGCCGAGGCGGTAGTGACGAACGGCGACGCGGACTTAGTGGCATTCGGGCGCTACTTTGTGTCGAACCCTGATCTGCCGATTCGCATAAAGCAGCGATTGCCGTTAAGCGATTACGATCGCAACACCTTTTATACGTTCGATGCCCGTGGGTATATCGACTACCCGGCGTACACAGCAGGCGCGCTCGCCTTTCGTTCCGCTTAGAACCCACGAGCCAAGTCGCGCGTCTCGATCGAATTGCGAGGGCATGCAGTTCCTGCTTCGTCGTGCTCTTAAGTATCAGGAGCGAGGGAACTCGCCACCAAACATGGGCATGCCGCTTTGCGATTCCTCCCGGGTGGCTTCGTCCTGCAAGACATCCCAGTGTTCCACGAGCGCACCATCGGCAATGCGAAGGATGTCGGCCGCGATCCAGCATCGCGGGCGTCCGTTTCCCGAAAAGCGACCGTGTACGATGACGAAATCCTTGTCTGCGAGAATTACGCCGGGCTCATATCTCAATGTCGCCGGCGCGCTCCTGATCAAGCCGAACAATCCCTCACGCCCCGGTGGGATGTGAGCGCTGTGCTGCAAGTAATTTGCCGACCAGAACTGCTCAGCGGCCTTGTAGTCCCGTTTGTTGAAAAGTGTGTCGAACGCTTTCAACACCAAAGCTTTGTTCTGCTCTTCGATTGTTTGGGTCATGTCGGTTGGCGGTTTTAGGCGCCGCGTCTGCCTGTCTCTTGGCCGTGCTCCTTTCTCAGGTCACGGTTCTCGATTGCCCCTCCGCACTCGCCGACCGGATAGAGCCGCGGGCGATCGCGCGATGATCCCGTTACTCGCGGCTGAACGGCAGCTCGATTCGCGATCAGGAGCACGCCGATTGGGTCCAACGAATTGGAAGCGTCACTATTGCTCCGTGATTCCGCCTCCTCTTTGATGCGATCGACAAACCAGCGCCCCGCCGGGCCCAGGGGGCTGTCGGTCAGATATACAGCTGACATGACTATGGCATGTCCCTCGGGGGGGGGGTCGTCCTCAACCCCGATCTCAACAAGCTCGCCAGTTGCCAGATCTGCCTCCACCATGTGTAGCGGCATGACTTCGTGCTCGCATCTTACTACGTCCGTACATAGTGTTGTCAAGCGGCTCCAATAGTCTCGATGGGCGGTGCCACATACACTTCGACGCTGAGCTGGCTTGACATGCACTATGTACGGACGTAGTATCTCGCGGTGAGCAGAATCTCTAATAAAGACAGGATATTGGCTAACGGCTTGAAGGTTGTGCTCGAGCGCGGCTATGTCGGCGCCAGTGTGCGTGACATCGTTGAGGCGGCTGGCGTGCCGCAGGGGTCTTTCACAAATCATTTTGCCTCCAAAGAGGCGTTTTCGCTGGAGATTCTGGATCTCTACTTCGCAAATAACCGGGTCGTGATTGCGAACACATTACGCAATGACGCTCTTCCCCCCCTGAAGCGGTTACGAGCTTATATTGATGCGAGTATCACCGCCATTAGAAATCACGGCACCAAAAATGGCTGTTTGATCGGCAACTTCGCTGCAGAAGCATCCGATCACAGTGAGATCATTCGCAAGCGGGTGTCTGGAATCTATGCCGAAGTGCGGGAGGCGATGACTGATTGCTTAAAGGCTGCCGTGAAGGACGGCGAGCTCCCCAAAAGTCTTAAAGCTAACGAAGTCGCGACTTTCATTGCCACAGGACTACAAGGTGCCTGGCTGGTTTCCAAGGTTGAGCGCGATCTGGCCTTTGCAGAAAACTTCAAGAAAACGTTGTTCTCAACGGTCTTGGCCTGAAGCATCCAAGCTTTCAGTGATTTGGCGGTACAGTCCCATTAGCGCAGGTGCATGATGCGAAGCCCGTCAAAACGACGTGTGAGCAAACGCGAGCGGGCCCCGGTCGATTTTCTCAGAGAACTTCAAGATGGGCGATCAGACGCCTTTCTCCAAATATTTTCAGGAGTTGATACAGATGAACAGCAAGCCAATCAAGATTCCGGGACCCGATCATCCGATCACCATCACGCCGACGAGAGGGCGTGTCACGGTCGTCGTGAACGGTAAACGCATCGCCGATACCCGCGAGGCCTTAACCTTGAAGGAAGCGGCCTATCCGGCGGTGCAATACATCCCTCGCAAGGACGTCGACCAAACGCAACTGCAACGGACATCGCATCAGACGTATTGTCCCTACAAGGGCGAATGCACCTATTACAGCATTACCTCTGGTGGGGAACGCTCGGTCAATGCGGTCTGGACCTACGAGGCTCCTTATGCCTCCGTGTCCTCAATCCAGGAGTACCTCGCGTTTTACCCGGACCGGGTCGACGCCATCGAAGTCGGCGTGGGGGATTAACGCCGCATCCAGTCGTGAATCGCGGGCGATTGAAGCTGCGGCGTCTTTTCAAGCAACTACGGTTGTAGACAGATCGACACCCAGCAACTTGGCAAATTCACTTGCAGCAAGGGGCCTTTGAAAGTAGTAGCCTTGTCCTTCCGCGCAGTTTTGGCCTTGAAGGGCTATAAATTGCGCCCGTGTCTCGACACCCTCCGCTATGACCTGAAGATGGAAACTGCGCCCCAGATTAATGACTGCACTCACGATTTTGGCGTCGTCGGCATCCGTGCACAGTCCATGCACAAAAGATCTGTCGATTTTCAGCGCGTCAATCGGAAATCGCCTCAAATAGCTCAAGCTAGAATATCCCGTGCCGAAGTCATCCAGCGTGAGCTGAATTCCCATATCCTTGAGCTCGTGCAGCACTTCAATCGTGGATTGAGGATCTTGCATGAGGGCGGTCTCGGTTAACTCGAACTCGAGATATGAGGCTTCCAACCCTGTCTCCTTTAAAATGGTGCGGACATGTTCAACGAATTGTTTCGAGCGGAGCTCCACTGCTGAAATGTTGATGGCAATCGGAATAGGTGCGAGCTTGGCATCGAGCCAGAGCCGTCTTTGCAAGCATGCCTCGCGCAGCACCCACCGACCAATTGGCACTATGTAGCCGGACTGTTCGGCTATCGGAATGAAGTCTTTGGGCAGAGCCACTTCTCGCCCCGGTGGGTGCCATCTAATGAGCGCTTCCGCGCCGGTCAGTGTCTCAGTCACCAAGTCGATTTTTCCCTGGTAATGTAACTCGAATTCACGCTGGTCCAAGGCGTGGCGAAGACCGCTTTCGAGGGATTGCCGCTCGAGAGCATGCTCATTCATGTTCCGCTTGAAGAACTGGTAGTTATTGCGTCCGCTATTCTTCGCATTCAACATGGCAATGTCGGCGCTCTTCACGAGCGTCTCTGCATCGGTGCCGTCATCCGGATAGATGCCGATTCCGGCGCTCGCAGTGATTTCCAGATTGTGTTGCTCCAATCGGTGAGGCATTCCGACGATGGTGAGGAGTGTTTGCGCGCTGATTGCAGCTTCTTCGGCGTCCGCTACTGAAGACAGCAAGATCACGAATTCATCTCCGCCCTGCCGGCTGACGGTGTCCGAGCTGCGTACACCGGCAACCAACCGAGCTGCGACCGACAGAAGGAGTTTGTCCCCGACCATGTGACCGAGCGAGTCGTTGACGTGTTTGAACCGATCGATGTCAATACATAGGACCGCCAGCTTTTGCTGGGTAGCCTCCGCTGCGGAGATTGAATGCGATAGGCGGTCATTGAGGAGAATGCGGTTTGGCAGATCGGTCAGGTAGTCGTGCAGCGCCAAGTGCGACATTTTCTTGGATACCGCTTGCGCCTGCGTCACATCGTGAAAAACCATCACGGCGCCGGTCACGCTGCCTCTTCGATCATGGATAGGCGCGGCGGAATCTTCGATGGCGAACTCTGTTCCATCAAGCCGGATCAATTTGCAACCCGGGGGTAACTTGGTAGGATGGTTTTCCTGAATGACCAGCATCATCGGATTTGCCACTCGGTTGCCGGTTGATATGTCAAGAATTTGAAACACCTCTTCAAACGGTCGGCCGACTCCGGCGTCTGCCGACCAACCGGTCATGTCCCGGGCGATGGGATTGAGAAAAGTCACGTTACCGGCAATATCAGTGCTCACCACCGCGTCACCGATTGAATTTAAGGTCACCTGTGCGCGTTCCTTTTCTCTGAACAAGGCTTCGACGTTTGAGGTACGCTCGATCATGTTTCGCACGGCTTTCGGCAACAGGTAGCCATCGAGATCGTCGTCAAGAAGGTAGTCTTGCGCGCCTCGCTGCACGGCGAGCCTGGCCGAACCCTCACATGCCGAGGTGCTAAGCACAAGAATGGGAACCTCTGGTGAGGCCAGGAATAACCTGTCGAAGGTTTGGATTCCATCGCAATCAGGCAGAAACAGATTTACCAAAACTGCTGCGATGCGTTTGGCGCCGCTTTTGCGCAATCGGCGTACGCCGTCGGCGCACCTCTCGACCCATTCAACGATGAATAGCCCGTCAACGGCGTTGAGAAGTGAATTTCTCACTCTGTTCGCCTTGGCGGCGTCGTCGTGGATAAGCAATACAATTTGCGGCATACCACCATCCTTGGGCACACTGCTAGTAAGGGCGTTTATTGGGATGCCGTCTGTCTGCCAGCACACATACCACCGTCGCGGCGTTCATAGGCAATGACGACTTCGACTCGAATTTCAGTACTCACGCCGCAGGGGCACCTTATGCTCGCTGCGACGGACGAAGCGCGTACGTTGCCTGGCAATCTGCAAGAGCGTCTCGAGGCTGCATTCGAGCGCGGCGCAGGACACGGACTCTTGGAGCTTGGGATTCGCGAGGTCGGCACGGCTCTGCCCGCAGATTTCGCATATTGGCGAGATTTTGCCGGCCGCTACGTCACCACGCTATGCACGTCCGCGCAACCCACCGGGGCCGCGGGCCCCGCTGCGATGAGCATCATGGAAGCGCCGCCGGCGGAAATGCTGGCGGAACTGGCGAACGCCGCACCACCGATGCCGGGCGGAGAATATCTGAACGCCGACGTGCTCGCCGCGCTGTGGGAAAAAATCGATGCGGCCTGTCGCGCGGAACTCGCCGATGCCAAGCAAACGCTGCAGGAGTTCCTGAAAGCGCGAAATCCCGCCTGGCACCTCGTCGGCCGCGTGCATTTCAATCTGGCCGAGAACCGCTCTGATGTAGAAGCGCCTTTCGCATTCATTTCGACCTATACGACGCGTCTCTCGGCTCAATCTCGCGCGCAGCACCTGCCCCTCGCCGAGGCGCTGCGCGAGTACGCCGGCGCGAAGCACAAAGCGCGCCTGCTCTCGCTTCTGAAACCGGTGCAGGAAGCTGCGACACAGTGCGCATGGCTCAAGACCATGGTGGATTCCGGGGAGCTCTACCATCCTCTCAGATGGTCCGCAGCCGAAGCATTTCAATTCTTGACCGATGTACCCAACCTCGAGGCCGCCGGGATTGTGGTGCGCGCGCCAAGTGCGTGGGGCTCGGGCCGACCGCTTCGCGCCAAGGTTCGGGCGACCATCGGCGGACGAGTACCGTTGGTTCTAGGCAAGGATGCGCTGCTCGATTTTCAGGTGGAGGTGACGCTCGGAGAGGAGCGACTCACGGCGGCCGAAATTCGCGCCCTTCTCAAGGGGTCCGACGGACTGCAATTCTTGCGCGGACGCTGGGTTGAGGTGGATAGGGACAAACTCAAGCAACTCCTCGACAAATTTCGCCAGATTGAAAAGGCAGCGGCCGACGGCGGACTGCCGTTCGCCGATGCCATGCGGCTGGTGGCCGGCGTCGCGGTAGCGGAGGAGTTGGCCGATCCCTCGGGTCCTGACTGGTCGACGGTGAGCGCCGGGCCGTGGCTCGCAGAGACTCTCAAGGGCCTGCGCAGCCCCGAGGGACTCGCCCACATCGAGCCGGGTCCGGCGCTTAAGGCGACGCTACGGCCCTATCAGCAGGCCGGTGTCCGTTGGCTCTATCTGCTGCACCGCCTCGGGCTTGGCGCCTGTCTCGCGGACGATATGGGAATGGGCAAAACCATCCAGGTATTGTCGCTGCTGTTGATTCTCAAGCACGAATCGACGGCGCAACGCACGGCGACGCCGACGCGAGCCTCGGCCCTGCTGGTGGCGCCTGCCTCGCTGCTGGCGAATTGGGCCGCCGAGATCGAACGGTTCGCGCCGACGCTGAGATTCCTCATCGCGCATCCCTCGGCATCGAGTGCAGAGGATCTGAAGGCGATGACCTCGGAGTCGCTCGCGGCGGTTGACCTCGTGATCACGAGCTACGGCGCCTTGCTGCGCTACAACTGGCTTTCGAGCACCGAGTGGCGGGTGGTGGTCATCGACGAGGCGCAGGCCATCAAGAATCCGGGCGCCAAGCAAACGCGCGCCGTCAAGCAACTCATCGCTCACACTCGGATCGCGCTCACCGGCACACCGGTTGAGAATCGTCTCGGCGATCTTTGGTCGATTTTCGACTTCACTCATCCCGGTCTGTTGGGCTCTGGTCAGGCGTTTGGGCGCTACGTCCGTCGGCTCGCTGAAGCGAAAACCTACAGTCCGCTGCGCGAACTCGTGCGCCCTTATATCTTGCGGCGCCTCAAGACCGACAAGTCGGTGATTGCCGATCTGCCCGACAAGACGGAGATGAAAGCGTTCTGTTACTTGAGCGCCTCGCAGGCGGCGCTGTACCAAAAGGCGGTCGAGGAACTCGCGCAGGCGCTCGATCGATTGGAGGGCATGGAACGCAAGGGAGTCGTACTGTCGTTCTTGATGCGCTTCAAGCAGATCTGCAATCATCCGTCGCAGTGGCTCGGCGACGGTGCGTGGGCCGAAAC
>Ga0116129_1001178_pt1 | contig 14833 bp, 13 predicted proteins | sample June2015DPH_17_2_FD_89732 | JGI IMG/M metagenome (GOLD analysis project Ga0116129, IMG submission 89732) | Peatland microbial communities from SPRUCE experiment site at the Marcell Experimental Forest, Minnesota, USA - June2015DPH_17_10 | ecosystem: Environmental > Terrestrial > Soil > Wetlands...
CTCAAAGCGAATGTCAAATCCAAAACTCCACTAGAAAGCTATATTTGCTAGTGGTCCTTCGATTCTAACATTTGCAACAGTGCCTGCCTCATGGGGATGCAAATGTTAGAATCGGACCACTAGTACGGCCGTGTAACCTGTTTCTGGCCTCGCCAGGAAGTGGGTAAGTTGCGGGGTATGGCATAAAATATGCAGTCATTTTCGCTGACAGATAGGGTGAGATTGACCATGCGTTTCTGGGTTTGTTTCGTTTTCGGAGTCTGGATCACGGCATTTTCGAAACCGGCGCAAGCCGAGTACCCCGAGAGGCTGATTACTTTGATAGTCGCTGTACCTCCGGGAGGGGCGGGCGATCTGGTCGCACGGCAGTTTGCGGATCGGCTTTCCAAATTTCTGAATCAAAATGTAGTCATCGAAAATCGGGGAGGTGCGGCCGGCACAATTGCCGCCGCGTTCACGGCGCGAGCGGCGGCGGATGGCTATACTTTGCTTCTCTCGTCGATCGCCACTCACTGCACCGCTCCGGTCGTCTATAAGAATATAGCGTACGATCCATCCAAGGATTTCTCGCACATTGGATTGATAGCGACGGCGCCGGCGATGCTCAGTGTTAATTCCGCGCTACCCATTCATTCGGTCGCTGATCTCGTCTCGTATGCCCGAAGCAAACCCGGCGAGCTAAATTTCGGATCTTCTGGCAACGGCAGCGGACCGCAGCTGTGGGGAGAGATGTTCATGGCCGCATCGGGCGTAAAGCTGACCCACGTTCCGTACAAGGGATCAGCCCCTGCGGTGGTTGACCTGCTTGCCGGCAGAATCCAAATGATGTTCGATGCGGCGGCGGCTCAAACCTCGGGAATACAAACCGGGCAATTGCGTCCGCTGGCCGTAATGAGTGCACAACGCTCCATTTTTTTCCCCGACGTCCCAACGATGGCCGAGGCCGGCTATCCTTCGGTCACAGCTAATTTGTGGTACGGCCTTTCCGGTCCTGCGAAGCTGCCGTCCGGCATAGTGGCTCGGCTTGAAGATGCTTTGCAAAAAATTGCGGCAATGCCCGATTTTCAAGAAGCGTTGAAGCAAGTCGGCATGCTTTCTACGCCGATGTCCGCACAAGCATATTTCCAGTTCATTTTGGATGAGAACGATAAGTACCGGAAAATAGCACGAGCGGCCGACATAACAGTCGAATAACATCGCCGGAAGGGCGCAGATAAGTCGACAAAGCGTTCACTGATAAGGTTTGGTCGCAAATGGAGTCAGTTCGCAACTGTTTAGAAAATCGTACATGCGGAGCCAGTTACGAGTTGGCGACATCGCTTCGAGCGGCGTAAGGCGACAGATCGCGCTTGAGAAAGCTACCATCACCAGGCGCTCCCAATATTTTGCCTTCTTCCATGACAACCTTGCCACGAAGGATCGTCATGATTGGCCATCCCGTTACGACTTGTCCTTCGTATGGAGTGTAGTCTGCACCGTGGTGCATGAGCTCCTGCCGAATGGTCTCTTTGCGTGCCGGATCCCAGACGACGATATCCGCGTCGAAGCCGGGCGCGATCGAACCCTTTTTCGGGTAGAGGCCATACATCTTCGCGTGATTCGTCGACGTCAAGGCAACGAATTCGTTCAAACCGATGCGGCCTTCTACGACGCCCTTCGAGAAGAGGATCTGCATCCGGGTCTCGACGCCCGGAATTCCATTCGGAACCCATCGAAACGAAGTGCGGGCCTTCGGATTCAGCTTTCCCTCAATGCTGCCGTAGACGAACGGACAGTGGTCCGATGAAAAAGTCTGAAAAACACCCAATCGAATGCCTTCCCAAATAGCGTCCCAGCTCGCGCGATCGCGCGGCGGTGGTGAACAGACGTACTTCCCGCCGGTCTCATCCATATTGAGACCTTTCAAGTCGTCTGCCGTCAAAGCGATGTATTGAGGGCAGGTCTCACCATATATCTTCAAGCCCTTTTGCTGGGCCCAGCGAATTTGCTCCATAGGTTCGCGGCCGGAAACGTGCACGATCATGATCGGAACGTCCGTAAGCTCGGCGTGGCTGATCGCGCGGTGCGTGGCCTCGCGCTCTACGGATTCTGGTCGCGATACCGCGTGATAATAGGGAGCCGTCTTTCCGGCACGCTCCAAACGATCCGTCATGAAGCGAATGGCATCATAACCTTCGCAATGAACCATAACGAGTGCACGACAACCCCGCGCGCAATCGAATACTTCCAGCAGTTGCCGATCGTTCAGGACAAGATCGTCATAGGTCATAAAGACCTTGAACGAGGTGTATCCGTCGCCAACCAGCGCCGGAAGCTCTTGTCCGAGGACGCTGGGGCTCGGGTCAGTTATGATGAGATGAAAGCCATAGTCGGCATAGCATTTGCCGTCAGCTTCCTTGTGATACTCGACGACGCTCGTGCGGAGCGATGCGCCCCGCGGTTGTAGTGCGAAGGGGATAACGGTCGTGGTCCCGCCGGCGATCGCCGATCGTGTGCCGCTTTCAAAATCGTCAGCCATAGAGGGACCGCCGAAAGCGGGCTGGGAAAGATGCACATGACTATCAATTCCTCCGGGCATGACCAACATTCCGGAAGCGTCGATCACCTTCTTTCCGCCTTCGAGCTTCTGAGAAACGGTGGCAATCTTGCCCGAGCGAATGCCGATGTCCGCCTTAACCGTGTCGGCTGCGGTTACGACGGTTCCGCCGCGGATGACTAAATCAAAGTCGCTCATGTCATCATTCCCGGTACTGCTCATCCAATAGTCGATTGGCGAAGCCTAGAGCTCCGATTTCCGAAGTTCGCATGATATCGCAGCAACCTCTGATGCGAACTTCGGAATCAAAGGAGCTCTAGCAACTTATTGTTTCTAGTGCAGCTTTGAATTTGAAATTCCCAAGACGAACTTGCCGCAACACTGATCGGAACTTCAAAATTCGCCGCACTAGAGTGCTCCGCGTCCATAGTCCTTCGATTGAGCCAACCTTGCCGGGCCTGTCAATTCGAGTGAACATCTCAAACGGCGGGCTCCGAGAGGCCGCCAATGGAATGTCGGTCCCCGGCATCATAGGCCAGGCCCAGGAAAAATGTCGACACCATTGTTTACAATATAACGATCGTTTGTTGACAGCCCTCATGCGCCCGGAAATACTCGATCGGTCGGGGGACGGAAATCAGACATGTGGGGCGGGGGTCTTATGACAACGGCAGTTCTGATCGAAGAAGGAGTTGCGGCGAAGCCAACGAAGATCCGCTGGACGATTTTCGTGCTGCTTCTTGTGATGTTGGCGGTCAACTACGTTGACCGGACGTCAGTTGCTGTGGCGATGCCGCTGATAGCCAAAGAATTCAATATCGAGCCGGCAATCCAGGGCATCCTGCTCAGTTCGTTCTACTGGACGTACGCCCTGATGCAGGTCCCTGGAGGCATACTCGTAGACCGCTTCGGCGCCCGGAAAGTGATCGCGATTTCCGCAATAGCGTGGGGCGCGTTTCAGGGGGTGGCAGCTGCGTGCACGACCTGGCTCACTCTGCTTCTGATGCGTGTGGGTCTCGGCGTCGTTGAGGCGCCGATGTCGCCTGCTGGTGGAAAACTCGTCGGAATATGGATGACGCGCAGCGAGCGGGCGCGAGGTGCCACCTTGCTGGATAGTGGTGCTCCGCTCGGAGCAGCTCTGGGCGGCGCGATCATTTCAGGACTGATCTACTGGCTGGACTCATGGCGTCTCGCCTTCATCGTCGCTGGCGCCGGCACGGCCATCCTGGGTGTGTTCGCCTGGTGGTACATTCGCGACAAAGCCGCCAGCCATCCCTTAATCAATGAAGCAGAGGTGCGTTACATCGAAGATGCCCACGCGAAGGAGGATGCGGCTACGGGCGATGTGCGTAGCATACGCGTTGCTGAATTTCTGAGCTACAAATCGGTATGGGGAGTGTTCTTCGGTTATATGAGCATGCAAGCCCTATTTGCAGGTTTGCTAACATGGATGCCGGTCTATCTGTCGGTGGTGTACGGCTTCGACATCAAGCAGATGGGTGGGGCCGTGTTTTCGATGTTTTTCGTGGGGTTCATTGGCGAGCTTATCGGCGGTTGGGTTGTCGACAAGTGGCTGGCGACCGGCGCCTCCCACTCTAAGGTATTCAAGACGGTGTTCGGCTGCTCGTCGGCGCTGGCGACGGCCGCAATTTTCATTGTTGCCCAAGTACGAGATCCGATCGCTGTCGTCGTTATGCTCTCGGTGACGTTGTTCTTCCTACGCTGGTGTGGGGTATACTGGGTCTTGCCTTCCTTGCTCGGAACGCGCGCGCGTGCCGGGACGATCGGTGGATTCATGAACTTCGGCGGAAATATCGCCGGAATCGGTATACCAATCGTGGTCGGACTTATCGTTCAGTACACGGGGTCGTACTACTATGCTCTGATGCTCTTCGCGCTCACGGGCGTCAGTCTATTCTTATGCTCGGTATTCGTTATCGATTACAGGCAAAGGGTTGCGGCGGATTGAGAGCTGCCGATTTGGCCCAGTCCCTGGAAGAGGAGACGGGAATTCCTCTGTACGATACCGTCTCCACGACCATCTGGATGGCGCTCAAACAGGTCGGCATCGATACGACGCAGGTTCATGGCTGGGGACGGCTGTTTTCGGAAGACAAGAAATCATGACAACATTGATATCAGGCTCGAGCGGTTTCGTCGGCATCGCGCTTACCGAAGAACTTCTGGAGCACGGTGAAGACGTCGTAGGCCTGGACATTGTTGCGCCGCCGCCCGCGGCCATTCATGCCTTCAAGTCAAAAAAGGGACGATTCAGCTTCGCGCAGGGCAGCACCCTTGATTCCGCGTTGATCGAGGAAGCCATGACGCGTCATGGCGTGCGACGCCTTGTGGCGCTGGCAGCGATCACGGCCGGTCCAGATCGTGAAAAGGATGATCCCTATACTATCACGAATGTTACAATCGGCGGTACAGTCACGGCGATCGCGGCGGCCGCGAAGCGCGGGATAAAGAGGATCGTCTACGTAAGTTCGGGTGCTGTTTACGGCGCCAGTGGTGAAACTGCCGGAATCCTGATTGAGGAGGAGGTCCTGCAAAGGCCGGAAGGTCTTTATGGGATATCAAAACAAGCCGCCGAAGCTTCAGCGTTACGACTCGGAAAGTTATACGGCATTGATGTCGTTGCCGGGCGGCTAGGTACCTGCTTCGGGCCTTGGGAGCGAGAAACAGGCGTTCGGGACACGCTCAGTGCCTTGTTGCAGGTGCTGCGCATAGCCCAACATGGAGGCGAGGCGATCCTGCCGAGAAATAGCACGCGGGATTGGCTGTATGTCCGTGATGGAGCTGCCGGACTGCACGCCCTTTTACGCACACCAAGGCTACCGCACGCTATCTACAATGTTGCCGCGGGCTTTGAATTTTCGACGGATCAATGGTGCGCATTGCTAAAGGAAAAATTTCCGCGCTTCCAATGGCACAATGCGCGGCACGGCGAGCAGCCCAACATCAATCTCTACAACACGTACGATCGGGCATCGATGAATATATCGCGTCTTCGACGCGATACGAACTTCCTCCCGAAATATGACTTGCCTCTGGCCTTCGAGGACTTCGAAGCCTGGCATAAGATCAATCAGACGGCTTAAGATACATCGAGGTTCTTCCCATGAGCGATGGCACCCGTGCCGGGACGTCCCGGATGGAGGATAGGGTTTGCGTCGTCACGGGCGCGGCGTCCGGGATTGGACGAGCGACGGCAAGGTTGCTTGCCCAGCACGGTGCAAAAGTAGTCATCGCCGACATAACGGAGGACGTTATTGAAGGAGGCGTTTCAACCATCGAAGCGATAAAGTCGGATGGACTGTCGGCTGAATTCATCAAGACCGATGTGGCATCCGAACGAGAGGTCAATGCGCTGGTCGCATCCGTCGTCAAGCGATACGGTCGATTGGACGTGCTGGTTAACAACGCATGCATCCGTCACGCGCGTCCCTTATTAGAGATGGAAGAAGCCGATTGGCAACGCGTTCTCAACGTGAACCTTTCCGGCGTATATCGGTGTTGCCGCAGTGCCATCCGACAAATGGTCACCCAGACGCCCTATGGCGAGGTTCGCGGCCGGATCGTTAACCTGTCATCGCAGCACGGCATTATTGCCGCGCCGGAAGATCTCGCTTACGGCGTAAGCAAAGCCGGCATCGCCTATCTTACTCGCCAGGTGGCGACGGACTATGCGGCGTCTGGCATCGTTTGCAACGCTGTTGCTCCGGGGAAGATCCAGACCGGGGCGGGAGGCCGAGCCACAGATCCAAAGGTGCTCGACCGAGCCAATCGCCGTACGCCGTGGCCACGTTTAGGGGCGCCAATCGACGTTGCGAACGCTATTCTGTTTCTCGCCAGTGATGAAGCGACGTTCATCACCGGTGCAGAGCTAATGGTAGATGGCGGGTGGATAGCCGCCTAAAGCGCGATGAGATTTGGTTGAATCGTCATCGCGCTTTAGCTCTTTGATCACACGGCGGCAAACACCGCTTCGAGGTCGACAGTGGGTGTTTCGGAACGCAGATTCAAACTGCTTTGGATATTGCTCAAGTGATCGAGCATAAGCTTGACCGCACGTTTTTCATCACGTGCGGCGATCGCGTCCACGATTTCAGCGTGTTCGTCAGCGCGGCAGCAAGAAGATGTCGGAGCATCATAGAGAAAGATGATAAGGCACGTGATTGTTGTCAGTTCGCGCATATTGCGCACAAGGACCTCGTTGCCTGCCAATTCGGCCAGCAACAGATGGAATTCACCCGACAGGCGTAAAATTGCTCTCTCATCTTTCGAACGACGAGCTTCCGCTTCTTTTTTCTGATGATCGCGAAGTTCGGCCAACGCTTTCTGATCAGGGCTTGTGATAAGCCTGTGCAGGAGTCCCGGCTCGATGAGACGACGTGCTTCGAAAACGTCGTGCGCTTTCTCAATCGAAGGACGTGCGACAAAGGCACCGCGCTGCGGAATAATCTCAACGATCTGGTCGTTGGACAGGCGCGAAAGCACCTCGCGAATCCTTGCACGGCTGGTCCCAAAAATAGTTGCCAGCCTATCTTCGCCGAGCTTCGTGCCGGGCGCTAACAGGTGCGAAAAAATCGCGCTGTAGATTTTCTCGACGATTTCTTCAGCGGAGAACTCCGTATCAAATCCTCGTTTGGAAGACTTTACGGACGAGCGTTTGACGGACATGCAAGTATCAAATGGGAGGAAAAAGACTCATTCACGAAGAATGATCGTTCGCAGACTCTAAAGACCAAGTGATTGATGTCAATCAGAAATTTATCATTGCGTTCGGCGGTTGGATTTGAAAAAAGCGTCCATTCGGCAGCTAGGTTTGAACGCTCCTCGCGCGCGCTGGTCACGGGGCAGCGAATGTCAAATCCACTCCACTCGCCGAACTCAAAAGCGCAAAATAGAGCGCGAAGAGGAATCCCGCGACCGTTGGCAGCACGACGGCGGACCCCCCTTGGTGAATTGCTTCGGGAATCATGGCGTGAGCGACCAGGGCCAGCACCGCTCCGCCTGCGATAGCCTGGCACAAGATCGCCGCGTACGATTCCGAAGTGCCTATAAATGAATAGCCGGCCGCAGCCGATACGACGCCGGTGACGAGGACCATCGACCACAAGAAAAGGATGGTTTTGGGACGATAGCCAGCTTTTTGCAGGATCGCTGCGCTGGCCGCGGCCTCAGGGATGCCTCCAATGAACATCCCAAGCATCAGGCTCAAGGATAGGCCTTGGAAGCCGCCGAACTTGGCGCCGATCACAAGGCAGCCGGGAATGGTATCCAGGACGTTGCCAAGAACGATGGCGAGGCCGGCACCATGACCGGCCTCAACCAGCAACTTGTCGGATTCCGAGTTCGACAAGTGGAGAACGTTGCTGCTTGCGATAGCAGCCCAAGTCGACGGGTTGATGCCGGCGGCTTTTAGATTGTTGATCGCACGCTCATGGCTTAGCCGCCCGACAGATTTGGCGAGCTCGGGATCGTTGCGTACCAGCTGCTGGAAGTCATCCTTTCCGATCCTTAGCAGTTCGGCTTCCGTTGCCGCCCTGATCGTTGCCGTTCTGGGACTGCCGGTCAGCAGCGCCATCTCGCCAAGGGTCTGCCCCTCGGAGAGTGTTGCGATCGGTCTTTGTACGTTCGAGCCGGCTTCCGCCGCATCGGCCAGCACGTCGACGCGGCCGTGCCTGACGATATAAAGCGCGTCACCTTCGTCGCCGGCGCGAAACAGGACTTCTTCCGGCGCCAGCCTGCGTACGTGGATGCACGGAAGCAGGCTTTCTATCCGTTCCGGCGGCAAATGCCGCATAAGATCGGACCGGCAAAGCAGGCCTATCAGCTCTTCGGATTCCTTTCGCTTGTGGCCGAGAGCGTATTCGCGAAACCGGGCTGGAAAGCGAATAGCCGCACCGTGCTGCTCCAGGAACAGCGTACCGCAATAATAGACCGCAGCGCCGAGCGCGAACCCGCCGCCGATAAAGAGCCATGCCGAATTTATGGCGACGTGCTGATGGCGAAGTTGCAATGCGCTTTCATAGGCCAGTTCGATCGCAAGCGCACTGATAAGGGAGCCGGCAGCAAACGCCAGCAAAGCGGCAAGCCCTCGTTTTGGAAGGCGGGCATAAAGGCCAAGCATAGCGCCCAGCACGGATGACGACGTCGTCACCAAGCCTACCAGCGATACAGCCGCCAAATCAATGAAGCCGGTCATCGCTGGCGCAATAATTTCTGTCTAAAATGAACACGCAGGCCAAAGAGGCTCGCTGTAGAGGATCGTGCTTTCCAGCCCCGTAAAAACGGAAACCTGTCGCATTTTTCTGCTCTGGAGATCGAACCGGAGGGGAGCAAGATGCGGGACGGGCTCATAAGAAATCGAGATGGTCGGTACGTCATTCTTATAGGAGCGACATAAAGACCTGGGCGTGAGCGAGGGAGGTTCGAAGGGCTTCGCGTCGTCAGGCTGCCCGCTACACCATTCCCAAAAATTACTCCGAAATATCAACGATATATCGGATAAATTGACTATCGCGGGTGAACCTTCGCCATTGTCCCGTCGACATCGAGTCCCTTCTCGCTCCGTCCCGCTTTTGGCAAGCCGGAGGGGGCAAGCGGTGACCGAAGGGCGCATTGCCCCTGCCAAGGGGGCGTGTAATGCTGAAAGCGTCAAGAAAAACAGGGGGTGGAGTGTCGTGCCGCGCGCGATCAGGCCTTTCAAGAGCCTGACATCGGCGAGACCTCCGGGAGGCGATCCAATATGAATTTCAAGCGTATCGTGGGGCTTTTGTCTGCGGCCTCGATTTCCATTGCGCTGACGGGCAGCGCATTTTCGCAGGAGAAGACCGTCAAGATCGGTGCGGTTTTGCCGCTCAGCGGCGGCGCGGCCAGCGCTGGTGAGCACACCAAGGCCGCGATCGAAGTCGCCCTCGATATCATCAACAACGCCCATCCCGAATTTGGCAGCTTTCCGCTTGCCGGGAATGCAGGGCGTGCCGGTCTCGGCGGCGCCAAGGTCGAAGTGGTATTCGGCGATAGCCAGGGCAGCCCCGCGACCGGACAGAACCAGACGCTGCGCCTGATCACGGAAGAGAAGGTGGTTGCCCTGACCGGGGCCTATCAGTCCGGCATTACGCTGACGGCAAGCGCGATCGCCGAAAAATACGGAATTCCCTTCGTCAATGGCGAGTCGGTCGCCGCCAACCTCACCGAGCGCGGTTTCAAATGGTTTTTCCGTACCACTCCGATCGCCTCCGATATCGCCAGGATCGACTATGATTTCCTGGCCGACATGAAGGCGGCAGGCATCAAGACCGACAGCGTTGCGATCGTCCATGACACCACCGAATACGGCGTCTCGGTCGCCAATGTCATCACCAACACGTTCAAGGAGAAAGGCCAGGCGATCGCGCTCGATATTCCCTACGCGATCAATGCCACCGACGTGCAGAGCCAGATCTTGCAGTTGAAGGAGAAAAAGCCTGACGTCGTGATCATGATCGCCTATACGACCGACGCCATTCTCTATCAGAAGACGATGCAGGCGCTCGACTACAAGCCGACGATCCTGATGGCGGACGACTCCGGCTATTCCGATCCGTCCTTCGTCCAGGCGGTCGGCAAGATCTCGCGAGGCGTCCTCAACCGCTCGGCCTGGAGTATCGGTCCCGCCGGTTCTCCGACCGCGCTGATCGCCGACATGTACAAGAAGAAAACCGGCTACGACATGGATGACACCACGGGTCGCGCGATGCAGGCTTTTCTCGTGCTCTGCGAGGCCATCGACCGCGCCGGCTCGACCGAGCCCGCCAGGATCCAGGCCGCGCTGAGAGCGACCGACCTGAAGCACGAGCAGTTGATGATGGGCTATAAGGGCGTCAAGTTCGACGAAAAGGGTCAGAACGTCCTGGCATCGAGCCTCATCATCCAGTTGCAGGACGGCGAAAATTACGTCGCGGTGTGGCCGAAGGGCAATTCGGAAAAGGCGCCGATGCTTCCCTATAAAGGCTGGTGAGATTTTCCGAAGAGCGGCGGCGATGCCGCTCAGGCTCTTTCTTGACTATCGCTGAAATCTGATCCCCAAGACCGACGGCATGTCCTCCACACTTCTCCAGGTGATCGCAGGCGGTCTTTTACTCGGTGCCGTCTACGCGCTGTTTTCCTCAGGCCTCACGCTGGTGTGGGGCATGATGAACATCGTCAACTTCGCCCATGGCGATTTCGTCATGCTCGGCATGTATGTGGCGTTCGTGGTCTGGACCTTGTTCGGGGCCGGGCCCTGGATCGGGGCGCCGCTGGCGGTACTGGTGCTCGCGACGCTCGGGGTGGTCGTCTACTTCGCCTTGATCCGCGGCATCATGAAAGGGCCGATGCTGGCCCAGATCCTCGGCACCTTTGGGCTCGCCCTGTTGCTGCGCTATTCCGTGTTCTGGTGGTTTGGCGCCAACTTTTCGTCGCTGCCTGAAAATCTCGTCGGTGGCACCTTCGAATTTTGGGGGCTTCGCATTCAGGCTTCGCGGCTGCTTGCGGGCGCGGTTGCGCTGGTGGTGACGCTCGGTCTGCATTTCCTGCTGACGCGGACTGCACTGGGGTCGAAAATGCTCGCGGTGGCTGAGGATTCCACCGCCGCGCAATTGATGGGCATTCGTCCCGACACCATGCAGGCGATTGCCTGGGCGATTGCCGCGGGTGCGACCGGCCTTGCCGGCGCGCTGATCGCAACCTTCTTCTACATCGTGCCGACGGTCGGCGAGACCTTGGGCATCGTCGCCTTCGTCACGGTGTCGCTGGGCGGCTTCGGCAGCATACCGGGTGCGCTGGTGGCGGGACTTCTGATCGGCGTCATTGAATCCCTCTCTGCCTATCTGATCGGCGCGGTCTACAAGGACATGGTCGTCTATGCGCTGTTCCTCGGTTTCCTCTGGTTCCGGCCGCAGGGTCTGATGGGCAGGGTTTGATGCGGCGCCTTATTTGGCTCTCGGCTCTTGCGGTCCTGATCATCGTCTATCCGCTGGTGTTCTCGACGCCGTTTCAGCAAAGGCTCGGGGCGCTGGTGCTTTTATATGCGATTGCCGCCTCGGCCTGGAACGTCGTCGGTGGTTATGCCGGCCAGGTATCGGTCGGCCATGTCGTATTCTTCGGCTGCGGTGCCTACGCGGCCATGGGCGCCTATACCCATTTCGGATGGTCGCCGTTATTGGGCATTCCCATCGGCATCGTGGTCAGCGCCGGGATATCCGCCGCCATCGGCGTGCCGACGCTGCGGCTGTCCGGCCATTATTTCAGCATGGCGACGATCGCGGTCGCCGAACTCGTGAGGCTGATCGTCACGAACACCGCATATCTTGGCGCCGCTGTCGGCTTGAGCGGGCCGACGGTGCCGCGGAACGTCTTCGATCTCTCCTTCATCTCGGCGTTGCCGTATTACTATCTGTTCCTCGCCATGCTGGCGGTGACGTTGACCGTCACCTGGTGGATGACCAACAGCCGGATGGGGTTTTATCTGCGCGCCATCCGCGATTCCGAACGGGCTGCGCGTTCGCTTGGCGCTCCCGCCAGCCGCACCAAGCTTTACGCCTTCATGCTGAGCGCCGGTCTCACCAGCGTCGCCGGCGCGCTCTACGCGATGATGTTCGGTTTCGTCGATCCCGAATCCGGGTTCGGCATTCTGATTTCGGTGAAGATGCTGATCATGGCAGCCCTTGGCGGCGCCGGCCTGCTGTTCGGGCCGCTGGTGGGGGCGGCGATCCTGGTGCCGCTGGAGGAGATTTCCAACAATCTCCTGGGCGGCAAAGGTGCGGGCCTGACCTTTGTGGTCTATGGCGCGATTATCGTTTTGATCGCGCGCTTCCAGCCCGGCGGCATTCTTGCTTTCCTCCAGCGGCTATGGTCGCGCTGGACTGTCAGGAGAATGCCGGCCGCAGCAGCCTCAGAGGGGGGCGCTGATGTTCCTTGAGGCGCATGAGGTCACCAAGACGTTCGGCAGTTTCAAGGCCGTCGATAACGCGTCCATCGCGGTGGAGCAGGGCGATATTCTCGGCCTGATCGGACCCAACGGCGCCGGCAAGTCCACCTTCTTCAACTGTCTCGCCGGCGATCTCGATTTGACTTCGGGCGTGGTGCGGTTCGAAGGGCAGGATATTACGGCGCTTGCGCCGGAGGCGCGGGTCAGGATCGGGCTCGCGCGTACCTTTCAGGTGCCGCAGACCTTCGAAAGCATGTCGGTCCTGGAGAACGTGATGATCGGCGCGTTTCTCCGCACCCCCCGCAAGTCGGACGCCGAGGCCCGTGCGCGCGCGGTGCTGGAGCGCGTCGGCATGGGACGATTGGCGGAAACGCCGGCGCGATCGCTGGGAACGCCGGGCCGCAAGCGGCTGGAAATCGCGCGTGCACTCGCGACCGAGCCCAAGGTGTTGCTGCTGGACGAGGCCATGGCGGGACTGACCCAGCGCGAGGTGCGGCTGGCGATCGATCTGGTGCGCGACATTCATCGCTCCGGCGTCACGCTCGTGATTGTCGAGCACATCATGGAAGTGATCATGTCGCTGGCAACGCGCGTCCTGGTGTTTCACCAGGGCCGCGAGATCGCGCGCGGCAGTCCGCGCGACGTCACCGCCAACCCGGCCGTCATCGAGGCTTATCTCGGCAAGCGCGCCGCCAGAGCGGCCGCCTCCCACACCCCGATTGAGCTGATGGGAGGACCCTCGCAGTGACGGCTCCCTTGCTCCGGATCGAGCACCTGGAGGTTCGCTACGGCGACCTGATCGGCGTCTCCGATGTCTCACTCGATGTGCCGGATGGCAGTGTGGTCGCGCTGCTCGGCTCCAATGGAGGCGGCAAGACCACGGTTCTCAATGCCATCGCAGGCCTGATCCCGGTGCATGCAGGCGGAATCGAATTTCGCGGACAGCCGATCGGCGGACGGAGCGCCTTTTCAATCGTGCGCGAGGGGCTCGCGCTGTCGCCGGAAGGCTGGCGGCTGTTCGTGCAACAGAGCGTCGAGAACAATCTCAAGCTCGGCGCGACCCCGCTGCACGACAAGAGGCGGGCGGCTGCACTGCTGGAGCGGGTCTACGATATTTTTCCGAAACTGGCGGAACGGCGCAACCAGCGCGCCGGCACCATGTCCGGCGGCGAGCGGCAGATGCTGGCGGTCGGTCGCGCCCTGATGAGCGACCCGAAGCTTCTGATGCTGGACGAGCCGTCGCTTGGTCTCGCGCCGGCCGTGGTCGAAGCCATGTACGAAACCTTCGGCCGGCTGCACCGGGAGGGATTGACCATTTTACTCGCGGAGCAATCGATCGAACTCGCCCTCGAAGTCTCCGATTTCGCAACCGTCCTTCAGGTCGGCAAAAGCGTTTTGTCGGGCAAAGCCTCCGATCTGGCCAACGATCCGCAGGTGCAGAAGGCCTATCTCGGGATTGGCTAGCGTTTTCAAGAGAAGCATGCCCTCGGACTTGCCGTCTACGCTAAAGCTTGGGCAGCCGCGCTACTGAAGGCCGGCCTATTTGATCTTGTCGTAGGCCGCGGCAAAATCGGTGAGCGGCATCGGGATCGCAATGGTTTCCTTCGCGAGATCCTGGAATACGATCTTGAGCTGCTTGCCTGATCTCAGCGCATTGAGCATGTCCGGGGAGATCGGCACGCTCGCGTAGCAACCCCTGTTCTCACAGGTCTGGATCGGAAGGTCGATGCCCTTGCCGTCATCGACCTGGAATTTGGCGCCGGTCTGCAAATTGAGCCCGAGCGGCAACTGCACGAGTGCGATCGGCGTCCTTGTATCTCCGGGTACCCGGATATTGACCAGCACCACCAGTTGTCCGGTCTTGGTGAGGATTGCATTTTGCTCCATCGCGCATTCGAGCGGCGCATCGCGGCTCGCGCTGCTGCAACGCGCGGCCCAGCCGGGCTGCGCCGGTGCAGGCGTGGTGGAGGGAGAGGGGGTCGGCGTCGCCTGGGCTTGTGGCTGCCCTTTGGCCTTGGCTGCTTCCTTGGGCGCCTGCTGGGCAAAAGCAGCTCCCGTTGCGGCAAGCGCGGCGAGCGCAACGGCAATCGCTGATTTTGCGAGATTCACTGATCGGTCCCCGGGAAAGATGTCGTGCGCCGACCGGCGAACTATAGTGTTTTCGAGCGAAGTGGAAACCGGCTTCGCGTAGCGGACGGGATTACTCGGCCGCTTCCTTGACGGCGCCATGCTCGGAGTGGTCGTGCGCATCGTCCTTCTTCGAGCGGCCCCAGTTGGAAAACGCGTTCGAAAGCTTGTCGAGATAGAGGTATACGATCGGCGTCGTAAACAGCGTC
>Ga0116129_1001180_pt1 | contig 14821 bp, 12 predicted proteins | sample June2015DPH_17_2_FD_89732 | JGI IMG/M metagenome (GOLD analysis project Ga0116129, IMG submission 89732) | Peatland microbial communities from SPRUCE experiment site at the Marcell Experimental Forest, Minnesota, USA - June2015DPH_17_10 | ecosystem: Environmental > Terrestrial > Soil > Wetlands...
AGGGCGAGGAGCGCGAGTAGCGCGGATAGGTGGTGAACCCGATCTGGTTGTTGACGATGAAATGCAGCGAACCGCCGGTGCGGTAGCCTTTCAGGTCGGACAGCGCGAAACATTCCGCCACCACGCCCTGTCCGGCGAACGCGGCATCGCCGTGCATCAACAGCGGCAGCACCGAGATGCGCTGGTCCGGCGGATCGCCATGCTGATCCTGCTTGGCACGCACCTTGCCGAGCACCACGGGATCGACGATCTCCAGATGCGAAGGATTGGCGGTCAGCGACAGGTGGATCCGGTTGTTGTCGAACTCGCGGTCCGATGACGCCCCGAGATGATACTTGACGTCACCGGAACCCTCGACCGCGTCGGGATTGGCGGAGCCGCCCTTGAATTCATGAAACAGCGCGCGATGCGGCTTGCCCATCACCTGGGTCAGCACATTCAGCCGTCCGCGATGCGGCATGCCGACCACGATTTCCTTTACGCCGAGATTGCCGCCGCGCTTGATGATCTGTTCCAGCGCCGGAATCAGCGATTCACCGCCGTCGAGGCCGAACCGCTTGGTGCCGGTGAATTTGATATCGCAGAATTTCTCGAAGCCTTCGGCCTCGATCAGCTTCATCAGGATCGCGCGGCGGCCCTCGCGGGTGAAGCTGATTTCCTTGTCCGGACCCTCGATGCGCTCCTGGATCCACGCTTTCTGCGCGGCGTTGGTGATGTGCATGAACTCGAAGCCGAGCGTCTGGCAGTAGGTGCGTTCGCAGATCGCGACGATTTCCCGCAACGTCGCGTATTCGAGGCCCAGCACGTGATCGAGGAAGATCTTGCGCTCGAAGTCACCCTCCGCGAATCCGTAGGAGCGCGGATCGAGTTCCTCACGATCGCGCGGCGGCTCGATACCGAGCGGGTCGAGCCTGGCGTGGAAGTGGCCGCGCATGCGGTAGGCCCTGATCAGCATCAGCGCGCGCACCGAATCACGCGTCGCCTGGTGCAGGTCGGCCGCCGTCAGCTCGGCGCCCCTGGCCTGCGCCTTGGCCGCGAGCTTGCTGCTAACCACCTTTTCGAGGATCCCCGGCCAATTGCCGTCGAGCGCGGAGGTCAGTTCATCCCGCGGCGTCGGCGGCCAGTTGTCCCGCGCCCAGGACGGTCCTTCGGCATTTTTGCGGACGTCGGCCGGCTGGTCTTTCAGGCTCTTGAAAAACTCCTGCCATTCGCTGTCGACCGAGGCGGGGTCCTTCTCGTAGCGGGCGTAAATATCATCGATATAGGGGGCATTGGTGCCCTGCAAAAACGAAGAGAGAGCAAATGCTGCGTTCGCGTCCTGGCGAGACATGATGGCATCCTGCTGATTTTTTTAATGAGCGCGTCGAATACGGCGCAACAGCCAATCCGGGCCTCGGATCAGCGTGATAGGAGACCTTTACCCCATTTGGGACGAATGTTCTTGGCGAAAAGAACCAAAGATTGAATCAAGACTTCAATTTTTCGGCAAGTGTGTGTCCTAGCCGGGCCGGCGACGGCGAGACCGTAATTCCAGCCGCTTCCATCGCCGCGGTCTTGGAGCCGGCGTCGCCCTTGCCGCCGGAAATAATGGCGCCGGCGTGGCCCATGCGGCGTCCGGGAGGTGCGGTGACGCCGGCGATAAAGCCGACCATCGGCTTCTTGCGGCCGCGTTTGGCTTCATCCATCAGGAACTGGGCGGCATCCTCCTCGGCCGAACCGCCGATTTCGCCGATCATCACGATTGAGGTCGTCCTGGGGTCGGCCAGAAACATTTCGAGCACGTCGATGAACTCGGTCCCCTTGACCGGATCGCCGCCGATGCCGACCGCGGTGGTCTGGCCGAGGCCTTCCTGGGTGGTCTGGAACACGGCTTCATAGGTCAGCGTGCCCGACCGCGAAACGATGCCGACATTGCCCGGCTTGAAAATATTCGCCGGCATGATGCCGATCTTGCACTCGCCCGCGGTCATCACGCCCGGGCAATTCGGCCCGATCAGCCGCGATTTCGACCCCGAAAGCGACCGCTTTACCCGCACCATGTCGAGCACCGGAATCCCTTCCGTAATGCAGACGATCAGCGGAATTTCGGCGTCGATGGCTTCGCAGATCGCGTCCGCCGCACCCGGCGGCGGCACATAGATCACGCTGGCGTCGGCCCCGGTTTTCTCGCGCGCTTCGGCCACGGTGTCGAACACCGGCAGCCCGAGATGCGTCGCGCCGCCTTTGCCCGGCGAGGTGCCGCCGACCATTTTGGTGCCATAGGCGATCGCGGCCTCGGAATGAAATGTGCCGTTCTTGCCGGTAAAGCCCTGGCAGATGACCTTGGTGTTCTTGTCGATCAGGATGGACATGGTTGGGGTTTGCTTTCGCGCCAGAAGCGGCAAAGGGTCAGGTGATCCGCCGATAGACGCCGGTAGCCGGCGACGGCGGGTAGTAGCCGGGCGAATCGCGCCAAAACAATTGGTAAAGCCGGTCCTCGGCCATCGGCCTACCCCCCCTTTACCGCCTTGACGATCTTCTGCGCGGCGTCGTCAAGGTTATCCGCCGACATCACGTTGAGGCCGGATTCGCCGATGATCTTCTTGCCGGCATCGACATTGGTGCCCTCGAGCCGCACCACCAGCGGCACTTTCAGGCCGACGTCCTTCACCGCGGCGACCACGCCCTCGGCGATGACGTCGCATTTCATGATGCCGCCGAAGATATTGACCAGGATACCCTTCACATTCGGATCGGCGGTGATGATCTTGAAGGCTGCCGCCACCCTTTCCTTGCTGGCGCTGCCGCCGACATCGAGAAAGTTCGCCGGCGCCATGCCGTAGAGCTTGATGATGTCCATGGTGGCCATCGCAAGGCCGGCGCCGTTGACCATGCAGCCGATGGTGCCGTCGAGCGCCACGTAATTGAGTTCGTATTTCGACGCCTCGATCTCCTTGGCGTCTTCCTCAGTCTCGTCGCGCAGCACGACGACGTCCGGATGGCGGAACAGCGCGTTGTCGTCGAACGAGACTTTCGCGTCGAGCACGCGCAACTGGCCCTGCCTGGTAACGACCAGCGGGTTGATCTCCAGCATCGCCATGTCCTTGGCGACGAAGGCGGCGTAGAGCTGCGCGACCAGCTTTTCCGCCTGCTTGGCGAGGTCGCCGGTCAGCTTCAGCGCTTTCGCGACAGTGCGGCCGTGATGACCCATGATGCCGGTCGCCGGGTCGACCGAGAAGGTCACGATCTTCTCCGGCGTTTTGTGGGCGACGTCCTCGATATTTACCCCGCCTTCGGTGGAGACCACGAACGACACTTCGGAGGTTTCGCGGTTGACGAGGATCGAGAGATAGAGCTCCCTGTCGATATCGGAGCCTTCCTCGATGTAAAGCCGGTTGACCTGCTTGCCATGCGGTCCGGTCTGCACCGTGACCAGCGTCGCGCCGAGCATTTGGCTGGCGAATTCATTGACCTCGGCGATCGATTTGGCGATGCGGACGCCGCCCTTTTCGCCGGCGGTGGCCTCCTTGAACTTGCCCTTGCCGCGGCCGCCGGCGTGGATCTGGCTCTTCACCACCCAGACCGGGCCGGGAAGCGTTTTCGCGGCAACGTCGGCATCGGCGGCCCGCAGCACCGGCACGCCGCGCGAGATCGGCACGCCGAATTCATGCAGCAGCGCCTTGGCCTGGTATTCGTGAATATTCATCTGTGCCCCCGAACGCCGTGAACGGTCCGTAATTTGGAATGCGATCAGCGGCCGAGCAGATCCGGCGCGATCTTCTTGCAGGCCTCGACCAGGCCTTGAACCGCGCCGACCGACTTGTCGAATGCCTCGCGATCCTTGCCGGCCAGTTCGATTTCGACAATACGCTCGACACCCTTCGAGCCGATCACAGCGGGCACGCCGACATACATGTCCTTTACGCCGTATTCGCCGTTGAGATAGGCCGCGCACGGCAGCACCCGCTTCTTGTCGCGCAGATAGCTCTCGGCCATCGCCACTGCCGAAGCCGCCGGCGCATAAAACGCCGAACCGGTTTTCAGAAGGTTGACGATCTCGGCCCCGCCGTTGCGGGTGCGGTCGACGATCTCATCGATCCGCGCCTGCGAGGTCCAGCCCATCTTGACGAGATCGGGCAGCGGAATGCCGGCCACCGTGGAATATCGCACCAGCGGCACCATGGTGTCGCCATGGCCACCGAGCACGAAGGCGGTGACGTCTTCCACCGAGACGTTGAATTCGTCGGCGAGGAAATAGCGGAAACGCGAGGAATCCAGCACGCCCGCCATGCCCACCACCTTCTTGTGCGGCATGCCGGAGGCCTTCTGCAGCGCCCACACCATGGCGTCGAGCGGATTGGTGATGCAGATGACGAAGGCGTCGGGCGCGTATTTCTTGATGCCGGCACCGACCTGCTCCATCACCTTGAGATTGATGCTCAAGAGATCGTCGCGGCTCATGCCCGGCTTGCGCGGCACGCCGGCGGTGACGATGCAGACCTTGGCGTTATCGAGCGCCTCATAGGAATTGGCGCCGGTGAAATGCGCGTCGAACCCGTCCACCGGGGAAGATTGCGCGATATCGAGCGATTTGCCCTGCGGCACACCCTCGGCGATGTCGAACATGACGACGTCGCCCAGTTCCTTCAGGCCGATGAGGTGAGCAAGCGTTCCGCCGATCTGGCCGGAACCAATCAAACCAATCCTGTCGCGCGCCATGGAATCTGTCCTTAAAGGTCAGGGGGGTGGTGGGTAAAGGGTGCTTTGGGTTGGTGGTTATCCCTTTCGACCGACCCGTTCAAGTCGCGGCGTGCGCAATTGTCGCCAGCCGCTGCCGTCTTTGCGGGGCGCGGGTGAAACGAGCGAACCCGAAATCTCGAGATTCCCCGATGCACAATTGCGCAGCTGCGGTCTGATCCATCCAGGTCGGCTGTCGCCGCCCTGGAAAATGATATTGCTTAACGCGGGTAAACCCGAGTTCAGGTGGACCATCCCGGAATGATGCGGGGTCAGCGTCACGTCTCAACCAACCCCGTGCTCGATCCGCTGGCCGCGGAATCCTTGTGCCCATGCGGCAGCGCCAGATAGGATTCCGAACTCATTTCGATCAGCCGGGACGAGGTCCGCTTGAACTCGCCCGCCTCATGGCCCTCGGTCGCAAGATACAGCGAAACCGGATCGGCCTCGGCGGAGGCCAGCAGCTTCACGGCATTGTCGTAAAGCGTGTCGATCAGCGAGATGAACCGCTTGGCGGCGTTGCGCTCGGCATAGCCCATGACGGGAATGCGATCGACGAGAAGGGTGTGATAGTCGTGCGCGAGCCGCAGGTAATCGGACGCCGCGAGCGGCTTTTCGCAAATGTCCGGGAACGAAAAACGCGCCACGCCGTGCGCCGAACAGGGCACATGCAGGATACGGCCCTTGATCGAAATATCACGCGGCCTGCACGGCGCATTGCCGGTCATCTTGACCCAGGCCTTGTCGAGCGCGGCATCGGCGGTGCGATCCGCCGGCACCAGCCACATCTTCACGCCGGTGAGTTTCTCCAGCCGGAAATCGGTGCGGGCGTCGAGCCGCAAGACATCCATGCTATCTGAAATCTGCGCGATGAAGGGCAGGAACAGCGCCCGGTTCAGGCCGCCCTTGTAGAGATCTTCGGGCGCGACATTGGAGGTCGCCACCACCACAGTCCCGAGTTCGAACAGCTTTGAAAACAGCCGGCCCAAAATCATCGCATCGGCGATGTCCGTGACGTGGAATTCGTCGAAACACAAGAGCCACGCCTGTTCGAAAATCGAAGCGGCGGTCAGCGCGATCACATCGCCGTCGGCGATTTCGCCGCGCGCGATATTCTGGCGAAAACCATAGATCCGCTCATGCACCTCGGCCATGAATTCGTGGAAATGCGCGCGGCGCTTGTGCACGATCGGACTGTGCTGAAAAAACAGGTCCATCAGCATGGTCTTGCCGCGCCCGACCTCGCCATGAACGTAAAGCCCGCGCGGCGGCGGCTCGTCCTTGTCGGCAAACAGCCGGCCCAGCAGGCTTTGCTTGCGCACCGGCTTGTAGCGCGCCAGCCGCTGCTCAAGCTCGGCCAGCGCCTCGGCGGCCTGCGCCTGCGCGGCATCGGCCTCGATCGCGCCGGACGAGACGAGGGCCTGATAATGGGCACGGAACGAGGCGGGTGGAGAATGCAGCATACCCTCTTACGGCCCCAGCCCGGCGGAAATTGCAAGCCGCGAATTGATGCAGGGGGGTATGCGCCTGCCGTCACGCGCTAGGCAAGTAGGGCTCGCCGGGAGAGGTGCGCAAGAACCTCTTTCCTTATTTTTTGTATCCCGCTGAAAGTTCAATGGTCGCCATGCTACCAAAGCAGCAGACAGCAATGCTCGACAGCCAAATCCAATAGCCGATCTTATAACCTGTAATGGGAAAAAGGATCCCAGCTTCATTCGTCACAATGTCTCGTTGAAACAAAAAAGATATGGCGATGACGAATGCTGCCCAGCTTAAAGCTGCGGACGGTATCCGCGCCCCCAAAACTTGGGTAATCCAGGCAGCGAAAAGGGTTGGATTGGCCAGCCAAGTCCAATTAGTTATGGACAGTAACAGGCCCAAGGGCCCAAAGAGCACAATGCTATATCCGGGCTCGGAGCATTGTCCAGAAACGCAAAACGCGTCGAATGGTAAGCACAAGAGGTACAGCAAGAGGCTAACACTCAGCGACCCGTACCTCCAAGAAAGATGAGCCCGCTTCCGCTGATTTTCCACTACGGGCTCAGCGCGTAGGAATCCTCGACCACATAAGGCCCGCCGCCGGTGGAGGCCCGCGACGAGAACAGCACGAAGCGCGAGGCGGTAAATACCCGGGTCGGGAAATATCCGCGCACCGAGAGATAATCCGCGACATCCTGGTTGGAGGCGTCGCGCAACCGCGCCAGCGTCACATGCGGGGTGAATTTGCGTCCCTCAGGATCGAGACCGATGCGCTGCATCAGGCGCTCCAGTTCGGCCTGCAGCTCGATCAGCGGGCGACTCGGTACGATCGACGCAACCACCGCGCGCGGCTTGCGACCACCAAAACTCGACAGGCCCTGCAGCGCCACCTCGAACGGCTTGCGGTTGACCCGAAACAGCATCGAGGCGATTTCGTTGGCCGAGACGCCGTCGATATCGCCGATGAACCGCAAGGTGACATGATAATTTTCGGGGTCGATCCAGCGCGCGCCGGGAAGGCCGCCCCGCAAGCTGGAAAGTGTCTGGCCAATCTCGGCCGGGATTTCCAGTCCAGTGAACAAACGCGGCATCGCAAAATCCTCGATGCAAAAGGCCCGACCCCCGGAACCATCCAAAGATCATGCCCTGAAACCAGGCCGGCGACGAATCACCGACGTTTATTTTTACCGTAGTTATGTGACTCTGCGAAGCATGTGACGTTAACAGTCCGGTAATTTTGGCGAGTTTGGTTTTCTCTGCCCATTTTTCAACTGCGTTGGGTGGATATCGCGCCAAGAAATGCCTGTACGGCAGGCAGAATATTTTTGACGATCACGTCGACGCCTTCCGCGGTCGGATGCATGCCGTCCGCCTGATTGAGTCTGGCATCGGTTGCGACACCCTCCAGGAAGAACGGATATAGCGGCACCCCGAAGGATTTTGCGAGCTCCGGATAGATTGCGTTGAAACGGGCCGAATAGTCGGCCCCGTAATTCGGCGGCGCCACCATCCCGCACAGCAGAACTGCGATTCCGCGCGCCTTCAGCCGGGTCAAGATGTCTGACAGCGCCGATCGGGTGAGTTTGGGATCGGTGCCGCGCAGGGCATCGTTGGCGCCGAGTTCCAGGATCACGGCGTCAGTGCCTTCAGGTACCGACCAGTCAAGCCGGTCGCGACCGCCGGAAGCGGTATCGCCGGACACCCCGGCGTTGATCATACTTACCTCTATCCCATTGACACTCAAGGATTTTTGTAGCCTTTGCGGGAACGCTGCGGCAGCCGACAGGCCGAGCCCTGCGCTTAGCGAATCACCCAGCACCACCATTTTGACCGGCTTGGTCGCGCTGGCGGCCGGTGTCCCCGCAGCCGGCACTTGAGCAGTCGGCGCTTGGGCAAAGGCGGTTCCCCCCGCCAACAGAACCATGGCCAACACGAGCATGTGCGCGAACATCCGTCCCGGCCTCTCGACCGCACCGGTGAAAGTGCCATATGACCGAGCCATGGACAGTCTCATCGAACCCTCATCACTGGCCGGCCTCGAGCCGGACACCATTGCCATCTCCAACGTCAATCTCTCGCTCGGCTCGGGTGCCGCGCGCGTTCATATCCTGAAGGATATCAGCCTGCGTGTGGCATCGGGCGAAGCGATCGGCCTGATCGGACCGTCAGGCTCGGGGAAATCCACTCTGCTGATGATAATGGCAGGATTGGAGCGTCCCGACAGCGGAGAGGTGGTGGTCAACGGCACCCCTTTCAATGCCCTCGATGAGGACGCGCTGGCGCGCTTTCGCGGCCGCCAGGTCGGCATCGTGTTCCAGTCGTTTCATCTGATTCCGACCATGACGGCGCTGGAAAATGTCGCGGTGCCGCTGGAACTGGCCGGCAATCCCGACGCGTCGCAACGCGCGGCGCGTGAACTGACGGCGGTCGGTCTCGGCGATCGGTTGCATCACTATCCTAGCCAACTATCCGGCGGCGAGCAGCAGCGCGTCGCGCTCGCCCGCGCGCTGGCGCCGGATCCCGCCATCCTGGTGGCCGATGAGCCCACCGGAAATCTCGACGAAGCCACCGGCAAGCAGATCGTCGATCTATTGTTCAGCGAGCACGACGAGCGCGGCATGACGCTGGTGCTGGTGACCCACGACACCTCGCTGGCGCAGCGCTGCGACCGCGTGGTGCGGCTGCGCTCGGGCCGGATCGATGGACAGGTCGCGGCGCAGAAAACCGCGCCATGACCGTTGCCTCAGAACCCCTTCAAGGCAGCCGCCCTGCATCGCTTGCCTTGCGCTACGCCTTGCGCGAATTGCGCGGCGGCTTGCGCGGCTTTTACGTTTTCATCGGCTGTATAGCGCTCGGCGTGATGGCGATTGCCGGCGTCGGTTCCGTGGCGGCGAGCCTCGGCGAGGGGCTGGCGCACGAGGGCCGCACACTGCTGGGCGGCGACGTGGCCTTCTCGCTGATGCAGCGCGAAGCAAAGCCCGACGAAGTCGCGTTTCTGCGCGCGCGCGGACAGATGTCTGTCGCAGCGACCCTGCGCGCCATGGCCCGCGCCGCGGACGAACGGCTCGCACTGGTCGAACTCAAGGCAGTCGATGCGAGCTATCCCATGCTGGGCGAGCTGACGCTCGACCCCAAAATGCCGGTGGCTGACCTTCTGGCCGAGCGTGACGGCGCCTTCGGCGCCGCCGCCGATGCGACCCTGCTGGTCCGGCTCGATCTCGGGATCGGCGACCGCGTCAGCATCGGCACCGCGACATTTCAAATCCGCAGCGTGGTCGGCACCGAACCGGACAAGCTCGCCGGCGGCGTCGGTTTCGGCCCGCGATTCCTGGTCGGCGAAGCCGGTCTGCGCGCGACCGGATTGTTGCAGCCCGGCAGCCTGGTGCGCTGGAACTATCGGGTAAAGCTGCCGGACAATGCGGCCGACGATCGCGCCGTCACAGCACTTGCCAATGAAGCGAGAAACGGCTTGCCCGAGGCCGGCTGGGAGATTCGCAGCCGCGGCAATGCTTCGCCGCAGCTCGAGCGCAGCATCGACCGCTTTACGCAGTTTCTCACTTTGGTTGGCCTCGCATCCCTGCTGGTCGGCGGTGTCGGCGTCGCCAACGCCGTCAAAAGCCATATCGATCGCCGCCGCGACGTCATCGCCGCGTTCAAGGCGCTGGGCGCCACCGGCCGCGACGTCTTTGCGATCTATCTCACCCAGGTGGTCGTACTCGCCGGGCTCGGCTCGGCGATCGGGCTCGCCGCCGGCGCGGCGCTGCCCTTCATCATTGTGGGCCTGTTCGGCGACCTGCTGCCACTGCCGGTGGTGCCGGCACTGCATCCCGATGAACTCCTGCTGTCATTGGTCTATGGGCTTCTGACCGCGCTTGCCTTCGGACTGTGGCCGCTCGGCCGCGTCCATGACGTGCCAGTGGCGGCGCTGTTCCGCGAAGCGGTGACCAGCGAGTGGCACCGGCCACGCTGGGGTTATCTCGCGCTGATGGCGGCGGTGATCGCGTTACTGATCGCGGTGGTGATTGGGCTCGCCTATGACAAGCGCGTCGCGGCCGTATTCGTCGCCTCCTCGGTCGTGGTATTCGTCTTGCTGCGCGGCATCGCCGCGGCCCTGATGGCGCTGGCACGGCGTCTGCCGCGGACGAGCATCACCATGCTGCGGCTGGCGATTGCGAATATCTACCGGCCGGGCGCGTTGACGCCGTCGGTGGTGATGTCGCTCGGCCTCGGCCTGGCGGTGCTGGTGACGATCACCCAGATCGACGGCAATCTGCGGCGGCAATTCATGGCGGCATTGCCTGATCGCGCACCGTCGTTCTATTTCATCGATATTCCGGCCAATGAGGCCGACCGCTTCGGTACATTCCTGAAAGAAACCGCGCCGCTATCGACCATCGAGGACGTGCCGATGCTGCGCGGGCGCATTGTCGCAGCCCGCGGCGTCAAGGCTGAGGAGCTCAACCCGGCCGCCGACGCCGAATGGGTGCTGCAGAGCGACCGCGGCCTGACATATACCGGCGAAATCCCCAAGGGCTCGAAGGTGGTCAGGGGCCAATGGTGGGGCGCCGATTATGACGGCCCACCGCTGGTTTCGATGGACAAAAAAATCGCCGATGGGCTCAATCTCAAAGTCGGCGACGAGATCGTCGTCAACGTGCTTGGCCGCGATATCCCGGCCACCATCGGCAATCTGCGCTCGATCGACTGGCAGGGCCTTGGCATCAATTTCGTGCTGGTGTTCTCGCCCAACGCCTTCAAGGGAGCGCCGCATACCCATGTCGCGACGTTGACCGAGACCCACCCAGACCCCTCCAGAGACGCCCGGATCGTCAAATCGGTTGCGGACGCATTCCCGATGGTGACGAGCGTACGGGTCCGCGAGGTGCTGGAATCCATCGGTACGGTAGTGACCAACCTGGTGCTCGCGATCCGCGGCGCCAGCGCGGTCACGCTGATCTCGGCAATCCTGGTGCTGGGCGGAGCGCTTGCCGCCGGCCATCGCCATCGGGTCTATGACGCGGTGATCTTGAAGACCCTCGGCGCGACCCGAGCGCGGCTGCTCGGCGCCTACGCGCTGGAATATCTGATGATTGGCTTTGCCACCGCCATTTTCGGCGTGATCGCGGGCTCGGTGGCAGCCTGGCTGATCGTGACCCGGCTGATGACGCTGAGTTTCATCTGGCAGGCCGGCAGCGCCGCTGGCGTGGTGGCGGCGGCGCTGGTGGTCACCGTGGGACTGGGGCTCGCCGGGACGCTATTGGCGCTGAACCAGAAGCCGGCCACCGTGCTGCGCAATTTGTGACAAATTGGAACAACCGGCGCGGGATCAGCGCGGCGGCGCGTCCAGTGTGCGCTTTCAGAGATTTGCCGGCGGCAGCGATATCCCCTCTCGCTGAAATCGTGGCCCGTGGAGCGACATTCAGCCGCGCATGAAAGCTTGCGGTAAATGTGCTAGTTTCCCACATACAGCCTGGGGCAAACGCCGGTTTGATGACACAAAGTTAATGTCAGCAAATGGTGGTATCTGGGGTAGATTTCTAGCCGGCGCCGCAAACCCCTTGCGCACCGCCGGACAAACAATGGGAATTCGACCATGTCGGACCTAGACCGCAACTATGCTTCTCCTTTCGGCCGGGCCGCCGGGCGCGTTGACGCCGCGACCGTCGACGCCGGTCTGCGCGCCTACATGCTGCGCATCTACAACTACATGAGCATCGGCCTCGCCATCACCGGCTTCGCCGCGCTCGGCGTCTATATGGCGGCGGTGACAACCGATCCGTCGGGCGCCTCGGCCAAAATCGGCAACGCCTTCCTGACGCCGTTCGGCGTCGCGATATTCGTGAGCCCGCTGAAATGGCTGTTCATGCTGGCGCCGCTGGCGATGGTGTTCGTGATCTCGGCCGGCATCAACCGGCTGCGGCCGGCGACCGCCCAGATGCTGTTCTGGGTGTTCTCGGCTCTGATGGGCATTTCGCTGTCGTCGATTTTCCTGGTGTACACGCACACCTCGATCGTGCGGGTGTTCTTCATCACCGCGGCCACCTTCGGCGCGCTCAGTCTCTATGGCTACACTACCAAGCGCGACATGAGCGGAATGGGATCGTTCCTGATCATGGGGCTGTTCGGCATCATCATCGCAAGCCTGGTGAATATCTTCCTCGCCAGTTCGATGCTGCAGTTCGTGGTGTCGGTGATCGGCGTGCTGGTTTTCGCCGGCCTCACCGCCTATGACACCCAGCGGCTGAAGAACGACTACATCTACGGCTATGCCTCGCAGGGCGGTGACGTGGCGGAACGCGCGGCGATCACCGGCGCGCTGTCGCTCTATTTGAACTTCATCAACCTGTTCACGCTGCTGCTGCAGCTGCTCGGTCAGCGCGACTGATCGCTTCCGCGTCCAGACGGACCAATTCAAGCCCCGGCCCGATTGGCCGGGGCTTTCCTTTTGCAGAAAGCAAAAATAATCTTTGCGGCATGTCCGTTCCTGAAATCAGGCCCGCCACCGCGGCCGATCTTGCCTTCATTACCGGGATCTACGATCACGCCGTGCGTCACGGCACCGCGACGTTCGAACTGATCCCGCCTGACCTCACCGAGATGACGCGGCGCTTTTGCATGCTGATGGACGGCGGCTTTCCCTATTTCGCCGCCGCCCTGGACGGCCGCGTCGTCGGCTACGCCTATGCCGGAGCCTACCGGCCGCGGCCGGCCTATCGCTTCACGGTGGAGAATTCGCTTTATCTTTCGCCTTCGATCCATCGGCGCGGGATCGGCACCCAATTGCTGCAGCGGCTGATCGCCGAATGCGAGCGGCGCGGCTATCGCCAGATGATCGCGGTAATCGGGGATTCCGCCAATGCCGGATCGATCGGCGTGCACACGAGATGCGGATTTCAGATGATCGGGACCCATCCCGATGTCGGCTTCAAGTTCGGCCGCTGGCTCGACACCGTGATGATGCAGCGCGTGCTGGGCGATGGCGCCACCACGCTGCCCGGCGACGTTGATGCGATCCGACCTCTCCCGATGGGAGAGGGGAAGAAAAACAGCGAGGGCTAAACCACCGCCAGCTTGCGATCAATCACCAGCAGCACGCGATCGAGTTCATGGCCGCGACGCAGGATCAGCCCGGTGGCCGAGATCACGCTGTAAATGCCCTGCTTGCGCGCCAGCCGCGGATCCTTTTCGATGCGATAGATCGGCACCTCGGAGGCGCGGCGGAATACCGAGAACACGGCGCGGTCTTTGAGAAAGTCGATGGCGTAATCGCGCCACTCGCCATCGGCGACCATGCGCCCGTACAGATTCAAGATACGATTGAGTTCCAAACGATTGAATGTCACCCGGTTTGGCAACGGACCCGCAGCGGCGTTGCGCGCCGTTGCGCGAGCCTCGCTTGGATCGGCTTCCTCCGACATCGAACTCATGGGAGCCCCTCCTGTCACCTTAACTACATGATTGCGCCAACCGGGCGCGGCTGCAAGAGGGCCGTGGCAAAGCCACCCCGATTCGGAGGGCGGAGCGACGATTTTCCGCGATTCGAGCCAAAAAAATGCCGTCACGGCATCGTTAGCGGAATCATAATACCGCCCAACTTCCGCCCATCGACCGCCCCTTCGGATTGCGACAAGGGGTCACTGCGTTGGCCCGGTCCTTTCGGTTCCGGATTCCTCAGCCCCCAGCCCCCCGGGGTCGTCGGGATCGGGCCTGTCGCAGGAAAGGTTGATATCGGGCCAACGCGGGTTGGTCCTTTTTTGTTTTTGGGGTGCAGCAAGGATAATGGTTGTGATTCCCCGGTGCGCATCTGGGCCGCAGGCCCAGAAATGCGTACTCCCGCGATTGTCGCGGTTCTCCGATGTGCAATTGCACATCAAATCTCGCTCGTTTCACACGCGCCCATTGGGCATCGGGAATGACGAGCACTGTTTTAGGGAAGCGACCGGCTTAGTGAAGCGACGTGTAGGCCCCGCCGAGCATCGGGCCCGGCCTTTCGCGATTGCCGTCCTGGACATAAACTACCGCGGCATCGACTCCCTCGCGGGAGATATTTTCCAGCGGCACGGTCCAGCTCTCGGAACTGCCATTCCAGTCGCCGACCTTCAGCACGTTGCGAACCACATTGTGGTAGGTGATTTCGCGACCGCGATTTTCCCCGCGTCCGATTGAAATCGGCACTGCCTTCGAGACCGAACAGATCCAGACTTCGCCATGCGCGGCGGCGGGAGCGTTGCCGGAGGCTGCGACCGAAACACGGATCTGCTTGCCTGCCAGCGTCATCGAAACCAGCACCGACATCACGCCTTCGGCCTTCCTGGTATCGCCGATGGCGCTTTCGATACCGGCGCGATCACTGCCGACCACATGCGCCGATCCATTGACCACAACTTGCGGCGTATAGACGTCGCGATCGCCGCGGACCTGGGAATAGGCTTTCTGACGCTCGCTGAAGCGCGCATCGGCCAGCGTATCCTTCCAGCCCAGATAATCCCAGTAATCGATCGGCATGCTCAACGCGATGACGGTCGGATCCTTGGCCAACTCACCGATGATCTTGTCGGCGGGCGGACATGACGAACACCCCTGCGATGTGAACAGTTCCACTATCGCGCGCGGGTCGGCATCGGCC
>Ga0116129_1001182_pt1 | contig 14806 bp, 15 predicted proteins | sample June2015DPH_17_2_FD_89732 | JGI IMG/M metagenome (GOLD analysis project Ga0116129, IMG submission 89732) | Peatland microbial communities from SPRUCE experiment site at the Marcell Experimental Forest, Minnesota, USA - June2015DPH_17_10 | ecosystem: Environmental > Terrestrial > Soil > Wetlands...
CCGACTCCCCCACCAAGCCCAGGGTCTCGCCGGCATACAAATCGAAATTCATATCGCAGACGACGGCGCGCCGGTCGAATTCGACCCGCAGCTTCCTGACCCGCAGCAGCAATTCACTCATGGATCGAGGGGAAAGTAGCACGCAACCGCGCCGGCGCCGAGGGTGCGCAGCGGCGGGCGTTCCGCGCGGCAGCGCTGCGCCGCTCGTGCACAGCGCGGTGCGAACGCACAGCCGGGTTGCGGCTCCTGCGGCCGCGGCGGCTGGCCGGCCAAGGTCGCCATGCGCGGCGCGAGCGGACCGGCCATCTTCGGCATGCAACGGATCAGTTCCGCCGTATACGGATGGCGCGGACGGCGCAGCAGTTCGGCCGCCGCGCCATTCTCGACGATACGACCGGCATACATGACCAATATCCGGTCGGCGAATCCGGCAACGACGGCAAGGTCATGACTGATCAACACCAGCGCCATGTCGAACTCGCGCCTCATGGTACGCAGCAGGCCCATGATTTGCGCCTGAACCGTGACATCGAGAGACGCAGTGGGCTCGTCCGCGATCACCAATGAGGGTTCGCACAACAGACTCATGCCGATCAAAACCCGTTGCCGCATTCCGCCCGAGAGCTCGTGCGGATACTGGCGGAGGCGCCGCTGTGGTTCCGCGATGCGCACCCGCTCCAGCATGCGGCCCGCGGAGATCCACGCATCGCGCCACGACAGCCCGGCATGTTGCACCAGCACTTCCGCCAGCTGCGTGCCGATGCGCAAGTGCGGCGTCAACGATGTCATCGGATCCTGGAATATCATCGCCAGCTTGGAACCGCGCACGCGATTCAGCGCCGCATTGTCCGCGCCGAGCAGTTCCACCCCTTGAAACAGCACCCTGCCGTCGCTCGCGGCATTCTTCGGCAGCAGTCGCATGGCCGCCAGAAACAACTGGGTTTTTCCCGAACCCGACTCTCCCACCAGGGCGACGCATTCGCGCTGCGCAACCTCGAGCGAAACCTGGCGGACCGCGGCAATGCTGCTGTGCGGTTGCGTGAAGCTGACGTTCAAATTCTCCACGCTCAAGGTCGCCGCCACTCACCCCTCCTTGACGTCGAGCGCGTCGCGCAAGCCGTCGCCGCAGATGTTCAAGCACAGCAGCAACAGCGCCAGGAACGTGCCCGGGACCAGTAGAATCCACGGTGCCGCCTGCAGTTCACCGGCCCCATCGGCGACCAATGTGCCCAGGCTTGCGCCGGGTTCCTGTACCCCTAAGCCCAAAAAACTCAGGAAGCTCTCGAACAGAATGATCTGCGGCACGCTCAAGGTCGCGTAAACGATGACCGGCCCCATCAAGTTCGGTATTACATGCCGCAAAATGATTCTTGCGGGTGTCGCTCCGCTGGCCACCGCGGCCTCTATGAACTCTTGCCGGCGGATGCTCATGGTTTGCCCGCGCACGATGCGTGCCATCGTCAGCCAGGCAACCGCACCGATGCTCAGAAACAAGAGAAAGACGTTGCGGCCGAAGATCACGGTCACGAAGATCACGAAAAATATCAACGGCAGCCCGCTGACGATCTCTATGATGCGCATCATGAGGTGATCGGTGCGTCCGCCGACGTAACCGGCGATCGCACCGTAACCGATGCCCAGCAATACGCTGACGGCGCTCGCGACCAGCCCGATGGCCAGCGATACGCGCGTGCCCTCGAGCGTGCGCACGAACAAATCACGGCCCAATCGATCGGTGCCGAACCAATGTGCCTGCGCCAATCCCGGTCGCGCCGCCGTATGCAGCCAGTCGAGCGTGTCGTTGCCGTTCGGATTGATCCACGGTCCCGCGATGCTGAGCACGATGATGAGAAGGGCCACGATGAGCGCTGCGACGGCGGCCCGATTCGACCGGAAGCGCGCCACGGCGTTCCGCGCCAGGGCGCTCATCGCTGCGGTCTCACGCGCGGATCGAGCCACGCGTACAACATGTCGACGAGCAGCCCCATACCGATCAACAACGCTGAGTAAATGATGACCATTCCCAAGACCAGCGTGTAGTCGCGATTGACCGCGCCTTGCACGAGGTATCGGCCGATGCCGGGCAAACCCGCGATGGTTTCCACCACCAGCGAGCCGGTCATGATGGCCGCGACCGCCGGGACGAGATAGCTTGCCACCGGCAGCAACGCCGGGCGCATGGCGTGACGCAAGATCACCGTACGCAGCGGCAAACCCTTGGCAATCGCGGTGCGGATGAAGTGACTTTGCAGCACTTCGAGCATGCTGCCGCGCGTCAGTCTGGCAATGTACGCGAGCGGCGGTAGAGCCAACGCCGCAGTCGGCAGGACCAGGTACTTGAGCGAGCCTGGTTCCCACCCGGCCACCGGCAGCCAATGCAAATGGATGCCGAACAGCAGTGCCAGCACCGGCAGCACGACGAAGGAAGGTATCGCCAACCCAAGCACCGCCAGCGACATGGTGGCGTGATCGAGCACACTGTTGTGACTCACGGCGGCGACGGCTCCGAGCGGAATGCCGAGCAGCAGCGCCAACACGATCGCGATCGAGCCGAGCTTCAGGGTCACCGGAAATCCTTGGCGGATGAGTTCGGTGACCGTGAAGTCCTTGTACTTGAACGAGGGGCCGAAATCGCCGTGCGCCAGCGAAGTCATGTAGCGCAGGTACTGGCGCCAAACAGGTTGGTCCAGCCCGTAGGCGTTTTGCAGATTCGCGATGATCTCCGGCGGCAGCGTCTGTTCTTCATCGAACGGTCCGCCGGGAGCCGCGCGCATGACGAAAAACGTGATGGTGACGATAATGAACAACGTGGGAATCGCCGTAGCGAGCCGCGTCAGGAAATAGCGCACCATCGCGGCGAGTCTAGCCATTGGCCGCGAGGTGGACAAGCGAACCTCGCATCCTTAAGATGGCGGCCCGACTGACCAGCCCGGCTTCTGCTCGAGGTTTCATGGATTCCACTCGCCCAATCCGCGCGCTGATGCGCGGCCTTGAAGCGCTGACTGTACTGAATTTACGCGATGGTGCGACGGTTTCGGAAGTAGCGCACGAGATTCGCTTGCCGCGTACCACCGTCTACCGCATATTGGAAACGCTGTGCGATTCCGGCTTCGTGTATCGCGATGCGGCCGATGAACGCTATCGGCTGACCATCCTGGTGCGGGGTTTGAGCACGGGTTTCGACGACGCAGCTTGGGTCACGCAAATCGCCAGGCCATGCCTGTTCGAGCTGGGCGAGTCCATTGTCTGGCCCCTGTCCATCGCAACATTGTCCGGCACGAAGCTGACGGTGCGCGAGGCCACGGATCATCACAGTCCGCTGGCGAGCGAGCGCTATTCGGCAGGCATGCAGCTGCCGTTGCTGACGACTTCGGCGGGCCGCGCCTACCTGGCATGCTGCACGGATGGAGAGCGCGCCGCCCTGCTCGAAACCTTGAGCCGCTCTAAAAACGATGAAGACGGGCCGGCGCGCGATCGCGGCGAGTTCGAGCGCCTGCTGGCCCAGATCCGCGGGCTTGGCTATGCAAGCGCGACGCAAACGCGCCGCCTGGTGGAGGAACTCAGCATCAGCGTGCCGGTGCCGCTGCAGGACCTAGGCTTGGCAGTGCTGACCGTCAGATTCGTCGCTTCGGCGCTGCCGCTGAAAGGCGGCCTGGAGAGATTTTTGCCAAAATTGCATCGCTGCGCAGCTAAAATCAGCGCTACGTTTTCGCAGACGATGGCCGAGGCGCCGCCTTCGGCGCGCGCTGACAGCATGCCGCGAACGGCGGCTTAAGGAGACATATGAAGAAGATCATGGTTTGCATCAAACGCGTCGTGGATTACAACGTGCGCGTGCGCGTCAAGCCCGACGGCAGCGGCGTTGCGCTCGACGGGGTAAAAATGAGCGTCAATCCCTTCGATGAGATCGCGCTCGAGGAAGCGTTGCGCATCAAGGAGCGCGGCGCCGGCATCGAGGTTCTGGCGGTGAGCATCGGCATCGCCGATACCCAGCAACAGCTGCGCACGGCCCTGGCCATGGGCGCCGATCGGGCAATACTGGTGCAAACCGATGTTGCGGTGGAACCTCTGACGGCGGCACGCACGTTTCTGGCGGTCGCCAAAAAGGAGAACCCGGATCTGATTCTGCTCGGCAAACAGGCCATCGACGATGATGCCAATCAAACCGGGCAAATGCTCGCCGCCATTTGGGAACGGCCGCAGGCAACCTACGCGTCCAAGGTGGAGATCGCCGACGGCAAGGCGACCGTGACCCGCGAAGTCGACGCCGGCCTCGAAACCATCGAGGTGGATCTTCCGGCGGTGATCACGGTCGACCTGCGCCTGAACGAACCCCGCTACGTTAAATTGCCGGACATCATGAAGGCCAAGAAGAAGCCTTTGGATGTGACGACGCTGGATGCCCTGGGCGTGAGCGGAGGAGCTTTGCTCAAGACCATCAAAACCGATCCCCCGGCGCAGCGTCAGAAGGGCGTGATCGTCAAGGACGTGGCTGAATTAGTGGACGCACTCAAGAAGAAGGGTTTGCTCTAATGCACAAGATACTCATCGTCGGCGAGCACGACGGCAAGACATTGAATCCGGCCACTGCGAAATGCGTGACGTGCGCAAAGAGCATTGCGGACGGAGAAGTCACCATAGCGGTTCTGGGGGCCGACACCGCTGCTGTCGCGACGCAAGCGGCCGGCTTGGCGGGCGTAAAATCGGTGCTGCGCGTGGATCGACCCGAAAACGCACATCCCCTGGCAGCCGTGTTCGCGCCGCAGCTCGCGGCACTGGCCGGCGACTTTTCGCATGTCTTCGGACCGTCCACCAGCTTCGGCAAGGATCTCATGCCGCGGGTCGCCGCGTTGCTGGGGGTGCCGCAGGTCAGCGATCTGATGGCCGTCGAGGGACCTTTCAAGTTTCGTAGGCCCATTTACGCAGGCAACGCCATCATCACCGTTGAAATGGACCCCGCGCTCAAGGTGATCGCCACCGTCCGGGTCGCCTCCTTCGAAGCCGCGGCGATCGGCGGCAACGGCAGCGTCGAACAAAAGTCGGTGAGCGCGATATTGCCCACGCATACCCGTTACGTCGGAGCGAAATCCGGTTCCACCGATCGGCCCGACCTGCAAACGGCAGCCCGGGTCATATCCGGAGGCCGAGCCCTCGGCAGTGCCGAGAACTTCAAGCTGCTCTTCAGTCTCGCGGACAAGCTGGGCGCCGCGGTCGGGGCCTCGCGTGCGGCGGTAGATGCAGGATACGCGGCCAATGAAATGCAGGTCGGTCAGACCGGTAAGATCATTTCTCCCGAGGTCTACTTTGCTGTCGGCATTTCCGGAGCCATCCAACATCTGACCGGCATCAAGGATGCGCGAACCATCGTCGCCATAAACAAGGACTCTGAGGCGCCTATCTTCGAAGTCGCCGATATCGGGCTGGTGGGCGACCTGTTTCAGGTCGTACCCGAACTCGAGAAGCTGCTCGCCAAAGCTTGAGCACGGAACGGCGGGACTGACTACAGTCCCGCCTTCACTGAAGGTCGCAGCGGCGCGCGATTGCGCCCAAGCGACTTACAGTTGTTTCAATACGTACTCGGCAGCCGAGACTTTGAATTCGCCCGGCGCCTCGACATCGACCTGCGCCGCGACGCCGTTCTTGACGATGATGGCGAAGCGCTGACCGCGAGTGCCCATGCCGAACTTCGATCCGTCCATCTCCAGTCCCAGCGCCTTCGCATAGGTACCGTTGCCGTCGGCCAGCATCATGATCTTGTCACCCACGCCGCCGTGCTTGCCCCACGCATTCATCACGAACACATCGTTGACCGCGGTGCAGGCGATGGTATCGACTCCCTTGGCCTTGATCTGATCCGCGAGCGCCACGAAACCCGGCAGATGCTTGGCATCGCAGGTCGGCGTGAAAGCGCCGGGCACGGAGAACAACACGACAGTCTTGCCGCTGAACAGTCCATCCGTGGTCACCTTCTGCGGACCATCCTTCGTCATTTGCGTGAAACTGCCCTCAGGCATCTTGTCGCCGTTTTTGATGGTCATAATTTACTCCGAGATCATTGACCGAGCTTTTCCGAGTACAGATCCCACAGCTTGAGCACGCGCGGACTGATGTTGGGCACAGTCTTCAACTGCGCGAATGCCTTCTTGGCGTCGGCGTAGTTTTTCTCTGCCGCCAATGAGCGGCCGAGGTAAATGTACGCCTCATCGAGATGCTTGACCTGGCCCTTCTGGATGCCGGCGTTGATCAGCGTGACGGCTCCGGGGTAATCGCCGAAACCATAGTGAACTTCGCCCACCTTGACGGCCAGCTCCCCCGCGGGATTCTTCTGTGCTTCTGCATCCTGTTGCGCCAGGGTTTTGCGGTCGGTGTCGGCACGGGTCCTGAGCGCCGCCAGCAGCCGATTGGTGCGTTCCTTGTGTTCATCCTTGAGGACACCGGTACTGCTGGCCTTGTCGAGCACGGCGGCCGCTTCGCCCGGCAGACCGCCGTCTTGCAGCAGCTGCGCCATCTCGATGTAGTCGGTGTCGGCGTTCATGGAATTGGTGTCGTACATGACGCGATAGATCATCAAGGTATTGTGATCGTCGCGTTCGTCCTGGCGCTCGATACGGATCAGGTTGTTCCAGTATTGAGTCTTGTTGGTGAGCCGGACCAGGTCGTACAGGGCCGCAGCCATGGCCGCGTTGTCGCCGGCGTCGCTGGCGCATTGCAGCTTGATTTGGTACAGCACTTCCTTGGGTTGTTCGCCGGCCTTGCGGAAGGCGCCAATGGCCTTGTCGGCCCAAATACCGGCGCTCTTGCAGTCCTTCTGCTGATAGTAGAGCTGCGTCATGATCAGGAAGTCGTTGGGCGTGGCGGCGGGAGACTCCGTGGCCGTCTTGCCGTATTCAAGGGCCTTTGCAAACTGTTGGTTGCCCGCCGCCAGCTGGAACAGCATGCGATTGGTGCGCGTCAGTTCCTCGGGTGTGTAGCCACCCGTGGCCATCGCCTGCTCGTAGGCGGCTTGCGCCGCCTTGAGATTATTCATCTTGATGTAGGCAAAGCCCTTGAAGTCATAAATCGTTTTCTTATCGTAGGTCGTCAGCGGCGACTTCTGTTCGGCGGCCTCGAGCTGCTTGATCATTTCCGACCATTGGCTGGCCTGCATGGCCTTCTGGGCTGCAGTGATCTCCTTGGCAATGACGCGGCTGATTTGCTGCTCCTTGGGCTTGTCCGCGGCCACGCCTTCGAGCGGCATCGCCAGTGCGCAAGCGAAGGCGACAACGGCAAACGCGCAAGCAGTCCAGGAGTTGGGGCCGCGGCGCCGGATGTTGGGTATCGACTGACTCATTATTAGCAAACCTCGCTCTGTACGGTCTTCAAGTTTTATTTCGCGTGACGGTCAAGTGAGAATCGCGGCCGGGATATCAAACAAACGGCGCGCCGGCCCCCTGTTACAAGGGCTGACGCGCCGTAATACACCGGGGATGACTACTTCAGAAAAAATCGTTATTAACGAACCCTATTTTCTTCAAGCCGCGGTGCTGAAGATCTGCCAACGTCTGCGCGACAATTTCGTACTTGGCGAACTTGTCCACGGTGATGTGCACTTCAGGCTGCGGCTGCTTGCCGGCTTCTTCGCTGATGTAGCCCTGCAAAGTCTTCCGGTCCACCGGAGACGAGTTCCACAAGATCGTGCCGTCGAAGTCTATCCCTAGGTTGATCACTTCCGGCGGTGGCGGCGGCGGCTGATCCGGCGGCGGCGGCAAGGGATTATCGATTTTGACGGCATGCGTCTGACTCGGAATCGTGATGATGAAAATGATCAGCAACACCAACATCACGTCGATCAACGGGGTCATGTTGATTTCCGACAGAGGTCCGTCGCCGCCACTTCCTGCGCTCATTGCCATAGCTATGTTCTCCTAATCGTAGCCGGGGCCGAAGTGATCGGGTTCGGTAATGAACGCCACCTTGCGGATGCCGATTTGCTGGGTGGTCACCAGCACCTGGCCGACGAACTGGTAGCGCACGTTGGCGTCGCCGCGAATGTGTACCTCAGGCTGCGGGTCCTGTCGCACGACGGCGCGCAATTGCGACTTGAGCTCGTCCATATTTGCCAGAAGCTTGGTGTTCCAATAAATGGCCCCCTGCTTGTCGACGGCTATCGTGATGTTTTCCGGCTTCGTCTGTGTGGGAAGATTCGTGGCCTTCGGCAGATCCACATGCACCTGCTGAACGATCACCCTGATCGTGATGATGAAGATGATCAGCAGCACCAACATCACATCCACCAAGGGAGTGACGTTGATGTCCGCCATCATGTCGCCTTCCGAATCGCCGCCAACGTTAATCGCCATGAAGGTAGGTTCCTGGTGCTGGCTAGCGAGCGGGAGCCGCTGCTGCCGGCTTGCCGACCGGCGTCGGACCCTTCTCCATGCCGAGGCCCATCTTCACACCCGAGATTAGATAGGCGTGCAATTCGTGGGTGAAATGGCTGACTCGTTCCTGAACCGCCTTGTTGCGGCGCAGAAGAACGTTGTAGCCCAGCACCGCGGGAACGGCAACGGCCAAGCCGATGGCGGTCATGATCAGCGCCTCGCCGACGGGACCGGCCACCTTGTCGATGGACGCCTGGCCCGCCACGCCGATGGCGATCAACGCGTTGTAGATGCCGATCACAGTGCCGAGCAGACCTACGAACGGCGCGGTGGCACCCACCGAGGCGAGTACCGGCAATCCGGCCTGCATGCGGCTGATGACCATGTCCGCGGTGCGCTGCAGCGACTCGGTAATCCATTCGCTGGTGCCGATGGCGCTCGACAGACGCGATTTGTTGACCTCGTGATACTCGTAGGCTTGCTTGCCGGTTTCGGCCAGCGCCCGGAACGGGTTGGAGCCGCCCTTCAACTTGCTGATCGCATCGGTCAAGCTCGAGGAGTTCCAGAATTCCTTTTCGGCCTCGATGGCCTGCAGCCGCTGGCGGCGCTGATCAAAGAACTTGGTGATCATGATGAACCATGTCAGCAGAGACATGATAAGCAATATCGCGAGGATCGACCTGCTGACGATATTGCCTTGCGCGATTAGCGCACCAAGACCATATGGGTTTTCTACGACTGTCTCTTGCATTGACCGTTTCCCTCTACTTAGAAAAGCTTATAAATGGAATGAGCTGATGAACGTTCGCTTGAATCCGCGCTACTGCTACTTACCCGTTAATTTCCAGACGATCGGAATGGAAACCGTTTTCTCCACCGGCTTGCCGTCCTCGGTCGCGGGTATGACACGTTGCCCGTGCACTCCCTTCAGGCAGGCATCGTCCAAACGCGGAAAACCGGAGCTGGTTTGAATCGACTCGGCGGTGATCAGGCCGCTCGCGGCCACCGTCACTTGAACGATGCAACGGCCTTCTTCATTGGCCCGCTTGGATGCGTCGGGGTAGTACTCCTCACCAATCTTCAGCGGATGCTTCGGGTCCATCTTGATATTCGTGCTCGCCCTGGGCGGCGGCGGCGCTGCCTGCACCACCGGTGCCGGCGCTTGCGCAACCTGAGTCGTCTGCGTGATGGCGGTCGTCTCTTGCGGCGCCGCTTGGATGTCGACGAATTCCGGCGGTGGGACGAATGGCTTGATGTCTTCGAGCTTGGGCGGTGGCGGAGGTGGTTTGTCGATGTCTTTGGGTTTGTCGATCTGGGCGATTTCTACCGGCGGAATAATCTTCTGTATGAGATTGCCGGCGAGCCCCGTATAAAATCCCCAGACGATGATCAAATGAAGAATGATGACCGCGATGAGAGCAGCGCCTCGCCGGCCCGAGAAAAGTGATGGCTCTTCGTATCTATACATAAGTCTGTGCGACCCTACCCCTGAATCTTGATCTCGCGCTTGAGCGCACGCCGGAAACTTACGCGCTGAAATTTCCAGCTACGTCCCTTCAAGTTCCCTTCGGCGAGTAAAGAGACTGACACATATACTGCCCGAACTGCAAGCGCTGCTTGCGCTAGGAATGCGCCGTTTGCAAGGCCGTCATTGCTTGTTGCTCGGACCATACGATTATGTCCGCTCCAGATCGGTTACGGCTCCCAACGAGGCGCTGCTCACCTCGTGAGAATACTTCGCCAACGCGCCGCGCCGCGCATAAGGTTTGGGCGCGCGCCAGGCTTTGCGTCGGCGGCTCAACTCGGCGCTGGACACATGCAACGTAATCTCGCGCCGCTGCGCATCGATACCGATTTCATCGCCGTTTTTTACCAGTCCCAGGAGTCCCCCGACCGCTGCCTCCGGCGATATGTGCCCCACCACGAAACCGTGGCTGCCGCCGGAAAACCGACCGTCGGTTATCAGCGCGACCTCGCTGCCCAAGCCCTTGCCCATGATCGCGCTGGTGGGACTCAGCATCTCGCGCATGCCGGGGCCGCCCCTCGGCCCCTCATAGCGAATCACGACCACATCGCCCCGCTGCACTTCATCGTCAAGTATTCCCTGCAGGGCTGCCTCTTCGGAATCGAATACGCGGGCGCGGCCGATGAAGCGCAACCCTTCCTTACCTGTAATTTTTGCAACGGCCCCCTCGGTTGCAAGATTTCCATAGAGAATTACCAGGTGGCTGGACTTTTTGATCGGCTCGGCAAGCGGGCGCACGATTTGCTGGCCGTCAGGATAAGGTGCCACCCCGCGCAAATTAGCGGCCAAGGTCTCTCCCGTCACCGTCAGACAATCGCCATGCAGCAATCGGGCATCGAGCAGCGACTTCATAAGGGGTTGGATTCCGCCGATCGCCACGAGTTCAGACATCGAGTAGTTTCCGCTCGGCCGCAAATCGGCAAGCACGGGAACACGCTTGCCGATGCGCGTGAAATCGTCGAGCTTGAGCTTGACCCCGGCGGATGAGGCAATGGCCAGCAAGTGCAAAACGGCATTGGTGGAGCCGCCCAAGGCAATGACCACGGTAATCGCGTTCTCGAAAGAACGCCGGGTCAGGATGCGGCTCGGGGTGATGCCCTGCTCGATCAGCTTCACCACCGCCTCGCCCGCCCGCTGACAATCACTGCGCTTCTGGCCGGAGACCGCGTCCTGGGCGGAGCTGTTGGGCAAGCTCATGCCGAGCGCTTCGATGGCGGAAGCCATGGTGTTGGCGGTGTACATTCCGGCGCAAGATCCAGGGCCGGGAATCGCGCTACGTTCCACGAATTTCAGTTGCTGTTCCGATACGGTGCCGCGAGCCCGACCGCCGACCGCCTCGAACACCGAGACGATGTCGCGCCTATCCGTACCAGGCTGGATCGTTCCACCGTAAACGAATATGGCCGGACGATCCAGCCGCGCCAGCGCCATCATGCATCCCGGCATGTTCTTGTCGCAGCCCCCGATGGCAACCACGCCGTCGAAGCCCTGCGCCCCGACCACCGTTTCGATCGAGTCCGCGATCACCTCGCGAGATACCAACGAATAGCGCATCCCCGGAGTGCCCATGGAGATGCCGTCCGATACGGTGATGGTGCTGAAGGTCAGCGCCTTGGCGCCGGCCTGCTCGGCGCCCATGGCCGCAAGCCGCGCCAGTTCGTCGATATGCATGTTGCAGGGCGTCAGATTACTCCACGTGGAAGCAATGCCCACCTGCGGTTTGTCGAAATCGGCGTCGACGAAGCCCACGGCGCGCAGCATGGCGCGGCTCGGGGTTTGTTTCAGGCCGTCGACCACCAAGCGCGAATAGCGCCGCGCATCTACTGCTTTGGATTTCACTGCGGTTTTGGATTTCACTGCGATTTTCGGTTTCGCTGGGGTTTTGGGTTTCATTGCGGTCAAATTGCTTTTTTTCATGCCGCCAAGCTTACGTAAGCCCGAAGCGCTCGACCAGATAGCGGTATGCGCCGCGCAGCGCCTGCGCTTCCGCGCCGACGGCCCGCCCGGGGCGATCCTTGGGATTCCACGCGTACAAATCCACGTGCAGCCATCCGGAAGATTCCGTCACGAAGCGCTTCAGGAACAGCGCACCGAAGATCGCCCCGGCAAATCCGGAGGACGCCACGTTGTTGAGGTCGGCGATCTTGCTGGCGAGTTCGTCGTCGTAGCCGCTCCACAGCGGCAGCGGCCAGAGTGGATCGTGCTCGGCAGCGGCGGCGGCCGTGAAATTGCGGACCAACAGCTCGTCGCTGCCGAACAGCGCGGGCAGCTCCGGCCCCAATGCCACCCGTGCTGCACCGGTCAGGGTCGCGAAATCGATGATCAACTCCGGCCGTTCGGCGTCCGCCAGAGCCAGCGCGTCGCACAAGACCAGGCGTCCCTCGGCGTCGGTATTGCCGACCTCCACCGTCAGGCCTTTGCGCGTGGCGAGCACGTCCCCGGGTCGATAGGCATTGCCGGCGATGGAGTTCTCGACCGCCGGGATGAGCACGCGCAGCCGCGCGCGCAGCTTCGCGGTCATGAGCATATTGCCGAGCGCCAATGCCACGGCGGCACCGCCCATGTCTTTCTTCATCAGCCCCATGCCCGAAGGCGGCTTGATGTCCAGGCCGCCGCTGTCGAAACAAACGCCCTTGCCCACCAAGGTCACGCAGGGCAGCGGCGTGGCATCCGGCGACCAGCGCAGCTCTATCAGGCGCGGAGCACTGGCGCTGGCACGGCCCACTGCGTGGATGGCGGGAAAATTCGCAGCCAGCAAGTCCTCCCCCACCCACTCGTTGAACGTCGCCTGGTGCCGTTCGGCGATATGCCGTGCCGCGCCGGCCAATTCGGCCGGACCGAAGTCGGCGGCCGGCGTATTGATCCAATCGCGAGCCATGCGCAGCGAGTCGACGGCATTGGTCACGAAATTCATGTCGGCGTTGGCCGGGGACTCGAGGCTGGCGGCGTCGCTCTTCGCCGCCCGATAGCGATCGAAGCGGTACAGACCGTAAGCGAATCCCAGGCACAGCTGGGTCGCCTCCTGCGTGGTGAAGTTCTGCGCCAGCCGAAAGCGGCGCGGCGGCAAGCGCTCGGCGAAGCCCGCCGCATGCCAGAGCGACAAATCTCCCGCCCGCTTGCCGAGTCCGGCGATCGCGCACGAGAGCGCGCCGTCGGAGTCCGGCATCAACAGCACGCGATGCTTCTCAGCTTTGAAATTCTGTTCTATCAGCCACTGCCGCACGAACGCCGATTGCGTGGCGCGCCACGCATCGAGTTGGTCCTCGTACAGCAACCACAACGGCACCGATTCGCTGATTCGCATACGGGCAAACAACCCTTAGGAGCCAAGATCTTGCATCATATGAGATTCTGTGGTGCTATTTGTGGTTAGTTAGTAGAGCGCGTGCGCGCAAAATCATAGGACCCCGCTCGAGGCTCGCCGCAGTCTTCGCGCGGGGTCTCGCATTTTGCAGCTGCGCTAATTTTTCCGCCGTTATTTTTTCGGCCAAGGAGATCTTTGCATGCGTTTGTATTCTCAGAAAGACGTCGACAAGAAAGCGCTGCGCGGCGCGCGCATCGCGGTCTTGGGCTATGGCAGCCAGGGACGCGCGCACGCGCTGAACCTGCGCGACAGCGGCTATGACGTCGTGGTCGGCGTGCGCAAGGGCGAAAGCTGGAGCAAGGCGAAGAAGGATGGTCTGAAGGTGATGTTGCCGGCCGACGCCGTCAAGGGCGCACAGCTGGTGGCCATGCTGGTACCCGACCTTACGCAAAAGCCGTTGTACGGCGAGATCAAATCCCTGCTCGAAAAGGGTTCGACGCTGCTGTTCGCACATGGCTTCAACATTCACTTCGAGCAGATCAAGCCGCGCAAGGATTTGGATGTGGTGCTGATCGCGCCGAAAGGTCCGGGCGATCTGGTGCGCCGCCAATATCAACAGGGACGCGGCGTGCCGTGCCTGATCGCAGTGGCGCAAAACCCCTCGCGCAAGGCCAAGGCCAAGGCGCTGGCCTACGCGGATGGCATCGGTGGCTCACGCGGCGGCGTTCTCGAGACCACTTTCGCCGAGGAGACCGAGACCGATTTGTTCGGCGAGCAAGCGGTGCTGTGCGGCGGTGCCACCGAACTGGTGGTCAAGGGCTACGAAACTCTGGTCGAGGCCGGTTATCAGCCCGCGGTCGCCTACTACGAATGTCTGCACGAGCTGAAGTTGATCGTCGATCTACTGCACGAGGGCGGAATCACCAAGATGCATCGCTTCATCAGCGAGACTGCCAAATACGGCGATCTGACCCGCGGCCCGCGCATCGTCAACAAGGCGACCAAGAAGGAAATGCGCAAGATCCTCGGTGAAATCCAACAGGGTAAATTCGCGCGCCAGTGGATCGCCGAAAACAAACGCGGCCGGCCCAAGTATTCCAAACTGCTGAAGGCCGACTTGACGCATTCCATCGAGAAGATCGGGGCGCAGCTGCGTGCCCGCATGCCCTGGTTGGAATCCGCAAAGGCGTGAGGCCATGAGCGCTCGCACGCTTTTCGACAAGGTTTGGAGGGCACACGAAGTGCTCGCTGAAACCGCGGACACGCCGGCCGTGCTGTACATCGATTTGCACCTGATTCACGAGGTGACCTCGCCGCAAGCCTTCAGCATGCTGAAGGCTGCCGGACTGCCCGTGCGCCGGCCGGACCGCACCCTGGCTACCATGGATCACTCCACTCCCACCAATACCGATCAGGTGTTCGGCAGGGTGCCCATCAAGGTCGATGCCGCGGCCAGGCAGGTGCGGCAATTGGAAACCAACGCCGCGGAATTCGGCGTCGAACTGTTCGGCATGCGCGACGCCAGGCGCGGCATCGTGCACGTGATCAGTCCCGAACTGGGCGCCACCCAGCCGGGCATGACCGTGGTGTGCGGCGATAGCCACACCAGCACTCACG